>JADMIO011260270.1_pt1 | contig 66878 bp, 47 predicted proteins | sample 8958161 | NCBI WGS metagenome assembly JADMIO01 (sample SAMN16585339, study PRJNA669376) | soil metagenome | isolation source: Crop rotation soil | place: USA: Cullars Rotation, Alabama | collected 2011 | reverse complement strand
CGCGACAACTTGTCCACGTGGAATTCTAAGCTTAGGATCCCAATGTGCTGGAAAGGCGTTCTGCGCGAGCGCGCTGAGAACGAGGGCGATGGACGCGAAGGCCCTCGCGAGACGCTGTCGGAGTTTCATAGAAAACAACAAACCACATTTTGTTCGAATGCGCAACAAATGCAGCTCAGGGAGGTGCGGAAAAAGTTGCGAAGCAATTTCATCGGATGAATCTCGCAGTTCCTATCAAAGGCGGCGCGCGACGATTTCGGCGCGCTTTGGCGGGGTGCAGATTCAGTCGATCGAGACGGCGTTTTCAGAGCGGATAAGGAGGTTAGCGCGAGCTAGGACCCGTATGCCCCACATCATCGACGTATTTCTGATGTTCAAGCCGACGGAACGCAACGGAAGGACCTTCAAGAGCGGCGCGCCGTCCACGGTGGAGAGTGGTCCAAACTGGAGCGGCATCCAGAACATCGCCGCGCATGCGGGTTACAAGGTGGTACTGCATGGACCATCGACAACGCCTTCGATCTCGGAAGTGAATGATTCGATGCAAAACGCCGAAGTAACGCTGTTTATCGGTCACGGGCACGGAACGACGGATCATTCGGACGCAGTGCCAAAGTGGGTCTCGAACCGCATCAAGCTGGCCGACGGGACCATCCAGTCGCCGGGCGGAGTGTTTCAGGGCAGGTGGACAAACGACGGGTTCATACGCGATTCGGCGGGCCAGAAGGTCGCGCTGAAGAACGTAACGGGCATTTTCACGTGCAATTCGTTTTCTAAGATGCCGGATGCTTTCGATCAAAAAGAAGGAAGCCACCTGATTACGAACGACGGTGGATCGAACGGTTTGACCCGCGTCGGAACGCTGGAGGCGGGAGCGGCCGCGTTCGTGCAGGAGTATGTCCGGACAAAGGGAAACGTCGCGAGTGGAATGGCGAGGGCGCAACGGGTGTTCGTCGCGCACGGCGCGGAATGGGAGAGCGACAAAGGCGACAAGCTGCACGACACGGTCGGTGTGGCTCCGCCGCCTCCTCTTCCAGGGGTTCCGGCTCCGGCGGCGCCGGCGGCTCCGGGGACCGCTCCAGGTGTGAGTACGCCGCGGCGGGTTTACGGTCCGACGGACGACTAGGGCGTAAATGACTATCTGGTGGCGTTCGGATCCGATTCACTGATTCGGAGGATGTGGTCGAAGCCTTCCGCGCGTTCGGGCGGGTGGAGGCGCGTGGCGAGCGCGCGAATAACGTCCTCGGGAACGCGGCGCTGGCGTGCGTTGTTGCGCGCGATGCAGGTTTCAATAGGCGTGTCGAAGAAGAGCGCGTCGGCGTCGGCGCCGTGCATGTGAGCCAGCACGATGTAGGGTTTGCGCTCCCACGGCGCGAGGTTGGTGGCGTCGATATAGGTCTGCGGGCGCTTGAGCAACAACCTGCGCCGCAGCAGATCACGCAGCGTCGCAAACACCTCGCGATGAATGTTTTGATTATTGACGTCGTCGGACAGAAGGCGGCGAACGTCGTCGCTCGAAAGCACGGGGCTCGCCAGTCCCGGGTCGGCGGCGCTGTGCTTGGCAAGCCACGTCGATTTTCCGGCGCCGGGCAGACCGACGCAGACTGTAACTCGCATAGCCGCGTGCCAATTAAGCCGAACGCGAACTGCTAAACAAAGTATTTTTCGGCGTTGATCAGTCGCGCGGCGATCTTCTTGCGCAGTCCGATCACGTCGACCGGCTCGGACTTCGTGAAGCGCTTCAGAACAGAAAGATTCATGCGGAGCGCGTCGCCCTCGGAGCAGGCGGCGAGCACCGTCTTCGCGGCCGCCTCGATGATATCGAGCGCATCGCGTCCGAACACCTTCGCCATTTCATGCGCGTGATCCGCATTCTTGCCGGCTGCTTCGATCTTGCGCGCACGCAGCACCGCGGATTCGAGCGCATAGGCGTTCATCAGCACGTCGGTGATGTTCGCCATCACTTCCTGCTGCGCCTCGACCTTTTCGCCGAACTTCTGATACGCGACGCCGATAAGGAACAGGCCGATTTTCTTGGTGTTTTCGACCAGCTTGGTTTCTTCGGCGAACTTTCCGGCGGATCCGGCGCCGCTTTCGAGCGACGGACCCGCGAGGATCTCCGCTTGCAGTTTCTTCACCGCTTCGACCAGCGCCAGTTGGCCTCGCTGCGCTTTCTTAAGGAACATGCCGGTCGCGAGCAGCCGGTTGATCTCGTTCGTGCCTTCAAAAATGCGGTTGATCCGAGAATCGCGATAGGCGTGCTCCACCGCGTAATCCTGATGGAACCCATAGCCGCCGTGGATCTGCACGCCTTCGTCGGTGACGTAATCGAGCGTCTCCGATGCGAAAACCTTAATGAACGAGCATTCCGCGGCGAAATCTTCGATGGTCTTTAGGAGTCTCTGGGCCGCGTCCGCCTGGCTCCAATCCCAGCCTTCGAGCTGGCTTTCGATGGAGCCCGTGACGCGATAGGTCATGCTTTCGGACGCATACATACGGATAGCCATTTCGGCGATCTTGTGCTGGATCATGCCGAATTCGGAGATCGACTTGCCGAACGCCTTGCGCTCTTTCGCATACTTGATCGAGATCTGCAGACAGTCGCGGCAGCCGCCGTTCGCGAATGGACCGAGCTTCAGTCGTCCGACGTTCAGGATGTTGAACGCGATGATGTGGCCCCGTCCGATTTCGCCGAGCACATTCTCGACCGGCACTTTCACATTGTCGAGATACACGGCGGTCGTGGAACTGCCCTGAATGCCCATCTTTTTTTCTTCGTGGCCGGGCGTGACGCCGGGGAACGCGCGCTCGACAAGAAACGCCGTGAACTTTTCGCCGCCGACTTTTGCGAACACGGTGTAGAGGTCCGCGTAGCCGCCGTTGGTGATCCACATCTTCTGGCCGTTTAGGATGTAGTGCTTGCCGTCTTCACTCAGATCGGCGCGAGTGCGAGCAGCGAGCGCGTCGGATCCGGCTTGCGGCTCCGACAGGCAATAGGCCGCGAGCATTTCCGCGGAGGCGAGCTTCGGCAGGTACTTCTGCTTCTGCTCTTCGGTGCCAAACATCAATAGAGGGAGTGTTCCGATGCCGGTGTGCGCGCCGTGCCAGGCCGAATACGAGCCTTCGCGCGCGACTCCTTCGGCGACGATGAACATCGACGTCAGGTCCATCTCCATGCCGCCGAACTTCTCGGGCAGCACGACGGCAGTCAGGCCAAGCTTTGCGGATTTCCGAAGAATGTCGAGGCAGACCTGATGATCCTTGTGCCGGATCTTGTCGATGTTCGGCACTACTTCTTTTTGCCAGAACTCGTCGGTCGTTTTCGCGATGGCGCGATGCTCTTCGGTGAAATCCTCAGGAGTGAAGATATCCGTCGGAGCCGCATTCTCGAGGAGAAACGCCCCGCCCTTGGTCTTCGGAATCGCTACAGTCATCGTTGCCATAATCGTTCGCCTCTTAGTTATTTCACTCGCCGTTAATTCACTCGCTCAAAGATCCCGGCCGCGCCCTGTCCGCCGCCGACGCACATCGTGACCATTCCGTAGCGGACCTGACGCCGGTCCATCTCGTGGAGGATCGTCGCGGTCAGTTTCGCGCCGGTGCATCCCAACGGATGCCCGAGCGCCACGGCTCCGCCATTCACGTTCAGTGTCTCAAGATCGATTCCGGTATTGCGCTGCACCGCGAGCGCCTGCACCGCGAACGCCTCGTTCAGCTCGACTAATCCGATGTCGCCGATCTTCAGACCCGCCATCGCTAACGCTTTCGGAATCGCCACTACCGGACCGATACCCATCAGTTCCGGCGGAACGCCCCCGACCGCAAAGCTAACGAATCGCAACTTCGGTTTCAAGCCCAGGCTTTCCGCTCGCTTCGCGCTCATCACGATCGCGGCTGCAGCTCCGTCGCTGGTTTGCGAACTGTTTCCCGCGGTTACGCTGCCCTTCGCGTGAAACACCGGCTTCAACTTGGCAAGCGCTTCGATCGAGGTATCCGCGCGTGGGCCTTCGTCCCTCTTGAAGATGACCTTGCGGCCCACCGTCTGTCCGTCCTCGAACGAAACCGTTTCGACTTCGAGCGGAACGATCTCGTCGTCGAACTTGCCTTCGGCTTGCGCCTTCAAAGCGTTCTGGTGGCTGCGGTAAGCGAATGCATCCTGGTCCTCGCGCGTGACGCCGTACTTGTTCTGCACGCGCTCCGCGGTCAGACCCATGCTGATGTAAACCTCGGGGTAGTTCTCGGCGAGGTACGGATTCGGCGCCGGTTTGTTTCCGGCCATGGGCAGCAGGCTCATCGACTCGGTTCCGCCCGCGATGATGATGTCCGCGCCGCCGGAGCGGATGCGCTCCGCTGCCATTGCAATCGACTGCAATCCGGACGAGCAGAAGCGATTGATCGTGACGCCCGGAACCATATCCGGCAGGCCGGCGCGCAGCGCTGCGATTCGCGCGACGTTCGCTCCGGACTCGCCTTCCGGGGTCGCGCAGCCCATGATCACGTCGTCGATCTCTTCCTTCGGCATCTGCGGATACTTGGCGCACAGAGCCCGGATGACGTCGGCCGCCATGTCGTCGGGGCGGTAGTTCTTCAGCGTTCCGCGGCCGCTCTTGCCGACCGCCGTGCGCAAACAATCGATAATCACTGCGTCTTGCATGGTTCAAAAATCCTTCGCGTCGCCTGACGTTTCGAGCTGACTAGTTTCTCAACGGTTTGCCGGTCTTCAACATCCCCTGCATCCGCGCTTGCGTCTTCGGATTCGCGCACAGGCTGAGGAAGGCTTCACGCTCGAGGTCGAGCAGATATTGTTCGGTGACCTTCTGGTTCTCGCCGGTCAGCTTGCCGCCGCACAGAATGTGCGCAAGCTTTTCCGCGATCACAAAATCGTACTCGCTGATGAAGCCACCCTGCAATGCGCTCCACGCACCGAGCCGGAGCATCGCGTAACCCGGAGCTCCGAGGACCGCGATGTCGATCCGCGGCGTTCCCGGCGTATAGTCCTTCGCGAGCGAGAGCGCGAGTGCCTTCGCGTCGCCGATCAGGCGCTCATAGTTCATCGAAATCGCGTCCGGACGCCCCAGCAAGCCGAGTTGCTTCGCGTCTTCCGCGCTCGAAGAGACCTTCGCGTAGCCCACAAGCTCAAATACTTTGATCGGATTCTTCAGTCGAAGCAGAAGTTCCTTGCAGCCCCCTCCGCCCGGGATCAATCCGACGCCGACTTCGACGAGGCCCATGTAGGTTTCAGCGGACGCCTGGCAGCGCGTCGCATGCAGCGAGATTTCGCATCCGCCGCCGAGCGTCTGATTGAACGGAGCGGCAACCACCGGCTTCGCCGCGTACTTCAGCGCCATATTGACCTGTTGGAAGCGATGGATGGCGGCGTTCAGATCCTCCCACTCGGCTTCCTGGGCGGCCATCAGCATCATCATGAGATTCGCGCCGACGCTGAAATTCGCGCCCTGGTTCGCGATCACCATTGCTTCGAAATTCTTCTCGGTCTCTTCGAGGCCGGCATACATCATGCCGATCGTGTCCTCGCCGATCGAATTCATCTTGCTGTGGAATTCAACGCAAAGAACACCGTCGCCTAGATCGACGAGCGAGGCGCCCGGATTCGACTTCACAACGCCGCGCGCTCTCTTAATGTTCGCGAGCACATCAACGCCTGGACGCGGCTCTAGGTCCTTATACTCGCCAGCCGCCGCGGCCAGATCGAAATACTGCGTGCCCGGCTGACCGTCCTTATCCGCGAACCGGTAGAGCGAAGTCGCGCCCGCTTTGCGCATCCGCTCAATGTTCTCGGGAATTTCGCGCTTGTCGCGTTCGAGCCGCTCGCACACGTCTTCAAAACCGAGCGCGTCCCACGCTTCAAACGGCCCGAACGAATTCGCGTAACCCCAGCGCATCGCACGATCGATCTCGACGATCCGGTCGGAAATCTCAGGAACCATCTCCGCCGAATACAGGAAAAGGTCGCTGTAAAGTTTCCAAATAAACTGGCTCCCGCGATCGTCATGCTTGAGCAAGGCCCGCATCCGCTCGCCGAGATCCTCAATGCCTCTCACCGCATCGACGGAAGCAAACTTCGGCTTCTCCGCCAAATGGTATTCGAGGGTTTTCAAGTCGAGTGCGTGAATCTCTCGCGCCTCGCCCTTGCCGACCCGCTTGTAGTAACCCTGGCCGGACTTCTCGCCGAGCCAGCCCTTTTCCATCAATTTCTTGTGGAAGTCCGGCATCAGGAACCGGTCGCGCCACGGATCGGTCGGCACCGCGTGATACAAATTGGTTCCGACAAACGTCCAGACGTCGAGTCCGACCACGTCGAGCAGCCGGAAGCTTGCGCTGTTCGGCAAGCCGATCAGCGGACCGGTGAGCGCATCGACTTCCTCGACTGTGTATCCATCTTCGACGACGATTTTCTGGACGGTTCCGCCAAAGAAGCTGCCGATCCGGTTCGCGATGAAATTCGGCGTGTCCTTGCAGGGCACCACGCCTTTGCCGAGGCGGCGGTCGGCGAAGTTTCCGACCCAATCGATCACTTCCTGATCTGTTTCGAGACCCGGAATCACTTCGAGCAGATGCAAGTACCGCGGCGGATTGAAGAAGTGCGTGCCCAGGAAGTTGCTACGGAACTCGGGCGAGAATCCACGGGAAATCTGATTCAGAGGAATGCCCGAAGTATTGGTCGAAACGATCGAGTTGGGCTTCCGGATCATCTCGACTTTCTTCCAAAGGTTCCGCTTGATCTCGAGGTTTTCGGTGACCGCTTCGATGATCCAATCGCAGTTCGCGATTTTGTGCAGATCGTCTTCGAAATTCCCGGGGGTTACGAGCGGCATCCCGGCCTTGGTGAAAAACCCGCCGGGCCGCTGCGTGTCGGCGGCAGCGATTCCGCGGACGGCGGCTGCGTTCCGGTTCGATTCGCCCGGCAGAACGATATCGAGAAGAAGGGCGGGATAGCCCGCGTTTGCAAAGTGGGCGGCGATTCGCGCGCCCATGGTGCCGGCTCCGAGCACGGCGACACTACGAAGTGTTCTCATCGTTGACTCTTAAACTTGTCCGATCTGCGCCTGATGGCGTCCCGAACAGCAAGCTTGCTGGTCCGGGCGCGCCACGATCAGTTTATCGTGCGTCGGTGTGGCCTATTCCGCCGCCGAACAGGATAACACTGTTAACCGCCTGATCCCGGCGCTGTCTGGCGCCGGACTTCCATGGAACCCGATGTTCCACCTATGGGAAACCGTGGACGCCCCCAGGGCTTTGCCGGGTTGATTCGAAGCCTCGACTCCTTCACACTTGCAGCGTGAGCATCAAAGCCGACGCATTTGATTCATTTCGGCTTGAGCGAGAAAATCTTGCCTTCGCGAACCGGCTGAGTGCCATGCCTGCGCAAAGCCGTATGACCTGTACGATCTGCCACCCGCATCTATACGGCATGCCAAGTGTGGCCCTCTATCGAATGAGGTGCGCGGTCCATGGAGTCTGCTGGCATCGGCGCAAGGCAGCGATGAAGATCGCGTCCGACTCAGCGTACCGGTAGGGCCCACTAAGACGCTCGGCTCCGAGACACCTCTTATGACTGCCCAAAATATCAGGCGTCGCGGGTTATCCTGAAAGCATAATGCGAAGTTTTGTACTTTTCTTGCCACTAGCCCTGCTTGCCCAGACCCCCGCAACACCCCCTGCCACTCCGAAACCAGCCCCCGCCGGCGATCCCGTTGTGATCAGCGTTGGCGGCGCCGGCGGCTACATGATGAAGCAGAGCGAGTTCGAACGGCTGTTCGAGAGCCTTCCCGAGCAGGCGCAGAAAAGCGGCAAGCGCAAGGTCGCCGAGCAGATCGCGGAGATCAAGGGTCTGGCGAAAGAGGCCCGAGACCGGAAGATCGATCAGAGCCCGAAGATTCAGCAGCAGATGGCGCTGCAAATTGACACGTTACTGGTAAACGCGCTTTATCAGGACATCAGTTCGTCGATGAAGGTCTCTGAAGCGGACGTCAAGAAATATTACACAGACCACAAGAACGACTACGAATCCGTTAAGGCCCGTCATATCCTCATCCGCTTCCAGGGCTCGCGCGTTCCGCTCAAGCCGAATCAGAAAGACCTGACGGACGCCGAGGCGCTCGCAAAGGCGAAGGAAATCCAGAAGAAGGTTTCGGGCGGCTTGGACTTCGCGCAGATCGCGAAGGACGAATCCGACGACACCGGATCCGGAGCGCAGGGCGGCGATCTCGGGAGCTTCAACCACGGCCAGATGGTCGAGGCATTCGATGCCGCGGCATTCTCGCTTCCGGTGGGCAAAGTCAGCGATCCGGTGAAGACGCCGTTCGGATACCACCTGATTCAGGTGCAGGAACATACCAGCAAAACGTTTGAAGAAGCCAAGCCGACCATCGAAGCAGCGCTGAAGCCCGAGATGGCGCGCAAAATGATGGAGGAGTTGAAAACCAAATCGGCGGCAAAGCTCGACGACGCCTATTTCGGCAAATAGGGCTTTACGCCTTCGCCGCGTACTTTCCGACCAGTTCCTTCATCGCGGAACTCCGCGCCGCCTCCCAGACTGCCAGACCTTTGCTTCCCATCGAACGAATGTTGGCGCCTCGGTCGAGAAGTAGCGCTGCCACGGCCGTTTTGCCGCAGTTAACGGCCCTCCGCAGTGGAGTCTCACCCGCGATGTCTGGAATCTCGAGGTTCGCTCCTCCATCGAGCAACGCTTCGGCGACCGCCAGATTCCCGCGCCGCGCCGCCATATGGAGCGCCGTGCAGCGTTTGACGAAATCCTGCGCATCCGGATTCGCGCCGCCTTGGATTAATCTGTGAACAATCTCGCCCGCGGCCGGTTTAGTGCACCAGTTCCCCGCGAAGTACAACGGCGGATGGCCGAACTTATCGACAGCGTTCGGATCCGCGTCAAGTTTCAACAGCAATTCCACTAGCGGCACGCTCCCTTCCGAAGTCGCCTCATGCAGCAGCGTTCGGCCATACGTGTACTTGAGGCGTGCGAGTTCCGGCGCCTTCGAAACCGTTTCGAGAACGAAACTCGTCAGCTCCGCGGAGCCGCTTCCGCTCATGATGGCGAGCAGGCTCAGCAGCGCTCCGCGATCGCGCTCGAAATAGCTTTGAAGCAACGGACTCGTCGCGAGCGTGAGTGCTTTGCTAGTCTCTCCGGCGCGGACGGCAGCGACGGCGCGTTCGATGGCGCGGAATTCTTCTCCTCGCCGCTCGATCTCTTCCGGCAAGCTTGTGGCATGAGGACAGCGCGGTGAATCCGGCTCGCTGATCAAAGCAGGCGCAACTTCCGTCGTATTCACCAATCCGGCTGACGCGATCTCGAAAAACTCTCCGAGCGCCTTCCGGATCCGCTCGTCGATACCCACCGCTTCCGCGGCCGCCGCCATGTTCTCGAGCCACGCTTGACGCTCCGCCGACCCGACCTTGAACCGCGCGTGCGCCTCCCGCAGACTCAGCGACCAGCGCCGATTCGAGTACTCCATCGGTCCGCCCAGAAACTGGACCAGAAAAACGCCGAGGTTCTCGATCGCACAGTGATTGCTCGACCCATACACTTTGCGCAGTACCGGATCCTGAGGCACGCGCGCGTAAAATGCCTCCGCCAGCGCGATGCAGGCCTTCTCGCCGCCAACCGCGCGAAACAGATCGACCTCGATTTGCTTCACTGGTCCTCCGTCTCCTCTTCCCCGGACTCCTCGATCAGCTCCGCTTGCGCGGCGTAGCGTTTCAAGACGCGGATCGCGTTGCTCATTCCGAAGCCCGCGCCGCGCAACTTGCGGTACGCACCGGCCAGCTCCTTCTCATCCTTGAGCAGCGTACCCAGATCTTTTCCGCGATATTTGCGGCCAAGAAACCGCTCGATCAGAGCGATCTCGTCGACTTCGCGAAAAGCGTTCTCCACCGCCTTTTCCGCCACCGCTGGAGCGACTCGCCGTCCTCGCAGATCCCGCAAAACCCGCATCCGACCGAACGACTGATTCTCGATTCGCGCGGTCGCAAACGACTCCGCGAGCCGCCCGTCATTCAGGTACCCGGCCTCTTTCAGCTTTAGAATGATACTGTCGACATCCGTAGGGTCGGCGGCGCGACGCCGGAGTTTCTCTTTCAATTCGTTGATCGAAAGCGCTCGCCCGGAAAGTAAAACCAGCGCGCGGTTCATCAGGCCTTCCGCGCTCAACGGCTTCGGCGCGGCCCGTTTTCCACGCTTTCCCTCAAATGACGGCACGCCCGAAATTGTACGCTACACTTGCTACAGGAAAGATACGGGCCCGTCGATGGATCTAAGGAACAGAGATTGAACATCTTTGTTCAACCTCCAGACAAGCGGGCGTAAGGATGGAGGAGACGGCAATGGAAGACGACAGCAAACTTTCTTTTTTCTTTCTTGGACTGGGCCTGGGCGCCGCGTTGGGGATCCTGTTCGCGCCGAAATCCGGTGAGGAAACACGCGAATTCCTGCGCAATAAAGCCGGCGAAGGAAAAGACTACCTGAAGCGCCGTGGCGATGAAGTTGTTGACGCCGCTGGAGACGTCTTCGAGCGGACGAAAACCGCTGCAGAAGAAGCTCTCGAACGCACCAAGTCGACCGTTGTGCGTCAAAAAGACAATCTGAGCGCCGCCGTCGAGGCGGGAAAACAGGCGTACCGTGAAGCAGTAGCAGGTGGCGGCACGCCCGAAGGCGTCTAAATCATCCCGGGAACGGTGTCTACGTGGACCAGACTCTGCTAATTCTGATGACCGTCGTGGCTGCGATTGCGGCGATCGCGTTGTGCGTGCAGGCGGGAATGCTTTTCGGGATTTGGAAGGCATCGAAGGCGACGCACGAGAAGCTCGTTCTCGTGATTCCGAAGGTCGAGAAATTCCTCGAGACGTCACAAGTGGCGCTGCAGGAAAGTAAGACGCAGATTCTGGACATCACCACGAAGACGAATCTGATCCTTGATTCCACCCGATTACAGCTCGCGAAAGTCGACGAGCTGCTAACCGACGCATCCTCTCGAGCGAAGTTCCAGATGGACCGCGCCGAGCTGGTGCTCGACGACGCCATGTCGCGTGCCCAGGAGACAGTCGCCGTTGTCCACAGCGGAGTGATGCGCCCGCTCCGTGAGATTCAGGGCATTACCGCCGGCCTGCGGATGGCGTTCCATGTCTTCCTCAAGGGCGGCCGCCCGAACGTTGCGTCGGTCACCCAGGACGAAGAGATGTTCATCTAAGAGCTCTCTTGCTGAAGGAGACGCATTCGGTCACATCTGGAGTCTTTTTGACGGCCCAGAGCTAAGAATTACGGCGTAAGTGGTGATCGGGGATGGAGCTGCCCCGTTAGCTCAAGATCCCCCGCACCACGTTGCCGTGCACGTCGCCCGGCTTGAAATCCCGCCCGCCATATCGGAACCGCACGCGCTCGTGATCCAAACCGAGCAGGTGCAGAATCGTCACGTGCAGGTCGTACACGCTCACCGGATTCTCGATCAGTTTGTACCCGTATTCATCCGTCGCGCCGAACACGAAACCGTGCTTCACGCCGCCGCCCGCCATCCATGACGTGAAGGCGAACGGATCGTGGTCGCGCCCATCGCTGCCTTGCGCGAACGGAGTGCGCCCGAATTCGCTTGAGAACAGCACTAGCGTCTGATCGAGTAGCCCCCGCGCCTTCAGATCCTTGATCAATCCGGCGATCGGCTGATCGACGCAATACGCGTTCGCACGGTGGCCTTCCTTCAGGCCCTTGTGTTGATCCCACGCTCCGCCGCCGCTGCCTGTGGGACACACCATCGTGATCTCGACGAATCGCACTCCGCGCTCGACCAACCTCCGTGCGAGCAAGCATTGCTTCGCGTACGCTACTTTGTGCGGCGATTCGGAGTCTAGGCCGTAGAGCTTCTTCGTCGCTTCGGTTTCACCCGCCAGATCGACCAGTTCCGGAACCGCCGCCTGCATCCGGTATGCAGTCTCGTAGTTCGCGATCGCGGATTCGATCTGCGCATTCTCGCCCAGCCCCTTCAAGAAGCTGCGATCCATCGCGTCGATGAAACGCAACTGCTTTCGCTGCGCGGCGTCTCCCGTTTTGGGAGCGATGTCCTGCAGCGGCTCCGGCCGCTCCGGAAAAATCATCGACGGCTGATAGACATTTGGCAGGAATCCGTTGCCGAATACGTTGACTCCGCCAAGCGGAACCTCCCCGCTTCCCAACACGACGAACCCCGGTAAATTGCGCGATTCGCTTCCGAGTCCGTAAGTCACCCACGCACCAATGCTCGGATAGCCGCCGATCTGCTGGCCGGTATGGAAGTAGTAGTTTGCCTGCGCGTGCTCTTCGAAATGCGCGGTCATCGACCGGATCACGCACAGGTCATCCACGCACGATCCGATATGCGGAAACAGATCGCCAACTTCGATCCCGCTGCCGCCATACCGCTTGAATCCCCATGGACTCGGAAAGATCGTGCCGACGTTGTTGCCGCCGGTCCGCTCGATCGGAAAGGGCATCTTGTTTCCGGCCTCTTTTGCGAGACGAGGCTTGTTCGGATCGAACGAATCGACCTGCGAAACGGCTCCCGACATGAAACAGAAGATGACGCTCTTCACCTTTGGCGGAAAGTGCGGAGCGCGGGCTCCTGTGGAATCCGCGCGCCCGTCCTCGGCGAGCAGGCTCGAGAGCGCCAGGCTGCCGAACCCCATCGAAGTCCGGCGGAGCATCTCCCGGCGTGAAAAAGAATCGATTGCAGGCTTTCGCATGATTACCGGATGTAAATGAACTCTTTCAGGTTGAAAATCGAATGAGCGAGCCCCGCGCCAGGCCCCCAACTCCACGTTTCGTCCGGCCGATGCACCTTCCTCGCGCAGTTGCTGAAGCAGCGTCTGCGCCGCATCCCTCTCTGGAGCGGATGGTTGGCGCCCCAGCGCACGGAGGAACATCTTGTCTACGCGTTCGCTTTGCGCAACGCGATCCGCAAGGGCGGCCTTGACCCACTTCTCCGCCTGATCGATCACGAACGGATTGTTCATCAGCGCCAGGCTCTGCGCGGGAACGTTCGTCAGGTCTCGCTCGCCTCGAGTCGACACGGGCTTCGGCATGTCGAACGCCTCGAGAAACGGGTTCGTCGCGTTCCGGCGAACTTCGAGATAGACACTTCTGCGGCCCGCTCCGTCAAGCGGACCCTTCGGCCGATCACCCGCTAACTTCACGGTGTCATGCGCGTAATACGTCGGAATCGACGGACCGGACATCGTCAGATCGAGTTGCCCCGACACATAGAGAATCGAATCACGAATCGCTTCCGCGCCGAGCCTACGAACCGGCATGTGCTGCAGCCAGACATTCCCTGGATCCTTTTTCGCCGCCTTCTCCGACGGCGTGCTGCTCATGCGATACGCCTGCGAAGCCGCCAGCATTCGAATCAGCTTCTTCAACGACCAGCCTTCCTCCACGAAGCGATTCGCCAGCCAGTCGAGCAGCTCCGGATGCGACGGCGCCTCACCGAGCTTGCCGAAGTTGTCGACGGTCCGAACGATCCCCGCGCCGAACAGATGCTGCCACACGCGATTGACCAGAACGCGCGACGTGAACGGATCCGCGGGGCTCAACATCTGATCCGCGAGCGCCAACCGCGCCGTCTTGTGATCCGCGAACGGCTTGCTGTCGAGCGCTTCGAGATATCTCCACGGAACAACCGGCCCCAGGTTCAGATGATTCCCGCGAATAAACAGCCGCGAGTCCGGACCAGCCTCCTCAATGATCGAAGGCACCCGTTTATACGCCGGAATCTGGTTCTCAACCTCGCGATAGCGATCGACCAGAGCGGCCAACTTCGGCGACGCCGTTCGCACTGTCGGCAAGAATCCGATCTTCACGAAGTAGCCGAGAAAGGCCGCCCCGCTTTCCGTCAAGCTCCCCTTTGCCCACGCGCCAACCGCCGCGCTCAAGCGTTCGGCATACACTTGCACCACATCCTCCGCGGACTTGGGCTCGCGCCCCTCGAACAGATACGCAATGGCCGGAGCCTCATCCAAAGGCGTCAGCTCGTTGTCATGGAAATAGACCGCCTGGATCCCGAACCACGACCGCCCATCCTTCGGCGGAACCATTTCCGGTCGCTTCCTCAGTTCCTCGTTGACGTCGACGTTCTTCTTCGGCTCCTCTGCATCTGGAGGAGTCGAGGCGTCCCCGGGCTCCGGCTTGGCCTTCCCCTTTTTCCGATTGATGCCCGTTGGTGGAACCGGATTGAAGTACGCCGCATCCTCCGCCGTCGCGAGTTCGATGTAGGCGGTAAATCCGAGACCCTTCCAGAACGCGGTCTTCCACCGAACCCAGCCCATCTGGTCCTTCTCGACCGTCAACCGGAAATGCGTTCCGCCGCGTGACACGGCGTGGTTCTCGAGCACCAGTTGCGCGAAGCTGTAGTTCCCGCCAAGGATTCGCAGGCTGATCGAATCCGACTCGAGCGGGAACCGCTTCGATTGCAGTACCGCGTTGTGCTTCGCCGAAAGCAGATTCGAGTACACACCGGACGGAAAAAGTCCCGTCAATACCTGGTCGCCCGCGAACGCGATGGCAAAATCGCCGGGCTTCGCCGGCGCATCCGGAAGCCCATATCCGCGACGGATAAACGAGTAGTAATCCGACCCGCTCCGGAGATCCAAAACCTTGGGGAAGGTCGCGTGATTGAACTCGCGCCGCCGGACGATCTCCGCCGTCCACTGCTCGGCTTGTTGTTTCCACCCCGCCCGCACCGCCTCCGGACTCTGGTCGCGCATCGCGAGCAATGGCGTCAGCGGACTCGCATCCGCCTGGGGCTTCTCCGGCTTTCCCTCGACCGGCTTCTTCTCGGTAAACAATTCCTCGATCGGACGGTCCGCGAGGTCGCGTTGCTTCAATTGCTCAGGAATCTGTTTCGCCGCATGCGACCAAACCGCAGCCAGTTCCTCGCGAATCCGATTCTTGCCATCGACAAGCGCGCGGCGCTGACCGTCGACCGCCTCCGGAAGATCGATCGACGCAAGCGTCGGCCGCCCGCTGCCAAACAAGCCGAACAGCGCATAATAGTCCTTTTGGCTGATCGCGTCGAACTTGTGGTCGTGACACCGGGCGCAGGAAACCGTCAGCCCCTGGAAGACCTTCGCGAAGACATCGATCTGGTTGTCGGTCCATTTCAGCTTGTCTTCCATGGGGTCGAGCGGCTGGAAACCATACTCGACCATTCGCCAATGAATCGCTCCGAGTACCGATTCATTGGCGCGCTCTTTCGCGTTCACGCGCGGATTCGGCAGAATGTCCCCGGCCAGATGCTCGCGAACGAACTGGTCGTAGGGAAGGTCGCCGTTGAAAGCGCGGATCAGATAGTCGCGGTAGCGCCACGCGCCCGCGGCGTCCGGATCGCCTTCGCTTCCATGAGACTCGCTGTAACGAACAAGGTCCATCCAGTGCCGCGCCCAATGTTCGCCGAATCTCGGCGATGCGAGCATCCGGTCAACTTGCTTCTCGTACGCATCTGCCGAGCGATCGGCGACGAACGCTTTCAGTTCTTCCTGCAAGGGAGGAAGACCGGTCAAATCAAACGAAGCGCGCCGGAGCCACGTTGGCCGATCCGCAACCGAAGCGGGCTTCAACCCTTCGCGCTCGAGCGCCGAAAGCACAAAGCAATCGGTCGGTTGAATGACCCACGATTGCTGCGCGACTTTCGGTAAGGCAACCTTGGCTACGGGGCGCCAGCTCCAATGCTCGCGCTTTCGCTTCTGAAGATCGAACGCCTCGACCGCGCCAGTCGAAGGTGCGACGCTTGCACCCGGAAACTCAGCGCCCATCTCGATCCACTTCGCGAGCGTTTGAATCTGGGCGTCCTTCAGCTTTCCCGTCGGCGGCATCCGAACCGGAAGCTGTCCGCGGACCGCTTTCATCAGCTTGCTCTCGTCCGGCTTGCCAGGGACAATCACCGGACCGGTATCGCTTCCTTTTTGAACACCAGCCGCGCTATCGAGAGTTAGCCCGGCGAACTTCGTCGGAGCCTTGCTGCTGTGGCAGCCGTAGCACTGCGCCGCGAGCAACGGCCGCACTTCCTTTTCGAAGAATTCGATCTTGTCAGCGGACTGCGCGGTCAATCCAAGGGGTAGGGCGATCAGAAAGAGACCGATCCGGCTGATCTGCTGTCGGCGTCGTTCTCCAACCCGCGAGAGCGTCATTTCATTGCTGAACTCACCGCTGTCCCTGAGGACATAATTCGGCCCAAGTGAGCCCAGAAACCTCGGTCAAGACTAGCCCAGAAAACTAACGGCGACAACGTTCTTTCCAAGACCTCTTGGAGAGTTCGCTAATCGAAACGAGAGCAGATGGAAGGCGGCACTTAACACATACATAACAGGCAGAATGCGATGCGGAATGTTGAGCCCGGCCGGTACTCGCCAGCACGCCGGGTGTGTTCAGCAGTAGAAACAGAACCACAGGGAAAAGGGATTGCCGCCGGTGACTTTCTAATCCTGGTGCGTTCGGCCTGATGCTTGGTTGCTGACCCTGCGCGCTACCCTGTTAAGCGTGACGCACGACGTGTTCAATCAGGTTCCTCCGCTCTCGGGATACAACGTGTTCGATTGCGATCCCGCGCTCGGCGAAGCAGTCACCCGAGAAGGCGCAGGTTGGGCCAGAACTCAGATCTGCGAGTTCGGGCAGCGCGTCGGCAGCGAGGAAGCGATCCGCTGGGGCTTCGAGGCGAACGAGAATCCGCCCGTCCTCAAGACCCACGACCGCTACGGCAATCGCCGCGACGAGGTCGAGTTTCATCCTTCGTGGCACAAGCTGATGGGCTTGGCAGCGGAATACGGAATTCATTCACTCCCCTGGGAGGATCTCCGTCCCGGAGCCCATGTCGCCCGGGCAGCGTTGATGCGGTTGACATCGGAAAACGAGGCCGGGCACGGTTGTCCGATTTCGATGACCTACTCCGCGGTTCCCGCACTACGCAAGAATGCGGACCTGGCTGCATTCTGGGAACCGCACCTCAAAACGCGATCCTATGATCCGCGATTCGCTCCCGCGTCGACCAAAAGCGGAGTACTCATCGGCATGGGCATGACCGAAAAGCAGGGCGGCTCCGACGTGCGCGCGAACACGACGAAAGCCGAGCCGATCGGCAACGGCGAATACCGGATCACTGGACACAAATGGTTCTGTTCGGCTCCGATGTGTGACGCGTTTCTGATTCTCGCGCAGGCACCCAGCGGCTTGACCTGTCTGCTTTTGCCACGCTGGACTCCCGACGGTACCAAGAACAAATTCCATCTGCAGCGGCTGAAGAACAAGCTAGGCAACCGCTCGAACGCATCGAGCGAAGTGGAATTCGAGGGCGCCTGGGCTAAGCGGATCGGCGAAGAGGGGCGCGGCGTTCCGGCGATTCTCGAGATGGTCACGCATACGCGGCTTGATTGCGTGATTGGCGCCGCGGCGATGATGCGGCAAGCGATGGTGCAGGCTGTTAACCACGCGCGACATCGCGCGGCGTTCGGCAAACGGCTGATCGACCAGCCGCTCATGGCGGGGGTGCTGGTCGACCTCGCCCTCGAATCGGAAGCCGCGACTGCATTGATGATGCGCCTTGCGCGCGCCTTCGACGGCGGGGAAAAGCCGTTCGCCCGGCTCGCCACGGCAGTCTCTAAATTTTGGGTCTGCAAGCGCGCTGCCGCGTTCACCGCGGAGGCGCTCGAATGTCTTGGCGGAAACGGCTACGTCGAGGAGTCGATGATGCCCAGGATCTATCGCGAAGCTCCTTTGAATTCCATCTGGGAGGGATCCGGAAACGTCATCTGCTTAGACGTCTTGCGCGCGATGGCCAAGGAACCCGACAGCGTCGACGCCGTCTTGTCCGAGATTCGTGGCGTCGATCCGCGAATCGATCGGCTCGTCGCGGGAATCGACTTGCACTCAGCGGAAGAGAACGCTCGGCGGATGACGTCGCAGATGGCGATCGCACTGCAAGCTAGCCTGCTGGTGCGTTTCGCGCCGAACTCCGTTTCTGATGCGTTCTGCAGTTCGCGGCTGGGCGGCGCGAGCTACGTGTTTGGCGCCGACGATTCAAATCTCGAGCCTCGACAGCGCGCGACGATCTTAGATCGAGCCGTGGCGATGTAAGCGTGAGCGGTCCGATGGATCGTTTGGAACTTCCCGTGCCTGCACAGTAGCGGGCATTGTTTTTCGCCCCGGTTTCCGTAAACTGATATGTCGGGGGTGCATATGTTGGGTCGATTGTTGCTCGTTGTTGCGCTTGCCAGTCCCGTTTTTGCGCAGGACCGGTCCACGGAGAAGATCATTCGAGAAGTGCGGCACGAACTGCTGATGCTGCCGTTCCTGGATGTATTCGACAATCTGGCCTATCGCGTTGATGGCTCGCGAGTAACCCTGTTTGGGCAGGTTCATCGTCCGACCCTCAAGTCAGATGCGGAAAACGTTGTCAAGAAGATCGAAGGTGTCTCGAGCGTCGAAAACCAAATCGAGGTTCTGCCGCTTTCGCCAAACGACGACCGCATTCGCGCCCGCGCATTTCGTGCAATCTACGGCTACGGACCGCTGCAACGTTACAATCTTGGCGCCATCAAGTCCATCCGAATCATCGTCAAGAACGGAAACATTACACTCGAAGGCGTCGTCGCGACCGAGGCCGACAAGAATCTTGCCGGCATTCGCGCCAACGGCGTCGGCGGCTCGTTCAAAGTGACAAATAACTTGCAAGTCGAAAAATAGCGCTTAGCGCAGGTGCTTGTAGATCAGTTCGAGCAGCTCGTCATAGGTCGCCGCTGCATCCGCCTTCGTTCCGTGCGAAATCGCATGCGCGGTGCAGTGCTGGAGATGATTGCGCATCAGCGCGCGACCCACTCCGCGGAGCGCCTGCTGTGCGGATGCGATCTGCTCGATGATCTCCGGGCAATAGCGATCTTCCTCGACCATCCGATGGAGGCCGCGGATCTGCCCCTCGATCCGCCGTAGACGAGCGAGATTCGCTTTCTTGATGCCGGGTTCGACCGCTACGGCCTTTCGCGGAGTCATTTGCTTCATCAATTCTCCAGTCGTAGATGGCGTAAGCGAAGGCTGTTCGTAACGACGCTCACGGAACTCAGGGCCATTGCGGCGCTCGCGAGGATCGGGCTCAACAGAATCCCGAACACCGGATACAGCGCGCCGGCCGCAACCGGAATGCTGATCGCGTTATAGGCGAACGCCCAGAAAAGATTCTGCCGAATCACGCGCATCGTCGAGCGTGAGAGCTCGATGGCCTGCGCAATTCCGCGAAGGTCGTTGCGCATCAGTGTCAGGTCGCCTGCTTCGAGAGTCACGTCGGATCCCGAAGCCATCGCGACCCCGATATCGGCTTGCGCGATCGCGGGCGCGTCATTGACGCCGTCGCCCGCCATCAACACGACGCGGCCTTGCTTTTGCAGATCGCGGATTGCGGCAACTTTGCCGGCGGGCAGGACTCCTGCGATCACCTCGGCGATTCCGGCTTCCTTCGCGGCCGTTTTCGCCATTTGCGGATTGTCACCGCTGAGCAGAATTACTCGCAGCCCTTTAGCACGCAGATTCTCTATCGCCGTCCGCGACGCTGGCTTCAATGCATCGGCCACTTCGATTGCCGCAGCGAACTGCCCGTCGATCGCCACCAGCACACTCGCGGATCCGACCTCTTCAACGACGCCGATGCCCTTGCCGCGCAGGAACGAGGCCGTTCCAGCCGCGATTTGGCGATTCTCGACAAGCGCTTCAACGCCTTGACCCGCGTTCGATCGGAATCCAACAGGATCGCCAAGCACCAGCCCGCGACTGCGAGCGGCTTCGACAACCGCTCCGGCGAGGGGATGCTCACTTGCTTGTTCGACCGACGCTGCAAGCCGGAGAACTTCGCGTTCATCGAACGGCGGACCCACGCGAATCGATCGAAGGGTAGGTTTGCCTTCCGTGATCGTGCCGGTCTTATCGAAGACCACGGTGTCGATGGATTCCAAACGTTGCAAGGCCTCTCCGCCCTTGAAGAGTAGTCCGGCCGAGGCTCCACGGCCGGTCGCGACCATCACCGCGGCCGGAACCGCCAGGCCCATAGCGCACGGGCACGCAATGATTAACACCGACACCGCGGCCGAAAACGCCCGCGCGACTCCGCCACCGGAAAGTATCCACGTAAGCGCGGTTGCGATCGCGATAGCGACCACGACCGGAACGAAGATCGCGCTAATCCAGTCCGCAAGATTCTGGATCGGTGCGCGCGATCCTTGTGCGTCGCGTAACAAGCGGACGATTCCCGCAAGTACGCTATCGGTTCCAAGCGCCGACACTTTGTAACGGAATGCTCCGTTCGTGTTGATCGTTCCACCGATAACCCGATCGCCCACCACCTTCTCCACCGGCAGGCTCTCGCCGGTCAGCATCGATTCGTCGACGCTGCTCGCTCCCGTAGCCACCAAACCGTCCGACGGAAGCCGGTCGCCCGGGCGGATCACCACGATATCGAGCGGCCGCAGTTCCGAGATCGGAATCTCGGCTTCGCGCCCGCCCCGTTCGACGCGCGCCGTCTGCGGCTGCAACTGGACCAGCTTGCGGAGCGCATCCGCGGTCCGCTGTTTGGCGCGCGCCTCGAGCGCGTTGCCCGCCAGGATCAGTGCGATGATCCAGATGACGGCCTCGTAATAGACATCGGCTGCAACGCCACGCGCGTGGAAGAGCCCGGGCAACACGGTCGCCGCTGCGGAAAACACAAACGCCGATCCGGTGCCGAGAGCGATCAGCGTGTTCATGTCCGCAGTTTTGTGCAGCGCCGCGGACCACGCTTTGATATAGAATCGCCCGCCGGTCCAGACCATCACGATGGAAGTTAGCACCAACAGCCCAACGCTCAAGAATCCTACGGGGATACGATACAACCAGGGCAGCGCAGAAGCGAGTACCGGATCCAGAACTCGCGTCTGCCATGCCATCAGCGGATCCGCCATCCCTGAGTGTCCAGCGGTTGCTGCCTCGTGCATCAGAGGCATCGAAGCGAGCATGGCCGCACAGCCGGCGACGAAGGCGACGATCGCCTTCGTTCGTAGCGATCGATATTCTGCCGCGGCCTCGTTGTCGAACTCCTTTTGCTGTTCGAACGCCGACGTCACAGCGTTCGGAAGCGCCGCCTCATATCCGGTTGCGTTGATCGCGTGAACCAATGCGGCCGGCGAAGTCGTTTCGGGGTGAAACTCAACCGTTGCATTGTTCAGAAGCAAGCTGACGGTTGCGCTTTCGACGCCGGGCTGCTCTTCGAGCGTCTTCTGGAGAAAGGATTGACAGGCGGCGCAAGTCATTCCGCCGACCGGAAGCGTGATGCGTTCAGGAGTTGTAACCGGCAAATCAGGCCTCCGGCGAAACCGCCGCCCGGAAGCCGATTGCTTTTATCGCTTCCATTGCGGTTTGCAGATCTTTCTCAGCCGCCAGCTTGATCACAGCTGAACCAACTTCGACACTATCCACACGAACCCCGGGCGTCCGCGAAAGAGCGGCATTGACGCGCCGCACGCAGGCTGCGCAATGCATTCCGTCAATCCGCAATCGAATATTATCGTCCATAGGTGCCACTGACGATAGAATACCATATACCCCTAGGGCCTATCCAGAAAGACAAACGCAACGAATAGCCTCCGGCGTGTGCGCGTGGTTCGGGAACGACCATCCGATCTGGTTTGGTGCGGGATCAACGGCCTTACGGCGTGGCTATTGTGGTGGCCGCGAGTTTGGCGCCCAGTAAGGTTCGCCTGCCTCGATGAACTGGACTGGCACTTCGGGAATTAGAGGCTTCAGCCACTCGGCGCATTCCTTCATTCCGTTTTCTTCGGAGACGACGTGGCCGAGGATGATGAGGCCCTGCCTTCTTCCGGAGGCGATCAGGTCCTGCGCGTATTCGACACCTTCCCATTCCCGGGTTTCGCCGATAATCACCGCGTCGACTTCCGGCCGCGCGAACGCACGCATGGTTCCGGAGAGACTGGCAAAGCCTGGGTTCAGGGAGACTCTTCTGACGCGGAGAATCGGGTCGCCTACGACTCTGACGACGCGAATCTTGAGGCGGTCCTGAAGGTCGCGAGCGAGCGATTGGAGTGTCGTGGCCGGGAGGTCGAAGAGGCTCTCGGTTTCCTTTGACTGGTATTTCTCCCACCCGATCGATTTCAGTACCCCGCGCGTGATTCCATCGGGGCGGCGTGCGTGCCAATGATCGTGGAATCGCCAGACGACCAGGTTGTTGGCTTCGATGAACTTGAGTTTCGCCTCGAGAACTTTGTCGCTGCCGAAGGCGTCCGTCTTGTCCTCGTGATTGTAGAATGTCGGCTCATGCGTAATCACGAGATTTAGGCCGGCGCGCGCGGATCGCTGAAGAAGATCGAGGGTCGCCATCATGGTGGTGGCGATTCCTTTCACCTGCGTGTCCGGATTGCCAGCCTTAAAGGTGTCGATGGTCGGCGTCTGCCAGGGCACCCCGAGATTCTTCTGAATCCGCTCGATAACCTGGCGGGCGGTGATGCCCGACTGGGCTTGGGCTCGTTTGCTTGCACCGAACGCTAACGCCGCGAGAGCAAGAAACTGTTTCCGGGATAACGTGTTTCGCATCGGATTCCTCGCATCATCTCACTCCCGTTTGCGCCGGACAAAAACAATTTCGGAGAATTGAATCGCTTTATTCGTTGCAGGACAAGAAACGCGGATGCGTTTTGCCAGTCCGAAATCGGCATGGCGGGAAGTTTCACTTTGGCGACTGCGGTTTCGCTGGCGGGTGCCTGAATTTCATTCCTCGAAACTTCTTGCCCTCTTAATCCCTCCTCCGATTTTTAATATGGTGCCTGGGCAGCGTTTCAATTCGCCTGTAACCAGAAGTAAATCGGCACAACGGCGGCGATTCCGTCCATTTCGGTGGTCGAACCGTTCTGGGCATGGGCGAATTGCTGTTGCTCCGCCTTATTGTATGCGCTAAGTTGCCTCGACTCGCTTTCGGTTTCTTGTAACGAGCATAGTGCGCGTGCTCGGAGTGTTGCGATGGGGGGTGTCCATACGCAGCCGCCGGGCATTCGCGGAAACATCGGTACAGTTTCTTGCCTTGTTGCTGGGAGGTACACATGTTGAATCAAGTTCGCGTTCGGCCGACGAAGGGCATTGCTCTGAAAATCGGCGCATTGGCTCTGTTGATGGCGCTGTTTTTCCTGCCTTCGGGAGCTCAGACATTCTTCGGATCTATAGTAGGCACGGTCACAGACACAACGGGCGCGACCGTGCCCAGGGCGACCGCGGTCTTGATCAACATCGGAACGGCCGAGCGCCGAACCGCTGAGACCGATGACTCGGGCAACTACCGGTTCGTCAATTTGATTCCGGGTAAGTATCGCGTTGAGATCGAGAAGACCGGATTCAAACGGATGACGCGGGACGGCATCGAAGTGCAGGTCGAGGCGTCAGTCCGTATCGACGCCGCGATGCAGGTTGGCGATGTCGGACAAGTTGTCGAAGTGACCGCGAGCGCTCCGCTATTGCAGACGGAAACGACGGCTCTCGGACAAGTGGTTGAAGCGAGGCGCGTCCAGGAGATGCCGCTCAACGGACGCAACGTACTGAGTCTCGTTGCGCTGGTGCCTGGTGTTGTTCCGCAGGGACTGTCGTCGACCAACCCGACCGGGCAGAACATTTTCGGAATCGGGAATTTCCAGATTGGCGGCGGATTCGGCAACATGAGCGTCACCTACGTCGACGGCGCACCGGCGAACCTGTTCCTGGCGAACCTCACGACAGTGCTTCCGACGCAGGACGCAGTGCAGGAGTTCCGCGTTCAGACGAACAACATCGGCCCGGAGTACGGCCGCTTTGCCGGCGGCGTGATGAATCTCACGACGAAATCCGGCTCCAACGAATTTCATGGGAGTGCGTACGAATTCCTGCGAAACAAGGTTTTGAACGCCAACAATTTCTTTAACAACCGCACGGGCATCAAGCGGGCGCCGTTCACGCAGAATCAGTTCGGCGGCACCGTTGGCGGTCCGGTGATCAAGGACAAGACGTTTTTCTTCTTCGGATACGAGGGATTCCGGCAGCGGCAGGGAGTCTCGTATTTGTTTAACGTTCCGGCGGATGAATGGCGCAACGGCGACTTTTCAAATCTGCGTACAGCCGCCGGGGCACTCGTCCCGATTTACGATCCGCTGACGACATGCGGAGTGCTGGGCAATCCGGCTTGCGCGCCGGGGCAGGCAAATACGCGGCTGCCGTTCCCGAATAACAAAATCGACCCGAGCCGTTTCAACAAGACGGCCGTGGCGATGTTGAACCTGTACGGCCATCCAAATATTCCGGGGCAGCCGTTCACCAGCATTCAGAACTTCTCGACCAACGCGAGCGTCGGCGGCAACAACGATCAGATCAACGCGCGCATCGACCACAACTTCAGCGAGAAGCAGCATTTGTTCGGACGCTACACGCGTGGCGTGTACAGCAACATTCCGATCGATCCGTTCCAGAACAAGACGCACAACGACATCGGTCTCGAAACGGTGAATTCCCAACAGGCGGTCATCGGTGACACCTATGTTCTAAGCCCATCGCTGGTTGCGGAGATTCGCTTTTCGGCTGTGCGCTACGCCTACGACCGGATTCCGTCGAGCCTGGGCGCGGACCTGACGACCTTTGGCCTGCCTGCCAGCTTCAACAATTCCGTGGTCTATAAGACCTTCCCGTACCCGGTGATCCAGAACATTTCGACAATCAGCGGAACGGGAAGCGTGATCATCCAGCGCAATTTCATCGGAGCGATCACGCCGAGCCTTACCTGGATCAAGGGCCGCCACACGATGAAGTTCGGCGGTGAGGTTCGCCTGATGGACAACAATTACAGCCAAAGCCAGAATGCGAGCGGGCAGTTCAATTTCGACAATCTGTTTACGGCGGTGAATCCGTTTGCTCCGGCCGGCACTGGCAATGGAGTCGCTTCGATGCTGCTCGGTTTCGGCGCCAGCGGCAACGTGAACGAACCGGCTCCGTACGCAACGCGCCAGTATTATCAGGGGTATTACGCGTCCGACACGTTCCAGGTAAGCCGCAAGCTGACGGTCAACTTCGGCCTGCGGTGGGAGCCGACCACTCCGTACACCGAGCGGTTCGACCGCATGATGATCTTCCTTCCGAACGAGACCAGTCCGGCGGCAGCGTTCACGGGATTGCCCTTGAAGGGCCGCCTCGGGCTCGTGAATTCGAGCGACCGCGACAATCGGTACAACCAGAATCCGCACTACGCGCTATTTGCGCCGCGCACTGGAGTCGCGTATCGCCTCAATAACAAAACGGTCGTTCGCGCGGGTTACGGAATTTTCTATCCGGCGCAGTACGACATCCTGGGCGGCGGCAGCATCGGTCCGCTCACGCAGACCACGACCAACTGGGCTTCCACGCTCGATGGCAGTTTGACGCCGAAGGATATTTTGAGCAATCCGTTTCCGAACGGACTGCTCGCTCCGCTCGGGCGCAATCCGATCTATCAGACTGCCCTGCTGGGACAATCGATCGCGCAATCGGTCAGCAGCGGATATCAACTCACGGCGATCGGAGAGGAAACCAGAGCAGCCTACGTGCAGCAGTGGAATATCAACGTTCAGCGGGAGATTGGGTCCGGCTTGGTAGTGGAACTTGCGTACGCCGGCTCGAAGGGTACGCATCTTCCTGGCGCAATCAATCGAAATCAGCTCTCGCCTGCTAACCAGGCGCTGGGCAGCGCCGTGCTGCAACAGCAGGTTCCGAATCCGTTCTTCGGGCTGGTGACCACCGGAACGCTCGCGGCCCCGACGGTCGCGCGCGGCCAACTGCTGCGGCCGTTCCCGCAGTATGACGGCGTCAGCTTCGGCGAATCGAATCGCAACTCAAACTATCAGTCGATGCAGTTGCGCGTGCAAAAGCGCTTCGCGGCGGGTGGAACGGTTTCGGGCGCCTACACGTGGGCGAAGCTCATCGCGGACCGCGAATCGGATACGTTCTGGCTCGAAGGCGGGCAGTCGACTTCCGCGTTCAGCGTTGCCGCGAACAACTACAACCTGCGCGGCGAGCGCTCGATCTCGAGCTTCGACGTCGCGCACCGCCTGGTGGTCAGCTACGTTCTGGATCTACCATTCGGCAAACAGAAGCGGTTTCTCAACGGGCTGAACGGGATCGCGGACCGGTTCATTTCCGGATGGGGCGTGAACGGGATCTCGACGTTCCAGAGCGGTTTCCCGCTTGGCTTGGGCACAGCGGCCAACCTCACGAATTCGTTCGGCGGTGTATCGCGTCCGAACAGCAATGGCCAAAGCGCCAAGTTGGAGGGTTCGGCGCAATCGCGGCTTGGGCAGTGGTTCAATACTTCCGTCTTTAGCGCGCCACCGGCCTCGACGTTCGGCAATGTCGGACGGAACCTGCCGGATGTCCGCACAGCAGGCGTCGCGAACTACGATTTCACGCTGTTCAAGAACACGCAGATCAAGGAGCGGTTCCAGCTCCAGTTCCGCCTGGAGACGTTCAACCTCTTCAACCGCGTTCAGTTTGGCCGTCCGGGCGTGGTCCAGGGGGTCAGCAGCTTCGGCGTGGTGAGTTCGCAACTGAATAACCCCAGGCTGGTGCAGTTCGCGCTTCGCCTGAACTTCTAGTGCCGGCATTGTTTGGCTCGTCGGATCTACACTGCAGTACGTGAGTCGAAGGAAAGTATCGGCGATTCTTGGTGGACTAGCGCTGGCGGCTCTCGCCAGCGCTTTTCTTTGGCGCTGGCGAAGTCAGCCGGAGGCGGCTCCGGTGGTAACGGTCTCCGGGTATGCGAATCCGGTGGCCTGCGCGGGCTGTCACGCGGAGATCGCGCGGACCTATCGGCTGACAGGAATGGGGCGATCGTTTTATCGGCCTGATCCGGAGAGGCGTGTCGAGGATTGGCAGGCGAAAAACACGCTGCGTCATACGGCGTCCGACCGCGCGTACACGATGCTCGAGCGGGACGGGAAGTTTTTTCAGCGGCGTCATCAGGTAGGTGCTGACGGCAAGCAGGCCAATGTTCTCGAGTACTCGATCGACTATGTGGTTGGCTCAGGGAATCACGCGCGGACGTACTTACATCGCAACGCGGCGGGCAGTCTGGTTGAGCTTCCTGTGAGCTGGTATTCGGAAAAAGGCGGCTACTGGGCGATGAGTCCGGGATACGACAGGCCCGGGCAGCGCGATTTTCGGCGGACGATTTCGGACGACTGCATGTTTTGTCATAACGGATATCCATCTTCGAAGAAGGCTTCGGGCGCTGGGGGCGAGGCGGTGTTCGGAGAGTCGCTGCCGGAGGGAATCGATTGCCAGCGGTGCCATGGGCCGGGCCAGGCTCATGTTGACGCCGCGGGTTCCGGGCGGGCGTCGAAGGACAAGATTGTGAATCCGGCCCGTTTAGATCGGACGAGGCAGCTCGAAGTTTGTATGCAGTGTCATCTCGAATCCACCAGCCGTCAATTGCCCAGCATGATTCGGCGATTCAATCGCGAGCCGTTTTCGTACCGGCCAAGCGAGCCTCTGGGCGATTACGTACTTCATTTCGACCATGCAGAGGGATCAGGCCGCGAGGACAAATTCGAGGTTGCGCATGCGGCTTATCGGCTCCGCAAGTCGGCGTGCTTTGCGAAGAGCCAGATGACTTGCGGGACTTGCCACAATCCGCATCAGGCGCTACGAGGGGCAGAAGCGGCAAAGCATTTCGACAGCGTTTGCCGGAGTTGCCATGCGCCTGCGCATTCGGGCGGAATGCCGGCCGGGGCTCCGGCTGGATCGGGATGCGCCGGTTGCCATATGCCGATGCGGAGGACGGACGATGCCGTGCATGTCGTGATGACCGATCACTACATTCAGCGGCGCACTCCGGCGCGGGATTTTCTGGCGGCGCTGCGGGAGACGGATGCTCCGACGGAACGGCCGTATGTGGGCAAGGTCGTGCCGTATTATCCGAACCCGCTGGCAGACGAATTTTACCTGGCGCTCGCACAGATCCAGCACGGCGCGGATTTGGAGAAAGGGATTCCGCGGTTTGAGGAGCTGTTGCAGAATCGGAAACCGCCCGAGCCGGAGTTTTATCTCGAACTTGGCAAGGCGTACTCGAGAGCGGGCAAGAAGAAGGATGCGATTCGCTGGTTCGAGGAGGCGCTGAATCGGCGAGCGGGCTTCCGGCCGGCATTGAAGGAACTCGGCGCGGCGTTAGTGGGCTCCGGAGAGCTTGCTCGCGCGGCTGAGGTTTTGGAGAAGGCAGCAGGCCCGCCTTTGGATTCGGCGGCGCTCACGGACCTGGGCAATGTGTACTTGCGAATGGGCAGGTTAGAAGATGCGGAGCGCACATTGCAGTCGGCGCTCACAGCGAATCCCGAAGAGCCGGAGGCTCACAATTTGCTGGGCCTCAAACGCCTGCAGGCAGGCGACCGGACGAAAGCGGAAACGGAGATCCGCGAGGCGATCCGTCTCGATCCGGATCTGCCTTCAGCGCACAACAATCTGGCGAACCTACTTGCGGGATCAAAGGATTACGCGCAGGCGAAGTTTCATTTCGAGAAGGCGATCGCGATCCAGCCTGCGTTTGGTGAGGCGCATCACAGCTATGGGCTTTTGCTGGTGCTGACGCAATCCTACGATCGGGCGTTCGCCGAACTCAGCAAAGCGGTCCAGCTTGCGCCGGGAAATGCAGAAGCGCACAACGATCTGGGAGACGTGCTGGTGGTCCGGAAGCGATTGCCGGACGCCGTCGAGCAATATCGTTTGGCGGTTTCTTTGAAATCAGATTTCGTGGAGGCGCACTTGGCGCTGGGGCAGACGCTCGTCAAGTTGGGAAGAGCGGCGGAAGCGCGTCCGCATTTTGAGAAGGCCGCGGCGAGTAGCGATCCGGGGGTCCGCGCGGAGGCGCAGCGGGCGCTTCGTTAGTTCTCGATTTCCAGGAGGTTGCATCGGGCATGTCGACCAGAGGAATGAGTTCCGACTTTGGGATGAAGAGGCGCATCTCGCGGCGCGACTTCCTCGACGGGGCAGCCTTGACGATCGGCGCGGCGATTCCTCTTCTGGCGCAGGAGAAACGGGTCCCTCCGCCGATCGGAAAAGGAGCTGACGTGTCGGCGCAGGCGCCCCTGATGGCACAGGGAATCACAGAACAAAATTCGAAATACAATCCTCCGGCGTTGACCGGGATGCGAGGCAGCCATCCAGGTTCGTTCGAGACGGCGCACCAGCTTCGCAGCCGAGGCGCATGGGATCTGTCCGGAGCTATCCAGGAGCAGGATCCCTACGATCTGGTTGTCGTCGGCGGGGGCATCAGCGGACTCGCGGCGGCGTATTTCTTCATCAAGAACGCTGGACGCGCGGTCAAAGTCCTGGTCCTCGATAACCACGACGACTTTGGCGGACACGCGAAGCGAAACGAATTCGAATACAACGGCAAGCTGCTGGTGCTCAACGGCGGCACCGTCAACATTGAGGCGCCGGATAATTACAACGCTCCGTCGCGGCAGTTACTGCGAGACATTGGAATCGACCTCGATCGCTACGTTGCATCCAACGCCCAGAATCGCCAGTTGTATCGTTCGCTGGGTCTTGGGATGGGCCATTTCTTCGACAAGGAGACCTGGGGCGGCGAGGACCGGCTGATCAAAGGCGGCGCGAGCGATGCGGCGGGAACGTACTCCGTCGAGTTCCTCGCGAAGACTCCGTTGTCAGCGAAGGCGCAAGCGGATACGCTCCGGATTTACGATCCGAAGCAGCCGGACTACATGCCAGGACTTTCGTCGCCGGAAAAGAAAGAGCGCCTTGCGAAGATGAGCTACCAGGACTTCCTGCTGAATCACGCTAAGGTCGACAAACAGGTTTTGTGGTTCGTGCAGGGACTGGCGAAGTCGTTCTTTCAAGTCGGCGCTGATGCGATTCCGGCGTTGTTCAGTTGGCAAATGGGCCAGCCGGGGTTCGCAGGCATGAATCTGGAGCCGACTCCGGATGGAACGCTGGCGGATCTTCCGGGCGGGCAGCATGGGCGGCAAAAAGAGACTCGCGTATTCATTCATTTTCCAGACGGAAACGCCACGGTCGCGCGGCTGCTGGTGCGCTGGCTAATTCCGGACGCGGTTCCGGGATCAACGATGGAGTCCGTAGCGACGGCCCGCGTGAACTACGGGGCGCTCGATCGCACGGGCGAGCCCGCGCGGATCCGGCTGAACAGCACGGTCGTCAACGTCCATGCGGAGGGCGATCCGGAGTCGGCGAAGCAGGTAACGGTCAGCTACGTCCGCGGCGGGAAGACGCATCAGGTTCGCGCGCGCTCGTGCGTGATGGCCTGTTGGAACACATTCATTCCGTACCTGGCTCCTCAACTTCCGGCGAAGCAGAAGGAAGCACTGAGTTATGGCGTGAAGCGGCCGCTGGTCATCGCGAACGTGGCGATCAAGAACTGGATGTCATTTCAAAAGCTCGGCGTTCGCTACGTCAGCACACCGACGATGTTTTTCCGCGAGGTGACACTGGCGGAAGCGGCGAGCCTCGGAGATCTGAAGGCTCCGCAGCGGCCCGAGGATCCGATCGTTTTGATCATGGAGCACGTTCCGTGTGAGCCAGGAAAAACGATGAAGGAACAGCACATGATCGGGCGGATGAAGCTGATGCAGACGTCGTATGAGACGTTCGAGCGAAAGATTCGCGAGCAGTTGACTCGGGTTCTGGGGCCGGGCGGATTTCAAGCGGCTCGCGACATCGTGGCGATCACCGTGAATCGCTGGTCGCATGGCTATGCGTATTCCTACAACAGCCTCTACGACCCGATAGATTGGACGTACACATCGACGGATACGCGTCCGTGTGTCGCGGCGCGGCGGCCATTCGGCCCGATCACGATTGCGAATTCCGATGCGGCGGCGAGTTCGCATACCGACGCCGCGATCCTGATGGCGTACGAGGCGGTCGAGCATACGCTGCGGAGGAGACGCTTGTGAGGCGGCGTTACGAATTGTCGATACTGGCGTTCGCCACGCTTCTGCCAGCCTTCGGACAATCAACCGATTCGTCGGATATCGAGCGTGGGCGGCACTTCTTCGCGAACAACTGCGGAATCTGTCACGGGTTCAATGCGGCGGGTGCCGACAAAGGGCCGGCGCTGAATACGGGGCAGTTCCGGCATGGCAACACGGACGCGGATTTGACCCGCTCGATCACGCAGGGCATTCCAGGAACGACGATGTCCGCGATGAATCTTCCGGCTGATATGACTCGCGCGATCATCGTTTTCCTGCGTGCGACGGTTGTGGCGGCGAAGGCTCCGTCGACGGGGAATCGCGAGGCCGGCTCCAAGATGTTCTGGACGTCGCAGAAATGCGCGGAGTGCCACATGGTGAACGGCAAAGGCGGCATCCTTGGACCGGAGCTTTCGCGGATCGGCGGTTCGCGAACGATTGCGTACCTGACGGAGAAGCTCCGCGATCCGAACAAGCATCTGACGCGCGGGCTCCACGAACCAAACGGCGATTACGTCGTGCCTATTTCAAATTCGACGGTCACGGTGGTTACTGCAGGTGGGCAGCGCGTGGTTGGCATTCCGAAGAACGAGGACGCTTTCTCGATCCAGATGCTCGGGACGGATAACGAGATCCACATGTTTTTGAAGTCCGATCTGAAGGAAGTGATCCATGACATGAAGTCGTTGATGCCGCCATACGATCGGGCGAAGCTCGGCGACTCCGCGCTGGCGGATCTGCTCGCTTACCTCGCGTCGCTTCGCTGAAGGGGAACTGCTCATGCACAAGTTTTCATTCGTCCTGATCGCGCTTTGCGGGGTAATCGCTTGGCCGCAGCAGATTCCCAAAGAAGCCGCGGAGTGGACGACGTATTCCGGCAATGATGCCGGTTGGCGGTACAGTCCGCTCGATCAGATCAATGCGTCGAACGTGGCAACGCTGACGCCCAACTGGATCTTTCAGAGCGGCGACATCGGCAAGTTCGAAACTACCCCGCTCGTGGTCAACCGCGTCCTTTACGGAACGGCGCAGAACAACCGAAGCTTCGCGCTCGATCCAATTACCGGAAAGGCGATCTGGCGGGCAGCGCGGAATCTCCCTCGCGATCTGCGAGTCTGCTGCGGGAATGTGAATCGCGGATTCGCGATGAAGGGCAGGCGGCTGCTAATGACGACGCTCGACGCCCATGTCGTTGCGATGGATTCGCGTACGGGAGTCGTCCTGTGGGACACCAAGGCGGCGGACTACACGGAGGGTTACAGCTTCACCGTCGCTCCGTTGATCGTGAAAGACAAGGCGATCGTCGGCGTTTCCGGCGGTGAGTTCCCGATCCGGGGGTTCATCGATGCTTATGACATCCAGACCGGAAAACTGGCATGGCGATTCCACACGATTCCGGGGCCGGGAGAGCCGGGTCACCAATCATGGTCCGGCGATTCATGGAAGGTGGGCGGAGCGCCGGCGTGGGTTACGGGGGTCTACGATCCGCAATTGAACCTAATTTACTGGGGGACCGGCAATCCGGCGCCCAGCAACTACGGGGGGCAGCGCGACGGCGACAATCTCTACAGCAATAGCGTGGTTGCGCTTGATGCGGATACCGGCAACGTCAAGTGGCATTTCCAATTCACGCCGCATGACATGTTCGACTATGATGCGACGCAAACTCCGATGCTGATCGATGCGATGTGGAATGGACAGCCGCGCAAGCTGCTGCTGCAGGCGAATCGCAACAGCTTCTTCTACGTGCTTGATCGCACCAACGGCAAGTTCCTGTTGGCGAAATCGTTCGCGAGCCAAAATTGGGCGAAAGAGATTGCGGCGGATGGCAGACCGGTTCCGAATCCGGGGACGATTCCGACGCGCGAAGGCACCACGATCTGTCCGGGGTGGGCCGGCGGAGTAAATTGGAATCCGCCGTCCTACAGTCCGCAAACGAGGCTTTTCTACGTCAACGCGCGGGAGGACTTCTGCACGATCTTCGGAGGCAATCCAGAAACTCCGGTGGCCGGACGCTACTTCTACGGCAGCACGTTCGGTACGCCGGCCGGACAGAAGGATTGGGGAGCGCTCCGCGCCATCGATCCGCTAACGGGCGCCAGAAAGTGGGAGTTCAAACTGCATTCCGCGGGCTGGGGTGGCGTGCTGTCGACCGCTGGAGGATTGGTGTTTCTCGGAGACAACGAAGGAAACTTCATGGCTTTCGACGCGTCGACCGGAAAGAACCTGTGGCACTTCCAACTGGGGTCGCCGGTGTTTGCGGCGCCGATGAGTTATTGGATCGACGGGAAGCAGCACATTGCGATTCCGGCGGGGAGCGCGCTGTTTGATTTCACGCTTCCGGCGAAATAGAGAGGGTGGAAATCGAGCGAAGATGTTTCCGCTCGCGAACTAGATCGTATGTTTCGTTGATCCTATTTTTCTGGGTGAATCTGCGTAAGACTTGGGAGAAATTCTCCGGTTGCATATACTTGCCGCGCCCAGGTCGAAATGCAATGTTTCGTTGAGCGAACCTTAGCGAAATTCCCGCTGATCTTATTGCGCGATCCGCTGAGGCCGCCTTACCATTTAGCTGCGAGACGTCTGTCTCGGCCCGAGTCATCTGGGTGGCCCTCCCAACGGTCGGGGGTTCAATCCATATTTGCGGCTAACTTGCTGAACGGAGAATTTGATGAACTGGAAGAGCCTGATTCTGATTGCCGCCGGAAGCGGAACACTCGCGTCCGCGGCCACGACATCACCGACCTTTCATAAGGACATCGAGCCTCTGCTTCAGAAGCATTGCCAGGGCTGCCATCATCCGGGCGACATCGGGCCGATGTCGTTGATGAGTTACAAAGAGACGCGGCCATGGGCGAAGGCGATCAAAGGCGCCGTCGTTCAGAAGAAGATGCCGCCGTGGTTCGCGGACGCGAAGCACGGCCAGTTCGCGAACGACCGCTCGCTGCCTCAGAGCGACATTGATGCGATCGTGGCGTGGGCGGATTCGGGCACGAAGGAAGGCGATCCGAAGGACGCTCCGAAGCCGCTCGATTTTTCGAGTGGATGGCATATCGGAAAACCGGACGCCATCATTCAGGTCGGCGCGCCGTTCAAAGTTCCGGCAACGGGTGTCGTTAATTATCAGTACACGCGGATTCCGACTGGATTCACGGAAGACAAATGGGTGACCGGCATCGAAGTCCAGCCGATGAACCGCAAGGTGGTTCATCACATCAACGCGTCAACGCTTTCACCGAATGGCGGGCGGCGAAGCGACCTGAAGTACGGGGAGTACAAAGAGATCGACATCGAAGTGGGCAATCGTGCGCTGATCGCAGCGGGCAAAGAGCCGCCAATGTTCGGCGGAAATAGCGACGACGGTTTGCTGGAAACGTATGTGCCGGGAACGATTGCGCGGCGGCTGCCGCCGGGCCAGGCGCGGCTGATCAAGGCAGGCTCGGACATCCTGCTGCAGATGCACTTCACGACCACGGGAAAGCCAGAAGAGGATACGACGCGAGTCGCGTTCACTTTTGCGGACAAGCCTCCGGTCGAGCGGATCCGGGGCGGTCTGGTAGCGAATCTGCATTTCACGATTCCGGCGCGCGACAGCAATGCTCTCGTTGAAGCGCGGGCGATGCTGGTGAACGATGTGAAGTTAGTCTCGATGCTTCCGCACATGCATGTGCGCGGCAAGGATTTTCAATTCCGCGCGATTTATCCGACGGGCGAATCGGAGATCCTGTTGAAGGTCGCGAAGTACGATTTCCATTGGCAGCTGAATTACTATCTGAAGGAACCGAAGCTGCTGCCGAAGGGCACGATCGTCGAAGTCGTTGGGCATTTCGACAATTCCGCCAATAATCCGGACAACCCGAATCCGAATCTCGATATTCACTACGGTGAGCAGACGTTCGAGGAGATGCTGCACGGATTCCTCGAAGTTGCAGTGGATCCAGGGCCGAGGACGCCGACGATTTTCGGGCCGGCTCCCGTGAAAGCTGTAGCTTCGGCGTCAGGCGCTCCGGCGAATTAGACCTGTTTCGGGGTTAAGAAGAGCGATTCAGAACCAGCGGCCGTACGGAATCCCCGCCTTATGGGACAGCGCTATGGCAATCGCTAACGCTTACCGGACTTCCGAAGTTTGTTGGCCAAACATTGACTTACGACCAAGGTTGTAACACGGTCTTTGGTGTTGCTCGTGGTTCCTGATTCGTTCACCGCTGGCGTTTGATATCCCAAGTGCTTGAAATATGTGCAGATAGGCGAGCGAAAGCTTATTTGGAGAATGCGGCACTGGTTTTTGGCCGTGGCGGATTGCATTGGAGGGAGCGGTTTGCCGAACGAAGCCAGCGGGGCTCTTCTCGGGGTTCGCGCTTCGCGGTATCCCCGGCCTGACGGCACGGGGCTATACGTGAGGGCGGATCCCGGCTCTATGGCACGCTATGCGGTCTGGCTGGGCGGGAATTCGTTTGGATTCAATCTTCTGCCGAGCGAACCTAGACGAATTTCGTCAAAAAAAGTCGCCCTGATGGTCGGACGTGGCCGTCCGACCTACAGGAGTTGCGTCCACTCCCTTTACGGTCGTGGCTCTTTGCTTGGGTCTTTACCGCTCGCGGCGCGTTAGGCTCGGATCTTTCGCTTAATTAGGCCGAAGGCAGCGAGCGCCAAGCCGCCGATGAGACCCATGCCACCTGGCTCGGGCGTTACGGTGATGTCACCGTCGGCGGTCGTGAACGGAACCGCTGTGCCGGTTCCATCGTCCAGAGAGGTAAACGGTCCGTTGAAGGTGATCGAGAACGCTCCGAACGAAGCATCGGAGGCAATTGAATAGGAGATGTGCCCGAGTCCGACGGACCCTCCGCTGGCGATTGTCACAAAAGACACCGATGCAGGGATGTCCGAAGCAACTAGCGACGTACCAGTCGCCGTAGCGATCTCGGGTCCGAAGAGGGAATCGCCCAAGAAGATATACGAGAGAACTGTCGCCGTCGTAGCGGACGAGAACGTAATACCGGCATTGGTGGTACCAATGCCAAAAGCAAACGCTCCGATGTTGATGCTATTCGGGCCGGTGTTTTGGAGAATGACGTCAAACGTTCCACTGGATCCGGGGGTGCCTGAGACGGAGGGGACACTGATGATGACAGAGGCGTCTGCGTGTCCCATCAGTACCAGGAAGCTCAGGGCTACAACGGCCAGCAGCTTTCCAATCGTTCGATTCTTCATTCGTCCTCCTAAACAATCGTCATTTCGGTGAACCGAAGTCATGTTTCACGCTTCGGCTCACCATATTCATTCTTCGAGCTTCCGTAATGATACCGATTACGGTAGCGCGTTACCGATCTGCAAGCGGACGATTTGGATGTCAGCGACATCGACGACACCGTCCCCATTGAGATCCGCAAAGATGTTATACGGCGCACTGCGAGCGAGTTGGACTCCGCTCAGGTCGGATGCGTTGACGACGCCGTCGTCGTTATAGTCGCCGTAGAGAACGCGCAGCAACTGCATAAAGCCGGCGCCGCCGCCCAGCGAATTGGCTCCGGCCGAGATGGCGTTCGGACCCGAGCCGGCGAGCGCTGCCGTGAACTGGCCGAGCGAGATCGGCGAGATGGACCAGGTCAGGGTGTTCGTGCCGAGTCCGGAGAAGCCGGTCGGGTTGACTCCGCTGAGGCTGTTCACGTTAGCCGAGGTAACCGGCGCGGAGAACACGACCTGGATTCCGGTGACCTGCCACGGCAGGCGGTTCCGGCTCGATCCGATTACGTTGAAGCTCTGGCTGCCCCAGAGCACGCGGAACGCAGTCACCGTGAGCGGCGCCGCTGAGTTCACTGTCAGCGTCGCGGCGGTGGTTGTCGCGCTGCCGACGGTATTTGTGAACACTGCCCGGAATCGGTTGCCGTTCTGCGAGGCGAGCGCGGTGAAGCTGAGTGTCGTCAAGGTCGCGCCTGCGATGTTTTGGAAGGTCGCGCCGCCGTCGGTGCTGATCTGCCATTGCACGGTCGGCGTCGGATTCCCGGTCGCCGCCGCGGTGAAGGTCGCAAGCGATCCCGAGTTTACGGTTTGGCTCACCGGATTCAGGGTTACTGTTGGCCCAAAAAAGACCGTCAGCGTCGCAGCGGTGGTCGTCGCGCTACTGACGATGTTCGTGAACACCGCCCGGTACTGATTCCCGTTGTCAGAAACCTGGGTGGTGAAGCTAAGCGTTGTGGTGGTAGCACCGGGGATGTCCGTGAAGCTCCCGCCGCCGTTGGTGCTGATCTGCCATTGCACAGTCGGCGTCGGAGTTCCGGTTGCGGCGGCCGTGAATGTAACGAGGTTACCCGCGACTACACCTTGACTCGCCGGATTCTGTGTGACGACGGGGCCGGTGCCGGTATTGGTCAGCGAGAAATTCACGGTGGTCAGACCCGACGCGGCTGCCGTCACATTGTAAGGTCCGCCGGCCGTGCCGTTCGCGGTGAATGGAGCCGACGCGACACCGGATGCATTGGTCGCGACGGTGATCGTGTTCGTGCTGTTGCTGAAGAGGCCTGACGCTCCGGCTCCGGGCGCCGTGAACGTGACGTTCACACCGGAAATCGGATTGCTGCCCGCATCCTTGACCGTTACGGCCAGGGCATTCGCAAACGCGGTGTTAACGGCCGCCGATTGCGGGGTGGTTCCCGGATTCGCCGTCATGGACGAAGCGGCTCCCGCGGTGTTCGTCAGCGAGAAGTTCACTGTGGTCAAGCCGGAGGCCGCGGCGGTAACTGTGTAAGGTCCGCCGGCGGTGGCGTTCGCGGTGAACGGAGCTGACGCGATACCGGACGCATTGGTCGCGACCGTGATCGTCGTCGTGCTGTTGCTAAACAGGCCCGACGCTCCGGATCCAGGAGCGCTGAACGTTACGTTCACTCCCGAAACCGGATTGCTGCCCGCGTCCTTGACCGTTACGGCCAAAGCGTTCGCAAACGCCGTGTTGATGGTCGCCGACTGCGGAGTCGTTCCGGCGTTCGCCGTCATCGACGAAGCCGTTCCCGCGGTATTAGTCAGCGAGAAGTTGACGGTGGTCAAACCGGAGGCTGCCGCGGTGACTGTGTAGGGTCCGCCGGCTGTGCCGTTCGCGGTGAACGGAGCCGACGCGATGCCGGACGCGTTTGTCGCGACCGTGATCGTTGCCGTGCTGTTGCTAAACAAGCCCGACGCTCCGGCTCCGGGAGCCGTGAATGTTACGTTCACTCCAGAGATCGGATTGCTGCCCGCGTCACGGACGGTTACCGCCAATGCGTTCGCAAATGCCGTGTTGATCGTCGCCGACTGCGGAGTCGTACCGGCGTTCGCGGTCATGGACGAAGCGGCTCCCGCGGTGTTCGTCAGCGAGAAGTTCACGGTGGTTAAGCCGGAAGCTGCCGCGGTGACATTGTATGGTCCACCTGTGGTGGCGTTCGCGGTGAACGGAGCCGACGCGACGCCGGACGCGTTGGTCGCGACTGTAATCGTGTTCGTGCTGTTGCTGAACAGGCCCGACGCTCCGGCTCCTGGAGCAGTAAAGGTTACGTTGACGCCTGAAACGGGGTTGCTGCCCGCATCACGGACGGTTACCGCCAAGGCGTTCGCAAATGCCGTGTTAATGGTCGCGGATTGCGGAGTGGTTCCGGCATTGGCGGTCATCGACGAAGCGGCGCCTGTCGAATTCGTCAGCGAGAAGTTAACCGTTGTCAGTCCAGCTGCTGCCGCCGTCACTGTGTACGGCCCGCCGGCGGTCGAATTCGCGGTGAACGGAGCGGATGCCACACCCGAGGCGTTCGTCGCCACGGTGATGGTCGCCGTGCTGTTGCTGAAGATGCCGGACGCGCCAGCTCCCGGCGCGGTAAACGTGACGCTCACTCCCGCGACCGGATTGTTGCTCGCATCGCGGACCGTTACGGCCAATGGATTCGCGAACGCCGTGCTGATGGTCGCGGACTGCGGAGTCGTACCGGGGTTGGCGGTCATGCTGGATGCCGTCTGGGCCACCGGCACCGTGTCCGTTGATGAATTGTTGGTCGTGACCGCTTCGCCTCCGCCGCTCACCGTCGCCGTGTTGGCGACAGACGTGGGCGAAGTCGGAGCGATATTGACGTTGACCGTGATTGCCGGGGCAGCGGCGGATGCCGCGATCACCGTGCTGCGAGTGCAGCTGACCACCGTTGTGGTGCTCGCTGCGCAATTCCATCCGGTGCCAGTCGGAGTCGAACTAATGGTAAGCCCGGTGGGCATTGTATCGGTGACGGAATACGCTGCCGTCGTCGGACCGGTTCCGGAGTTGGTTACGGTCAGCGTGAACGCGCCGGTTCCGCCCTGGGCGAAGGTTCCCGTGTGCGTCTTATTGATCGTTAGATCAGGCAGCTGAATGATCGTCAGCGTGTCGGTGTTGGTCGGCGCATTTCCGCCGCCGCCGCTGGAGCTTGCCTGGATCGATTGCGGGCTGCTCGCGGTCGCCGAGACGTTGAAGTTGATCTGGAAGGTAGCGCTGGCTCCGGCGGCGAGGGCCGGGCTGCCGGTTGACGTGCAACTGAACGTAGCCGCGACAGCTCCGCAATTCCAGCCGGCGGACGGTACAACGCTCTGCGGAATGATCGCGGCGGCATCCGAGATATTGAAGGTCACGGTAACGACGCTGGTGGTCGGTCCGGCTCCGCTGACGGCGGTGCCGTTTTGGAGCGTGAAGGTCGCGCTCTTGCCGGTGTCGCCCTGCGTAAAGGTATGCAGCGGACTGCCGGTGTCGGTATTGCTCAGGCTCAGGATCGGCGGATGAATGACCGTCGTTGGACCGTCGGTGCCATTGCCGGTGGTCATCGAGAACCCGCTTGCGGTCGCCGTGTTGGTAACGGTCGCCGGAGCAGTCACCGCGACGTTGAAGTTCACAGTGAGGTTCGAGTAACTTTGCGTGGCTGCCAGGGCGGAGTTGGTCGTGCAGGTTAGAACCGTGGCGGTCGAGGATGTGCAGTTCCATTCGTTGCCGCTAACGACGCTTTGGATCGTCAATCCTGACGGCATGGTGTCGCTGACGGTTACCGTAGCTCCAGCCGTCGAGCCAGGACCGTTGTTCGTAACGTGGATGGTGTAGGAGCCAGCCTGACCGGCCACAAAGGCGTTTCCTGCTCCCGGACCGGTGTGGGTTTTGGTGACCGCCAGCACTGGCGGATTGACGGTGAGGTTGACGCACCAGCTACCGATGGTTCCGGCGTTGCCGGCGACCAGGTTCTGGAAGGTGAAGTAGGACCAGGTTCCGTTCGGGTCGCCGTTCGCGAAGAACTGGTTCAGCGTGGTCGTACCGGCGGGCGCTGCATAGTTGTAGGGTCCGGCCGGCGCGGTGGGCGGATAGATGTTTCCGGTAACGCGGCTATACGGCTTGAAGTTGCCACCGGACAGCGGAATCGCGTTGTTCGCGGGAATCGTGCTCGCGAACGCGTCCTTGAAGGCTAGATTAATCGTGCCGTTGGTGGAGACTTCGAGCGGATTCGAGAAGAAGTCGATCGAGCATCCAAGTCCCTGGCAGGGTCCGACGAGCAGCGATTGGAGGGACTGCGGCGCAGTGCTGGTATAGCTGTTCAGGTCAATTTCAACCGCATTGATGGTTCCGGGCTGGTTGGCGATAATGACGTTCGACGGATAGGGGAAGCCTGCTCCCTGGACGCCGTTCGCGGCCGTGTTGATTCCGGTGAGCTGGTTGCAGTATCGGGTGGTATTGGCCGGATTCTGAACGGTCGGATTATTGATCCGCTGATTTACGGTGCCGGAGCTGAAGCCGAGGGATGCGGTTCCGTTGTAACTGGCGGTGATGATGTGATTGCCTTCGACGAGCGAAGTGATTCCGGAAAGTACAGCGTGTCCATTCGCGACGGCGATGGTTCCGAGATTGCTGCCGGAAACACTGTCGGAGAACGTGACTGTGCCGGCGTTGACCGGGATGCCGGGGCTGACGGTATCCGTAACGGTTGCGTCAAACGAGACGGCGGAACCGGTGGTTTGCGGATTGGGAGTGCCGACGACGCTGGTGGTAGTGGCGGTCCCGTTCGTCATGGTGAAGTTCAGGCACCAGTTGTTGATGGTCTGGGTGACGGGATTACCGGAAAGCTGGGAGAAAAGCTTCCAGGTCCCGTTGGCGCTCGATCCGGCGAATTGGCCGAGCAGCGTTCGCGCCGGATTGCCTTGCGGCGCCGCGCGATCAATGATGGTCGGAGCCGGTTCCGAGACGATGATCGAATTGCATACCGCGGTCTGGCAGTAGGCCAAATCGCCGAAGCCGGTTGCGGCAGCCGTCGGCTTGTAGGATTGGCTCGTAAACGAAACCGTATTCGGCAGAGCCTGAGTGGCGGCCTGGTCATCGAATACGAGGTTTAGATTGCTCACGGTATTCGGTCCACCCGTAAGTGAATCGAACTCGAGTGTCTTTCCGTTGGGGCCTGCGAGCACGAGCCCGGTCAGCGAGGGGTTCGTCGAGGTGTAACCGTTCAGGTGGATCTTCAGTTCCTGAATGATGCCCGTAACTCCGCTGACGACGATAGCGGAGGGATACGGATTCCCAGGACCTTGTCCGAGCGCGGCTCCGGTGGTCGGGAGAGTAAGGCCGCCGGTGTTACAGAACCCTACGGTGCCGACCGGCGGACTAGCCTGCGGCGTGGTCGTCTTGATCACCTGGTGCGTGACCGCGGCAGATGTGCTGGCAGCGAACGAGCCTCCGCCCTGATAGGTAGCGATGATTTGATGCGCGCCCTCGACCGTGAACTGGACGTTGCTTAAGGTTGCGATTCCGCTACCGTTCACGGCGACCGTACCTAAGTCTCCGGCCCCCGCACCGCCGGCGATTCCGTTGGAATGGAAGAGGACATTGCCGGTGTTAACGGTGCTCGAACTGGTTACCTGCGCGGTAAGGGTTACCGGGCTGGAGGAGGTAAACGACGGATTGGGCGTGTGCCCCGTGACGGTGGTCGTGGTGGCGGAACCGGCTCCGGCCGTTGTGACTGTGAGGGTCCAGTTTGCGATCGAGCCGGAGGTGCCGCCGACGCTGGTGATATACAGCCGCCAGACGCCATTCGCGCTGGCCATTCCGCCGAAGGCAACAGCGAAGGTACCCTTGCCGTTCGACGTGTCAGCGTTGGTCCCTGGGCCGGCCGGATTACTATCCGGCTCGGCGCGCTGGTAGGTCGTTCCCGGGCCGGGCGAGCTGAAATTATCCAGGGTGAAACCGGTGAAGTGACGAGTGGTGGGCTTCAAGCTACCCGTTCCGAAGCAACTACCGCCTCCGGCCGGGTTCGGCACCGCATTCGCCGTGCCGGCGTCGGTCATCGTGAATGTGTGAGTGCCGGCGGTTTTGCAGGCATTCGACATCACTTCGAGAGCACTGATTCCCTGCGAACCGGCGGCGGGCGCCTGGAGCAGAATTCCAAGGTTCGCCGCGGAGACATCCGTACCGGTGTTGTTCCAGCTATTGAAGGTGAGCGTGACGTTCTGGACGGCACCGACCATGCCGCTGACCGTGACGCAAGCCGCGTTCCCGGTGCATCCACTCGCCGGTGGATATTGGGCCGCATTTCCTGTCGCCGGAATCGTAATTGTTCCGGTTGAAGTGAAAGAGTTGGTTTGCTGCGCAAACGACGTTGCAAGGAACAGCGAAAGAAGCCAAACAAGTGAACAAATTCGTCGAGTCATCATGGACCGCGTTACCCCCGAAAAACCGACCCGGCTTTACACACAGGTCTCCCGCGGCGCGTTTGCAATCCATTTGCAATATCTTTCGCGCGAGAGGGCGGTCCCGACGGACCCGTAAACTACCCCTGTGTTCTTTGGGAGTTTATCACGACTTGTCGCAGGATGTAACAGGAAAAGATCAAATTCGCAGACAATGCGAACGTACGGTCTCAGGGAACGCCGTGTAGTTTTTTGACGTTAGAGCGCTAAGCCAGGAAATGCCTGACTTTAGTTTTGAAATGGAGACAAGAATCGACATTTTTTTCATTGCACTTCGGTACAGGTTAGTAGTAATGTCTTTCTGTACCGGCGTCTGAAGTTCTCTTTCCTTCCGCTGCCGCGGTGTGGACGGCTAATTGCCGGCCGCTTTTTCGAGTCTGAGGAGATCCATGTCGAATCCGTACGTCGGCCAGCTCTTGCTGGTGCCTTATAATTTTGCGCCCGCCGGCTGGATGTTCTGCCAGGGCCAGTTGCTGCCTATTTCTGAATACGATGTGCTTTTTAATCTGATAGGAACCACGTACGGCGGCGACGGCCAGTCGACCTTCGCGCTCCCGGACCTTCGGGGCCGCACCGCTATCGGCGTCGGCCAGAGTTCTGGCACGAGCAACTACGTGCAGGGGCAAGTCCAAGGCGTAGAAACCGTCACACTGACACTCAACCAGATGCCATCCCACAGCCACCCAATGGGCGCCAGCGGGACTGCGTTTAACAGCAATCCGCCGACAGGAGCGTATTTTGGCGCGGCGGCGGGGATGCAGCCCTATGGAACCGGCGGCACGCCGGCGAATATGGCCGCGCAATCCGTGACGTTTGACGGTGGCAGTCAACCACACGAGAATCGCCAGCCGTATCTTGCGCTTAATTGGATTATTTCCCTGTACGGCGTCTTCCCGCCGCACAATTAAGGGCGCGCCGGGTCCCCGGCATCGCGCTCGACTAAGATTACGAACACTTTGAGCAGGAAAACCAGAAGGAGACCTTTTCAGGATGTCTGAACCATTTCTAGGGCAGCTCGCCTGTATCGCATTCAATTATCCGCCGAAGGGCTGGACGTTCTGCAACGGGCAACTTCTTCCGATCGCGCAGAACCAAGCACTTTTCTCCCTTTTGGGAACGACGTTTGGCGGTGATGGGCGCACAACATTCGCACTGCCAAATCTGCAGGGACGAGCAGCGGTTGGAGTTGGCCAAGGGTTTCAGCTGGGCCAAGCCAGCGGCCAGGAAGCTCACACCCTGATCCAGACCGAAATGCCCGCTCACACCCACAGCTGGATGGGTACGGCCACTGCCGCAACCCTATCGACAGGCGCCGGAAATGTGGTCGGCGCGGCGAACGTCTATTTCAAGGGCGCGGCGAGTGGAACCCTGGCGGGGGAGCCGCCTCCGGTCGGGGGCAACCAACCTCACGAAAACCGGTCGCCTTCGCTGGCGATGTACTGGGTAATTGCACTGGTTGGAATCTTCCCCAGCCAAAATTAAGACAATCACCTTACAACACTTAACCCGATCACCTTAAGACAAGGAAACTACTCATGGCTGAACCATTTCTCGGGCAACTCTTGCTGGTTCCTTATAACTTCGCGCCGAGGGCGTGGGCTTTTTGCCAGGGGCAATTGCTGCCCATTTCGCAAAACACTGCTCTATTCTCCTTGCTCGGGACAACTTACGGAGGGGACGGCAAGACGACGTTCGCGCTCCCCAATCTGCAGGGAGCGATTCCGATCGGCGCCGGTCAGGGACCCGGTCTGCAACTCTACGATTTGGGCGAAAACGGCGGTGCTTCGAGCATAACGCTCACGCGCGCCGAGAATCCGCAGCACAACCACACGCCGTTTTCGGTGTCTGGGCGCGGATTCGCTCCGTCGAGCAGCCCGGTCAACAACGCGCTGGCGGATGGGGCGACGGATTATGCGCCGGCGAACAGCACTTTGAATGCGCAGCTTGCGGCCCTTCCGATCGCGGGCGGAAGCCAACCGCATAACAACATGATGCCGTATCTGACGCTGAACTGGATTATTGCGATGCAGGGGATCTTCCCGCCGAGGTCCTAGCTGGTCGGGAGTGCAATGAGCGGCCGTCGGACTTGGAGGTCTGAGCCGGACCCGCTCTCGTACGGCCGCGGTCGGTGTTGTTGACGAATTGTTTTCATTAAGGCCGACTCTCTCGAGTCGGCCTTGTGCTTCTTATATGCCTGAAGTTTCTCTTCGCCCGGTAACAGCCGACGACGACGCTATTCTTCTCGAAGTATTTCGGGTCTCGCATCCCGAGTACGAGTTTCTGCCGATGCCCGAGGATCAGAAGAGCCAGCTAATTCAAAGCCAGTATCGATTGCAGACCGGCTCGTACTGGTCCGCGTATCCGGATTCGACGCACGACGTCATTGAGATAGACGGTCGGGCCGCTGGGCGCATTTGGGTCGCGCGAATGGAATCGGAAATCCGCGTCCTGGATATTGGACTGCTTCCGTGGACCCGAGATCAGGGCGTCGGGTCGGCAGTAATCGATCGAATCAAGGCGGAGGCGACCGAAGCCGGCAAGCCGATTACATCGACCGTGCTGCGAACCAATGCCGGATCGCTTCGATGGCAGATCCGCATGGGGTTCCGGATCACCCGGGAGGACGAGTTCCACCATTACATGGAATGGCGTGCGGACAGCGCTACTGCGTTGAAGCCGGAGCCAGATCCTCGAGCCACACCGTCAGCTTCGAGCGCAGCAGGCTCTTGAGCTCCGCTAGGTCGGCGAACTCGACGACGGCTTGCTGTTTCAACGCTTGAATGTCCGCCTGCACGCGATGCGGAAGCAAAGGTTTCTTGAACCACAGCACCGCTTCACGGCATGCGTGGGCCTTTTCCGCGGCATATTTCAGGACCATCGCGTAATCCCGCTCGAAATTCCGCTCCGGCGGTCCCCAGGATTCTTCGACCAACTGGACGTAATAGCGCGCATCGCGAATGTTTTGCGACACGACGTTTTGATAGACGCGCTTGTCCACCATGTTCGGGGGCAGCGAAACGCTGACGAAGAGGATGTTCCGGGGCATCGCCTGACTTTCGTTGAAGGCGGAGACTTCCTCGTGCAACGCTTGCCGCTCTTCATCCAGATCGATGGGCGTGGCAAAGAACACGCGGTGCATATCGTAGGGCATGGTTTGCTTGGATGTCGCTGCCCGACGTGGATGTCGAGCGCGACGGCGCTTCAGAGAGGTTAGCAGAGTCGGTTAAGCACTGCCGCCGGTCCCCGGCAAATACAAAGTGAACTTCGAGCCTTTGCCGAATTCGCTTTCAACGGTTACCGTGCCGCTCATACGCTCGACCGCATGCTTGACGATCGAGAGGCCAAGGCCTGTTCCGCCAACCTGCTTCGATCTTGCTTTGTCGACGCGGTAGAAGCGCTCGAAGATGCGCGGCAGATCCTGCGACGGGATTCCAACACCGCTGTCGGCGACGGTGATCGCGACTCTACCGTCCTCGAGTTCCTTTGCTCCCAAGCGGACTTCGCCTCCTGGCCGGTTGAACTTGATTGCATTCGCGACCAGGTTGAGGACGACCTGCTCCAGGCGGAGGCGATTGCCTCGAACGGAAACGTCACTGAAGTCTTCGCGAATCAGGCGCACAGCGCGCAGGCGAGCCTCCGACTCGACGATCAATAGGGTTGCGTCGACAACGGCGGGGACTGAAATCGTATCCGGCTCCGGCGGGTCGCCTCCGGCCTCGAGCTCCGAGAGCACGAGCAGGTCGGCGGCAATACTATTCAATCTAATGGCGTTCGTGCGGATGATTTCGACGAAGCGTTCCTTGTTCGCAGCGTCTTCGAGCCCGCCGTCGAGAAGCGTTTCCGCGTAGCCGATAATGCCGGCGAGGGGCGTCCTCAGTTCGTGCGAGACGTTTCCGACGAAGTCCTTACGGACCTGTTCGAGGCGTTCCAGCTCGGTGGTGTCATGGAAAATCGCGATCGCGCCCCGTCCCGAGGGCGTCGCGAGCGGAGTGGATTGGACTTCGAACACACGATGATTTTCGACCGACAAGCGGATTCGCAGTTGACGAGGTGTCCCTGTGGCGACAACGGAAAGCAGCAAATCGCGGAGTTGCGGATCGCGGACCAGTTCCAGCAGGCCCAGGCCTTCGAACGATCCGCCGCGGAATCCGATTGCTTTGAGAAACGCTTCGTTGCAGAAGGTCACGCGGAGATTCGGGCTCACAGCCAGCACGCCTTCCGCCATGCTGGTGAGAATCGCTTCACGCCGCGCCGACTCGAAGCTAAGGCGATCGAGCAGGCGCCGAAGCTCGCCGGCGACTCCGGCGAGTGATCGCTCGAGCGATGCCAGATCGTCACCGGGATCGTCGAACGCTCGATCCTGTGCGGCGCCTTCTATCATTCCGGCGGCGACGCGCTTCAGGCGGCCGACGCGTTGACTGAGCGATCGCGAAATAAGGAAGGCAACCAGCAGCGCAAGGCTTGCGGATCCGAGGCTGATTCCGAAAACACGCGCGCGCAGATCGCTTCCCGCCTCATCTGCCGCTAACGGCGTACTCAGCTTGAGAACGAGGGGAACACCGCCGCGCTCCGGGAGGAGCAGCGCAAAGTATGCGATCCCATTGTCGACCGAGGAGCCGGTATTGCGCTGTAACGCATCCGCGATTTCAGGCCGCCGCGCCTGATTTTCCACCGTGGCGGAATCCTTGACCGAATCGGCCAGTACCTGACCGTTTCCGCCGACGAGTGTCACTCGCACTTGGGCCTTGGCAGCGGCCGATTCCACCCAGACTTGCGGTGCTTTCGGCGGCTCGCCTGCAATCAGGCGGGCAACAGCGCTCAGGCGTTGCTGGGTGACCGTGGTCTGGCGGTCAGTGAGGTAATGGCGGACCTCTCTGTCGATCAGAAACAGGGTGATTGCGATAAGGGCGAGCGCGAGTAACAGGAGGCGGCGAAAAATCGAATCGGTCATCGAGTTGTTTCCCGCCGCGGCCGTGTCTTCCTGGTCCGCTCCCTCACGGTCGTGGTTCTTGGCTGCGCAACTACTGGGTGACTAGTTCCTCGCGCACTCCGATTTGCCGGAGGCAGCGATCGATCCACTGTTTGGTGACTTTTTCCTGCACGCCGTTCTGCGACAAACGGGTTCGCAGGTTGCTCCAATCGACTTGATCGAGATTCTGATCCTGATTAAAGCAGGAGAAGACGACGGTTTCTTCACCGGTCGCCGGATCCTTGTGGAGTTGGAGGCACTGCGCGCAGATTTCCTTCATCATGCATTGCATCGGCGAGTTGATGCTGCCGATTGCCTTGTGGTCCGGCTTGAGGAACGGAGCAAGCGTCGTGTGGCGTGCCCGGGCGATAGCTCCCATCATGGCGTCCGAGCCGATGACGACCAACCGGTCCACGGAATGCAAGGAGAACAGCGTTTGATCCAGGTCTTCCCGGCCGTACGCGAGGATAGCCTCGACGATGTTGCCGACGAAGGCCTTGTCCTGGACCCTGCCCGGCGTGAATCCGGGCGCCTCGTCGCAGCACCATACGACGACATCGCCGGCCTTCTCGATCTCCTCGACTTTGTAGCGGTCGATGATCTTTTTGTATCCGGCGAAATAGATGGTCCGCGATCCGCTCGCGCGAAGCTGCTGTCCAATCGAGAACAATACGGCGTTGCCGAGTCCGCCGCCGATCAGCAAGACGGTTTCTTTGCTGGGCGTCTCGGTCGGCGTACCGGTGGGGCCCATCAGAATGACGGGTTCGCCCGGCTTGAGCAGCGAGCACAGATCCGAGGATCCGCCCATTTCGAGGACGATCGTCGACAGAAGGCCGTTCGGACGATCTACGGAGGCTCCGGTCAGCGCGAGCCCTTCCATGGCAAGCGTTGTGCCGTCGATTTGGGGAGCGAGCGTTTCGTAGTTCTGCAATCGATAGAACTGCCCCGGCTCGAAAGCGCGCGCCGCCATCGGAGCTTTGACAACGACTTCGACGATGGTGGGCGTGAGGCGCTCAACCGAATGCACCATTGCGCGCAATTCCGCGTTCAGCGTGTTCATCAGCGCAGCCGGAGCCGGAGCGACCGCCGGCTTGCGCGCGAGCAGGCGCGACACAACTGGATAGCCTTGCTTCGCGCTCGCCATCGCCTTTACGACGTTGCCGGCGAAGGACGGATGCAGGTCGCCGAAGAAGCTGATTCCGCGCTGATCCTCGCGGATCGACATCAGCACGCGGGCTTGTTTGGGCTTCGCGACTTTCTCGGGCTTCACGGGATGGCCGTCCTCATCCACCGCCTGGAACCACTTGCCGTCGAGGAAAACGTTGGTTGGATCTTCGCGACCGAGGACCGTGTTCGGCTGCGTTCCGGCCGCGACCAGAATCGACTTCGCGGGCATGCGGACCATCTCGCCGGCGGACGACATCTTGCCGGTTTCGGCGTTGAAGTGATGTTTGCTGACGTGCAGCGCGGCTACGTGGCCGTATGCGTCGGTCTCGACTTCTTCCGGAGTCAGACATTCCGCGAAACGGATGCCTTCCTGCAACGCGAGCGCGACTTCTTCGTGATTCAGCGTGTAACTTGGTGCATCGATCAAGCGGCGGCGGTAGGCGACCGTTACCCCGCCCCACGAATCCAGGAGCTGAACCAGGTTCGGCATGCGGCCATCGCGGGCGGCCGCGGCGCGTTCCGCGCGGATCGCCTTCGCGTGGGCGATGAACTCGTCGCCGGTTTCAGTTTCTTCAGCACTCCACTGCGCGCGGACTGCCTTTTCGCCCTTTTCCGCGACGAGCGTTTCATAGCGCACCAAGAACTTCTCCACTTGGACGACGTAGTAGGCGAGCGATTCCGTGGCCGTGTCGATGGCGGTGAGTCCGCCACCGATCACGAGGATCGGCATTCGGACTTGCAGGTTCGCGACGGAGCTCGATTTCGCGGCGCCCGTGAGTTGCAGCGCCATCAGGAAATCGGAGGCCTGCCGGACTCCGCGAGCGAGTCCGTTCTTCATCGGGATTACGGTTGGACGGCCCGCCCCGGCGCAAAGAGCCACGTGGTCGAAGCCCATTGCGAACGCGCTATCGATCGTCAACGTGCCGCCGAAGCGGACGCCGCCGAACATGTCGAACTCACGACGCCGTTCGAGCAGAAGACGGATTACTTTCAGGAAGTTCTTGTTCCAGCGGACGGTGATTCCGTACTCGGCGACTCCCCCGAAGCCGGCCATCACGCGATCGTCGAGCGATTCGTACAGCTCGTTGACGTCGCGAATCGGGCGGAACGGAACGCGATTGCCGTTGGGCTTCACACCGGAAATCTCGGCGGGCAGCGGTTCGATCTTCAATCCGTCGACGCCGGCGACGGTGTGGCCGTCGTTCATCAGATGATGCGACAGCGTGAAGCCCGCGGGTCCGAGTCCGACGACGAGGACTTTGTAGCCCGACTCCGGCCTCGGCACCGGGCGGTTGAGATTTAGCGGGCTCCAGCGCGTCAGTAAGCTGTAAATCTCAAAACCCCAAGGCAGCTCGAGCACGTCCTTCAGCGAACGCGTTTCGACCTGCGGAATGTCGACCGGCTCCTGCTTCTGGAAAATGCAGGACTTCATGCAGTCGTTGCAAATGCGATGTCCGGTTCCGGCGGCCATCGGATTGTCGATGGTGACGATCGCGACCGCGCCGATCGCATTTCCGCTCTGCTTGACGACGTTCATTTCGGAGATCTTTTCGTCAAGCGGGCAGCCGGCGAGCGTTACTCCGAAGACGCTGGCTTTGAACGCGCCGTCCTTTTCCTTGAGGCCAGTCGAGCAACTGTCCTTACCCTGGTTGTGGCACTTGATGCAGTAGTGCGCCTGATCGAGCGCGTGCGAAAGATCCATGCCGGGGTCGGTGAGATGGAATCCTTCGCGGTGCCGGAGGTTCTCCGCGGGCAGGCCGATGCGGTCGACGCCGCCGCTCGTTTTCGTGTCGATTCTGATCAGGTGCTGCGGGTCGAGCTTGTGCGGGACTTTGAAAAGGACTCCGTGATGATGCTTCGCGATGCCCGCGGGGGATAGCGCAGCCCACGCGGCGTACTGCGCGGCTTTCTTGAGCTCGGAGGGATGGTCGGCTTCTTCATCGAGCCAGTGCGTCACGTGCTCGACGAAGCTGGCTTCGGTTACGGGCTCGTGGAACAGCTCGGCGAGTTCATCGCCGACGGCGACACCGTTGATTGCGGACGCCTGTTCCTTGGTGATTCCGCTGATTGCTTTTTTCTGGACGAATTTTCGTTTCAGCGCATAGAGTGGCGCGAGTGAATTGTGGCGCGCCTGCAGCGCTTTGAGTTCGGACGTGATGCCGAACAAGTCCGAAATGAAATCTTCGACGTGCGGAGCCGCCTCGATGATCAGCTCCGACTTTTGCTTGTCGGGCAACACGACCGGATTCTGCCGCGCTTCGATCAGGCGCGTGTGCAGGGCCGGATCGGAGGCGGAGAGCTGGTCGAGGAAGGCCGCGTCGAGCCGCACCAAACCTTCCCGCGAGTAGAGGTCCTCAAACGAGAACCCAAATTTCAGATGCAGCGAGTCGTGCGGATTTGACATGAGCGAAGTTCGGAATCGAGAAGCCGGAAAAGCGATACTCGCCGGCCGTCTTCAAAATCTTCGCCTGCCTGCTTCAAGATTCAGAGAGAAAGAAGAGAAAGCGAATTCCGCTAACGGAATCAAACGGCCAGGAACCTTCAGTATACCAGCCGGTCTGCGTGTTTCCCTTTTTACGTAACTTCCGTGTTTCGGGAAAGTATTGCCAACCAGACGCCCCCGGAGGCGTTTTATCCCTATGCGCGCACTCTGGCAGGACTTTCGGTACGCCCTTCGCTCGCTGGCAAAGGCTCCCGTATTCACAGCGGTGGCGCTGCTTTCGCTGGCTCTCGGCATCGGGGCGAATACCGCAATCTTCAGCCTGCTGGACCAATTGCTGTTGCGCACGCTGCCCGTGAAGGATGCGGGACAGCTCGTCCAGATGGCGGGCAAAGGCTCGCACTACGGCAGCAACTGGGGTATGAACTGCATGTCCTACCCGATGTATCGCGATTTCCGCGACAAGGCAACCGTCTATGACGGCTTGTTGTGCCGCCGCGGCGTGACTGCGGGCTTGGGTTACGCGGGGCAAGTCGAGCGCGCGCGAACCGAAATCGTGTCCGGGAATTACTTTCAGGTGCTTGGGATCAACCCTTCGATCGGCCGTGTTCTTCAGCCGGAAGACGACGTGAAGCCAGGCGGACATCCACTCGTCGTATTGAGCCATGAATACTGGCAGACGCGCTTCGGAGGCAAGCCGACGGTCCTCGGCCAGAATGTCATCATCAACGACCAGTCCTTCACGGTGGTCGGGGTCGCGCAGCCTGGGTTCACGGGCGTCGAAGTCGGAACTGCGACGCAGATCTTTGTTCCGATCGCTATGCAGGAGCGCGTGATTCCCGGTCAGAAACTCCTCGAAGAACGGCGTACGCGGTTTCTCCAGGTTTTTGGGAGATTGAAGCCCGGAATCAGTGCGGTCCAGGCGCAGGCCGCCGTTCAGCCGCTCTACCACCAGATCATCGAGGAGGAAGTAAAAGAAAAGGCGTTCGCGAAGGCGAGCAACGAATCTCGCCAGAACTTCCTGCGATCGTACATGACGGTTTTTCCGGGTGGCACCGGAACTTCGTTCCTCCGCCGCGAGTTCGGACCGGCGCTCTGGGTTCTAATGGCGCTAGTCGGAGTCGTTCTATTGATCGCGTGCGCGAACGTCGCGAACTTGCAGCTGGCCCGCGCGACGGCGCGGCAAAAAGAAATGGCGGTACGCCTCGCGATCGGCGCCAGCCGCTGGCAGATCATGCGCCAGCTACTTGTCGAGAGCGGCGTGCTCGCGATCGGCGCCGGACTTATTGGGCTGGTGCTCGGAAAGCTGAGCACCGGCTTCCTGCTCGGTTTGCTGCCGGCGGACGATTCGCGCCTGACCATCACGTCGGAGCTCGACACGCGAGTGCTGTTGTTCACATTCGGTGTTTCCGTCGTGGTCGGCGTGCTCTTCGGCCTCGTACCCGCGTTTCAGGCCACGCGTCCGGAACTGGCGACGACGCTAAAAGATCAGGCCGGATCAGTTGCCGGTGGAACGCATTCCGCCTTCCGCAAGGCGCTGGTCGCGGTACAGGTAACACTTTCGCTGATGCTACTGATCGGTGCGGGGCTCTTCGTGAACAGTCTGTACAATCTGAAGTCGCTGAACCCGGGGTTCCGCACGGCGCGCCTGCTGGTCTTTGGGATCGATCCGTTGACGAACGGCTACACGCTGGAGCGAGCGCGCGATTTCTATCGCACGCTTTACGAGCAGATCGCCTCCCTTCCCGGTGTCGAATCCGTATCGAGCAACAACATGGCGGTGGTCAGCGGCGACGAATGGGATAACTCGATCACGGTTGAAGGCCAGGATCCGACGCAAGGCAGCAAATACTGGGCGTATCAGAACCACTTGACGCCGGGTTACTTCCAGACGCTGGGCGCCGAGCTCAAAGGGGGACGCGACTTCCGCTGGAGCGACCGAGTCGGCACTCCGAAGGTCACGATCATCAACGAAACGATGGCGAAAGAATACTTCCCGGGACGGAATCCGATCGGGCTGCATATCGGCAACGGCAGCGATCCGGGAACGAAGACCGATATGGAAGTGATCGGCATCGTCAGCGACTTCAAGTACGAAGGGATGAAAGAGGCAGCGGGCCGACAGATGTTCCGGCCGATGGCGCAGATGGAATTCGGTCTCAACCAGTACTTTTACGTGCGAACCACTGGCGAGCCGCAGACGATGTTTTCGGCTTTGCGGAATGAGCTCCGTAAACTGGATGCGAATCTGCCGTTGTACGGACTCCGCACGGTTGACGAGCAGATCGAGCGCAATCTTGCCACGCAGCGCCTCGTCGCGACGCTTTCGGCGTGTTTCGGAGCCCTGGCAACACTGCTGGCCATCATTGGACTCTACGGCGTAATGGCGTATCTAGTAGGCCGGCGTTCGCGGGAAATCGGAATACGGATGGCGCTTGGCGCAAGCGAAGGCAACGTGGTCTGGATGATTCTCCGCGAAGTTCTGCTGCTCGTCGGAGTTGGCGTCATCCTCGGGCTCGGCGGCGCGCTGAGCCTCACTCGCTTTGTGCAAGCGCAGCTCTTTGGAGTGACTGCAAACGATCCGCGAGTCTTGGTTGCCGCCGCGATCGGCCTCGCTGCAATCGCGCTGACGGCTGGTTGGCTGCCGGCGAGACGCGCGGCGAATACGGATCCGTTGCGGGTGCTGCGGTACGAATAATGAATTTCGCTTCGGAGCTCACGCACGATCCGGAAGGCCCGCCCTCACGGGACGCTTCGCGTTGCGCAGACTTGGGCCTTGTAGCTCGTCAGCGAGAGCTTATTCGGATCGCAGGGCGGACATCGGGTCAAGCCGGATCGCCCGCCGCGCCGGGACGATGGCCGCCAGGGCAGCAAACAGGATCAATAGGAATGTGGTCGACGCGATTGCTGGAAGGTCGAACGGCTTAACTCCGTAGAGCAAGGTCTGCGTCAGTTGGCCGAGCGCCAGCGACGCGGGGATTCCAATGACGATTCCGGCGATCGCCAAGGCCAATGCTTCGCGGACAACGAGATTCACCATCTTGCCGCGCGTAGCGCCGAGCGCCATGCGGATTCCAATCTCGTGGGTGCGGCGGGCCACCGAGTACGAGAGGATCCCATAGAGACCGATGCAGGCAAGCACGAGCGCTAAGGATCCGAATGCGAGGGATAGCGTCGAAACCAGCCGTTCTTTCATCAGTGACAGCTCGACTTGCTTTTCGATTGTCGAGACATTGGTGATCAGCAGCGACGGCCCCGCCTTCCGGACGGCAGCCTGCACCGGTTGCGCGAGAGCCAGTGCGCTGCCTGAGGTCCGGACCGCAAGCGCAAGCCGGTTGATGCGATCCGTCGACTGCGGGATGGCTAGATAGACGATACGCCACGCCTGCTTGCGCACGCTATCTTGCTTCACGTCCTTGACGACGCCGATGACTTCGAAACCGGGATCGTTGGTATCTCGCTTGAAGTTGACGCGCTTACCGATGGGGCTTTGATCACCGAAATAGAAGCGGGACGCGGTTTCATTGAGGATGACGACTTTAGGAGCGTCTTTCTCATCTCGTACGCTGAACGCCCGTCCGAGCAGAACGCGAATATCGTACGTCGCGAAGTAATCCGGCGATACCGAAAGCATGTGGACGTCGTTATCGCGCGGCGACTTGGGTACGAACTGCGAAGTGTACAACCGTACTCCTCGATCGCGCCCGCTCAAGGGACTCATCGTCGACCAACCCGCTGCTCGCACGGTTGGCAAGGCCTGAATTCGCTCGAGGATCTGCGTCTGCGTTGCGAGCCACTCGGGAGTGCCGGACAACTGCCGCTCCGGCGCGATCTCCATCGTAAGAATTCCTTCGCGCGCAAATCCGAGGTCGACAGATTCCAGTTGACGAAGGCTGCGAATAAAGAGGCCCGCTCCGGCGAGCAGGACGGTCGAGAGCGCGACCTGAAGGATCATCAACGCACGGCCCACGCGTAGCGCGGGACGATTGCGCGTGACACTGCGGGAACCGCTCTGGAGTCCGCCGCCAGGATCAACGCGCGCGGCCCTCAGAGCCGGGAACGATCCAAAAGCGAGTCCCGTCAACACGGAAATGCCGAGCGTGAAGAGCAGGATCCGCGGATTCAACGAGAGGTTCAGGATGATTTGCTTGTTGCCCTCGGCAAAGTACGCCGCGAGCGCAGCTTGTCCGCGAATCGCGAGCGCGATTCCAAGAGCGGATCCGGCTCCGACCAAAACCATCGCTTCGGTGAGTGTTTGGCGAATGAGCCTTCCGCGTCCGGCGCCGATCGCCAACCGGACCGCGAACTCCTTTTCGCGGACTGTGGCGCGTGCGAGCATCAGGTTCGCTACGTTGACGCAGGCGGCAAGCAGGACCAAACCGGCCAGGATCACGAGAGCGGTCAACGGACTGGCGAACTGCTTACGCAACTGATCCATGCCCCTTGCGGCGGGGTCAAGCTCGATATGGTCGAAAGCCGTCTTTCTGAACCAGGACGGCGGCACGTCGCCCATGAACGCCTGGAACAGGGTGTTGGTTTCCGTGCGGGCCTGCTCCGCCGAGACTCCCGGTTTCAGGCGCGCGACGGCGTCGAGCCACCACGCTCCGCGGTCTCGCAGCGTGGTGGGATCGGAAAGCATCATCGGCAAAGCGATGTCGATCGGGCGGCCGGGTTCGATGGACATCACTTCGTTCGGCATTACGCCGACGATCGTCACCGTGCGAGCGGATTCGCGGATCACGCGGCCAAGCACGCGCGGATCGCCGGCGAACCGGGCCTGCCAATAGGAGTAGCTGATCACGGCAACTGGTCCGTCGGGCCCGCCTTTGCCAACCGTCTGGTCGTCGGCAGCGGTGAGGCTTCTGCCGATTAGCGGTTGGACGCCCAGGAGATTATAGAAATTGCCGGAAACAAAAATGCCGCGAGCGGATTCGCGGCCATCGTCAATGATCAACTCCATGGCGGTCGCGCTGAAAGCGGCAACGCTTTCGAAGCTCGTGGCCTTGTCACGAACGGCCTCAAAAAACGGATACGGTGGAAACCCGTTGCGCCCTTCGGTGCCGACGGTTTGTATGAGCACGAGCCTTTCCGGCTCGCGGACTGGCAGCATGCGGAGCATCACCGCATCGACGAGGCCGAAGATTGCGGTGTTCGCTCCGATGCCCAGAGCGAGCGACAGGATCGCGATCGCCGCGAACCCGGGGTTCTTGCCAAGCATCCGGAAGGTCAAGCGCAAGTTCGCACGCAGCTCGTCCATCCGCTGGAGTCCCCAAGACTCGCGGCACTCCTCTTTGCTCGCTTCGAGGGAGCCAAACTCGATGCGTGCCAGCCGCTCGGCTTCGGTTCGATCGACGCCTGAGCGGATCAAGTCATCGACGTACGTTTCCATATGGAAGCGCATTTCGGCGTCCATCTCGGATTCAAATTGTTTGCGGCGCCCGAAGAGTCTCATGAGGATCTTCATGACTCCTCCGGAACGGCGCCGAGGACGCTCGCGACAACCAGTGAGAACTGATTCCAGGAATCCGCTTCGGCCTTCAGCCGCTTGCGACCGGCGGCGGTCAGCGCGTAGAACTTCGCCTTGCGGTTGTTTTCGCTCTCGCCCCAGGTCGACGCGATGAGGCCCTGGTGTTCCAGGCGGTAGAGCGCGGGATAGAGCGAGCCTTGCTGGATCTGGAGTTTGCCGCCGGTCAGTTGCTGAAGCCGGACGAGGACTCCGTAGCCGTGCAGCCCGCCCAGCGACACGGCTTTCAGAATCAGCATGTCCAAGGTACCCTGCACCAGCTCGACCTGTTTGCCCATTCCTAGAGCCTCTAGGAGAATCTTAGGCGAGCTTCTCCTAGATTGTCAAGGAGAGATTCACGAGCATCGAGTGCGCTCTACATCTAATTCACACGATGACGCCCCCTAGCGAATTCGCCGGTCGGCTTCCGCGATCGGGGCGTCGTTGATGCTCGCGATCCGCCGCTGCATCAGCCCTTCCGCATCGAACTCCCACAATTCGTTGCCGTAGGAACGGAACCACTGTCGGCTGTCGTCATGCCATTCATACTCGAACGTCACCGCGATGCGGTTATCGCCAAATGTCCACAGCGTTTTCTTGAGGCGATAGTCCAGCTCTTTCGACCACTTCCGGCGTAGGAACGCCTTGATCTCCTCGCGGCCCTTCAGGAATTCGATGCGGTTGCGCCACACTGAATCCGGCGTGTAGGCGAGCGCAACCCGTTCCGGATCGCGAGTATTCCAGGCGTTCTCCGCAGCCTGCACTTTCGCGAGCGCGGTCTCGAGCGTAAACGGCGGCTTGATGATTGGAACGGGTGTGCCGGTATCGGATGACATGGGACTCCTCCTCATCTTGCGAAGTGCAGTTCGACAAGCCGAGAGGTTATTTTAAAATGCTCCGCGTGGTCTACGTAGCATCTTACGATTACAGGCCCTCCGCGTCCTCTGCGAGACTCGATCCAGTCGTATACTGGAAAAACTTCCGAGGAGCGCACCATGAAACGTCGCGACCTGTTCAAGATCTCCGCGTCCGCCGCCGCGGCACTGCCCACCCTCGCGCAAACTCCACCTGCGGCTACGAAGCCAGCGACGATTGCGCCCGCCGCTCCCGCCTGGAAGCCAAAGCTTTTCGACGAGCACCAGAACGCGACGGTCATCGCCTTGACCGAGCTCATCATTCCGGCCACAGACACGCCCGGGGCCAAGGCCGCCCTCGTCAATCGTCACCTCGACCTTCTGCTTGCAGACGGATCGCAGGACGACCGCGTCGCCTTCATCTCCGGGCTCAACTGGCTTGACGGATACGCCATCCGCCTTCACAAGCATCCTTTCGTCAAGTGCACAGCCGCTCAGCAAACGGCGATCCTCACGACTCTCGATGAAGGCAAGGAAGCGGGCATCGCTCCGGGGCGCCGATTTTTCCGGATCGCCAAATCCTGGACCTCGCGCATCTACTACAACACCCAGATCGGATTTCAGGAATTGAACAAAGGCGGCCGCGTGCCGGCCAGTTTTGGCTGCACGCACACGTCGCATGCCTGAGAGCGATCTCGCGGCAACGGCACGACCCACACTTCACCGGGCCATGGGGCTCCGCGATGTCACGCTCTTCGGGATCGCGTGCATCGTTGGGACGCGTTGGCTCTCGACCGCCGCGCATACCGGGCCAGGCGCAGTCACGCTCTTCCTGCTCGCCGGCCTGTTCTTCGTCATCCCGATGGCGTCGTCGATCGGCGTGCTTTCGACCAAGAGCCCCCACGCTGGCGGCCAATACGTATGGACCCACGACGACTTCGGCGAGTGGCACGGCTTCCTTGCGTTTTGGCTGTATTGGGTCGGAATCGCCGCTTGGTTTCCGAACGCGGCGATGGCCTACACGAGCATCGGAGTGTACGCCATCGATCCCGCGCTCGTCGAAGATCGGACCCTGATCGTCACCGCGTCCGTCGCCGCGATCTGGATTGGAATGGGCGTCAATACGATCGGCGTCCGCTTCGGACGCTGGATTCAGAACCTCGGCGGAATCGCCACCTGGATCATCGTCGCGCTGCTGCTCGCGACCGGCCTCATCGTCTATATGAAGCGCGGATCTGCCACGCCGCTCGATATCGCTCCGCCGCTGGGTCTGCAAACTTTGAACTTCTGGTCGCAGATCGCTTTCGCGCTCACGGGCCTCGAGCTTCTAGGAATGATGGGCGGCGAAATCAAGAATCCTGAGAAGACGATCGCGCGCGCGGGCTGGATGGCTGGACTCGTTTCCGTCTTCTTCTACAGTGCCGCGTCTCTGGCTCTGATCGTCCTGATCAAGCCTGCCGACATCAGCATCGTCTACGGAATCATGCAGGGCGCCCGCGTTTCGCAGGAAACTCTCGGGGCCGCTTGGATCCCGATCGCCTTCGCCGTGCTCTCGATGTTCACCGCGATGGGCCAGTTCGGCGGACTGGGCTCCGGTACAGCGCGCCTGTCCTACGCAGCCGCAAAGGATGGACTGCTTCCGCCGATCTTCGCTAAAGTGCATCCCAAGTGGCGGACTCCGCACATCTCGATGCTCGCGCTCGCCGGAGTCGGAACCGCGCTGCTGCTGATCATGCAACTGGGCGATACGATGCGCGCGGCGTATCAGGCGCTGGTTTCGATGATGGTGATCGGAACGTTCATTCCGTACCTCTACATCTTTCTCAGCGCGTGGAAAGCGGGCCAACGTATTGCTCCAGCCTCCGGAATCGCGGTGACGCTGATCGCGATTATTTTCTCGGCGGTTCCGACCGAAGATATCACCAACGTCTGGTTGTTCGAAGCCAAGATCTTCGGGGGCGCGGCGCTATTCCTCGGCCTGGGGCGATGGATTTTTGTTGCGAGCCGGAACGCGCGTCGCGCCGCGGATGCGGCACCTGCTCTTTCTGCTAGCCTCGAACGATAGCGCGGTTCGCGCGTTATCTGACAAGGAATCCAAGTGGCCGAAAAGAAAACCGACAAACCCGCCGAAGCAGAACCGAAGAAGAAGAAAGCTCCAAAAGAGGACGCGGCCGCTCCAGCCGCGGCTGCACCTCCTCCTCCGCCAGTGCAAAAGCCGTCTACACCGGCCAAACCGAAGGTGCCCAAGCTCGCCAAGAAAGACAAGCATCGGCTGCCGCGGAAAGAGAAGAAGGCGCTTCTGAAGGCGCGCGCGAAGGGCCCGAAGTAAACGCGGCGCCAATCGAGGCCCCCCATTCTTGCTACTAAGGAATGGGACCCCGCCCGATGAATTATCCCGATTCCGTCCGCTATCTCTACGCGCTCGGCAACGAGATGAAGACCGCCAAGCTGGGGCTCGAGCGCATGCGGATCGTCGCAGATCGCCTCGGGAATCCCCAGGACGCGTACCGGATGGTTCACGTCGCGGGAACGAACGGCAAGGGTTCGACGTGCGCCATGATCGAGGCCGGCATCCGCTCCTCCGGCCGAAAGACCGGGCTGTTCACGTCGCCGCACTTGATCGAACCAACAGAGCGCATCCAGATCTCGGGAGTTGCGGTAAGTGCCGCGCAGTTCGCCGACGCGTTCGATGCGGTGCACGCCGTCTCGGAAGAACTGCTATCGGATGGCGCGATCGACGCGCATCCGAGCTATTTCGAGACGGTCACAGCGATGGCGTTCCTGCTCTTTCGCGAGGCCGGGGTGGACGACGTGGTCCTCGAGGTCGGGCTCGGCGGGCGCCTCGATGCCACCAATATCGTGGAGCCCGCACTCAGCGTGATTACTCCGATCGACTTCGATCATGAAGCCTTGCTTGGCTCGACGATTACTAAAATCGCGAGCGAAAAGGGCGGCATTCTCAAGCCGACCGTGCCCGCCGTTTTCTCGCGACAGAGGCCGGAGGCGGACGCCGTGTTGACACGCATCGCGGAAGAGCTTTCTTGCACGGTTTTTCGCACGAGAGACTGGTCCGTCTCCGGCCTCGTTCTGACGGCGCACGGCGGTTCTTTCTCCGCCGCCGGACATCAGCTCCGCTGCCCGCTTGCCGGGGAACATCAGATCGAGAATGCGCTTACGGCGGCGGTGGCACTCGCCGCGATCGGCGTCCCGCCCGAGGGAATCGCGAATGCAAAATGGCCGGGCAGGCTTGAAGAGATCGCGCCCGGAGTCTTCCTCGACGGAGCGCACAATCCCGCCGGAGCCGGCGCGCTGGCGGCCTATATCGAACGGTTCTTCGCGGGCAAACGCGTCGTTCTCGTTTTCGGAGCAATGCGCGACAAAGCGATCGAAGAAGTTACCGGCACTCTGTTTCCGCTCGCGACGGATATCATCGCCACCGCGTCCGATTCCGCCCGTGCCTTGAATCCCCGAACCATAGCGGACGCCAATCCGGAGTACAAGATTCATGTCACGGATTCGCTTGTAACGGCGCTCGCGAAAGCGAAGGCACTGAAGCCCGACGTGACGTTCGTGACCGGCTCGCTGTTTGTTGTCGGTGAAGCACGGGCGATTCTACTTCCGCTTCTTCGGTGATCGCGATTTAGGAACCGGCCGCACTCGCTTGTACTTCAGCGAGATCAAGCCCCGCGAATACGTCTTATTTTCCGTAAGTTCGAAGTCGCGCTGAGGAAAGCCCGACGGAAACGCCGGGATCCCGGCACCGATCAGCATCGGCAGCACGCCCAGATGGATTTCGTCGACGAGATCCGCCATCAGGAATTCGCGCGCGATCTCGCCGCCGCCCATCAGCCAGATGTCTTTTCCAGGCTTGCCGCGGATCTGCTCGATCACCTCGATCGCCGGCGCATTCACGAATGTGAGGCCTTCTCGCGTACCGGGTTCGAGAGTCTTCGAGAACACATACGTCTCCATCTTTCCGAACCCGCCCATTGAAAGCGAAATGTCGTAGGTCTTCCGCCCCATCACCGCGACGTCGATGGTCTTGAAAAACGGCGCCATCGAGAAATCCTTCGGCATGAACAGGAAGTCGATCGAGTGGTCCCGACGCGCAATGTATCCGTCCAGGCTGATCCCGACTCCGTAAATGACGTTTCTCATAGCGAGAATATAAATGACCATTCGTTTATAGTCAAGCAAAAAGTGAACAGCGGTTTATAATGGAATCCGTGAGCCGACGACGCACCGTTTCGGACGAAGACATCCTGATGGCCACCTCCGAGGTCATCGGACGGCTCGGGCCGCAGCAATTCACGCTCGCGGACGCCGCCCGCGCCGCAGGACTCGCCCCCGCCACCTTGCTGCAGCGTTTCGGCTCGAAGCGCGGCTTGCTCCTCGCGCTTTCGAAGTCCGCCGCCGAGGGTTCCGGAAGCTGCTTCGACCGGGTTCGCTCCGAACACCGCTCGCCCCTCAAAGCCCTATTCGCATCGTTCGAAGAGATGGCCCAACTGGCCGTCTCTCCCGAAGTGCTCGCCAACAACCTCGCCTTTCTGCAAAACGATCTCACTGATCCGGAATTCCGCCATTACACGCGGATCATTTCGCGCGCGATGCTTGCCGGATTCAAATCCCTCCTCGACGAAGCCATCGACGCCGATGAGCTCGAGCCGTGCGACACAACGGGACTCGCGCGTTTGATTCAGGCCGCCACCCACGGATCAATGGTCGCGTGGGCGTTCGAGGCCGAAGGCGGAGCCGCTTCTTGGATGCGCCGCGACATGGAAGTTCTGCTGAAACCATACCGCTCGCGTAGGAAGAAACGTGCGTCAAAGAACGCGGCCGCGCGACAATAGGATTTCCTATGCGCCTTCTGCGCTCCGCGCTGATCACCATACCCGCGATCGTACTTAGCACGATCGTGTTCGGCTCCATCAGTCTGGTGATATCGTTATTCGATTCGATCGGGCGAAAGCAGATAGTGGTCGCCCGAATGTGGGCGCGATTCCTGTGCATCGCCGCCGGAGTCAAAGTGATCGTCGAGGGCCTCGACAAAATCGACCTGGACGGCGCTTACGTTTTTACCTCAAACCACCTCAGCTACATGGATACGCCCGTGGTGCTCTCGCGGATTCCGGTTCAATTCCGCTTCCTCGCGAAAGAAGAGCTGTTCAAGATTCCGTTCATGGGAACGCACCTCAAGAGCGCGGGACACATTCCGGTTCCGCGCGACGATCCACGCGCCGCGGTTAAGACCTTGAAGCTCGCGGCAGAGAAGATCCACGATCAGCGCATTTCGCTGCTGTTTTTCCCGGAAGGCGGGCGGTCTGAAACCGGCGAACTCCAGGAATTCAAGGATGGTGCCGCTTATGTCGCGATCAAGTCCGGCGCGCCCCTGGTACCGATTGCGCTGATCGGCATACGCAAGATACTGCCCATGCACGGCAAAGTATTCAGCTCCGGCACCGTGCGTTTGCGGATCGGCGAGCCGATTCTCACCGAGGGACGTCAACTCAATGAGCGCGGCGAGATCACCGCGCAATCGCGCGAACAAATCGTTGCTATGCTCGAAAATCAGGCTGTTCCAGCATCCAGATGAAATACAGACTCGCTCTTCCCCTCCTTCTGCTGTTGATTTCGACCGCCGGTTGGTTCGCCATTGCGCAGAATCCTCCGCCGCCCGGCCAAGGCGGACCGCCCCAAGGTCAGCGCGGACCTCGCAAGCCGACAGAGGTCATGCCCTTCGAGGAGTATGACCCGAAGTCGATGCTGGTCGTTCCGGAACATCCGGTTCTGAAGGCAAAGTATCCGTTCGTCGACGTCCATCATCACCCGCAACTCAAGACGCAGGCCGAGGTCGACAAGCTGATCAAGGACATGGACAACATCAACCTACAGGTGATGGTCGACCTGTCCGGCGGCTTCGGCGACCGCCTGAAGCAGAACGTCGAAATCTACCAGTCGCGCTACAAAGACCGGTTCGTCATCTTCACCAACTTCGACTTCAGGGACGTCGATAATCCCGACTACTCCGCGCGCCTCGCCAAGCAGATTGAGGACGACTACAAGGCCGGAGCGCGCGGCCTCAAGATATTCAAGAACTTCGGCATGGATCTGAAGGACAAGAACGGCCAGCGGATACACACCGACGATCCGCGCTTCGATGCCGCGTTCGAAGCGTGCGGACGTCTCGGAATGCCCGTGCTCATCCACACCGCGGAGCCGCAGGCGTTCTTCCAGCCCATCGACAAACACAACGAGCGTTGGCTCGAACTCCAGCAATTCCCCGGACGTGCCCGACCGCCGGAGCGCTATCCGGATTGGGAAACGCTGATGCAGGAGCAGTGGCGGATGTTCAAGCGTCATCCGAAGACGAAGTTCATCAGCGCGCACATGAGCTGGCTCGGCAGCGATCTTGGCCGCCTCTCAAAACTGATGGATGAGATTCCGAACATGTATACGGAAATCGGAGCCGTCCTCTACGACATCGGCCGTCAGCCGCGCGCCGCGCACGCGTTCTTCGTGAAGTATCAGGACCGTGTCTTTTTCGGCAAGGATGCCTGGGAGCCACGCGATCCGATCGAGTATCAGTGCTACTTCCGGGTGCTCGAAACTAACGATGAGTACTTCGACTACTACCGCAAACGCCATGCATTTTGGAAGATGTACGGAATCGGCCTGCCGGACGATGTCTTGAAGAAGTTCTACTACAAGAACGCGCTGAAATTGATTCCGAGCATCAACGCGAGCCAGTTTCCGAAGTAGTTTCGAACCGGCGGGGCCACTTCGCCGGAGTCGCATCCACGTACGCATGCGATTTCTTGCCTTACTGCTTTCCGGAGCGCTGGTCCTTCCGACCGCAGACGCGGCGAGTTCGCAGAAGAGCTTCGTCGACGATTTCGAAAAGCATTGAAAGTCCGCACTCGGCACCGATCACCTTCGCCACGAACTCCCAACCCGTTACATACATGGCTCCGGCGGGCCGGAGGATTGCCAAAGCGAGCAGGAGCGGGATCAGCGAGCGTGGCGGCGAACTTTGCCGATTCTCATCAAAGGCTGGATGCTTCTTGGCCCGCCATGTATACCTTCAGCCGTTCGACGCTCTTGCGAATTTGGCTGAGGCCAATCGAGAAGAGCAAAACGGCGAGCGTTTTTCCGATCAGGCCGACGGACAGAAGTGACCAGCCGACGGCGCTTTCGTCGCGGAAGACCTTCTCAGTGAACAGCGCGACTGCTGTCGGCCCGAGTCCGAGGCCCACCATGTTGTTGACGAACAGGTACAGGGATGACGCCTGCGCGCGCATGTTATTCGGCATGATTTGCTGCATCGCGGCCGGAGCGCAGCCGAACGGCGCGGCGGTCAGCGCCGTTGAGAAGAACAGAAGGACCATAGCGAAGGACTGATCCGGCGTGGTCAGGAACCAGGTGCTAATCGGAATGTCGATCAGGATCGCGTAGAGCGGGACTCGCAGGTTGGCGTCTTCAGTTCCTTTGCTACGCATCCAGTCGGCAATACGTCCGCCCGCGATGACGCCGACGACTCCGGCGACGGTAACGATCGCGCCGAAGCCGATTCCCGCCGAACCTTCGGTCGAGTGAAAGTGGCGGACAAAATAGGTCGGGATCCAAGCCGCTGCAGCGTAGGTGGTCATCGCGACGCAGGAGAAGCCGAAGTTGTGACAGAGGAACGTTCCGACGTTCTGTTTCACGTAGGCGGCGACTTCGGAGAGCGGCAGCTTGGCGGCGCCGGCCTTTACTCCGCGGCGGAGCGGCTCGCGCACGGAGAAAAGCAGCGGTGCGAGTAGGATTCCGGGGAGGCCGACGATCAGAAAGATCATCTGCCAACCGCGAATCTGGCCGACCAGGGGAATCAGATAGTCTTCCTTCCGCGATGCGAGACTGACGACGATTCCGCCGAGGAAGAAGGCCAGTCCGGATCCAATGTAGATGCCTGCTCCGTAGACGCTGAGCGCCGTGGAGCGCCGCTCCGGAGGAAAGTAGTCCGAGATCAGCGAATACGCGGAGGGCGAGAGTGATGCCTCTCCGACTCCGACACCGATCCGGAACAGCAGCATCTGCGCAAAGCTTTTTGCGACGCCGCAGGCCGCGGTGAATAGGCTCCAGAGAGCGAATCCCCAAGCGATTAGTCCGCGGCGGCTCCGCGAATCCGCGAGCCTCCCTAGCGGGATTCCGAAGAAGGTATAGAAGACGGCGAAAGTGAATCCCATCAGCAGGCTCATCTCGGTATCGGAGATTCCTAGGTCGCGGCGGATGGGACGGACCAACAGGCTGAGGATCTGGCGGTCGATGAAGGAGAACACGTAGACGAGCGTTAGGACACCGACGACGTACCAGGCGTAGCCGCTCGATGGATAGGGCGCATCCGGCCGCGATGCTTCCGGAGCGGACGCGGCTGACACAGACGAAGTGTTCGGCACGGCCCGGTTAGCATATCGCGTTATGGCTTCGAAATGGCGCGCTTGGCTTGCAAGAGGCGGGGCATTATGCGGCGGAAAAAGAAATCCAAAATAGCGAGTCGCGCCGTACCGGAATCAACATGCCAAAACCTCAAATCCAATCGCGGATCGGCCTGCTGCTGGCGTCCACGTTTCTGTTCGCGGCATCGCTGCCGGCGGCATCGATCACGTATCAGGTAACGAGTTCTTTTCCGAGCGGCATACCGCCCACCGCCGTCAGCGAGCCGGACGCTGCGTTCCAGTTGTTCTTCACGATTGATTTGACCGTCACAACCGGTCCGGGCTCGCTTCCGGGCGGATTCACGACGACGCCGTCTTCCGCGTGGCTGGTTTTCGGCGGGAATACGATCCAGCTAGGTGCTAACGCGGTCGAATTCTTCTCGGCGGATCAGGGCGGCGGGCTATTCCTCGACACAACGGCCGGAGCCGACTCGATCGCGTTTTCATTGATTGCGGCGCAGTTGTTCTCCGGCGATCCGGCAACTCCGCAACTGCTCTCCGGAGCGTTTCCTGTGGATGCCCAAGACCAGTTCACCTTCATCCAGTTGGGCGGATCGTCGGGAACGATTTACGCCCCCCTCGGTGACACGGTGATCTATGCGGATGTTCCGGAGCCCGGCGGAACGATTCTGCTCGGTGGCGGACTGTTGGCGCTCATCCTCCTCCGGCCGCGAGCACCAGGGGCTAGGAATTCTGGGCGCTCGCTTAAGCGGCTTTCCAGCACAGTGGGATCCGAAGCTTGGAATTCACGTGACTTGAAGTCGCG
>JADMIO010792721.1_pt1 | contig 66879 bp, 59 predicted proteins | sample 8958161 | NCBI WGS metagenome assembly JADMIO01 (sample SAMN16585339, study PRJNA669376) | soil metagenome | isolation source: Crop rotation soil | place: USA: Cullars Rotation, Alabama | collected 2011 | reverse complement strand
TTTCCCCGGCTCTGCCCGCGCCCGCCGCCGTCGCACCCGCTGCCGCTGCGCCCGCGCCCGTGCTCGCCCCCGCTCCTCCTCCTGCCGACATCCCGCTCGCCCTCCGCCCTTCCAAGGAGCTCACCCTGGCTCCCGAGCCCACCCCGATCCCGTGGGCATACAAGCTCCTCTTCGCCGCCATCGTGATCGGGGCGAGCGTAGTTGCCTGGAAGAAGCGTCGCGCGCTTGCGGCCAAGGCAACGCCGAGCAACGCGGTTCGCGTCCTCACGAAGACGGCCACCGGAATGCGTGGCGAGCTTGCGCTCGTCGAGGTTGGCGGAATGCGCCTCCTCATCGGCATCACGCCAGGCAGCATGCAGACGCTCGCCATCCTTCCGGACGAGGCCTCGGATCTGATCGACGAGTCGCTTCGCGAGGAGCAGCGTACAGAGAGCGCCAGCCCAGCGCGTCGTGAAGCACCGAGGTCTGAGCTTGCCGCGCGCGCCCGCTCGCTCTTCTCGTCCATCGACCTTGGGCCGGCCGCGCGCAAATCGCCGGCGCCTGGCGCGGGCTATGCGGCCTCGCGCTACGCGGACGAGCGTGACGTTGAGGCCGCCCCCGAATCAGCCCCGGCGCCGCCTGCCGACCGCACGTCGCGTCGGCCCGTGCGTGACATGCCTCTCGAAGGACAGGCCCGCGGCCTCGCACTGGCGCTCGGTAACCGGCGATGAACCCCGACATCGCGGCGGCGCTGAGCGGCGCGACGGGTGGGCCCGGGCTCGCCCCGCAGCTCAAGATCCTCGCGGTTCTCACGCTGCTCTCTCTCCTGCCGGCGATCGTGCTCACGATGACCTCGTTCACGCGGATCGCCGTCGTGCTCTCGTTCGTCAAGCAAGGGCTTGGCACGCAACAGGCGCCGCCCAGTCAAGTGCTCGTGGGTCTCGCGCTGTTCGTGACGGCGTTCACGATGGCGCCCGTCGCGTCCGTCATCATGCGGGACGCCTACGAGCCTTACGCGGCTGGCAAGATCACCGAAACACAAGCCATGGACCGCGCCGTGGTGCCGCTTCGCACATTCATGCTGCGCCAGACGCGAGAGGCGGACCTCTCACTCTTCTACGAGGCTGCCAACGCGCCCCTCCCACATGCCGAAGCCGACGTGTCGATGCGGATGGCGGCCCCCGCGTTCGTCGTGAGCGAACTCACCACGGCGTTTCAGATGGGTGTCATGGTGCTGCTGCCCTTCCTCGTGATCGATCTCGTCGTCGCTTCGGTGCTGATGTCACTCGGTATGATGATGATGCCGCCCCAGAGCATCAGCCTCCCTCTCAAGCTGCTCCTGTTCGTTTCGGTGGATGGCTGGCATCTCCTTGTCGGCTCGCTTCTGCGGAGCTTCGGATGAGTGATCCGATGCGTCTCGTGGTCGATGCGCTCACCACCACCGGCTACGTCGCCGGGCCGCTTCTCGGAGCGTCGCTTGTGGCCGGCGTCGGCGTCGGTCTTGCGCAGGCTGTCGTCCAAGTCAACGAGGCAAGCCTCAGCTTCATCGTGAAGCTCGCGTCGGTCGCGCTCGTCCTCGTGGCGCTTGGCGGCCTGCTCGCAGGGCAGCTCTCGGGCTACACGCGTCGTTGCTTCTCCGACATCGAGAAGGTCGTGCATTGATTAAAGACCTGGTGATGGCGATGGTGATCTCGTTTGCGCTCGTCGCGGCGCGGATGGCTCTCTTTGTCGCTATCTCTCCATTTCCAGGTCCTTCGGTGCCGACCGAGGTTCGGGTCGGCCTGACGCTGCTCCTTGCGCTCACCGCGACGCCCCTCGCCATGATGGGGCAGCCTCCCGCGCTCGGCCCCGCGCTCGTCCTGGCAGCGCTCGGAGAGGCCGCAACGGGCGCCGCGATCGGGTTCGTGTTTCGCGTTGGGATGAGCGCTGCCGATGTGCTCGGTAGCAGTCTTGCGCACGCCACCGGGCTGACGTTTGCGTCGTCGTACGATCCCGCACAAGCATCCAACACCGATTCACTCACTCGGCTCGTGACGACGGCAGCCACGTTGGTCATGTTTGGTATCGGCGCTCATCGCGTCGTGATCGGTGCGGCGGTCGGCTCGTTTCGCGTCGTGCCGCTCGGGCGCGCGGTCGACCTCACCACGTACTTGCCAGGAATTCTGCAGTGGATCTCGCGTGCGCTGGAATGTGGCCTCGGACTCGCGCTGCCGGCGATGGTCGTCTCCCTCGTCATTCAGGTCGCGCTCGGTCTCGTCGCGCGCGCTGCGCCGTCGCTGCAAGTCTTCAGCGTAGGGCTCTCCTTGACGCTCGCGAGTGGCCTCGTCGTGGTCCTTGCCGGGCTCGGCGACAGCTTGACGGGAATCGCCGCTCTGATCGCGTCGATCGGGCGCGCGCTGGAAACCGTCCTCTCGGTGGCAGGCTAGAGCCGTGGCCGAGCAGTCGAGTGGTGAGCGGTCGTTCGACGCGACCGATCTGCGCCGCGAAGAGTTCAAGAAGCAAGGAAGATTCGCGCGCGCGAAGGACGTCGGGGGTCTCGCGGCGACCGCTGCCGTGACGCTGGGGCTCGTGGCGTCGCGTCATCACCTCTCGAGCGCACTCCACCTCATGTTTGCGCGTTCGGTGGGGGATCTGACGGCCCTCGAACGCCTCGGCACCGCGGGGGCGCTTCGCAATGCCGGTGCGGCGGTTCTGATGGAGACGGCGCCAATCCTCTTGGCGGCTTCCGTCTTGGCCGTGCTCGCGAGCGGCGTCCAGACGCGCTTTCGCATCAACACCGACGCGATCACGGTGAAGCTCGATCGGCTCGACCCGAAGGCAGGTCTCGACCGACTTCTCGGGTTTCGCAAGAACTTTGAAGAGCTGGGAGTCTCTCTCCTTCGCGTGAGTGCGGTGGGAGTGGTTGCCTACAAGGCCGTGGCGCGCGAGCTCCCCGTCCTCCTTTCGGTGGCGCGAGCCCCTGTCATCGCGTCGAGCGAGACTGCGATGGGAGCCCTCGGTCGTGTCGTCGGCTCGGTGCTCGTTGCCCTGCTCGTGGTGGCCGTGGCCGATTACGCACATGCGTGGTTCTCCCTCGAACGTGATCTCAAGATGACCCGTCAGGAGCGCGTCGAAGAGTCCCGCCAGCAGGACGGCGATCCGAAGGCCAAGGGCCGCATGAAGGCGCGCGCCCGCGCGATCGCAAAGAAGCGCGCGGTCGCAAGCGTCAAAGGCGCCGACGTGATCGTGACCAATCCGACGCACGTCGCCGTTGCGCTTCGCTACGGACCGAACGACGTCGCACCCGTGGTGATCGCCAAAGGGCTGGACGAGGTTGCGCTGCGCATCCGCTCGGAGGCGCGCCGCCTCGGTATTCCGATTCTCGAAAACAAGCCCCTCGCGCGCGCGCTCGCCGCCGAGGTGTCGGTCGGGAGACCGGTGCCGCAGGCGCACTTCGCTTCTGTCGCGCAGGTGCTCGCGTTCGTCTACCGCCTGAAGAAGCGCGGCGTGATGGGAGTGGGGCGTCGGTAGCAGCACGCGATTGCGCTTCTTGCCCTCGGGGTCGCATACTGCGCCGATGAAGGCGCGCTTCGAGATCGGTCCCACGGACCGCACCTTCGCCTCGGGGATCTTGCTTGAGCTCATCACGGCAATGCGCCGGACCGCGCCAGGCGACCTCATCGGTATCACCGGGACGGCGGGCTCGCTCGGCGCGGATCTGGAGCTGTGGTCGCGTCTGACGGGCAACGCGATCGTCGGAACGACCTCGAGCCCAGAAGGGGGCACGCGTTGGGTTGTTCGTAACGGGGTAGCTCCGAAGATGGGGGACGACGAGCGGCCGGTTGGCTCACGTCTCTGGCTCTACACGAACTTCGATTGCAATCTCGCGTGCGATTACTGCTGCGTGCGCTCCTCGCCAGGCGCGGCTCGCCGTGGGCTTGGCCTCTCTGCGATTCGCCGCATCGCGGAGGAGGCGCCGCCGCTCGGCGTGCGCGAGATCTTCGTCACGGGCGGCGAGCCCATGCTCCTTCCGGACATCGCCGAGATGCTCGAGGTGTGTACGACGGCGGCGCCGACGACGATGCTCACGAATGGTCTGCTTCTGAAAGGGCCCGGGCTCGACGCGCTGCGCACCCTGCCGCGTGCGCGGATCACGCTTCAGATCAGCCTCGACAGCCCGACACCACCCTTGCACGATCTTCATCGTGGTGCTGGAACGTGGCGCCGCGTTTGGACCGCGGTAGGGGCGGCGCGCGCGGCGGGCTTTCGCGTCAGGCTTGCTGCCACGGTGTCGAACGAGGCCGACGAGGTCGCGTTCCACGATTTTCTCGAACGCGAAGGCATCGCTCCGCACGATCGGGTCGTCCGGCGTGTGGCGCTGCGCGGCCTCGCGAGCGAAGGGGTTGCCCTGGCCCGCGCGGATGTCGTGCCTGAGGCGACCCTCACCGCGGAGGGAGTCTACTGGCATCCGGTCGGCGCGGATGATCCGGACTTTCTCGTATCGCCGGACATCTTCCCGCTTGCGGCGGCGTTCGAGGCGCTACGAGCGTCGCAGCGCCAGGAACGAGGAGTTCACGATGCTCTTGCGAGCATCTTTCATTGTGCGTGACGGCGGAAGTGCCCTTGCGCTTCGCACGCCGCCTCGAGGGAGGCGTAGCCCTCGCGCTGGGCGGGAAGCCATTGCTTGAGCCCCTCGGCCTCGAGGACTTCGCGGTGGGCTGGGTTGTCCCATTTCATGGCATAGAGCGCGTCCGCGAAGCGGGCCTGAACGTCGGGTGCGAGCCCCGGACGCGCAGTGAACATGCAATGGGAGTAGCCCGGTGACGTCCACACCTCGCTGACGGCGCCCGCCGGGGCGAGGTGTTTTTCCTGCACACCGCTCCAAAATGGGCTTCCGACTGCGCCAGCGTCGGCGCGCCCGTCGAGGACGGCGCGAAGGACGTCAACCTCGCTCGTCCCCGTGTCGCCGTGCTTGCCCACGTCCGTGTCGAAGCGCAAGACGCGGAAGTCCTTGCCCTCTACCAGGCCCTCGCTTGCAAGAAAGTGAACGGGGAGTATGGCGGCGTGACCGCTGTCTCGACTTCCGATCGCCAGCGTCTTGCCCCGGAGATCGGCGAGCGTGCGCACCGCGCCCCCCGTGGGAGCGATGATCTTGGTTTGCCAGCCAAGATCGGTGTCGCGCATGGCGATCGGCGTGCATCGACCGCCGCTCCACCGCATCGACTGCAGGTAGGCCAAGTTCGTGTTCCAGCCGATGTCGATCCGGGGCGCCGTCGTGCCATCGCTGAGCAGCGCTTCGACTTGCGCCTCGTATGTCAGGAAGAGAAGCACCTCCACCTCGAGCTTCGCCTCGCGGTGGAAGTATTGCCGCATCCCCTCCCAAATCGTGACGACCTTGGGATCGTACGCGACGGCACCGAGCCAGATTGCGGTCTTCGACGGGGTCATGATGTGCGCCTCGGGTTCAGAAGAGGGGAATGCCGAGGAGCGCCTTGCCGATGAACTCCCGCAGGACGTCGCCGGTCGGTCCCATCACGGCTGCGGCGTGAGCGTCGCGGAAGAAACGCTCGATGCTGAGGTGCTTCGAGAAGGCTGCGCCGCCGCAGGCCTGCATGGCGGCGGAGGTGACCGCGGTCGCCGTGTCTCCCCCGGCGGCTTTCGATTCGAGGACGCGGAGCATCGTGAGATCTCCGGGCTGCTCCATGCTCTTGATGACGTCCTCCAGCCGCGCGCCGAGCCCGTCGGTGTCGATCTGCATCGTCGCGAGCCGTGCACGAAGGGTCGGCAGTGCTTCGCCGAGCGTGGCACCGAGGTGCTCGAAGCGCGCCGTCTTGAGATGTTGAACGGTCGCGCCGACGGCAGCGCGGCAGATGCCGAGCGAGACGGCAGCGGAACCTGCGCAGAAGAGCGGGAGGACGACTTCGAGCATCGTCTTGAAGCCGGCCCCGTCTGCGGAGACGCGATCCTCGTTCGTGACGTCGCAGCCCTCGAGCGTCATCGGCGCGGACGCGTTCGCGCGCAGGCCCATGCCGTTGAACGTCGCGGTGACGCGCAGGCCCGGGTTTTTACCGCGTACGAGGTAGAGGGTCGAGTCGGTCGGTCCCTTCGCGTCTGCGGAGAGCGTCGAGACGACGTAGCTGTTCGCGTTTCCTGCGCTCGTTGACCACGATTTCTTCGCGTTCAGGCGCGCTCCCGTAGCCGTCTTCTGCGCCTTCGAGATTGGCGCCCAGAAGTGGCTCCGCGAGCCTGCCTCGCTGAAGGCGAGGGTCGTCAGATGCTCGCCCCGGACGATCTCGGAGACAGCAGCATCGACGGATGGTGAGCGAGGTGCAGCCACGAGGCACGCGACCCCGCAGCAATGCATCAGGTAGACCATCGCCGCGGACGCATCGACCTCCGCGAGCGTCGTCACGACATCGCAAACCATGCGCGGAGTGCCGCCGGCACCTCCCCGGTCCTTGGGAACGATGAGCGCAAGCAGACCGGCCTTGCCGAGCGCGGCAACCGCTTCGGTCGAGAACCGAGCCTCGGCGTCGTTTTTCTCGGCCGCAGGGGCGAGAATCCGGGTGGCGATGTCCTTGGCGTGGGTGAGCGCGGCCTTTGAATCCATGGGATGCCTCCGCCGCTGTGATACCGAAGTCGCCGCCGCGCGCATACTCACGTCGGCACGGCATGGTAATTTTGAGCCGTGGTGCCCGGTTCGACCCCTTCGTCACCGAGCACTGAGCGCGTGTCCACCGCGAGGCGAGCGTTCAACGCCGGGGCGACCCTCCTTCTCTTGTGGCCAGCGCTCGCGCAGATTCGAGCGCTTGGAATGACAGTCCGCGGCCGGCTTGCCTACCCGATGGACATCGAGTGGATGGAGGGGGCTCACCTCTACCACGCATACCGCTTGACTCATGGGCTCTATCTCTACGGTGATCCTGCCCGCGGGTTCGCGACGTTTCCATACCCTCCGCTCTACTGGCTCGTCGTTGCCGCCGCCGGGGCCACCTTCGGCCTCGACTATGGGACCGCGCGAGCAGTTTCTGTGGCGTGTCTGCTTGCGACGGCCGGCATCCTGGCGGCGGCAATTGTTCGTCACGCGCCCACGCGCAGAATGGGGGCGGCGTTCGCGATCCTTGCGCTGGGCGGTATGGCGGCGGGCTATCCCTTCGCCGGAGGGTGCTACGATCTCGCGCGCGCAGACGCCTTGGCGCTCTTGCTCCCGGTGCTGGCGGCCGCGCTCGTAGGCGACGGTCGTCTCAGCTTCCGTCGCGCGCTCGGTGTCGGGGCCGTGCTCACAGCCGCGATCTACACGAAGCAGACCGGCGTCTTCTACGCGGCATGGCTGCTCGTGTTCGTGCTCGTGCACCACGCACGCAGCGGGATCGTTCTGGCGTGCACGACGGCGCTTTCGAGCGCCCTGCTCCTTGGCCTGCTCTGCGCAGCGACACGCGGCTGGTTCTGGGTTTGGCTGTTCGACCAAGCACGGCACGGTCTTCGCTCGCGTGACGAATGGAGCACGGCATTCGGTAACTTCGTCGTCCACGCGCCGTTCCTCCTCGTGCTTCCCTGGCTCGTCAGCGAGGCGCGTCGCCGGTCGTCGCTCCGCCCTGCCACCGTCAAGTGGGTCGGTCTTCTCGTCGCTGCGTTCGTCGCCTCGATGGTCCCGTTCATGAAGGCGGGCGGCTGGGTCAACGTGCTCATGCCCTTCTTCATGCTTTCGTGGCCTGTGACATTGCTCGTGATGTGTGATCTCGCCACCACGTTGCCGGTCTCAGGCACCGCTTCGCGCGGTGCCTTCTGGGGCACCCTCGTTTTCGGCGGCTTGATGGCGTGGCTGCTGGCGTTCGATCCTGCCACGTTCATCCCGTCGGCGGAGCGGTGGCAGGGCGCTGCGCGGATGCACGCGTTCGTGCGTGAGCTCGACGCGAGCGTCGTCTTCACGACGAGCCCGTTCCTCCCAATTCGCGAGGGCAAGAGGACGGAGCAACCGATCCTGCAGGGCTATCTCGATGCGCAGTCGGGCGGCGTCGCTGCCGACTATGCCCACGCGTTGGACCAGTCCGGCGCCGAGTACCTTATCGTCGCGGCCGTGACAGGCGAGCGCGATTATCGGCCGCGCCTTTGTCCCACCTTCGAGGTGGTGCGCGAGCTGGATTTCGGAACCGCGACCATGCCTCCGCTGCCGCTGTCGCTCTGGAGAAGGGTGCGCGTGCGTCCGGCTCAGGGGCCGTGAATCTGCCGCGTCGTACCGCCGGTGCCGTGACAAGCGTTGCAGTCGCCGTGCGGCGCCCCGTCTCGCATCGTGCTTGCGCGTCCGGACTTGTCGTACACGACGGCGCGAAGCGGCGGCGTCAGCGTAAAATGGCGGAAGAAGTTGCCGAAGGAATTGGGCGTCATGTTGCGGACCTCGCCACGTGCGTCGGTCACCACGATCCGTTCGATTTGGGCCGCGCGATCGACCGATCCCGCTACGCTGAATTCGTCCCAGTGGCAGCAGAGGCAGGGCGTGCCGTACCGCTGCTGGTTGGGATCACCCGCGGCGCACGCGGCGGCGTCGGCGGCGCTGGCTTCGAGCGGCGGCGCAGTCGTTTCGTGCTTGGTCGGACTGTCTCCCGTACCGAGGTCGCAAGCGCCCGCGGCAAGCGCGGCAGCGACGCGAAGGAGCCTCGACGACAGACTCCCCCGCGCGCCCACGCGGTTGGGTTAGCATGCTTTGCATGTTCGGGACGCGTGCCTTCGCTTCCTTGGCCGTTCTTGGTCTGCTCACGAGCGCGATGTGCGCGTGCTCGACGAGCGACGCGGCAAGCCCAAGCGCAGGCCTCCCCCCGACTCCGGTCGACGGAGGTGGCGACGGAGCTCCCTGCACACAGGCGCCGCTGCCGACGGGAGGGGTCGTGCACGTGACGGGAACCGTGCGCGAGGCGCTGCCCGACGGAGGACCGGGCAAGCCGCTCGCCAACACTGCCATCGCCGCGGAGTACGGTGGTCTCTACCTTTCCTATTGCGACATGGCCAAGGCGAGCCCGTACTACGTCTTCGGCGCGCTCACCGACGCGACTGGGCACTTCGAGCTCGATGCGCGGGCCGGGATGCTGGGCTTTCATTCCTTCGCGACGGGTTACCTGTACTCGCGTGCGCTCCTCGATACCGCGACCGGTCTCGACGTGACCATTGCGATGGAGCCACTCCGCCCTCTCCAGCCCAAGCCCATGGTCACAAACGCGGCGTTCGACAAGACGACGGTCGCCGCCTCCGGCCCGGTCACATTCTCTGCGGAGGTCCGAGCCGCCGACCCGACCGAACCTCTCTCCGATGAGGTGCTCCTCGTCGAGCCCACGCGTGGATGGAGCGCCGAGCTCGATCCGCCGAGGGTCGGCAAGAAGGACGATTTCCCCAACGGCACTTGGCGGCGCACGTTCAATGCGCCAGACAAAGCGGGAACATACACCTACTATTTCTCGGCAACGACCGCGACCTGCGCCACGAGCGACATGATGACGTTCACGCTCACGGTGCAATGAGTCGCGCGGTGAGGCAGGTCTCGTGAGCATAAAGCGTAGCGCCGTGACTCTTGGCATCATGGCCCGTGCCCCCATCGAGGGCCGCTGCAAAACGAGGCTCGCGAAGACGCTCGGTGGTGCGGCCGCGGTCGAGCTGTACCGTGCAATGTTGCTTGATTCGATTGATCTGTTCGGCGGTGTCGGCGCGTCACGCCTCGTCGTCATGGTCGCCCCCGAGGACGAGGGGGTCGATGTGATGACGGCCCTCGTGCCGCCCGGATGGGAGGTCGTGGCGCAGGAGGGGCCGAGCTTGGGCGAGCGTCTCGCGCACGCGTTTCGGACGCTCGGCGAGCGCGCCGACGCGGTGGTGCTCGTCGACAGCGACTCACCGACCATCGCGCAAGCCCCGATCGCGCAGGCGCTCGCGCGCTTCTCAGGCCCGCGACGTGCGCTGATGGGGCCGTGTGACGACGGTGGCTACTACTTGATCGGGCTGACTACGCCCGAGCTCGGCATCCTCGAAGGCATCAGCTGGAGCACGCCGCTCGTCGCGGAGCAGACCCGCGCGCGCTGCGGCGAGCTGGGGCTTTCGTTGGAAGAGCTGCCGGCAGGCTACGACGTCGATTTGACCGAAGACCTCGAGCGGCTGCGCGCGGAGTTGGCGATCCATCCCGAGCGCGCGCCCCGCACGGCGCACGCCCTACGCGGCTCATGATCGTCGCCGTAATCCCAGCCCTCGACGAAGAGGCGAGCATTGGCGGTGTCGTCGCTGGGATCATGCCCCACGTGAACCGCGTCGTCGTCGTGGACAACGGGAGTCGCGATCGCACGGCGGCAGCTGCCAAGAGGGAAGGCGCCGACGTGGTGCATGAACCCCGGCGCGGCTATGGCTCCGCATGCCTCGCGGGCGTGCGGAAGGCGCAAGACTTGGGCGCCGAGGTTATCCTCTTCCTGGATGCAGATGGCAGCGATGACCCGGCCGACGCGCCGCGTCTGCTCGGCCCCGTGACGAGCGGCGAGGTCGATCTCGCGCTCGGCATTCGCACCTCCGCGTCGACCGAGCCTGGCGCGATGATGCCGGTGCAACGCTTCGGGAATTGGCTCGCGCCGCGGTTGATGCGCGTCGCGGTCGGCGCACGCTACCGCGACATGCCTCCGTTCAAGGCGATCCGTCGCGACGCGCTCGATCTCCTTGGGCTCACGGATGACGGGATGGGCTACATCATCGAGATGCTCCTCCGTGCCCACGCGCAGCAGCTGAGGGTGGTGGAGATCGAAGTGAAGTGCCGCGCACGCCGCATGGGGACCTCCAAGGTCTCCGGGACTCTTGCCGGAACCCTCCGCGCGAGTGCGAAGATCACGACTGCGATCGCGCGACACGGCCTGGCGCGTCGCCTCGCGCTCTTCCGGTGATCCGTGCGATCACCACCGCGCGACGAGGACCTCAGACCACCCGCGCAAGCCGTCTACCTGAAGACGTTCGCCATCGTCGGTCACGAGCGTGCCGGAGAAATGCCCGAAGCTCCAGCGCAGTCGCGCGGAGGCAAGACCGAGGTTCACGCCAACGCGCCGCCCTTGCGTCGGAACGAAGCGGAGGTCGACACGCGGCCCGCGCACGCCTCTCGCATCAACCGTCAGGTCGTCGTGGATCTTGTGGAGATGGCCGTCGAGGAACAATCCATTTTCCGTCGCCCCGGTCCCGTCGGTCCATCGTCCGCCCAGGTTCACCGCGACGGCGCGTCGCCCGGCCAGTCCGGCCCCCGCCGCCCACCGCCAGTGCGTGCGGCGTGGCCAGATGCCTCGCCCAAAGTCGCGACAGGCCCAGGCCTCATCGAACACGATGTGCCGCCCGTGCAAATGCACGTCGCCCCGTGCCGGGATGCCGACTTGTTTGGTGGTGAGCTGGAAGCGGCGATCGCTCCAAGGGACGACGACGCTGAGCGAGTCACCTGCGTGGGAGAGCGTAAAATCCAGCTTGAGATTGCGTGCCTCGGCGCGCAGTCGTACGCCCGACTCGCAGTCGTCGATGCTGATGTCCACGCCGTAGCGGTCGAAGCTGCCGATCGCGCTGCAGGCCGCATCGGGCAAGTGAACGTCGAGCCCGAGCGGCGTGACCGCGATGCGCTCGCACCATTCACCGGATTCGAGGTCGAGCACCGACAACACGGCGAGGCCGAGGTAGTCGATATCCGCCAACGTGATGGCGCACAGGTGGGTCGGGCCGACCACGCACCAGTAGTCCCAGCGTTTTTTGCGCGGCCAGCGACCCGTCAGGTTCGCGCGGTGGAGGGGACGACGTGACCAGCCAATCGCCGCGTCGGAGAGCCGGCCATCGGGGTTGCAGAGATCGACCGCCGTGAGGATCTCTCGCGCCCCGTTGTGCAACACGGTTCACGTCTTACCACGGGCTGCGTGCCGTCCAATGGACGAGGTCTCGTCAGCCTAAATGGGGCCGCCGAAGAACAGCGGAGCGTGCCACCGGTACATCACGACTGATGAACGTCTTCACCAGTCGTGATGAACGCGGAGCGGATGCTCAGCGTCCGATCGCCTTCTTGGGGAGCAATGTGCTCATAGGCTCTCGAAGTCTGCTCGGTGAATGAAGACCCCGTGATTCGCGAGGGCAACCGGCGCTTCCACGAAGGCAGACGGATGGAGAGAGATATGGGGCGACATGAACCACCAGGTCGCGAGGTAGCGATCCTTTGCAAGAGCCCACCGTGGGCAGGGCCGCCCCTGTTCCAGGCAGAGCTGTTCGGTGACGCCGGCAAGCAGGGCATCCCATCGGTCATCTCTGGTCGAATCGGGCCGGCACTCGAGCGCGCGTGCCACCTCGTCGGAGGCGCTTCGGCGCGCTCGGCTGTACCAGTCGGCACAATCCGGAACGCTTCGGCGCGGGCCTCCTCGACGAGCCGCTCACGAACCTCGGCGGCAACGTAGGTGAGAGTCGGAAGGTGCGCAGCCGTCGTTCCCAGGTTAGCCCAGCTCCGAAGCGACAGCACGACGACCCGTACAAAGTCTACGCAGACCGCGGCGTCCCGTCCCTATGCCGGCGAATCTCCGCGGCTTGCTCGTCATCCAAGTTTCACTTCATGACGGGCTCCGCCGTCGCCTCGTATCGCCGGAGCGGGAATCCACGTGGATTGTCTCCGCTGGCACGAACGTCCGAGGCATGACGGGATCGTCACCAACCCGACGAACACAGACGGCATGCGGCGTGCTTGATGCCCTGATGTGACAGAAGCCGTCGCCCGCAAAGACAAGTCGCCCATCTTGGATGCGGTCGTACCTGTCGGAATCATCGGGGTGATCCTGATGATGATCATCCCGCTACCGCCGGCGCTTCTCGACACCCTCATCGCGCTCTCGATGGCGCTCTCGATCGGCGTCTTCCTGACCGCCCTTTTTATCGAAAAGGCCCTCGAATTTAGCGCTTTTCCGGCGTTCGTGCTCGTGGCAACGCTCCTGCGGCTCAGCCTGAACGTCGCAACCACACGTCTCATCCTCCTGCATGGTGGCGAAGGGCAGGGCTCGGCCGGTTCGGTCGTCGAAGCGTTCGGACGTTTCGTCGTCGAGGGCAATGTCCTCGTCGGCCTCGTGATCTTCCTGATCCTGACCGTCATCAACTTCGTCGTTGTGACGAAGGGCGCGGGACGCGTCGCCGAGGTCGCGGCGCGATTCACCCTCGACGCGATGCCAGGCAAGCAGATGGCGCTCGACGCCGATCTCGCTTCGGGAGCCATCACCCAGGACCAGGCGCGTGTGCGTCGTGGTGAGCTCGAGCGCGAGGCGGATTTCTTCGGCGCCATGGACGGGGCGAGCAAGTTCGTGCACGGCGACGCTGTCGCCGGTTTGCTCATCATGGCGATCAACCTTCTCGGCGGCCTCGTGCTCGGCATTACCCGCGGGATGGAAGTTGGCAAGGCCGCCGAGACGTTCTCGGTGCTTAGCGTCGGCGACGCACTGGCGTCGCAGGTGCCCGCTCTTCTCATCTCGGCGGCGGCCGGCATCGTCGTGACGCGTACCGCCACCGGCGACCAGCTTGGTCGCGCCCTCTCCACCCAGTTCTTCGGCCGACGGACGGCCGTCACCATCACTGCCATCATCTTGACGGTGCTCGCCATGATGCCGGGCATGCCGGCGGCTCCGTGCCTGGTAATCGCGGTGCTGCTCCTCGTGATGTCCCGGCGCGTCGCCAAAGTGAAGGCGGCAACGCTTGCCGCGGCGTCCGGCGGCGCATTGACACCGTCTGGCGAGAAAGTCTCTCCGGCCGAAGCCGTCGACGCCGCCCTGAACATCGAGGCGCTCTCGATCGAGCTCGGCTACGAGCTCGTGCCGGCCGTGGATGCGGCGCACGGTGGAACGCTCACAGAGCGCGTCGCGAAGCTTCGCGAGGAAATCGCACGCGAGCTTGGCGTCGTGGTGCCGCCGGTCCACGTATCGGACAACCTTGAGCTTTCGCCCGGAGGCTACCGCGTCATGCTTGGCGGCCTCGAGGTCGCCAGGGGCGAGTGTGCGCACGGACGGGTGCTGGCCATCGACGGCTCGGGTTCGGCACCACCGATCGAGGGCGATCCCACGACAGATCCGACCTTCGGCATGCCCGCGCTCTGGATCGTACAGCGGGACAAGGAGCTCGGTGAAGCGCTTGGCTACACGGTCGTCGACCACGCGACGATCATCGCGACCCATCTTGGCGAAGTGCTTCGCAACAGCGCGCACCGCTTGTTGGGCCGTCAGGAGGTGCAGCACCTCCTCGACGTTCTCGCTCGCACGTCGCCTCGCCTCGTCGATGACGTGGTCCCGAACATGCTTCCGTTGGGAGACGTGGCTCGTGTTCTCCGCAACCTCGTCAAGGAAGGCGTATCGGTCCGCGACCTGCGCGCCATTCTCGAGGCGCTCGCCGAGCTCAGTGCGCAGACGAAGGATCCCGAGCAGCTCACGGAGCTCGTGCGCGAACGCCTCTCGCTCCACATCACGGCACGCTTCAAGGGTCAGGATGGCACGGTCTCTGCACTCACGTTGGACCCGAGGGTGGAGCAGATGCTCCGCACGTCGCTCCACGAGATCGCCGCCGGTACCGGAGGCGCGCTCGATCCGGACGTCTTGCGCACCCTCACGGCCAAGGCAGAAGCATCGATCGACGCATTCAGCGCACGCTCGGCCGCACCTCTCGTCGTGACCGCGCCCGATCTTCGCCGCTACGTGCGGGCCATCGTGGAGCGAAAAGTTCCTCAGCTCGCCGTCGCTTCCTTCCGAGAGATCGATCCCTCGGTTCCTCTTCGCATCGTCGACCGATTGAGCGCCACATGAGGGCGCTTCCCCAGGAGTCACTGTCATGAACACGGGCCACCGATCGAAGCAAACAAGCTCCTTGGACCCCCAGCCGTTCGCCTCCGAGGTGTATCGCGCGGGTGCCGACGAGCATCAGCCCGACGCGGTCGACTCGCTGCGCATCGACATGAGGAACGAGGTGCGCGCTCTGCGGACCCTGATCGGGCGCTCGAGCGGCACGGTCGACCTCGCGCGTGAGCTCGTGGCGATTCGCGCAGCCATCGCCGACATGGCCACGGAGACGCCGAAGAAAGGCGACCGCGTGATGGCTTGGCTCCGCGCTCGCGGAATCGAGGGGCCCGTCGCGAACCGTATCGGTACGGTCGCCAAGGCAAAGGACGGCGGCGAGACTTTGGAGCGCATTCGCGCGGCGATTGGAGAGACCGTCGCGCTGGCGCCGTGGGTCGACGACTACGAGGGTCGCCGCATCGTCGCGGCCGTCGGCTCCTCGGGTGTCGGCAAGACCACCACTGTCGCGAAGCTCGCGGCTCGCGCTCGGATCAAGGGTAAGTCGGTCTCGCTCGTGTCGTGCGACAGCTTCCGCGTGGGAGCGGTGGATCAGCTCGAGCGCTATGCGGAGCTCTTGGGGGCCGCGTTTCACGTCGCGCGCACAGCCTCAGAGCTTGCCGCGGTGCTCGAACAGCAGACCGCAGATGTCGTCTTCGTCGACACATCGGGTCGCCCGCCCGAAGCGACGGCGCCCGAAGCCGCGCTCGCTGCCCGTCGGAAGAAGGGCGCCCCGGTCCCAGTCGAGGTCCTCCTCTGCCTCGCGGCGTCGACCCGTGGTCCCGACGCGGTCCGGATCGCATCCACCTTCGCTCCGGTGACGCCGACGTTGGTGTGCGTCACGAAGCTCGACGAGACCGTTTCTCCGGCCGGACTGGTGGTCGGCCCGTGGGCCGCCCGCCTCCCACTCGCGCTGATCTGCAACGGACCGCGCGTACCCGAGGACGTCGCACCTGCCGACTTGGATGTCCTCGTGCGTGCCCTCTCTGCCGCGGAGAGCGCATGACTGCAGCTGCAAAGCTCTCCGAGGCGCGGGCTGCCCGCGTTCTCTCGAGCGAGGATTACCGTACGTACCTCCCCATCGTGCGCCGCACGGCGATGCGGCTCGCCCGCAAGGTGCCGAGTCACATCACTGTCGGTGACTTGACTGGCTATGCGTGGATCGGCCTCGTCGAGGCGTTCGCCCGCGCGTCCGATGATATGGATGCCGCGGAGTTCGAGGCCTACGCGCTCTACCGCATCCGCGGCGCGATGCTCGACTTCCTGCGCAGTCTCGACACACAATCGCGCACCAGTCGAGCGACGTCGCGCAAGGTCACCCGCGCCATCCAGGCCGTGACGAAGGCCAAAGGACGTCCTCCGGAGGAGCAAGAGATCGCGACTGAGCTCGGCGTGACGCTCATCGAGTACCGCTCCACCCTCGCGGCTCTCGATCGCGCCGGGATGAATCGCCTCGAGATGATCGACATCGACACCGAGATCATGCCGGATGCAGCGGAGCTGCCCGATGACAGCGCCGGCAAGAAGGAGATCCAGGAAGCCGTCGCCGAGGCCATCCAGAAGTTGCCAGAACGCTTGCAGCAAGTGCTCGCGCTTTACTACTCCGAGGAGTGCACCCTCCGCGAGATCGGCGCGATCCTCGAGGTCAGCGAGTCCCGGGTGTCGCAGCTCCATACCGAAGCGGTTCACAGGCTAAGGGCCGCGGTCGGGAGGGAGTAGTCGTGAGCAAGGGAGTCTACGTTGCGCTCAGCGGCGCCGTCGCGCAGGAGAACGCGCTCGGGGCGACCGCCAGCAACGTCGCGAACTCGTCCTCGGCGGGCTACCAGCGCCTCCGCCCGGTGTTCCGCCAGGCCCTTGCAACCGCCGTCGGGCAGGATGGAGAGCTCCGCTACGTTACGACGTCACGCACGGCGCTCGATACGACGCCGGGTGCGATACGCGTCACCGAGCGTCCGCTCGACATCGCGCTTCCTCCCGGCGTGTACCTTGCCGCGACGACCGCTCGTGGTGAGCGCTTCACGCGCGCGGGTTCTCTCAGTGTCGACAAGGACGGGGGGCTCAAGACCGCGGGGGGCGCGAGTGTCGTGTCCGACGGGGGCGCACCGTTCGCGGTCGCACCCGGGGGAGGCGGCGTCACTGTCGATCCCGATGGCACCGTGAAGCAGGGCAAAAGCAGCCTTGGCAAGCTCAAGCTCGTGAAGTTCGAAAAGCCTGACGCACTCGAGCCGGAAGGAAGCTCGCTCCTCGCCGTAGGTGGCGCAGGTGCGATGACTGCTGCGACCGAGCTCGTGACCGTTGGCGCTGTTGAAGAGTCGAATGCGCAGCCTATGGCGGCAATGACCGATCTGATGACGGCGAGCCGGACGTTCGAGGCCTTCCAGAAGGTGCTCGACCAGTTCAGCGAGATCGATCGAAAGCTCCTCACGTCCGTGCCTTCCGCGACCGAGTGACATGCGCATTGGAAGCTCAGCCGTTGCGCCCGTTCGACCGGCTGTCCAGGAGCGCAAGGTGGAGGCGCAGCGTACGCCCGTCACGCGTGCCGAGCTTCGGGCGGCCATCGGTCGCGCACTCGAGCGCACGAGCGGCACCAAGGCGGATGCGCAGCTCGTCGACGTTCTGACGGCGCAAGCGTCGCTCGAAACTGCGAGCGGCGCGAGCATGTACAACTTCAACTTCGGCGGCATCAAAGGACACGCGCCTGACGGCGGTATCGCCTCGCTACGCACCCACGAGGTGCTTGGCGGCAAGGAGGTGGTCGTTCGCGACGGCTTTCGTGCCTACGCCTCGCTCGACGACGGTGCTCGCGATTACGTGAGCACGATGAAGTCGCGTTTCGGGAGCGCGGTCGACGCCGCGTCGCATGGTGACGTTGCCGGGTTCGCGGCCGCGCTCAAGCGCTCCGGCTACTACACCGCCTCGCAGGCAGATTACACACGCGGGCTCACCTCTCTCATGCAGGTGCCCGCATCGGCCGCATCTGCGCCGGCCGGGCATGCCTCGTTTCCGGCACGCGCAGACCTCGGCTTGACCAGCGCTGGGCTCGCACGTGTCGGCGACGCGCTCGATGCCGATCGCTGGCTCGGCGCGATTTCTCCGGGGATTTCTCATGGTTGTCGAACGTCCAAGGAGGACGAAGACGATTCTTAGAGTTCTCGTTCAAGGTTGGCACGGGCCAACCGTTCCCCATCACTGAGAGCGATTGAGGCCCGGCAACAACCGAGCCGGCGCCTCCGCCCCACAGATTCGTCAAGCAACTCAAGGAGCCTCACCATGTCTCTCGTCGTCCAGACCAACACCGCTTCCAGCTTCGCACAGAGCCAACTCGGCAAGACCTCGTCCGCCCTCTCGAAGAACTTCGCGAGGCTTTCGAGCGGCTTCCGCATCAACGACGCGTCGGATGACGCCGCCGGCCTCGGTATCGTCAAATCGATGAACGCTCAGGTCCGCTCGGCGGCGGTCGCGGAGCGCAACACGAACGACGGCATCAGCATGGTGCAGACGGCGGATGGTGGCGCCGAGCAGCTCCACGAGATCATGACCCGCATGCGCGAGCTTGCGGTGCAGGCCTCCAACGGGTCGCTTGCCACGAACGACTACACGAACCTCGACACGGAGTATCAGGCGAACCTGTCTGAAATTGACCGCATCGCGACGTCGACGCAATACAACGGGATCAGCCTCCTCTCTGGCTCTGCGGCCACGAAGAACTTCCAGGTCGGCATCGGTACGGCGTCCACGGACCGCATCGGCGTGAGCTTTGGCGGCGCCGACGCGTCGGGCCTGGGCGTCTCCGGTACGGACCTCACGAACTTCACCAACGCGCAGGCCGCCATCACGGCCCTCGACTCGCAGACCGGTGGCATCCAGGCGCTCAGCACCACGCGAGAAGGCTTCGGTTCGGCGCTGAACCGGTTCGGATTCGCCGTTTCCGCGCTCCAGGCGCAGCAGACCAACATGTCGGCCGGTATCAGCCGCATCCGTGACGTCGACATCGCGTCGGAAACCGCGTCGATGTCCAAGAACAACGTCCTGACGCAGGCTGGCGCGGCCATCCTGAAGCAGGCCAACCAGAGCCCGCAGCTCGCGATGCAGCTTCTCCAGGGCTGATGAATCACAAGGCCGGGCTCGGGGGATTTCCCCCGAGCCCGGTTTTTGCATTTCGAGGATGAGCAAATGACGTTCTCTCTGGGGGGTCTCGCTTCTGGCATCGACACGACGAGCATCGTCGATAGCCTCGTCGCGGTCGCGCAACAGCCGATTACGGCGCTCGACAAGCGGAAGGCCCAGCTCGACAGCGCGTCGCAGACCATCTCTTCGCTTTCCACGAAACTCGCCGCATTGAAGACCGCGTCCCTTGCGCTCTCCACGTCGGTGGGCTTCTCGTCGTTTACCGCGACGTCGAGCGATGCCGCGGTGGTCACGAGCACGACAGGTTCGGCGAACGTCGGGTCGTACGACATCGCGGTAACCGCCCTGGCGCGCGCCCAGAAGACTCGCTCCACGAGCTTCCCGTCGAGCACGACGGCGCTGAACCTCGCCGGCTCGCTCGACCTTCAGGTTGGCACCGGCACTGCGGTTCCCGTGGCGGTCCTCGCCACGGACACGCTGACCGACATTGCAGCGAAGATCACGAGCTCGGGCGCGAAGGTTTCCGCGTCGGTCGTGAAGGATGGTACCGGTTCGCGGCTCTTCATTCAGGGTCTGGAGACGGGCGCAGAAAATGCGTTCACGGTCACCGAGAACGGCGCCGACTTCGGTTTCTCGGCGTCGGGGTCGACGTACCAGACTGCCCAGGACGCTGCGCTCACCATCGACACCTTGCCGATCACGAGCAAGACGAACCAGATCACCGATGCGATCCCCGGCGTGAAGCTGGCGCTTACCAAGCTCACGACCTCCCCCGCCACAGTGCAGGTCGCGGCCGACCCGGCTACGCTGAAGCAAAAGATCACGAGTTTCGTCAACGCCTACAACGACGTCGTGAACGCCGGCCATTCGGCCGCCGGATTCGGGGGGACCAAGGCGACCAACTCCGTGCTCGCGGCGGACAGCGCGGTCCGCGCCGCTCTCCACACGATCGGCGGCATGTTCTCGACCGAAATCCCGGGCACGAGCGGCCTCTACACGACGATGGGGAGCATCGGTCTCGGTGTATCGCGGGATGGAACGCTCTCGCTGAATGCGACAAAATTCGATGCGGCGGTAGGTGCATCGCCCGAATCCGTGCGTCGTCTCTTCGTTACCGACACGGCTACGGGAGCAACTGGGCTCATGACGTCCATGATGAGCACGGTCGACAAATTGCTCGCCGCCAAGGGGCCTATCCAATCTCGAATCAATTCGTTCAGCGCGCAGAGCAAACGACTCGCCGATTCGCGGATCAAGATGCAAGAGCGCGTCGACGACTATGGCGAGCACCTCAAGAAGCAGTTCACCGCGATGGATCAGCTCATCAGCAAGTACAAGACCCAGGGCGCGGCGCTCGACGCAGCAACGTCCACGAACAACAGCAGCGGGAGCAATGACGGATGAACCCTGCACAATTGCCCAAGGCGGTGGCGGCTCGTTACAAGGCGACGCAGGTCGCGACGTGCTCCCCGGGAGACCTTCTGCTCCTCCTCATGGATGGTGCGATCCGATTTGCCGCCGAAGCCGACCAGGCGATGGCCCGCGGCGACCGCGCCCGCGCTGGCGACCGGATCGGACGCTGCCATGCCGTTATCCAGGAGCTTTCTGCCGGGCTCGACCCCACGGATACGACCGGCTTGTGCGCAAATCTGACGGCGCTCTACGCATTTTGCATGACCCGCCTTTTGGAGGCGAACATCGCCCAGGATCGCAAGATCCTCGCGGAAGTGCCCACCGTCATCCGGCCGGTCCGGGATGGCGTCGCTCAAGTGCTCGGGAAGCCTTAATTGCCGCCGTGGGTAGCCGTTCCTATTGGCGAGGTAATCCGCGCCCATGAGTATGTCTGAATCCGCCCCATCCGAAGTCGCTGTGCGACGTACGTGTCGCGGTCCGCTCCTGACGTCGCACAAGGCGATGCGTGATGCCCTCGCGGTGCTCGACCGGGTCGCCGGCTCGACCTGCACGGTCCTGGTGACTGGCGAAAGCGGCACGGGCAAGGAGCTCGCTATCGCGGCGCTCCACGACGCCAGCGCACGAAGCGCCGGGCGCCTTGTTGCCGTCAATTGTGGTGCGATTGCCGAGAACCTGATCGAGAGCGAGCTCTTCGGGCACGCCAAGGGGGCCTTCACGGGCGCCCATGGTTCCCGCCAGGGGCTCGTTGCCGTGGCCGAGGGAGGAACGCTCTTCCTCGATGAGGTGGGCGAGCTGCCGCTCGCTTCCCAGGTCAAGTTGCTCCGCCTGCTCCAGGCACGCGAGTACACGCCGGTCGGTGAGTCGCGCGCGATCAAGGCGAACGTCCGCATCGTTGCTGCGACGAACCGCGACCTTGCGCGCGAGGTTCAAGCAGGGCGGTTTCGCGAGGATCTCTACTACCGACTGAACGTCATCCACGTCCGCCTGCCCAGCCTGCGTGAACGGCGCGAAGACATTGGCGTCCTCGCCATGCACTTCCTCCGCGCGGCGGCGGATCGTGAGGGAAGAACCGACGTGGTGGCGTTCTCCCCCGGAGCGATGGCCAGCCTGATGGCGAACGCGTGGCCGGGCAATGTCCGTGAGCTCGAGAACGTCGTCGAGCGGGCCGTCTTGCTATCACCGGACCCTGTGATCGATGCCGCGTACATTCTCGATCTCCACCACGACGAACCGAAACAGGTTCGGGCGCCGTCAATCGTCGTCGCGCCAGTCCCGCCGGTGGAAGCGGAAGTAGAGGAGGCGGAGGGTGACCAGCTCCACGCCGCGACCATCGATCTCCGCGCCCAGGTCGACGCCTACGAGAACACGCTCATTCGCGATGCGCTTGCCCGCAGCGGCAACAACAAGACGAAGGCTGCGCAGTTCCTCGGCCTGCACCGTACGACGTTCGTGGAAATGCTGAAGCGAAAGCGTCTCCCGCAGGCCGCCTGAGCGCGCGCGATCGTCTCGAGAAGGAGAGCCTGCACCCGCAAGCTCTCCTTCTTGCGTTAACGGAGCTCGAACGAGGCGAGATGGAACGCAGAGACGCAGAGACGCAGAGTTTTTTTGGATGGCAGGGGAGGGTGAGGCGAGGCCGTGTCTCGTCTCTCCGCGCGAAGCGCGGACAATCTCCCTCTGCGTCTCTGGGTTCCCTCTGGTCTCTTCTCTTGCGAAAGAGTCCTAAAGGTTGGCGCAGCAACGCCGTCCTTCATCGGTGCAGCTGCCAAATAGAGCGCGCACATAAAAGGACGGTCGACACCATGTATCGCACACACAACACGAGGGGCCTTAGTCGGAACTTGCTTGGAGTCGCGGGGATTCTCCTCGTTGCAGCGTGCTCGAGCTCAGCGCCCGAGTCTGCGGGCGAGAACACGGGAAACGTCCCTGCGTCGCTGCTCAGCGCGGCGTGCACGGTCACGAGCGGTAACCTCGCCATCGTCGTGAATGCCAACGAGGTTGGTTATGTCGGTAAGGTGAACGGTTGCACGACCGAGCCGTGCCTCTTCACGAACGCCCTCGATTCCGCCGGCCAGATCTGTCGCATCAATTCGACGGGCAAGACGATCGCAGTCACGTCGGGCGGAGCAGGCACGGAGAAGATGGTCATCGACTACAGCAACGGTCTCTTCGCGCTGGCCGCGACGACCCCGCTCGTTACCGTCGCGCTCCCGTCGGGCACCTCGAAGCTCATGGTCATCCCGCCGGTCGGCGGTGGCAACATGGCGCTCGGCGTGAGCGGCCTCGATGCGAACGCGCTCGCGGCACGCGGCACTCCGCTCGTCGACGTCACGGTCTCTGCCGGCGTCGACATCGACTTCAACGGCGGCGCCGGCAACGACGTCTTCACCGGCGACCCGGGTGGCTGGACGACGCCCCCCACGGGTTGGGCGACGGCCGCGAACCTCACGACCGCCCTCGGCGCGGCGACGACCCTCACCCTCACGGTGAGCGGCGGCGCGGGCGACGACAAGCTCGCGGGCGGCGCGGGCACGAACAGCCTCCTCGGCGGCGCCGGCAACGACACGTTTTACCAGAGCGCGACGGCTCGCGCAGAGACCATGAACGGCGGCGACGGTATCGATACGGTCGACTACAGCCTCCGCACCAACCCGGTCCGCGTTTCCCCCGGCATCAACTCCGCGGTCGGGACCGTCACGGCCGCCGTGATCGCTGCGGGCACCGGCTACACGGTCGGCGATACGCTGACGCTGGTCGGTGGAAAGCTCGGACCGGCGACGGTCACGGTCGCTACCATCACGGGCGGTGGCGCCACCGGTCCGGTCGGCACCGTTTCGGTCCCCGTCCTGAAGGGATCGGGCTACTCGACAGGCACGAAGACCACGACAGGCGGCACGGGCAACGGCGCTTGCACGGTCGCTGTTACGGCGCTCGTCGCCGACGACGGCGAAATCGGCGAAGGCGACGCGGTGGGAGGCACCATCGAGATCATCAAGGGCGGTTCGGGCGACGACATCCTCAACGCCTACGCCATCACGTTGACCGAGGTGGTCCTGATGGGCCAGGCCGGCAACGACAAGCTGACCGGTGGATCGCTCGACGACGACCTCTGCGGCGGCACCGGCGACGACACGTTCTACACGAACCCCGGCGACAACAACCTCGTCGGAGGCGCGGGGCTCGACACCGCGGACTACAGCACCGGCACCAGCGTCATCGCGTGCCTCAATGTGACGGATCAGGCTGCGACCAAGCCCTGCGCGACGCAGAACGGTTCGTCGGGTCAGAAGGATCTCGTCAACGGCGTGCTCACGAAGGTTTGCCCCCGTGCGACGCTCACCGTCGACGTCGGCGGTGTCCCGACGGCTGCCGTCGCCGTGCCCACCACGATGCAAGGTGGCGCGATGGCGGTCGACGTCGAGAACCTGACGGGTCACCCGACGGCCGCGAACTCCCTCTACTGCGGAACTCTTGCCTGCACGCTCTTCGGCGGCTCCGGTATCGACACGCTTTACGGTGGCGCGGCTGGCGACATCATCATCGGCGGCGGCAATGCAGACATCGTCAAGACCAACGGCGGTAACGACCTCGTCGACCTCACCAACAGCGGCGGTGGTGTGACCGTGACTGTTGACTGCGGCGGCAGTCAGTCGACGCTCCTCATCTCGGCGGCCGACACGCTCGCGCCCACGGCGTGCACGAACGCGAACACACCGTAAGCTCTTCGGAGCGTCCCAGGCAGCCGGGCTCGCGGATTTCCGCGAGTCCGGCTGTTTCGTTTTGTCCGCCTTGCCCTGCTCTCGCCCGGTGGTGTCAGCCGGATGTCGAAGCGTCAGCGCGGTGGCACGTGTCAGCGGGTCGACGTGCCGCGTGCATGAGACCCCGCGAGAAAAGGGTAGACGCTTCGCCCGTCCGCAGCGGGGCCGAAACAAACCCGAACGGTTCGATTGTTGCACCACTGCCCGCAACAACAGGAGGCCTCTCGATGCGTTTCGTTCGTCGCCTTGGAGTGCGCGGTTTGACGTTGGCGCTAATCGCCTTGGCTTGCGCACATTGCGGCAGCGTCAAGGGCGCCGCGCGAGGAAGCAAGGCCGCCGACGCGAGCGATGACGGCCAAGCGGCCGTCGACGGGGGCACGGACGTCGACCCCGACGATGACGCTGGTTCGAGCATCACTCCTGACGCTGCCAGCTTCGACAGCGGCGGTCCCGCGATCGTGGTCGGTACCGGCAGCGATAGCTGCGCGACGGCAACGCCGATCGCGCTGAGCGGCATGAATCCGCGCTCGGACCTGATGGCGACGACGGTTGGAGCCAACCATGACATCGACGCGCCGTGCTCGACCGATCAGGCGCCCGATACCTTCTACAAGTTCGCCATCAACAAGCGGGTGATGGTCTACGCGGACACCTTCGGCGCGACTTGGGACACGGTTCTGTTCCTGCTCTCGGACTCGTGCGTACCCATCACCACGACGACCACGAACGGCGACGCCGTCTGCAACGACAACGGCTGCGGCACGTCGCAGTCCCAGATTGTCGCCCTCCTCGAGCCCGGCTCCTACCGTCTTGGTCTTACCGGGCGCGGAAACGCGCAGGGCAGCGCGACGATTCACTTCGAGTGGGCGCGCGCCGGGAGCGGGACCGTGTCACAGCTTCCCGCTGGCAACAGTGTTCAGGTCGGCACGACAGCCGGCTCGGAAGGAAACATCGATGGGCTGTCCAACGATTGCACCGCGGCCGGACCGGAGAACAGCTACTGGTTCGCGCGCTGCCCGAGCGATCCCGCGCAGACTCTCTCCGCGTCGACGTGCGGCGGCGCGAGCTTCGAGAGTGTCGTCTCCGTTCAGGTCCCCAAATCGGCTCCTGCCGTTGCCTCGGCTTACCGCTGCAATCGCGACGGCTGCGGTGGACTGCAGGGCCGGCTGAACACCCCGATTCCTGCGGGCGCGGGCCTGGGGGTGGTGTCCGTCGACGGTGAAGGCGGCAGTGACGTTGGTCCTTACACGATGACGGTCACGTACACGCCGTGAGCTCCGTGCCGAGAATCGTGCTCTTCACGATCGCAGTGACGCTTCTCGCGTCGCCTGCCTTCGCGCAGCGTGCGGCGCGCAGCCCCTCGGGGGAAGCCTTCAGCTTCTGTCGTGAGCAGGAGAAAGCCGGAGACGCGCGTACGTGCTGGGACGTATGGCTCCAAAAATACCGCACGACCGGCAGCGAAGCCGAGGTCGCCTACGCCGAGGCCAATCCACGCCTATCGAACACGCCGGGAACGACGGCGCGGCTTCAACTGACCTCGACGCCGAGCGCCTCGGTCGCCCTCGATGGGCGACCCCTTGGGATGACACCCAAGGAAGGCGTGGATGTGCCTCCCGGCGAGCACCGGATCACCTTCACGAACCGATGGCGAACCGAGGGTCGCACGATCACCGTTACGCCAGGGGAGGCGCGCGTGGTGGACGTGCAGTTCGACGCGCCCGCTCCCGTGGCGCGACCGAGCAGCGAGCCACCGATCCCGCGGGCCCCCAGCGGCGACATTCTCGATTTCTGCGCGCTTTCCCCCAAGAACGGAGCACGGAAGGCGCGGCTGGTCGTCTTCGCGCCCTCGGGCGCCGATCGCGTGAACAACAACGCCGAGCTGCGTTCGCTCGACGGTGCTCGCCTGGTGCGTGAGGTCTTCACCGCGCGTTTCGCGTTGGAACGATTTCACAACGTATTGAGCTCATTTCCCGCGAAGAAGGGCTGGGAACAAAGAGAATCGCTCGCGCTCGCCGAGGTGCAGGCGTTCTTGCAGGACGGCCGCGACCAGGGAGACAGTGACGCCGCGCGCATCGAGCGGGAGAGGCGATTTCTCGCATATTCCGTCGCGTGCACCGACTACATCGCGATTCCAGCAATCACTTCGCAGGACACACGGTGGGAGACCTCGAAGGCTGCGATGGAGGACACGGCGACGCCTCCGAAGGTCCTCTCCTTCGCCTTGAACGGCGCGCTCGGCATCTTTCGGCGCAACGGCCCGAGGTTCGAGCGGATCGCCCTGCTCTCGGCCAGCGCTCCGTCCTTCCGGACGGCGAACGATTCCGTAGCACCCACACCTCTCGAGGGCTTGCCGGCGACCCGTGCCAGCGCGCCGGGCCTTCCGGCGTACGTCAGTGGGGTACCCGATCCGCAGTGCCTGATCTCAGGGAGCGGGACGCAGGGAGTCGCTGGGCTCGCCGCGTGCGGAACCACGGGTGAGGGAACCGCAGAGCAGGCCCTCGGCAGCCTCGACGAGCGTCTCGGCATCGCGTGCGCAAAGGCGCGCGACGAGACCACGCCTGGCAACGAGCGTCGGCGGTTGTCCCTGCAATGCGAGCTGCGTTCGCGAGCGTACGAGCTCGCGCGTGCGTTCCATGCGGATGCACGGAAGGTCGAAGGGTGGAACCTGATCGGCGTGCTGGCCCATGCCTCCACACCTCCTTCGCTCGCGCTCGGCCGGGAAGACGGGCTCAAGCTCGGCGATGCTTTTCAGGTCCTTGGCGAGCACGACGAGCGAATCGCGTTCTTCAAAGTTGCGAGGCTGGGGCCCGGGGGAGCGGCGGGCGAGAAGGACCAAACCATCCTCGATCCACTCGCGGGCGATGCGCCCAAGGGCGCACACCTCGAGGGATACCCGCGTGTGGGGCTCGTGATTGTTCCTCACGCATCGTTCGGGTTGCTCACCTATTGCTACGGGACCACCCGCGTGCAGAGCGGGGAGGCGTACCAGGACTTCGGTCTTCCCAGCGTGCTCTTCGGGGGCGGAGCTACGTTGGGATACGACATCAGCTCTTTCCTGCATTCGACCGACACGTCTCTCCGGATTGGCGGTGGCGTGTTCACCGGCAGTGGCCTGAACACAGTGGCGACGCTGATCCCGATCGATCTGTGGCTCGAGAAGGGCTTCTACTTGGCGCGACGCCTCGCCCTGACAACTGCGGTCGGTGGCACCGTTCAGCTTAGCTCCGTCAACGTTCTGACCGCACTCGACGGCGTGGAGGAGGATCTCCACGTCTCGAGCACTGTTTTTGGCCCGGCGGTACGTCTCGGCCTCGAGGTGATGCTGCATCCCGACTGGAGCCTGAAAATCGAGGGGGCTGCACGGGTTCCATTGAACAGCGCGCTCTACACCGAGAGTGACGGCAAGACAGTCCCACCCGAGTGGATGTGGCGAGACGACCACTTCGCGACAATCACAGCGAATCTGGGGATCGCCAGGACCTTTTGAGGGGAGACACCGCATGAAACGACTTTCCGTTGCGTGGTTACGGGGCACGCTCGTGCTCGGATTGCTCGTCGTCGCAGCATGTACGACGGGGACCGACGTGGCCGACGGCGCGCCCTCTCCGGAGGAGCAAGCTCGGCTCGACCGCATCGCGCAGCTCGCGCACAAGCTCGTCGACAACGCTCGCACACAACCTGACAAGCCTGCCTCCGCGCTCGTGGCGGACCTCGTGCTCATCCTTCAGGAGGCCGAGGTCGAGGGCCAGTAGCCTCGTCCACGAGCGGCATCCGCATGACGGGACGCCGACGGAGCGACGACGCCGACGAAGCATTTTCGTCAAAGTGTTGGCGCGATTGGCTCAAGATCAACGCGTGACACTCGGCATGGCAAGTGCAGCCTCATCCTCCCATGAACCGCGCTCCCGACTCCGTTTCCGACACTGCCGAGGACGCCTCGACCGCCCCGATCCGCTTGCCTGCGCACGTGACACTGTCCACCGTCTCCGCGGCCTGCCGCGATGCGTGGCGCGTCTTCATCGAGCAATCGGACGAGTGGCGCAAGGCCGAGCAGGTCCTGTGGAGTGGCGCGCTCTATGCCCCCATCAGGCACTACGCCGGGGCGGGTCCCGCCTTCGAGGATGACGGGTGCGACGACTACGAGACAGTGGACGCGCGCTTTCTCGAGCGCATGATTCAGACTGCGCGCGTCAAGGCGCTCGACGTCCTGGCTTCCTTCGCCATTCCCCGCGCGCGCCTCGCGTTCGGGGTCCGGATGCGCGATGAAGGCGTCGTGACGCAGTGCGAGGACTCTCTCGGCAGCAAAGGCTACCTCCCCACGCTGGGCGACCTCTCACTCTCCGATCGGATCCTCGCGCTCATCGCGGCCGACCTGCTCAACCGCCCGGAGGACTTCGAGGGCGAAACGCTTTGCAGTGCCTGCGGGGGAATCGTCGTGGGTCCGGAGCCCTGTTGTCAGCGCTACGAGGGCCGTGAGACGTGCGTCCCGTCGCGGCGTTGCGACACGGTCGTGCTGCCTCAGCGCAAAGCTGGGTAAACGAAATGACAGGCCAAGGCGGACAATCTCGAGCGAGAAGGCATCAGCCACCCCCCGGGTGATTCGACGTAGTCGGCGATCCTGGTGGCGAGCCGCACGGCTGGGCACTCGCTACTGGAACGCGCCGACGTCGATTTCCGTCGTGGACTTGACGCCGTTGGAGTCGAGTGCACCTGCCACGGAGTACACGTGCCCGTTGAAGAGTGGCAGCTGGTGGACGTGTCCACGCGCGATCAAGAGCGACGCTACGTCTTCCCATGCGCCGAGGCCGTGGTCCGCTCCGATGGGTGCTCTCCACATGCGCTTCTCGGGTTCGAGCCCGTCGTTGAGGCCGCCGCCCACATAGAGATAGCCGCCGTAGAAGAAGCCTGCGTGGGTCGCCAAAGCTGCGGGGAGCTTCGGCATCTGCGTCCACTCGCCGAGTGTTCCATCCTCGGCGAGGTGGCCGCGCCAAACGTCGGCAAGGATCGGAGGGCTTTGGAGTGCGGACTTATCGATCCCGCCTGTCAGGAAGACGTAGCCGTCGACGAACGTGACGCTCATGTGGGACCGCGGGCCGGGGAGCTTTCCGACCGGGGCCCACGCCGACATGGTTCCGTCGGAACTCACCGTCGCACGCACGACGTCGTCCCAAACCGAGGGATCGTTGAAGCCACCCAACACGTAGATTGTGTCGCCCTTCGTGAACGAACCGGAGTGCATGCGCGGATGGATGACCGATCCCGCAGGCTTCCATGCCCCGAGTGAGCCATCGTCGAGAACCACGGCGCTGAAGCTCTTGTCGGTGACCGTGCCGGCGGCGCTTAGCCCTCCCGCGATGACGACAACGTTGGAGGCAAGCCCACCGGTGAGCCCTGCCGCGCCTAGCGGGAGCTTGCCATTGGCCATGAATGCGCCTACGGAGCCGTCGGCGGCGAGCATGGCGCGGTCAACGCTGTTGAGGACCGAATTGTTGTTGGAGCCACCGATCGCGTAGAGAAAGGCGCCGGCTTTGGACTGCGCAATGACCGAGAAATGGTGGTTGCGCAGGGGTGACGTCGTGTTGCTCTTCGTCCACGCCAGCACGCCGCAGTTCATGGCTGGGAGGGCTGTGGTGTCTTCGCACGTGGGTGCGGGGCCGCCGCTCCCGCTACCGTCGGTGTCGCCGCCGTCGCGATCTCCGATGCCGTTGGTCGTGGTCGTCGAGGGAGATGAGCAAGCAGCGAGGATTGCCACGAGGGCGCTCAAGGGAAGGAGTCCAATCTTCATGGGCCGGCGGCAAAGCAATTATCGTGCCCAGAAAGTCGCTCGTCAATCGGGAGCGCTCCCATGGGGGGTGCCAACGACCTCCGCCGCGGATCCAAGCAGAGCGCATCGCCGGTGCTGCAGAGACAGAACAAAGAGCAGAATCGCGCACGAGCACAAGCCGAGCCCAGGGCGGAGCGGATTCGCACGAACGCCTGGGGTCAACCGAATGGCCCCCACTTAACGGCTCAGCCAACGACGTGACTTCGTCCCGCCGACTTCGCGGCGTAGAGGTTCCTAGCGGCGAGCTCGTCCCTACCTGCCTATCATCCCCGGAGGGACGACAAGCGCCTTTGCTCGCGTGCGTGTTGCCAGGTGGCGAGGGCCCACAGCAGGGCCACGGACAGCAGGAGCCCGCCGGCGAAGCGCAGGAAGGTTGGCTGTGTCGCCACCGAGAGTCGCCCAAAGAGTGAGCCGGCGAGAAAGTGACCCGTGGCGAAGAGGGTGCTGGCGAGCCATACCTTTCGCGGCATCGTCGCAGTCGCTTCGGGGGGGGACGACGGAGGCGACGAGCAGAGCGGAGGCGACGAGGCCACGGTGAGCGTCGGCAGTGGTGGCTTCACGCTTGCTGGCGGTTCTACGCTTGCCAGTGGCTCTACGCTTGGCCGTGGCTCTACGCTTGCCAGTGGCTCTACGCTTGGAGCGGGTTCCTGTTCGGGTTCTGGCTCTTCGGGTGCGATGGGGGTGACGGCGCTGATGCGTTGCGCTTCCATCACATCGAAGGCTTCGTTGAGCAGTTCGCGGCATAGACGCGGCCGAACTTCCTCGGAGAAGCCGAGCACCGCAAGCTCCTCGGGCATCGTGTTGAACGCCATGGCGACCTCGTCCAACGTCGTGGTTCGGTCGAGGGATGCGAGTGCATCAGCGAGGCGGAGGAGAGCGACCATGCGCGGGACCTTCCCTTGCGATCGGTACGCGCGATTCGGTTGATGGTGCCACGCCACGACCCGTGGGAGAGGGTGGGGCAGCTTCCATGACGTCAGGACGTGCCCGCCGAGGAGCGCATGATCGAAGCCATAGCGCCGACGTTCTTCGAAATGAGCCTCGCCCTCTGGACGATCGAGCGCCACCACCTCGCGGTAGTCGAGGTCTGCCCCGCGTAGAAGCATGAGCTTGCCCACGTCGTGCAGCAGCCCGCACACATACATCTCGTCCGGTGCCATGCCGCAGTGAGGCGCAAGGCTCCGCGCGAGCTCCCCCGTGCGCACGCCATGAGCGGCGATGCTCTTTGCGATGGGCTCTTCGTCTTGGCCGAACACCTCGAGGGCGGACGTCGCCAGCGCGGTCGATCGCAGCCGTCGCACGCCGAGCAGCGTTACAGCTTGCGTGATGGAGCAGCAACCGCCGGTGGCCGCGGTCGCGGCGTTCACCTGGCGGATGAGACGGCCGGTCAGCGCCGGATCGGTCTCGAGGATACCGATGACGGTAGGGACATCGTAATCGTCCGTGTCGGTCGCCGCGAGGAGCCGGGCGGCGGCCACGGGCAACGCCACCGTCCCGTGGAGCTTCGCGACAGACGCCGCGAGGCTGCGGGCCGCTCGCTGAGCGGCTCGCCGGTCTTCCGCGGCCGCGTTGCACTCCTCGTAGAGGTCCTCGGCTGGTTGCCCCACATGGTCGGTAACGGCGGCTCTGCTGCAGGCGTTAAACCCCACGGACCGAGGCCAATTGTGTTCAAGGTGTGCCTCGAGCCGCCGTTCTCCGGGATTGACCGGTCGCACAACCCGTGCGGGGCCGGTGGAGGTCACCATGCCCGCTTATCGTGCCCGCAGTCGCCAAGACCACCGTTTGAGCTCGGACGAGCCCGGTCGAAGGAAGACGTCCGTGCTGCGTGCGGGCCGGGGCACCCTTTCCGAGGTGATGACGGTGGAGCGTGCATTGAAGGACGCCCTCGTTCCTCTTGCCGCCGCGGCGTTGGTTCGTGAGGTCGACCTCGTCTGCGAAGTGCTCCCCAACGTAGGAGAGTGCGTTCGAGGCGAACGGCGGGCACTCGTCGACATCGTCACTCGCGCTGCGGCACCAGCTCTCTCCGCGGCGGCCGGTCGCGTCGTGTGCGTGCGAGTCGCGCGCCAAATTGCGGGCTTCGCGCCGACGGACAAAGTGCTTGTGACGGTATCGATCCGATACGAAGAAGAGCTCGTCGATGTCGAAGCGATCGAGATGAAGTTGCCGGCTGTGGAGGGCGGCGAAGAGGATTCGGGCCTCGCCGGGATGCAGATCCTCCTCGTTGTGCCGACGCTCCATCTTTCGCGCGTTCACAGCGCGACAGTGCGGCGATTTGGCGCGATCGTAGAGTCGGTGCACGACGTGCAGCAGGCGCGCGATCGGATGCGAGAGGCGGCGCGCGCGGGGTCGCCCATCGACGTCCTCTACCTCGACGACAAGACGAGGCACGTGGCGGCCTTGCTCCACGAAACGCGTGACGACGCTTCGTTGGGGAAGCCCTTCGGAGTCGTAGGCACTGCTCTCGACACCGGCCCCACGCGCGACATGTACTTGTCCGCCGGAGCGGCCTTGACGCTGTCGAAGCCGGTTCTCCCGTTCGAGCTCCGCGACGCCATGATCGAGGTGCGTGATGCGAGCGTGGTGCAAGCGTCGCCCGCCTCGGACGGCCTGCCTCTGCAGCAGCGCCGCTCCTCCGGTACGAGGCGCCTGCCTCTGGCATCGATGGTCGCTGCGCTCGCAATCGGGGGAGCGCCCCGTCGTCGCTAACTAGGACGTGAGCACGCGCGGATTGCGGGTCCGATCGGTAGCGTCGCGCCGTACCGCGAGCGTGGAGTCGCAGAGGCAGTTCCTGAGCTCGAGCTCTCCGTCTTCGCCACCATCTGCGTAACCGACGAAGGCGAGTGTTGCCCAGGTCTCCGAGGACCAGGCGGCGCCGCAGCAGCATCGCTTCGGCCACATTGCGCTGCGGTTCGCCATTCAAAGACAAATACGGGCCCTCGGGGCGCCGTCAAGGTCAACACGGCGTTTCGCGGTCTTGCGAGTCCGTCTTTCTCAACAGGAAATGCACAGGTCGCTCGTCGCCGCACTTTCATCCAGGAAGCTCGAGACGAAATGTTGCACCGCCCCGATCGGACGCGTTGTCGACGAGAGCGATAGTGCCCGAATGGGCGGCGACGACACGACGAGCAAGCGCGAGACCGAGGCCCGTGCCACCCGCGCGTGCGGTGACGAGTGGCTCGAAGATGGTGCTAGCGATGTCGGCAGGGACGCCTGGCCCGTCGTCTGCCACCTCGATGAACACGCGTCCCTGCTCCGCCCACGCGCGCGTCACGATGGTCGGCGAACGGGGGGCGGTGGCCGCGATCGCATTTTCGTAGAGGACGTGCAAGCAGCGCGCAAGCAGCCCCTGATGGGCGCGCACCTCGAGGCGGACGGGATCGATGCGATCGTCGTAGGTTGCGCCGCGCTGCGGCAGGTCCTCCCGCGCGGCCACGATCACCTCGACAAAGAGCACTGGCTCCGCATGCGCTGGCTCACCACGCGCGAGGGCCATCAAATCGTCGACGATTCCGTGCGCCAACCGGGCGCTTCGCTCGATTTTCCCGAGATGAGGCTCGCTCCTCGTGAGGTCCTGTTTGGCCAGGTAGACGTTTGCCGAGATGATCTGGAGTGCGTTCCGGAGCTCGTGGGCCACTTCCGCCGCGATCTCCCCAATCGCGAGGAGCCGTTCCCGCTTCTTGTCGTCGTCCGCGCTCATGGTGACACCGTCGACCTCACTCGGGGCTACGTCAGGGGCGGGCGGTCGGCAAGGCGAAGCGGAGGGAAGCGCCGGAGACGGACAAGAAACACATGGTGGTGCGGGTGGGATAAGAAGCCTTTTCGTTTCTCGGCGAAACGTCGTAGCATTTTTCGAGCCGTCGAGACGCAGCCCTGCTGCGCGAGTCCCACGCGCCCCTGGAGTATCGCCGAGCCCCTTCGATGTCCTCCAACGAGTCGAAGATCCCGGTCGGGACCCTGCTGGTCGGTAAGTACCGCGTTGCTCGCGAAATTGGCCGTGGCGGAATGGCGGCTGTCTACGAGGCCGAGCAGCTTTCGCTTGGCAAAAAAGTTGCCGTCAAGATCCTCGCATCCGAGCTCGCCGCATCGACGATCGTGATCGAGCGCTTTTTCCGCGAGGCTCGCGCGGCTGCCAGCGTGAAGAGCCCGTACATCGTCGACGTCTACGATTCCGGTCGCCTCGACGACGGGCGACCGTTCATCGCGATGGAGCTGCTCGAGGGCGAGTCGCTTTATGACAGGATGGCGCGCGTTCGCATCATCGATGTCGACACGACAATCCGGGTCATTGTGCACACGGCACGCGGGCTCGTGAAGGCGCATGGGGCGGGCATCGTTCACCGCGATCTAAAGCCCGAGAACATCTTCCTCACCAAGGGAGAGGATGGTGACGACGTCATCAAGATCCTCGATTTCGGCCTCGCGAAGTTCTACGCGCCGGTGAACCCTGAGGAGAAAGCGGCGAAACGCCTGACGCGGGAAGGAGCGGTCTTCGGAACGCCCGCGTACATGTCGCCCGAGCAGGTCAAGGGGCAGGGCAACGTCGACCATCGCGCCGACCTTTGGGCGCTCGGCTGCATGGCGTACGAGTGCCTCATCGGCCGCCCGGTCTGGAACATGGATCAGGGCGTGGCGATGACGTTCGCAGCGATCGCGACCGGTCCCATTCCGGTCCCGTCGTCCGCGCGTGGGGACCTACCAGCCGCGCTCGATGCATGGTTCAGAAAGTGCCTCGAGCGCGATCCGGAGCGCCGTTACCAGACGGCGCGCGAGCTCGCCGATGCATTCGTCGAGTCGTGGGGGCACCGTCCTGCGTCGAGCGCGAGCTTTCCCAACGTCAACATGAGCAGCGGGTCGGGCAAGCACCCGCCTGCCGTCAATCCTGCGGCTCCCGGCGAAGGCGAGTTCCAGCTCGTGGCCGATACCGTCGAAGCCACGCTCCAGCACATACCGATGGGGCCGGGCCTGGTCCGTCGCATTGGAGACGGTGCGCACGGGAAGCACGCGAATGGCCGCATGGTCAGCAGTGACGGATCGTTGCCAATCCCGCTCGTGCGGCAGTCGATGGAGGTGCCGCCGGCGGCCGACCGCGACACGCCCAGTCCGCGCGCACGGACGTCGCCACTGCGCGTCGTGATGAGTGCAACCGCCCTGGCCGGCGGAATCTCCGCGGCGATCTTCGTCTGGCTACGGTTTCTCAATCCCCAGGTCTTCACGCCGCTCGTGCAGTCGACCGCGACCGCGCCGCCGAGCGCCGTTCCCTCTGGCACGGGCGGCACGGGGCCAGCGGCCGAGGAGCCGAAGTGGGCTCCCGCGATCGCCGACAGCCAGCGGCTCTTTACGGCCGGTGACGTCGGCGGCGCGCTGAAGAAGCTCACCGACGTGAGCGCGATGGGGCCTCAGGCCGCCGCGATCGCGAAGGTCTACACCGAGCAGTTCCGCTTCATGACGAGCAAAGAGGTCGCCGGTCCGTGCAAACCGGTCGCATTCTCGCGTCCGCGCGCGTCGACCGACCGTCGTGCCGAGCGACCTGCGATTCGGGCAACGCCGAAGGGCATCCTCGTAACGTGGACCGACGATCACATACAGAAAGAGCACGACCACGTCTATGGCGTGCTCCTCAACGACGCTGGCAAGCCTCTTGGTCCTGTGCGTGATCTCACGCCCGAGGCCACGGATGCGCAGCGCCCGCAGCTCACCGCGCAGAGCATCGACTCCGACCGCACGGTCCTTCTTTACTGGGACAAGTCGGGGAAGGAGGCAGGCGTTCGCGTTCGCTTTCTCGACGCCGATGGGCGTATCGACGGAAAGAACGGCGGCAGTCACATGATCGGTGCGGCGGGCCGCCCCGGTGACTACTGGCCGTCGATCGAGCGCGGTCCCAAAGGCTTCTTCGTCGTCTGGCAGGACGACCGTGACAAGGACAAAGAGTACGATCTCTTCGTGCGCGCGCTGTCGAATGATCTCGACACCCTCTCTCCGGAGACGCGCCTTACCGACTATCATGCTGCGCCGAAGACGAAGCTCTCCGCACCTCGCGTTCGCTACCCGAGCGTTGCCGTCGCCGCCGATACGCTCCTTGTCGCTTACCGCTTCGAGAACGACAAGGAGAAGGAGCGGGGAATCGTCCGTCTTCGTGTTCCGCTCGCGGAGCTCGACAGGCAGAATGGCCTGCCCGAGATGAAGGATCCCAACCGCGAGTCCCGCGTCTTTGGCGATGCGAAGCCCGTGAACACCGATAAGGCGCCGGTGGACGCGCCCGCTGTCGCCTGCGGTACGGAGGGGTGCTTCGTGGTCTGGCACCACGACCAGGGCGGCGCTTCCGTGGCTGCCATCGACCCGAACGTGGGCAAGGTGCAATGGCACAACAAGCTCAGCGAGAAGGGCGGACGGCCTTCGATCGCCGTCAATGACGGTCAGGTGGCCGTCTCGTACTACGAGAGGGGCGTCATGAAGATGGTCTTCCTCTCGCGGGACGGAGTGAGCCAGCCGAGCTCGCTCGTCAAGGTTCTCGATGGCAACAACCCGCGTCCTTCGCTGGCCCCCGGCGACAAAAAGGGAGAGTGGACGGTCGCGTGGCAAGACGCGGACGTTCCCAAGGGCAGCGCGGAAATCTACGCGGCGCGCATCCTCTGCCGATGATCGCGACCCGCGATCCCGCGCCACCGGATTCCAGCAGTCGTACGCGCGCGCTTGTCGAGGCTGTCGTCGCTGCGGCGGTCGTTACCGCAATCGTCACCGCAGCGTCCGCGCTGCTGCCCGACCGCTACATCGCAACGGCCGTGGGCTTTCTCTTTCTCGGTGCGACGTGGGCTCTCGTGTGGCGTGGTGACGATGCACGCGTCGAGTGCGCCGGGCTGGCGCTGGGCGGTCTTGTTCTGCCCGGTCCGATCGACGGACGTCGACTCGCGCGTAGCGTCGGAACCGCCCTCGTTTGGGCGGTCGTGTTTGCGGCGATTACGTTCGTGCCCTTCTTCTTCGGCTGGCGCACGTTCTGGCACGCGCGGGGCACCTTTGGCCTCCACGTTCAGGCCTGGGAGGCATTGAACGAGGTCTTTGGTCAGCTGGTGATCATCGCGCTTCCCGAGGAGGCGTTCTATCGCGGCTATCTCCAGTCGCGGCTCGATGACGCGCTGCCAGGACGCATTCGCGTCTTCGGCGCAAGCGTAGGACCCGCGCTGATCGTCTCGAGCGTGATCTTCGCGCTCGGCCACTTCGCAACCATTCGCGAGCCCGCACGCCTGGCGGTCTTCTTTCCTTCGCTCGCGTTTGGATGGCTCCGCGCCCGAACCGGCGGGATCGGCGCCGGCGTCGCGTTCCATGCATCATGCAATGTTTTCAGCGAGCTGCTCGGGAAGGGGTACCGGGTTTACTGACCTTCGCCGACGTCGAGCTGCGCCTGTCGGATTGTGGGCTCCCTGAGCGACGCGTCTCCGGCAGGACGGCACTTTCCGAATGAAGTCGAGACCGCGTCGCGAAGTTGGTGCGTCTCAAGGGACGCTTCAGGCCTAAAATCTGCCTGCGCCGAGAGGGTCACGTTTGGCGGCGCTCGCCGATGCGGGTGGGGGCGGGGCGAGCGCAGCCTCCGGCTTGCGCGGCCGCGCGAACGGTTTTGGTCGGTCCGCCGAGGCGAATGGCTTCGGTGCCTGCGTGATGGACACGTTTGCGATCGTGTCGGACGTGGGAGCTGGTTCGTCCCCAAGTGTCGTTGCAGGGGCCGCGAACGAGGCCGCGGGAACGTCCGGCGCGATCGACCTGCTCGGGCGACATGTAGAGCGGCGTTCCCATGAGCGAGCCCGTCTGCGTAAGCGCGGTCGCCTGGGCGTCCGGGATCACCGGCTTCGCCAGGCCAAAGTCGAGAACCTTCACGTCCACATGATCGCTTCCGCCGGTGCGAGCGAGAAAGACGTTGTCGGGCTTGAGATCGCGGTGGACCACCCCGAGCGCGTGCGCTGCAGCGATGGCGCTTGCGACGGGCGAGAGAGGAGCGCGACGGCCTCTTCTACCGGGAGCGCTCCCCGTTCGAGCACGGCCCCGAGTGCCTCGCCGACGAGCAGCTCCATCACGAGGAACACCGGGCCGTCCTCGCCATCCCAGTAGTCGAAGACCTGGACGATGTTCCGATGCGACAGACCGGCCGCGACCTTCGCTTCGCGCAAAAACCGGATGCCGTCGGCCTCGTCGCGCGCCTTCAGCACTTTGATCGCGACGGCTTTGTCGGTTGTGAGCTGTCGCCCCTCCCAGACGACGCCATGCCGCCTTCGCCGAGGAGCCGAGTGAGACGATAGCGCGACGCCAGGACATCGCCCGGCTTCAGCGTCATCGGGTCTACGCGCTCCATCCCGCGCAGATTAGCGCTGAAATGGCTCTGGTGCGACCTGTGGAACGATCAGCGCAATCGCGCGTCGAGCTCGGTCCCGACGCGCAAGCGATCGAGGTAGCCCTGGTACGCCCACGAGCGATCGCGCTTCTTTCCCGTCGTTTCCACGAGTATGCCGGCGGAGGTGAGGAGTTCGATGGCACGGCCGGCCGTTGGCTTGCTGGTGCTCGTCAGCTTCATGACGAAGGCCACCGTGACGAGCGGATGACGTGGCAAGACCTCGAAGAGCCGCAGCCCCGCGACGGACACTTCGTCGCGTGCGAGCAGGGCGGCGCGGTCTGCAGCAAGAAGCCCAAACAACTCTCGGGCGGAGGCGACGGCTTCATCGGCGATTGTCGCAACGCCGTCGAGGAAGAAGGCGATCCACGCCTCCCAATCGCCATCGGTGCGCACGGCCGTGAGCTGGCGGTAGTACGCATCGCGGTGGCGCTTGAAGAACAGGCTCAGGTAGAGGAGCGGTTTGGTGAGCAGGCTCCAGTGCTCGAGAAGCAGCGTCACGAGAAGGCGGCCGATCCGGCCGTTGCCGTCAAGGTACGGGTGGATCGTCTCGAACTGCACGTGCAAGAGTGCAGCGCGAACGAGGGGCGGCAGGGCGTCATCGCCATGGAGGTATTTCTCGAAGGCGCCGAGCACCTCCGCAAGGGCATGGGGCGGCGGCGGGACATAGGCCGCATTTCCCGGGCGGCTCCCGCCGATCCAGTTCTGCGTGCGGCGCACTTCACCGGGAGATTTCTCGGCCCCGCGCACGCCGCGCATCAGGCGTCGATGAGTCTCGTTGAGCAGGCGCATCGAAAGCGGCAGTCCGCGCGGATCGGCGAGCTGACCGCGTGCGAAGGTCAGGGCGTCGAGGTAGTTGCAGATCTCCTCGATGTCAGCGCTCGGAGGTGCCGCGGGCGTCTCCTGCGCCTCGAAGGTGAGCAGATCGACGAGCGTCGCTTGCGTTCCTTCGATCTGTGACGAGACAACGGCCTCCTTGCGCACGAAGGCGTAGAGGAACCAATCGAGCGACGGCACCATCTCGCCAGCGAGCTCGAGCCGTACGAGCGCGTGCTCCGCCGCGTGGAGGCGTGCGACGAGGGCAGCGTCGAGCACGAGCGGCGGTTTGGTCGGCGGTAGCGGGTACGGAACGAAAGCGGTGACCTCTTCCTCACCGATCGTCGTTCGGTCGTAGTTCCCGGTGCTACGTCTTGCCATCCGCGCCTCGCTAAGGCACGAGGCCTTTTCAGGCCACGGCACTAGTAACGAACCATTGACTAACAAAGGACGCTAGTCAAGAAATCGTTACTAGACCCCGCCCTCCGGTCAGGCAGCCAACCTCGTTCGCTGCGTCCGCCTGGTCGCCGCCGGCGCAGAGACCCATCCGGATCTGCCCCTTCCCGACGCGACCGCGGCGTGGACCAACCACCTCGCGCGGCATCTCGTGCCTGGCGAGGTCGCGTCTCAGCTCGCGGCGCTTCGAGCGGCGGATGCTCACCTTGTCTTTCCTGTCTCGCGGGCAGCCCGCAAGCGCACGTACGGCTGGATGAACGGCTCCGTCGCGTCGCCGCGCAGGCTCTCGTGGGAATTCGTTTGCGCTCGCTGTCTCTCGACGAGCTCCTTCAGGAATGTCCGCGCAAAGCTCCTGGTCGGAGAGGACGGCACGGGCAAGCTGGGATCGTATTCGGCCCGTGGTCCTCTCGAAGGTTGCCTTCGCGTGACGCTGTCGCGGGCCGCACTCTCCGTGCTGCGCGCGCGTACGCCGGAGGGCGTCGCCTACACGCCGAGTGCGCTCGCCGATCTCGCCGCGGCCGAAGATCCTCAGCTCGAGGCGGTGCGCGCCCGCTGCGGTCCCGCGCTCGAGAACGCCATCGAGCACGCCGTCGCTTCGCTTCCGGCGGAGAGCCGAACGCTCCTCCGCCTTCACTTCGTCGATGGGCTCACGATTGACGACATGGCCGGCCTCTGCCGCTGCTCGAAGGGAGTTGCTCGAAGCACGCCTCGTGCGCGAAGGACCCCTACCGCTGCGCGATGCCATTCGCCTCGTCTGCCGGTCACAGTGCGCTCGTTGCCGCGCATGCCCAGGGCATCGTGCACCGCGATCTGAAACCTCAGAACGTCGTCGTGACTGGCGGCGCGCGGGTCGTGGTGCTCGACTTCGGTATCGCGAAGTTGACGGCCGACTGACGCACGATGTCGTTGGCCTCGTCCGACACGCCCTCGTCATTCCAAGAGAACAGAGGCTCGGCGCAGCGGCGACCTTTGCACGCGCCCTCTCAGCACACTGGGAAGGCTGAAAGCCCCCACGTCTTGCGTGTATGCATAGCGTCGATACAATGCATGCATGAAGTCGAATGCACGCCAGTACACCATTCGAAACGTGCCTCCCGAGGTCGATCGCGTACTTCGGCGAAGAGCGAAGGAAACGGCAAAGAGCTTCAATCAAGTTGCGCTCGACGCGTTGGTGGCCGGCACAGGGCAGAGCATGACGCCCAAGCGGGACCTTGGTGAGGTCGTTGGCTCGCTGACGAAGAAGGAAGCTGCGCACATCGAGGAAGAGGTACGGCTCCAGCATCAGATCGATCCGGAGCTCTGGCGTTGATGAAGATTGCGATCGACTCGAATCGGTATAGCGATCTCTGCCGAGGGGTTCCCGAGGTCGTCGAAGTCATCGCCTCCGCCACCGAGATCTACGTTCCCCTCATCGTCCTCGCCGAACAGAGAGCGGGGTTTGCACACGGCTCTGCTCGGCAGAAGAACGAACGCGTGCTGACGCGCTTCATGAACAACCCTGGCATTTTCGTGCTCGCGCCCGACGAACAGACGACGTTCTTCTATGCGGACGTGTATGCGTACTTGCGAAAAAAAAGGAAGCCCATCCCCACGAACGACCTCTGGATCGCGGCTCTCACGATCCAGCACAACCTCGTGTTGTTCGATCGAGACTCGGATTTCGACGCGCTCCCACAGCTGGCGAGGCTGCCGCTGTCGGCGGGCCGCGCCTAATCATCCAGTCCACTCGAGTTGGTAGGCTTGATCGCCGCCCGCGATCGGCCTACGCGTTGTTCGTCCGATGCGGGCCGCCCTCTTCGACATGGACCGGACCCTCCTCCGGAAGGAGACCCTGAGTCTCTACGTGCGCTACCAGCGCTCGATCGGCGAGGCGACGCGTCGTGACATGCTGCGCGTTGTCTACTGGGTCACGCAATACACGATGGGCGTTATCGACGCACCGGAGGTGGCCTCACGTGCGCTGCGCGTCCTCGAAGGAACGCCCGAAGCTGCGATGGCTACGCGTTGCGACGACTGGTTCAGCCGCTACGTCGAAACCCACGTCTGCGATCGCGGGCGCCGAGCGGTCGAGATCCATCGCGAGCGAGGCGACCTGCTCGCCATCGTCACCGGCGCGTCGCCCTACGCGGCGCGCCCCCTCGCGCGCCGCCTGCGCATCCCGCATGTCGTCTCGAGTGAGATGGAGGTCGACGCGCAGGGCCTCTTCACGGGCCGGTTCATCCATCCGCTTTGCCTCGGCGACGGGAAGATCGTCCGTGCCCGCCGCCTCGCAGAGGAGCAGGGCTTCTCTCTCAGCGAGGCGACATTCTATACGGATTCTTACACCGACCTGCCCCTGCTCGAGGCCGTCGCCGATCGCGTCATCGTGAATCCCGATCCGCGTCTCGAGCGCCTGGCCAAGAAGCGAGGGTGGCGCATCGAGACGTGGTGACGAGGGTGGGTCAGGGTTTCAGCACCGCGTCGGCGGTGGATGTCTGAACCTTGTGGCCATCGCTGGCGAGCGCGGTGGCGGTGTCCGAAACGGAGACGGTGACCGTGACGTCTCCTCCGACCGCGGGGACCCAGTTGTTGTTCCATCCGGGCACCTTCGAGAGGTCCGGTGTCGTGTCGTCGAACGCCGTCACTCCAGCGAGGACTGCGCTGTCGTACGAGATCGACCAGTTCTGTCCGCCGCCCGCGTCCGGGTAGGTGTGGGCTTGGACCAGAACGGTATCCGTGGTAGCCGAGAGGGAAGCTTTCGTGCGTACGCGGACGTAGGGCGTCGTTCCCGCGAGGGTGAGATTGGCACCTGCCGGAGCCGGCGGCAACGTCAGATCGAGGTCGATCGGTGTCTTTAGATCGAAGGAGATCTCACGCGTGACGATCCCGGTGTCCCTGTTGAGCGTGAAGACCCGCCCCCGGTAGACGTCGGTCGCGACGGTGGCGGTCGCCGTGGAATATGCGAATGTGCTGACCGCAGTTTGAGGGACGGATCCCGCTTCGAGCGGGATCCCTGCGTTGCTGCCCTGCATCGTCAGTTGGACCTCGCCCTCGAGTCGTTCGCCTACGAGAGCGCCGCGGACGACGATGTTCTTGCTCCCCGGTACGAAGGAGTTGGTTCCGTTCATGTCGATGTCGAGGGTCTTGTCGCCATTGATGACTTCGCCCCGCTTGAGAAGCATCTTAAGGATGGGCGTGTCGAACGCGGTTCGCACGCCGTAGGCGAGGTCCGTCGTTCCATCCCCAACCCCATCGACCGTGTAGGCGCCCGCAGTGAGCGAAGTCCCGGTACCGCGGCCGGCGGACCCGAAAGAGAGGAAGGCCGCGCTGCCCCCGATGTTCGAAAGCGTGCCCGAGAGCGTGTGCGTGGCCGGGAACGCGAGGCCCGGACAAGCTTGCGAAAAGGGAATATCGAGGGAAGTGGTCTTCGCCGTACGGTAATAGACGTACACTGTCGCGTTGATATCGTCGTTCGACGAGCACGTCGCTGCGACTCCCCACTTCGGTCCCGTGGTCGTGAACGAGTAGGTACCGGTCGTCATTGGCGTCAGGGCTTTCCAGGCACCGGTCTCGTCCTGGTATGCTGCCCATCGGGCGTTCACAGGCGTACCAAGTGTCGCACGCGTCGGGTTGCGGGTCGTCACGGTGATCGTGGTTGGCGTCGACGTCTCCGTGGTGCCACCGTCGCTAAGTGGTTCTGGTCCGCTGTCCACATTGGGACCGCTGTCCGGCTCGACGCGGGTCGGTGCGCCTTCGTAGGCACTCCCGCATGCAACCGGAACGAGGAACAGAGAGAGCAAAAGAATGGGAACTGGGGTTAGGCGCATGGCACAAGTATGACAAACGGCACCGGCGTTCGTCGCACCAAATTTTTCGCCGCCAGGATGCCAGTCGTGCCGCCCATATCGGCGAAGGCGCGCAAGATGCCGTATTGTCATGACATCGGTTGGTGGTGAAAGCCTGAGGTCTCGTGAAAGTCGCGAAGAAAAGCTGGCTCCTAATCCGCCTCTTCCTCCTCTTCGTGTGGGGGGCCGCTGCGGGCTGTGGGGCTGACGGTTCGACGAACCCGCCCGAGCCGCCCTGCACGCCGCTCGCCCCCCTTCCGCGCAGAATCTGGAGGCTCTCGGTCGCACAGTACGGGAACGCCGTCCGCGATCTCCTCGGGTTGCCGACGGCACCGAGCCTCGACACGACGGGTGGAACTTCGCCCTACGCGCTCTTCACGGGCGAGACAGCCAATGTCGATCCGCAGCTGCTCTTTCAGATCAACGCTGTCGTGCGCGAGGTAATAGGAGGCGTCGCCGCTCGCATTCCGGAGCTCGCGGCGTGCCAGACCGGCGAAGCAAAGGACGCGTGCGCACACCGCTTTGCGGAGCGTTTCGGGAGGCGCGCATTCCGTAGACCTCTCGAGGAGAGCGAGATCACCGGGCTGCTCGCCGTCTACACAGAGGGAAACAAGAAGGACTTCGACAAGGGCATCAGCTTGATGATCCAGGCTCTACTGCAGTCTCCGTCTTTCCTTTTTCGGTCGGAGCTCGGGACGGGGACGGCGGATACGTCGCTCACCTCCTATGAAGTAGCGACCCAGCTGGCCTACACGTTCCTCGATTCGACACCGGACGATGCCTTGCTCGAAGCGGCCGCCAGCGGCCGCCTCGACACGAGCGACGGCATCGCGCGCGAGATCGATCGGCTGCTGACGACCGACGCGGCCAAGCAGAACATCACGCGCATCGTGCTCGGTTGGTTCAACACGCGTCAGCTCTATTCGAAGACCAAGCCCGTGGCACTCCTTACGGCGTTGGGCGGCAGTTTGCAGGATCAAGGGGCCCTTCAAAACGATCTCTACGAGTCTGCGCGACGTTTCGTGGATGACGTACTCTGGAGCCCGGGCGGCAAAGTCACCGACCTCGTGACGTCGGAACGCCTCTTCGTGAACCAGCGGTTGGCCACGCTCTACGACCTACCGTTTGCGGGAGGGAGGTCCGAGGAGTTCGTTGCCGTCGAGGTTGCGTCGGGCGAGCGCGCCGGGATGTTGACCCAGCCAGCGACCCTCTGGGCCGCGTCCGATCCCGCCGTTACGTCGATCGTGAAGCGTGGGCTCTTCGTGCACAACGACGTCGTGTGCGCCGATCCTTTGCCTCCGCCCGTCGGCATCCTCGAGGACCCGGCGGTGCAGGCGACGCTTGCCATGCTACCGACGGAGATCGACAAGTCGAACTACCGATTGAAGACGGAAACGTGCGCGCGGTGCCACGCCAACATCGATCCTTACGGTCTGATTCTCGAGAACTTCGATTCGATTGGCCGTTTTCGAATGACGGCCGATGGCAAGAGCGTCGAGGCGACCGGCGATTTTACGAATGCTCCTCCACTCCACGGGAGGATAACGGGCCCCGTCGCCTTTGGCCGCGCGATCGTCGACGACGGGCAGCTCACCCAATGCGCGGTGCAGAAGATCGCGAGCTACGCCCGAGGGCGGATGATTCGAGACAGCGCCACGTGCGAAGTGCATGCGGTGCGGTCGGCCTTCGCGCACGGAGACGGCAGCATCCGCGAGCTCTTCCGGAGCGTCATGGTGGCTGACGTCATGCGAAAGCGCACGGGGATGCGATGAGGACGCGCAGATGAGCTCGTATCGCATGGCACGACGGGCGTTCTTGCGCAGCTGCGGGGCGGCGACGCTCCTGCTCCCGCTCCTGCGCACGATCGAAGCGCGCGCCGATGGTGTGCCGACGCCGAAGCGGTTTCTCGTGATCCATCACCCGCTCGGGACGCAGCTCGACCGATGGCGTCCTACCGCTCCCGGGACCACGATCGACTACGCGCTCAATACGATCAGCGCACCGTTCGCGTCGCTGCAGTCGCAGATGGTGATGATCGACGGTCTCAACATCGTCGCGGCGACCCGCGTTGCCGGCGGGCCGACGGGGGACAAGTCACACGAGGGAGGCATGGTTGCCCTCATGACCGGGCAGCCCACCTTGGGCCAGATTGGCCAGCAGGATCACGCCGCAGGCGGCCGGTCGATCGATCAGCTCTTTCTCGACGAGTCCCCGGTCTTAGGAGGACGGGGCTCGCAAGGCAAGACCCCGTTCGGTTCGCTGCAGCTCGCCGCGGACGTCCGATCCGATCGGGACGAGGTTGCGTCGAGGGTCATGTCCTACCGCGATCCCTTGCCGAACGAGCCGGACATCGGTCGTGCGCGCCAGCCACTCTTCCCGGAAACGCAACCGCTCAATGTCTACAAGCGCCTTTTCGGAGGCGCCCTCGAGGGCGATGTCCTCGCAGGCCAGAAGAGCGTTCTCGACTTCGTTCGCGGTGATTTGCGGCGTATGCGCACGCTCGTGCCCGCGCAGGAGACGAACAAGCTCGACGTGTTTGCGGCGTCGGTCGAGCAGCTGGAGAGCTCTCTCAAGGGCTTCGGGTGCACCAAGCCAGCCGAGCCGCCCTCGTTCACCCTCTCGAACCGGGGTGCCCTCGCGGGCGTCGATTACGACGTACCGAACGACCCCAACAGCCACCCGCATCAGCAGCTCGGGCTGCTCCAACTCGCGATGATCCGGACGGCTTTCGCGTGCGATCTCGTTCGCGTGGCGACGTTCATGTGGTCGGCCGGAGCGAACTGGGTCGTATTTCCAGGCACGTTCCAGGGAGCCGCGATCGGCACGGGCGTGTTCCCGATGCCTCATCATCCTCCATCCCACTCTACGGCACCCGACGTCGTCGCATGGCTCGCGCAGATCGACCTATGGTATGCCCGGCAAACGGCGGCATTTCTCGAAGATCTGGCGGCGACGCCCGACAGTGACGGCAATAGCCTGCTCGACAATACGGTCGTTTGCTACGTCAGCGAAGTGGCGCGCGCGTATGACCACGACTTTCGGAACGTTCCTTGTCTCGTCTTCGGTGGGAAGAATACCGGAATCAAAGGAGGCACGTTCATTAAAGTAAATGACGGAAATCTCGAGGACGTGAGCCTCAAGATTGGCAATCGGCCAACGAACGATCTCTGGCTCGCCCTGGCGCCTATATTCGGAGTCCAGCTGCCGAGCTTGGGAGCGGTTACGCAGTTTCAGGGCCCGCTTCCGGGGCTGGTCGGCTGAGGGAAGGCAAGTGTGCCAGGCCGTGTTTAGGGCGGTGCGACCATGCTGCGGACCACCATGGTGATTTGCTCGCGCGAGAAGGGCTTCGGGAGGCACGCGTTCTGGCTTGCGCGGAGAAACTCCTCCGAGCGCGGTGAGAATGCGCCCCCCGTGAGAAAAACGATGCGGGCGGCCTGATCCGGAGAGCGGCGCGACAGCTCGTCGAAGAAGTCCATGCCGCTCATGTTTGGCATCATCAGATCGCAAAACACGACGTCGAACGTTTCATGCGTGAGGCGCTCGAGCGCAACGCGAGCGTCCGACTCCAGCGCGACTTCGTAGTCGGTGTTGAGGATACGCAGGAGGGCCTTTCCGATTGCGATCTCATCGTCGACGACGAGCACGCGCGCTCGCAGAGGAGGGGAAATCGAGAGCGGCGGGGGAGGCCGCGAGCGCAGGACGCGAGGCGCAACGCTCGCTTCGGCCTGGGCGGGCGGAAGCGAGACGCGGTAGGTCGTGCCCTTGCCGAGCTCGCTCTCGACATCGATCTCACCCCCCAGCGATACGACGATGCTGTGGCAGATCGCGAGGCCGAGGCCCACGTCGGAGTGCTCCGCCTGCATCGCGAAGAATGGGTCGAAGATTCGATGCAGCACGTCGCGTGGCATTCCGGGCCCGTCGTCGGTGACCTCTGCGACCGCGCGACCCATCGCGTCGGTACGGGTCGTGAGGACGATGGTGTGCTGCGCCGCGCCCCCGTCTCCGGTGGCCTGCGCTGCATGGAGGAGGAGGTTCATGAAGACGCGCGAGAGCTGACCTTCTTCGGCGAGGACGCGTGGGGCCTGACCGTACTCCTTGCGGACCTTGGCGTGATGACGAAGCGTGTGTGCGGTGACGTGGACGGCCTCGTCGAGCGAGCGGGTGAGATCGATCGGCGCCTCCACTCCCTCGGGGCCGCGGCTAAAATGGCGAAGCTCCTCGACGGTGCGGCGGACGCGCTCTGCGCCCTCCGTCGCCTCCTGAAGCGCGGTGACCAGCTCGGCGACCTCCTCCTTCTTTAGCTCGCCGTTATGCGCATTGCGAAGCGCATCGAGTGTAAACTGCACATTGGCGACGACCGATGCGAGAGGGTTGTTGATCTCGTGCTGCGTTCCAGCGGCCATCGTGCCAATGGCTGCCAGACGCTCTGTCATGCCCAAACGACGCTCGAGCTTGCGCCGCTCGCCGACATCGCGAAAGACCATGACCGTGCCGAACGTGTTGGCGTCATCGAGCGCGATGGGCGCGACGCTCCCCTCGATCTCGACGTGCACCGGGCCGCCTTCGCCGAATCGCTTGGTCACGAGGCGGGCCTCGCGCGGGAGGGCATCGAGGCGAGGGAGCCCGAGCGTGGAAAGCGAGAGCGCACGGAGGGCGTCCCCCCGCGCGTTGGTGAGGCGCACGACCTCGTCGACCTTCATGCCGAGCGACTCCTTGGACGTTACCCCGAGGACCGCCTCGGCCGCGCGATTGAGGAACGTCACGCGATCCTCGGCGTCGGTCGTGAGGACGGCGTCGCCAATCGATTGGAGCGTCGTCGCGAACCATGTCTGTCGCGCCGCAAGTGCGGTCTCGAGCGCGGCTCGCTGGAGCGCGATTTCGACGGCGATTCGAAGTTCGCGCGCATTGAACGGCTTCCTGAGGTAGCCGAGAGGGGCGGTCTGCTTGGCGCGCTGCAGCGTGTGGTCGTCTGCAAAGCCCGTGATGTAGATGATGGGGGTGTTGCCGCGGCTTCGCATCTGCTGCGCCGTGTCGATGCCGTCGAGCGGTCCATCGAGCTGGACGTCCATCAGGACCAGCGCCGGACGAATGCGCGCCACGACCTCGAGCGCACGCCTACCCGACGATGCGACCTCGGGCACGTCGTAGCCCGCGGCGATGAGGACTTCGCGAACGGTCTCGGCCACCGTCACGTCGTCCTCCACGACGAGGATCGTGGCAGCCATCTGGAACGATGATCGCGCGGTCGAGGTCGCCGAGCAAGCAATTGAGGGGTTCCCGCGGAGGGCGTGGGTCCACGCCGGGGCGTGGGGCGGGGATTGACGGTGAGCATGACGCGCGGCTCGCCCTGGGCTAGCGTCGCGCGGCACCGTGGCAACTTTCGATATCCCTCTCCCGCTCCTTGATGATCTGCTCTCTCGGGCGCTCGCGGAGGACTTGGGGGCCGGGGACGTGACCACAGAGGCCTGCGTTCCCGAGGAAAAGCGTGCGGTGGCGCAAGGTGCGGCACGCAGACTCATCGTTGCGTGCGGCATTCCTGTCGCAGCGAGGGTGTTTGCAATGGTCGACGCGTCCTTGCAGTTTGAGGCCCAGGTGGCGGAGGGAGCGGCGGCCCCGCCCGGAACAGTGCTCTGGAGGGTCGAGGGGCGTGCGCGGAGCATCCTGATGGCCGAACGCGTGGCGCTCAACTTCACGCAGCGGATGTGCGGGATCGCCACGGTGACGCGGCGCTATGTCGACGCGGTTCCGAAGGGGTGTGTCACGCGCATCACCGACACGCGTAAGACGACGCCGGGCCTTCGCCTGCTCGAACGCTACGCGGTGCGTCGTGGCGGCGGACACAACCATCGCAATGATCTCGGCTCAGCGGTTCTCATCAAGGACAATCACATCGTCGCGGCGGGTGGCTTACGCCTTGCGATCGACGCGGCTCGCGCGCGTGCGCCGCACACGAGTCGAATCGAGTGCGAGGTCGAATCGCTCGAGCAGCTGGAAGAGGCGCTTGCGGCGCGTGCGGACATCGTGCTCCTCGACAACATGGAAACGCCGATGGTCGAAGAGGCCGTCCGGCATACGCGCGGGCGCGCGCTGCTCGAGGCATCGGGTGGGATCACGCTCGAACGAATTGCGGAGCTGGCGCGGGCTGGAGTGGATGCGATCAGCGTGGGCGCACTCACGCACTCGGCGCCGGCGGCTGACATAGGCCTCGATTTCACCGCATGAGGCTAAATGACGGAGCGCGATCCTCGATCAAAAGCGAAATCCTCTTCCTGCCGCTTGGTTTCGCCGTGCGAAGCGCGGTTCGCCGAAGGCGATTGTGGGGAGGCGAGCCGCGAAGCGGTGAGGGGCGAAGCCCACTTGGGTAGAGCGACATGCCGTGGAACAGCGAGTGCCGAAGCTGCGCTGCCTTCTTTGACCAGAATCGCGATCGCCCATTTAGCGCCGGATCTTGCGCGCGTTCGGGATGCCATCGCGGCGCGAGGCATCACGCTTGGAGTGCCGCTGCTCATCGCGGACGAGACGACGTCGACCAACGACGATGCAAAGCAAGGAGCGCGCGACGGTGCTGCGCACGGTGCGGTGTGGCTTTCGGAGTCGCAAACGGCGGGCCGCGGTCGACAGGGACGGACGTGGGTTTCCCCCCCGGGTGAGAACTTGCTGTTCTCCGTATTGCTCCGGCTTCGCTGTCTGCCAGCCCGCGTGCCACCGGTGTCGCTCGCGTGCGGTTTGGCAGTACGAGACGCGCTTTCGCGCGCGCTCGGGACGGACGAGGCTGTCGTCGTGAAGTGGCCGAACGACGTCTTGATCCGGAACAAGAAAGTGGCCGGGATTTTGGTGGAGTCGGCTGTCTCGGGACGTAACGTCGAACATGTGGTCGTCGGGATTGGAATCAACGTGCACACACGCGTCTTCCCCGATGAGGTTGCGGCACTGGCGACGTCCCTTGCTCGGGAGGGCGGTGTGGCGCTCGATCGAGGAGAAATTCTGGCCGATGTCCTGGCGCGCCTCGACCGCGATGTCGAGCTGGTTGCCCACAACGGCTTAGGGCTCGTGCACGCCCGGCTGACGCGCCACGATGCGCTCGCAGGTCGCGAGGTCGCGAGCGCTGACGGCACCGTTCGTGGAATGGCGTGTGGGATCGACCTGGAGGGCCGCCTGCTCGTTCGGGACGCCCAAGGCGTCGTGGCACGCGTGTCATCCGGCGAGGTCACCATCCGCTCCCTGCCGGCCGGATCTCTCCTATAGAGGTTGAGGCGGATGGCGTGGCGCGAGGGTGGAAAAGACGGCGGAGACGCGGAGGTCTTTTGTTGGTGGGGATAGGATGGTCGTCTCGCGCGCACGGCGCTCGTCTCCCCGCGCGAAGCGCGGCAAATCATGCTCCGCGTCTCTGCGTCTCCGCGTTCCATCCGTATTCCCGCTTCGTCGATTAGGATGCGTGTCGTGATTCCTACGGACCGGCTGAGGCCTTTGCTCTTCGACGAGCTGCCGGATCTCGGGAAGCGGACGCCGTGGATGGCGCTTGCACACGTACCGACGCCGGTCGAGCCCTGCGATGCGATCGCCGACTGGATGGGGCGGGGTGGGGTCTTCATGAAGCGCGACGACATGATTTCGCCGCTCTACGGCGGCAATAAGGTGCGTCGTTACGAGTATGTCCTCGCCGATGCGAAAGCTCGAAATGCCAAGCGGATCGTCACTGTCGGTGGACTTGCGTCGACCCAGGCAATGGCAACGACGCTCTTCGGTCGCGCGCTTGGGTTCGAGGTGCGTGTGGTGCTGTTTGACCAGCCCGTGACACGGTTTGCTTGCGCGTCGGTGCGAGGCTTCGTCGCAGGTGGGGCCGAGCTCGTTTATGGAGGTGGCTATGTGATGACTGCACTCCGCACCTGGCGTGCCATGCGAGAGGGCGACGACAACTACTTCATCATGGCCGGCGCCGCCGGACCTCTGGCCAACCTCGGCTACGTCGACGCGATGTTGGAGCTCGCCAGGCAAGTCGAGCATGGTGAGATGCCGCGGCCCGACGTCATCGTGCTCCCGACCGGCTCGTCGGGGACGCTGGCGGCGCTTGCGCTCGGTGCAGCGCATCTCGGGTGGGAAACCGAGATCATCGGCGTGCGCATCACGACGGCCCTTGCGTGCAACCGCTTGACGGTCGGCACCATCATCCGCAAGACCGATCGTTACCTCGCGTCGCGCGATCGGCGCTGGAAACCCATGCGCGACCGCGTTCGCTATTCGCTCTACGGTGACGCGCTCGGCCGCGGGTATGGGTATCCGACCCCGGCGGCGCTGGAGGGCGCAGCACAGAATCTCTCCCTCACCGGTGCGCCTGGGGAGGTGACATACAGCGGCAAGGCGCTCGCCGCCCTTCGCGCGCTCGCGGCTGAGCCGCGCTATCGGGACAAGGTCGTTCTGCTGTGGAATACGCTGTCGACCCCGCGCCCCGTCCTGCTGAACTTGGCGGATGGGATTGCGCCGGCAGGGGCGTTCCCGGCATCGCTCGCATGGATGTTCGAGGAGGAGCCTGTCGCCTAGAGCACCGAACGGTTTGTTCAAGCGCCCGCGCGTTCCTCGGCGCGCTGGATCGTCTCGAGGTTGAGGACGGCAGCGTGCCGCCGCACGTCGAAGAGATTCTTGCGCGTGCCACGATAGCGAGCGCGCGGCCCTTGCTTGCGCGCGAGGTGAGCAAGGCGGTGCTCCACAACGACCCGCTCGCGGAGATGTTCGCGGCCTGCCGGAGAAGCGATCTCCTTTCGTAGTTTCTGTTGGAGCAGCTCGTCTTCAGCAATGCGAACCTGACGTCCGCGGTCCACGATGTTGCCGTTGCAGGCGGAGCGTTTCGGGCATTGGCGACAGTCCGCGGCAGCGAAGCTGACCGTGGTTCCAAGCTCGAAGGTCTTCTTCTTGCCGTTCGGGCACGTGATGACCTTCGTCTGGAGGTTGATGAGGAAGGCGCTTGTTGCCACCGGACTTGATGGGTCCATCTTCCACCGAGATCACCGGGGACCAGGTGACCATGCCGAAAACGGGCGTGGAGCAGGGATCGTGAGCGACGATCGAATCAGCGCATAGGGAGAGGCCCCGGAGTTAGCGCTCCGAGACCTCAATCGGCTCGCACGAGGCGCAGGGATGCACGCGCGTCACCGACGACGCGAGGATCTCCGTTTCGGCGATGCTGGTCCAGAAAGTGACAAGCCCGACGCGCCGACAAGGTGCAGGGCTACTTCAGGAAGTGCGATCGATGCGGCGCCCCCTTCGCGCTGTGCCGGCCGTGTGACCGCGGGCGAAGGTACTGCGCGGCCGCGTGCTCGAGCGCGGAGCGAGCCGAGCGTGTCCGCGCCTACCGAGCCGCGCAGCGCGTGACGTTTCGCGGTCGCCGAGCGCGCGCCGCTCGAAACAGGCGATGGCGAGGCAAGAGAACGGCGTCGAAAGAGACGGATCATCCTCTGCCGCTCGGCAGGATGACGATCCACGGTGACCGCACGGCGCTGCACGAGGCAGCCCGCGAGGAGCAACGCGATGGAGTCGGAGTCGATCTGGCTGGGGCTGTGGCCGAACACGCGCACGACGCGGGTCCTGGTGATGCGCGGGGCATCGGAGACGATTCTGAAGGCGACGCTGCCGCTGCGACCGTCGAGCATCCGCGCGGTGACCGCGCTCTTCGAGGCGATCGCGCTCTGGGAAGGCCGACGGGTCCGCGCTGTGCTCGTTGCGGACGAGTCGTCAACGAAATCGTGTCCGACGACCTTGTACCGCGACACCTTCGCGATCTACGGCGAGCGGACGGCGCTCTACGACTTCGAGTGGGTGTCGCAGGTGCCCGCTCGCCGCCGCGACGCGCTCGGCGGGATGGGTAGCTTCGTCGATCTGGAGCGGCTCCTCGTCCACACGGTCGCGCGATGAGCGGTGTGCCCGAGGATCGGAAGGCCGAGGTCCTTCGGCTGCGCTACGTGGAAGGCCTTTCGACGCGCGCCATCGCAAAGCGGCTGTCGATGTCGCGCCGCACGGTGCGCGGCCTCCTTGGCGAGAAGAAGCCGAGGCCACGCGCCGCGACGGCTACGCTGCGCGAGTCGATCCTCGCGCCGTACGAGACCGTCGTGCGCGCCGAGCTGACGAAGACGCCGGAGCTGCGCGCGCCGGCGATGCTCGAGCGCTTGCGCATGGTCGGGTACACGGGAGGGATCTCGGTGCTCCGCGACAGGATGCGCGTGCTGCGCCCGCGCCCGCACGTCGAGGTCTTCTCCACCTTCACGACACGCCCGGCCGAGAGGCTCGAGGTCGACTGGGCCGACCTCGGCTTCGCGCTGCCGGGGATCCCGCGGCGCGTCTCGGCCTTCGTCGCCGTGCTCGTGCACTCGCGCATGCTCTACGTCGACTTCACGCTGTCGCAGCAGATGGGCTCCTTCCTTCGCTGCATGGACCGATGCCTCACCTTCTTCGGCGGCCGCACGGCGATCGACGTCTTCGACAACATGAAGACCGTGGTCACGGGCAGGACTGGCAGCGAGGCGATCTTCCATGGTCGCTTCGTGGACTATGCCCGCGCGCACGGTTTCGCGCCCTTCGCGACGCGGCCGCGCCGTCCTACCGAAAAGCCGTTTGTGGAACGCGGGATCGGCTTCGTCCGCACGCGCTTCCTCCACGGGCGTCGTTTCGCGAGCCTCGAGGATCTGCGCGTGCAGGGCACGATGTGGCGTGACACCTTCGCGAACGGGCGCGAGCACGAAGAGACAGGCAAGGTCCCACGCCTCGTCTTCGAGCATGAGGAACGCCCTCAGCTTGCACCGCTCCGGCAGGTCGACTTCGACACCGATGATCTCGAGACCACCGGCGTCGGCCGCACGCACCGCGTCCACTTCGATCGCAACGACTACACGGTCCCGTGGCGACTCCATGGCCAGAGCGTGCTCGTGCGCGCGAACGACGACCTCGTGTGCGTGAAGCTGTCCAGCAAGGAGGTGGCTCGCCATCCGCGCTGCTGGTCGGTACGCGAGGACATCAAAAACGATCGACACGAGGACGGGATGCGGGGCGACCCGAGCGTGCGCGCCGTCGGCGGGCTTCCCCATGCTCTCTCGGCACTCGGTGAGATCGGCACGAAGTACTTCGCGACGCTCCTCGCGTCGCGCCGCTCGATCCGCACCGAGCAGGTCCGCCTCGTGCTCCTTTGCGAGCTCTTCAGCGCGACTGCGACCGCGAGCGCGATCGAGGAGGTGATGCGCACGGGACACGTCGGTGCCGAGTACGTCGAATACGTGATGCGTCACAAGCGCAGGCTCGTCGCCGCGCCGGCACCGCTCCGCCTCGGCAATCCGGAGCTCGATGCGATGACCGTGCGCGAGCCTGATCTCGCGGTCTACGACGACATCGGCGCGGCACGCGCGCTCCTCGACCCTGGCGAGCCCCTCCGTCCGATCAACGGCAAGGAGGAGACGTCATGAAGAACGAGATCGATCTCGCGGCCGCGATGGATAAGCTGCGTTGGCTGAGGCTGCCGGGGATGACGCGCGCGCTCGAGGCCCTCATCGAACGCGCTCGGAAGGACAACCTCACGCCTCTCGAGATCGTCGATGCGCTCTGCGAGGAAGAGAAGAACAGCCGCATCAAGAGCGCTGTCGATCGACGGATCCGCGGCGCGCGCTTCGCCGAGATCAACACCGTCGACGGCTTCGACTTCGATTGGGACATCGTGCGCAAGAAGGTCCGCGCGCGCTACCTCGCGCTGCACGAGCTGACGTTTCTCGACCGCGCCGTCTGTCCGATCTTCGTCGGCACGCCCGGCACCGGAAAGACCTTCCTCGCCCGGGCACTCGCGTACAAGGCGTGCCAAGCGACACGCAGCGTCCTCTTCACGACGGCCGCGCGGATGCTCAACGACCTCGTCGGCGCCGAGGTCCACGGCCAGGTCATCCGGGCGCTGCGCAAGTACACGCAGCCGTCCTTGCTTGTTGTCGACGACTTCGCGGTGCTCGAGATGGACACCGCGCAGGCGAAGCTCGCCTTCCAGGTCATCTCCGAACGCTACGAGCACAAGCGCTCGACCTGCATCACCACCAATCGGCTCTTCAAAGACTGGACGAAGGTCTTCCCCGACCCGCTCAATGCCCAGGTCATCGCCGAACGCCTCACCGAGCTGAGCGAGGTCTTTCTCCTCGACGGAAAGAGCTATCGAGATCCACGCAACCGAACCTGACCTCGACCCGGCGAGACACGAGCCCGGATCCCGGCGGCTACGCCGCCGACATCACGCCTGCCGCCCCCCGCGCGGTTGGCGGGCGGCGTGATCCGCCCGCGCCACCACCGGCGGGCGCCCGGGCGCCGGTGATCTCGGTGAAACTGGTACCCACCGGCACCGGTGGCGACAGGCGCTCTTCGGGAAGCGAGGACCATTGAGCTGTGCCCATGGCTTGCACACGACCGAGCGTAACGGCGCAGGCCAGAATGAGGTTTCTGTCCATGTCCATGGCGACGTGCGACTTGAATCCGTTGAATCGCTTCGAGCGGCTCTTTCTCCCGTGGCGCATGTCGGGGTCTTCCACTGAAACCCGTCGGTCCTCGGCGACGCCCTTGCGGATGCGCGGCTTGCCGCCAGGTGGTTCTGGGTCGAGGTCTTGAGCGCGTAGCTGCGCGAGCGTCGCGAGATGCTTGGCGAGCGGTGGCTCGTCGATCTCGTTGGCGAGCTCCTTTCGAAGCCAGGCCTCGAGTCGGTCGAGCTGCTCGACGAGGGTGACGATGGCGCCGCTCTTTTGGGTCGGGTCCGACCACTCAATATCGAGCGCCGCCTTGATGCTCTTCTGCGCGAGCATCGGAACGCGGGCCATCGCAGCCAGACGAGCAGGCGTGCTGTTGGAGAGCTCGGCGGCGCAGCTCAGTATCTTGCGCGCCGCGTGCGCGAGGAGATTGATGGTGTCCTCCACGCGACCCGCGCCCACGAGCGGCCTCGAGTCGATCGCGACGCGCAACGGCCGAGGAAGCTTCTTCCAATCGAAGGCCTCGGTGTCGCGGGCCACCTCGATCGTGCGCTCGAGAAGACGACGGTCCATGTCGTGAGCGACGAGCCGGTCACGGAAGGCCTGGAGCGTGCCCTGCGAGAAGGCTGGCTTCTTGCGACCGCTGGTATCGAGCACGAGCTGCCACCGAGCATCGAGGATGGCATGCTCGACGGCCTCGGCATCCGATGCGCCCGTGTAGGCCTGGAGCACGACCACCATCGCGAGCAGTGCGGGCGCGACCGGCACCTTGCCTTCACCTGTTGCGCGATACATCGACTCGAGCTCTTGCTGAAACGCTCCGTCGAAGAGGACGTGCCGCTGGGAGCGCAAGAACGCGAAGACCTTCCCGGTCCTCTTCAGGCGTCCGATGACGAACTGCTCTTGCTTGCTCAACTCTTCACGCGGCGACCAGCGCGGCATTCCCATCGGAGCTCCTGGCCGAGCGCGACCCGCGCGCTCGGCCAGTCCAGGAGATCATTCCATCGTCGCTCTGTCGATCCCTGGGTTTCCGGCCGACCGAGCCACCGATCCCGGCGACCGATTCCGGTGATCCGATTCCGGTGACCGGAGCCGGCGATCCGATTCCGGTGACCGGAGCCGGCGATCCGGTACCGGTGGCCGGTGGCCGGTATCGGTGACCGGTAGCCGGTACCGGTGACCGGTGGCTCAGGTGACCGGTGGTTCATCGGAACGGGACAGCACATCGCGAACCATTGCATGCCGCTCGCTGCCTATCGCGAGTTCGTGGCGCGCCGGGCGTCTCGGCCCGGCTTCACCTCCTGACGCGCACCTTGCGCGCCGGCGGCCGCCTGATCGCACGTGCGGCGTGTTCCACGAGGGCCGCCGTCACGCAAGCTGCGCTCGGGGTCGGCGAAGCCGGGCCGAGACGCCCGGCGCTTGCCAAGGAGGCGCTCCATGCAACTACGTATCGTCGATGACATCGTCCAGACCGTCGGCACCATCCACCAACTCTGCCGCGTCATCGGGCGGCACGATCCGGATCTCTGCAAACAGCTCAAGCGGGCCATCAACTCGGTGGGTCTCAACTCCGGAGAGGGCCTCTCCCCCGCGGCGGCAATCGCACCGTTCGCATCGAGAGCGCGATGAACAGCGGCAGGGAGGTCATCTTCGGCCTTCGCATCGCCGGCGCCGCCGGCTACCTCGATGCGGAGCGAGTCGCGAAGGAGGTCGACTCCCTCGACCGCATCGTCGCCACCTCTACAAGCTCGCCTACCGGCCGAAGTGAGCGCTGCGGGCCGCCGCCTTCGGCCGGCGGCCTCGCCCAATGCCGTGGGTGAACGGCATTGACCGCAGGCGCGCATGTCGACCAGCTGCCAAGCGATCGGAATCGCTGTGGAATCGAATCGATCGGTGCTCTAGGCGGCGGTCGTGACCCGCCGCTGGCCGAAGCGCGGCACTTCGATGCGGAACCGCGTGCCGCCTCCAGGGACGGGAGCCAAGCTGAATTGAGCGCCGAGGCGCACGCATTCGGCACGAATGGCGCTCATTCCGACTCCACGACCGGAGAGATCGCTCACGTCCTTCTTCGTCGACAGGCCTTCGGCGAACAGGGCCTCCACGAGCTCCTCTCGGGTGCTTGCCGGAAGGTGCAGCGCGCGCGCTCGCGCGGCAACGGCATCCCAGTCGATGCCGCGCCCGTCGTCTTCGACCTCGATTGAAACGCCTCCCGCCTCTTGATGAGCGCGCAGCGTGAGCCGTCCCCCTGCTGGTTTCCCTTTCGCGATGCGCTCGTCGGCCGGCTCGATCCCATGATCGACGGCGTTCCGTACGAGGTGCACGAACGCCGCCCAGAAGCTCGACCAGTCCTCATCGGGCAGTCGCATGGCGTCGTGCTCGGTCACGATCTCGAGGGGAGCGCGCTCCAGGCGCTTGGCGATGCCACGTGCATGCTCGGCGACGCGCGAGAGTCGCTGGCCGGCACGTTCGCGTCGCCACGCATCAATCGAGTCCGCGACCTCCGTCGCCGGTGTGCCCGAGCGAAGGCTCTGGACCACGGCGGCGTGCTCCGCGAGCTCGACGTCGACTTGTCCGCTCTGCTCGCCGCGGAGCAAGCTCAGCTTCGACGAAATCTTGCGCCAGCTCGCGCCCAGCGCGGCGCGATCGGTCTCGCGAATGCAGCCTTCCTCTTCGACGTGCGTCTCGATCTCATGGCAGAGGGTGGCAACGGTCGTCGCCCCGAAGATCGCGCAGTTGCCCTTGATGGTGTGAAGCAGACGGCGCAACTCAGCATGGCTGCTCGTCGTGCCTCGTTCGATCGCCTCGATCATCGCGCCGGACTCGCGCATGAACTCCGCGAGGCCGAACCGGTCCTTTACCGCGTGCTCGCAGAGTGTCACGATCTCGCGCTGCTCTGCCTCGAGTCGCTCGCGCTCGATCTCTCCTGTCACATCCGTCATGACGACGAGGAGACGTCGCTCGTCCGTGCCCGCGCCGAGCACCGTCGTGACGAGCGCCAGGGTACGCTCGCCGGCCCGCAATCTTCGCGGACATTGGTCGAGCGCGAGCTCCGTCGGAACGAGGTCGTCGCGAAGCATCTCCCAGCTCATTTCGAGCCAAGTTGCAGCGGTCTCGTCGCTCCTTCGGACGTACGACCATAGCGTATCCGTCGGCTCGCATTTGCCGAGCCACCGCTCGAGCGCGAGAGAGCGCTCGGACGACATGGTTCCGTCGAGGCCGACCGTAACGAGGCCCGCCTCGACGTTGTCCATCACGATTCGCATCTGGTCGTTGCGCGAAGCGAGCTCCCCGGTGCGTTGCGCCACGATCCGCTCGAGGCCGATGACGTTGTCGAAAAAGCTCCGCGCGACGAAACAGGCGGCAACGGATTCGAGTACGACGAAGAGCGCATGAACGAGCACTGCCCAGATCGATGCTTGGTAGTTGAACACACTCGTCGGCAGAACGAAGTAGAGCACCAGGTGGTGGAGTGCGACCGTCACGGCCGCGACGATGATCACGATCGGGTCAGCGAATACAGCCAGCAGCGCGATCAACACGAAGAAGTAGAAGTGCATCTCTATCTGCATAGGACCCTGGCCGACATGGACCAGGACACCGCCCATGCACATCGCCGCGAACGCAGACACGCGCGCGATGGCCCGCGGGTTGGAGAGCGTCCTGAACGCTACGGTAGGACCTACGAGGACGAATGCCGTGTACAGCGCAGCCTTGACGACGTTCGTGCCGGACAGCGCCGCGACGACCATCATCACTGGGAGGTGGGCGAAGAAGAAGAGCAGCGCGATACGGTTCATCCGCCTGAGGTAGTTACGCTCGAAGAGCGAGATCTCGGCGGGCAAGACCAACTGCGCAAGAATCCTATCGAACACGCTGCCTCCTCAACGGATCCCAAAGGGATCCGTGGCCTGTCGTAATTTTTCGTTCGTCGCGCAGCCGAACATCGGCAGCGCTTCCACGGGCTTTCCCGCTTGGAGGTCGCGTAGGATCGTTCGATCCTGGGGGACCGGTCCCTGCTTGCGAGCGGTGTAGCCGCCAACGTAGCGGACGTCGCCTCGCTCCGTCGCGATGGCAAGAAGCGGTACTCCTTCGACACCAAAAGTGCCGAGCAATTCCTCCTCTGTGACCTCGACGACGGAGAAGCCAGCAGCCGCGAGGCGCCCGTGCAATGCGTCATCTCCCGTGACGAGAACGACGCGCTCGCGGACGTTGGGTAATGGACGCCGCGCGATCAGGTAGGTAGCGATGCGCTGCGAGCAGCCGCACTCTCCGCGCAGGAAATGTGTCGCAGACCAACGAGGGTCCTGGTCCGTTGGCTGCATGGCTTGCACCAGCCGCGGGTCGAAGGTCGTTGGCGTCGGCAGCGTGAGGAGATGGCCCGCCGCGAGCGTTCCGACGCCGACCAACGCGACGAACGCCCACACCGCGAGGAACGGCCAAGATCGGCTCGATCGTTCGGGTTCGGGCGCGTGCGGGCTCACGCGGCCGACGCTGCGAGCTTCTTGGCTGCTGCCACGAGTAGCTCAGGTTTGAATGGCTTGATCATCCAGCCTTTGGCTCCGCTCGCCTTCGCACGTTGGATGAGCTGAGGATGTCCCTCGGTGGTGAGCATGATGACCGGAGGCATCTTGCCCGGTCGCTTCGCGAGCTCTTCGACGAACTCGACGCCGCTCATTTTCGGCATGTTGACGTCACAGACAATCAACACGATGTCCTCGCGCGCGCCGACCTTCGCGAGCCCATCGAGGCCGTCCACCGCCTCGATGACCTCGAAGCCGGCCGCCGCCAGCGCGCTGCCCGCTTGGTTGCGGACCGTCGCCGAGTCATCCAGCACCATCACCGTCAACGCCATGGCAGCAAACCCTCCAGCATCAAAGGAGAAGGAACACTCTCCTTGGACACCTCATTGACACGGCCAGGTCCCTCGGAGACGTAAGGCCGACCTCGGCGATCCTGGCGCCGGGGTCCCCTGCGGAGGCGCTTACGCAAAAGCCGCCTCTGCCCGTTTGGGCGTTGGTGGAGAGTCGAGCATTTGCCCATGACCATGCGCGCAGCGCGATGAACGCCCCCGGTTCACCCGTGCAGGTCGAGATCGGCTTCCTGGACGGCAATGTTCGAACAGGCAAGCTTGGCGCCTTCGCACCGACGATGACCGACCTCGTGGTGGACCTCGATCGGTTGGGGCGGACATCACTGGCGGCCGAGCAGATTGCCTACATCGCCTTTCACCGCACGACGGGGGATCGCGTCAGCGTTCCACCCACCGACGGAGGTGCGATGGACCGCTTTCGGGTCCACGTAGCCGGCGGTAAGACGTTTTCCGTCAACGTGAGCGCATCGGCCGTGGCCTCGAACCTCGGCTTCCGGGGCTATCCGACCGCCGGGATGAGCCCGCACAAGTCGATCTTCTTCTATTCCCACGGTGTGAACGCCCGAGAGCATGATCTGCCGATCGGCGAGATGCTTCTCGAGTCGGGCGTGGTTGGCTCTCAGTCACTGAGGCGTGGCGTCGATGCGCAGACCGTGCATCGCACGATTGCTCTGGGAGAGATTCTCGTCGAGCAGGGCGAGGTTGCCGGTGAAGACGTCGCCACGGCGGTTGCGCTGCAGGCGCGACGTAAGCTTCGCATCGGGCAAATTCTCGTCGAAGCGGGTCTCGCGAGCGAGGAAGCGATCGAACGCGCGCTCGTCGAGCAGAAGCAGCGCAAGGGCAAGCGTCTCGGCGAGGTGCTCGTCGACATGGGGATCGTTCGTGAGATTGATCTCACGGTGACGCTCGGCAAGAAGTTCCAGCTGCGTGTCGTCGATCTCGACCAGTATCGAATCGATCCGGCCGCCGCGAACCAGGTTCCGCGCGAGATCATCGTCAAGTATGGAATCTTGCCGCTGGAAGCGAGTCCCTCCAGCCTCACCGTCGCCATCGCCGACCCGCTCGCCGTCGACGCGATCGACATGCTTCGCTTTCACGTCAAGCGTCGCATCGACGAGGTCCTCGTCACACCGTCACAGCTCAAGAGCTTCGTCGACAGCTACCTGTCGCAGTCCTCGGTCGAGGCCGTGCGCGACCGCCAGCAGCTCGGCGATGTCCTCAAAGGACTGCGGCCCGACGACTCGAACGCAGGAGCGGAGATCGACGACGACGACGACGATCGTGAGGTAACGGTGACGGGCGGTGCCGGTGACGGCGGCATCGTGAAAGTCGTCAATCAAATCATCATCGATGCGCACCGTCGCGATGCGTCGGATATTCATATTGAGCCCAATGGCAAGGATCGTGAAGTTTCGATTCGGTTTCGCGTGGATGGGGAGTGTTTTGCATATCAAGGCATTCCGGCGACCTACCGAAATCAGCTCGTGGCGCGAATCAAGATTATGGCCGGCCTCGATATCTCGGAGCACCGGAAACCACAGGACGGAAAGATTCGATTTCGCCTTGGCGACCGGATGATCGAACTGCGCGTGGCGACACTGCCGACGGTGAACAAGAACGAGGACGTCGTCCTTCGACTTCTGTCTTCATCCAAGCCAATGCCTCTCGACAAGATGGGGCTCAGCGCGCGCAACCTCCGCGAGCTCCAAAACGCGATCCGTCAGCCGTACGGCCTCATCCTGTGTGTCGGGCCGACCGGCTCGGGCAAGACGACGACACTTCACAGCGCCCTCAGCGAGATCAACAAGGAAGACACGAAGATCTGGACGGCCGAAGACCCGGTCGAAATCACGCAGGCCGGATTGCGCCAGGTTCAAGTGAGCCCGAAGATCGGGCTCACCTTCGCGACGGCGATGCGCGCCTTCCTGCGTGCCGATCCCGACGTGATCATGGTCGGCGAGATGCGCGACCACGAGACCGCAAGCACCGCGGTGGAGGCGTCGTTGACGGGCCATCTCGTGATGTCAACCCTCCACACGAACAGCGCACCCGAGACGATCACACGGCTTCTCGATATGGGTCTGGATCCTTTCAGCTTCGGCGACTCCCTGCTCGCGATTGTCGCCCAGCGCCTCACGCGGACGCTTTGCACGAAGTGCCGCGTGAGCGTCCCGGGGACGCTCGAAGACTTTGGCGAGCTAAAGCGTGCGTACGACGAGGAGGCTCTGGCGACGACATTCGGCGTCACGTTTGGACCTGATTTTCGCGTCTGGCGCGCAAGGGGCTGCGATGCCTGTGGCAGCAGCGGGTACAAGGGCCGACTCGGTCTGCACGAGGTCCTCATCTCCGATGAGGAGATCCGCCATGGCGTCAGTCACAAGGCGCCAGTTGCGGAGCTTCGGCGCGCAGCGTGCGCGCGCGGCATGACCACCCTCATGCAAGACGGCGTCGCAAAAGCCATCGCCGGCGTTACGGACATGAAGCAAGTCCTCGCCGTCTGCACCAAGTAAGCAATCGAGTCTCAGCTCGTTTCGCGGAGCCCGCGCGGGACGACGAAGCGTTCGATGGCGACGAACAGCGCTTCCGCGAGGAGCGCGAGGCTGGCGGCGGGGATGGCACCTTCCAGGATCGTGGGGACGTCGTTCAGCGAGAGGCCCGTGCTGATCGGCTCTCCGAATCCGCCCGCGCCGATGAATGCTGCGATCGTCGCGCTACCGACGCCGACCACGGCGCTGGTCTTGATGCCAGCCAGTATGGTTCGCGAAGCGAGCGGCAGCTCGACGAGCCTTAGCCTCTCCGCGGGCGTCAGGCCGATCGCAACGGCCGCCTCACGGAGCTCGGCCGGGATCGAAACGAGGCCTGCGTGCGTATTTCGGACGATGGGCAGTAGCCCATAAAGAAACAAAGCCGCGAGCGCCGGCACCGGACCAATGCCGAGCAAGGGGATGAAAAAGCAGAACAGGGCGAGGGATGGAATCGTCTGCACGACCCCCGTAATACCCAAGACCGCCGCCCCAACACGACGTCGCCCATAGGCGAGGACACCTAGCGGTACGCCGAGGAGCGTCGACATCAGGAGCGATACCGCGACGAGCATCACGTGCCGCGGCCCGTGTCTCGCGATCACCGCGAGCGTTCCGCTCAGCACTCCATTGCGTTGCGTGGGGCTTGCAGGGGGCGGCACCGGAAGGGGCCCGGCGCTTCGCACGCCGCTGCCGAGAAAGTCCGAAGCCACGCGTGCGAACGGCACGTTGTCCAATTCGACGCGCGCATTCATTCGCTGCATCGCGGGGGCATTGATCGCGCCACGCATTCGGTCCATCACGCGCGCGAATGCGGGAACGCGGGTCGGCAGATCGGCGCGGTACACGAGCACTGCGTCGTAGGGAGGGAAGAAATGGCGATCGTCGGCGAGTACCACGAGATCGAAGCGCGCGATCTTGGCGTCGGTCGTATAGACATCCACCACATCGGCCTCACCGCGAGCGATCGCCTCGTAGGCCAGTGCATGGTCGATCGCCGAGAGCGATGTTGGATTGAGGCCGTAGCGCTTGGAGAGCCCCGGCCAACCATCGCGCCGGCCCACGAATTCATGGCTGAGCGCAACGCGCAGGTCAGGATGTGCGGCGAGCTCCGAGACCTGGGTGAGAGCGAATCGCGTGGCGACGTTCCGGCTCACCGCGAGCGCGTAGGTGTTCTCGAAGCCCAGAGGGTCGGAGATCCCGAGCCCCCGCGCCGCGAGCGCCACACGCAGGGAGGGTATGTCTGCGGCACCGTTCTTCACGACTGCCTCAGCCAGCGTGCCCGTGTATTCCGGATAGACGTCGATCGATCCGTCCTCGAGCGCACGGAAGACAATGGCCGTGCCGCCCAAGCCGAGCTCGTGCTCGGCGGAAGCGCCCTCCGCTTTCGTAAGCTGCGTCACGATTTCCGCGAGCACGTACGACTCGACGAAGCGCTTCGATCCCACACGAATCGGAGACCCGGCCGAGGCCGTCCGCTGCATCGCCATCAACCCGGCGACGAGCAAGACGAACCAATGCAATGACGTTCGGGTGGCTCGTATCATCGCAGCGCCTCGGCGAGGCTTCGCTGCGCGCCAACGAACTCAGCGACAAACGGATGTGCAGGCTCGTCTACGAGCTCCTTCATTGTGCCGCGCTGGAGCAGTACGCCGTCGCGCATCACCGCGATCGAATCCGCGAGGTACGCCGCTTCCGCCATGTCATGGGTGACGAGGAGCATCGACTTACCGAGCTTTCGGAAGACGTCGCGGAGGTCCTCTTGAAGCCGCGCGCGAACGATGGGATCGAGCGCGCCGAGCGGCTCGTCAAGGAGGAGGAGGTCAGGATCCAGCATCAAGGCGCGCATGAGCCCGACGCGCTGCCGCTCCCCGCCCGAGAGCTGCCCCGGATAACGATTGAGGAGCTTCGCGGAGAGGCGCGCCACGTCTGCAAGTTCCGAAACGCGTGCCGCGAGCGAAGGCGGCGCGAGCTCGCCGCGCGAGTCGCGAAGGCGAGCCACGAGCGTGACGTTTTCGCGCGCCGTGAGGTGAGGGAAGAGCCCGCCGTCCTGGATCACGTAACCGACGCGTCTTCGTACGGTCCGTGCCGTCTTTGGCGTGACGACCTCGTCATCGACTCGAACGCTGCCCGAATCGGGCACGACCAGCCCGAGGATCATCCGTAGCAGGGTCGACTTGCCGCAGCCGCTCGGACCGATCAACGCAACGCGTTCGCCATCCTGGACCTTCAGCGAGGTCTCGCGGATCACCTCGCGACCGCCGAATACCTTCGTCACGCGCTCGAGCGTCAGCGCCGCCATCGGAGCGAGGCTAGTTCAACGAGCAAAGAGGCCGCTGACTATTGTGCCGCGGCCATGCAATCGCGCGAGGCTCGCCGGGCGCCGGTGGTAAGTTTTGCGCGTGGCGCCCCTCGACGAGCTCGCTCTTCTTCTCCGGCCGGCAGCAGGCGGCCTGTATCTCGTCTCGACCGGCCGCGCAGCGCAGATCGCGCTGCAGCGAAAGCTGTACGGGGCGAAGACCGATGCGGACGTCGACCTACGCTGGCGCGCGGCCCTCGATGGCATTGCGAAGGCACGAGCCTTCGTCCTCGGTATTCCGTCCGATGTCGGTGCGGGCTTTCGTCGCGGTGCGAACCTGGGGCCGCAGGCGATTCGCGCGCGCCTTCTTGAAGAGGTCCCCGACTGGTCCGCCCGGGCTGCGGAGCTCGGCGTCGTGGACATCGGGGATGTCTTCGTGGTGCCGCAGCTCCTGCATGACGAGATGCTCTCCGAGTCACAGCGGAACGCGACCGCAGACGCGCTGTATCCGAAGGTCCCAGCGCCCCGAAGAGCTGCGCTGCCGGTCTCTCCGCTCTCGATCGCGGAGCGCGCACTCGATCTCGTCTTTGCGCTGAATCCGCGCATCGCGCCTATCGTGCTCGGGGGCGATCACTCGACCGCGTGGCCCGTTGCCGCTGCGCTCTCCCGAGCCCGCAAGGATCGCTGGGGTATCGTGCAGCCCGACGCGCACACCGATCTTCTCGAGCACCGTCTTGGCATCAAGTACTGCTTTGCAACGTGGTCGTGGCACGCGAACGAGCTTCTCGGGCGCGATGGTCGCCTCGTGCAGGTCGGGACGCGCGCATCGCGGAGTGGCCGAGAGCATTGGGAGAGCACGCTCGGGGTGCGTCAGTTCTGGGCGCAGGAGTGTTTGCAGGCTCCCGAAGCTACGATCGAGGCACTTATCGCGCACCTGAAGGCGCGTGGGATCACGTCGGTCTACTTCTCGAACGACATCGACGGTACCGACAGCGAATACGCCGACGCCACGGGCACACCCGAGGCGGGCGGCCTCCACCCCGATTTCCTCGTGACGTTGATCCAGCGGATCGGCGATGAAATCGGAATGCTCGGAGGCGATATCATGGAGGTCGCTCCGCCACTCCGCGACAAGCCCGATTCGACGGAACGAACCGTCGGTCTTGCGGTGCGTTACCTCCGCGAAACCGTAGGCGCGGTGCTCCGCACCAAACTCTGAGACTACCGATGAAAATATGCAAACCGCACATAGCTCGCCTCCTCGCCCTTCTCTTCCTGCTTCCCGCGTGCTCGAAGAGCTGCACGTGCTCCCCTAGCGACCCGTCACCCACCGGGAAAG
>JADMIO010930430.1_pt1 | contig 66901 bp, 53 predicted proteins | sample 8958161 | NCBI WGS metagenome assembly JADMIO01 (sample SAMN16585339, study PRJNA669376) | soil metagenome | isolation source: Crop rotation soil | place: USA: Cullars Rotation, Alabama | collected 2011 | reverse complement strand
GCCGCGACTTCAAGTCACGTGAATTCCAAGCTTCGGATCCCACTGTGCTGGAAAGCGGTGTCGGAGCTGCAGCCAGACGCGCGGCCAGCGAAGGTGGTGGTTGAAGACTGCGGCCCAGGGACTTGGGCGGGGCCGCGTTGGAATTTTCACGCGGCGGCGATCTCAGCTCAGTGGCCAACTTTTTCTTGGCGCCCGCGATGGTGTATTGCTCGTCGTAAAGTAATTCTTTAATTCGCAAGGCCATCTCCACGTCGCGCCGGCGATAAGTGCGTTGCCCGGCCCGGTTTTTTTGTGGCGCCAGCATGGGAAATTCCGTCTCCCAATATCTCAATACATGCGCCTGCACCCCGGCGAGCTCACAGACCTCGCCTATTTTAAAAAACAGTTTTTGGGGGATCGTCGCCACAGCTTGGCTCATGTTTTAAGAACGGTGAAAAAGTCGCTGTCGCTGGGTCCATTCAGAGGGTTGGCAGCGCCAACGCCGACCGATGGTACTTTGCGGAAGATTTAGTGTCAACAGTTACATTTAAGGCTGGTAAGTTAAGCTGGAAGATTAAAGGTAATGGTTCAGGATTGAAGCCTGAGGTCCGCCGTTGCCGTAGTTAGTATGTGCGAGTGGCCAAAAGTAGTCAGAACCGGGAGCGGTGGCGACCGGGTTAATCTTACGATGTTACTCAAGATTCGGATTTACCCGGCGCTACCGCTCCCGGTTCTGGCTCCATTACGCGGTCCTTCTAAAACTAAAGCCAGACCGCATACGACGTTCGTTACGCGATAGACGCTTGTCTTCCCGCAGTCTATAATCACGCGTTATCCAGTCATAACCCTCAGTTCACTTTCGGAGGTCCACAATAAATCGTGTCCGCACCCGCTCTTGATTCATTTCGTCTGGCCAAACGCCTCGATAACGTCGGCTTCTCCGACATCGTACAAATTCGCAATCGCGTAATGGAGTTGCGCGCCAAAGGCGCGACTGTTTATCAGTTCGAAGGCGGCGAGCCCTATCAACCCACACCTGATTACATCAAAGCAGCGGCGGCAGCGGCGTTGGAACAAAACCAAACTCGCTATGCGCCATCATCAGGAATTCCGCAACTGCGTGCTGCGATTGCGGCCAAGTTGAACGAGCGAAATCATATCGAGGCGACTGACCGCGACGTCCTGGTAGTTAACGGCGGAATGCAAGGGTTGTTCGGGGCCTTTCAATCGGTGGTTGATCCGGAAGACGACGTGCTGATCTTTTCGCCTTACTGGACCCCGATTAAGGACTTGGTGGCCAACTGCGGCGGCCGGTTAGTGCTCGTGCCAACGATGGAAGCACGCGCTGAAGGATTTCGTGAGACCCTGTCCCGCTACATCACCGACAAAACGCGCGCCATCTATTTCAATACCCCAACCAACCCCTCGGGTGTTGTTTTTACCAGAGAGGAAACGGAAGAAGCCGCTGCCTTTGCGCTCGATCGCGATCTGATTGTAATTGCCGATGAGGCCTATGAAGATATCGTTTATGCCGGCGAGCATGTGTCAATCGCTTCGCTGCCAAGCATGTTTGAGCGCACGATTACTACATTCACTTTGTCAAAGTCCTACGCTATGACCGGCTGGCGGATTGGATATGCGGTCGCACCTGAACCATGGATGACCGGCCTTGCCAAGTCCGTGCTTTATTCTTCGAATGGTGTTTCAACTCCAACCCAATGGGCCGCGCTGGCTGCTTTTACCGAAGCATCGGATTTCATTCAACAGTCCCGCGAAGCCTACCGGGCGCGCCGCGATCTGCTAATTAGCGGCTTGAATGAACTCGGCCTCAGCTGCGACCCACCCGCGGGAGCCTTCTATGCTTTTCCTGACGTGAGCAGCATCAGCACCGACAGCCGCCAGGCGTCGGAAATTCTGCTCGACAAAGCGCAGGTCGCAACTGTGCCGGGCGTCGTGTTTGGACCGCAGGGCGAAGGCCATGTTCGTTTCTCGTTTTCCACCTCACCCGAGATGATCGAAGGCGGCCTGGAATCAATGCGAAAGAATCTTTAGTTTGAAGTGCGCTGACTTGTCAGCGCTTTGCCGTCGACGCCGCCACCAGTACTCGGCCATCTATGAAACGGTAACAAGTTACCGCACTGCAAAAGAGTGTGTCGCCATGAGCGAATTCGATTTCATCAAGAGACTTCGCGAACAGACCGGCGCCCGCAAACATTCCGCGCGCGTAATTACCGGCATCGGCGATGATGCCTCAGTCCTGCGCGAATCTTCAGCACGCGATCTCGTAGTTACTGCGGACCTTTTGATCGAGGGTGTCGACTTTCACCGTCACACGACCCCGCCATTTCTGCTGGGCCACAAAGCGCTGGCCGTATCACTTTCTGATATTGCTGCGATGGGAGCGCGCCCGCTTTGCGCATTCCTCTCTTTCGGGATGCCACGCGAGACGTGGAACCGACCCGGCAAAGATGAACTGGTCGCCGGCTTTCTTAAGCTTGCTGATACGTTTGGCGTCACGCTCGCGGGTGGCGATGTCTCGTCTACCAAAGAACACATCGTGATTGACTCAATTGTGCTGGGCGAAGTCACCGCGGGCACGGCGGTCCTGCGTTCCGGCGCGAAGCCCGGCGACCAAATCTATGTCACGGGAAACCTGGGGGGCGCCGCGGCCGGACTTAAGCTGATTGAGATGGGCGCGCGCGTCGATGAGAAGTCAGAACCGGGAGCGGTAGCGACCGGGTTGAATGCCGACGACAGCGCCATCCAAAGACTCATTCTTCGCCAGCTTTCACCATCCCCTCGCGTCGGTTGGGGCATAGTCCTCGGCGAAGAACGCCTCGCGACTTCAATGATCGATATCAGCGACGGCCTTTCTTCTGACCTTCATCACCTGTGCGAGGAAAGCAACGCCGGTGCGCTGCTCGAAGCCGCCGAGATTCCCTTAGACGAAGATGTGAAGCATCTCTGCGGACGTCGCGCACTCGATCCGTTGATGCTGGCATTGCACGGTGGCGAAGATTTTGAACTGCTCTTCACCGTGGCGCCGGAAAACGTTTCACGTCTGCCGAAGAAAGTAGATGGAGTGGCAATCCACCACATCGGCGAAATTATTAACCCAGCGGGAGAGATCCGCATCCGCGAAAAGACTCGCGAATGGGACTTACCGGCTCAAGGCTTCACACATTTCGGGGGCGAGTAGCTGTTTGGTCCAGGACTCTGCGTATCCCGTCGAGGCTAAGCCTCGACGCTGTTTTGATTTTGGAATCGGCACGGTGAGGCGGAGCCTCCACTATCCGCTGCGCCTAAGGCGCGGAACTCAGAAATCAATCCGTCCGCATTTTTGTTTGACTCAACTTCCCTCCTTTCCTATCCTCCTTTTCCATGCTCCGCATCCATAACACTCTCTCCGGACAGCTGGAAGAATTTCATCCGCTCAATGAAGGCGAGGCGAAGTTCTATTACTGCGGTCCGACCGTCTGGGACTTTGGCCACATCGGAAATTTCCGCTCCACGATTGCCGCCGATCTGATGCGCCGTTACCTCAAGTACAAAGGTCTGCGCGTTACCTCAGTAATGAATTTGACCGACGTGGACGATCGCATCATCACCAAAGCGGCGGAAGCCGGTAAGACCCTCGACGAGTACACCGCCAAATATATCGATGCGTTCTGGGAAGATTTTGACGCGTTAGGCTGCGAGCGGCCGGACGTCGCGCCGCGGGCCACCCGTCACGTGCCGGAGATGGCCGAAATAATCGAGAAGCTCGAACAGCGGAATCATGCTTATCGATCTGAAGACTCGATCTATTACCGCATCACCTCGTTTCCGGATTACGGCAAGCTTTCCAAGATTAATTTCGCCGGTAACATTGCCGGCGGCAGCCAGCGCGTCGATACCGACAAGTATGAAAAGGAGGATGCCAGGGACTTTGCGCTTTGGAAGGCGCCGGCCAGTGCAGATGAACCTGCCTGGGACGCCGCGATTGGACGCGGCCGGCCGGGCTGGCACATTGAATGTTCGGCAATGTCGATGAAGTATCTGGGCGAGACTTTTGATTTGCACCTGGGCGGCATCGATCTGGTTTTCCCGCATCACGAAAATGAAATAGCCCAGAGCGAAGGCGCCACCGGCAAGCAGTTCGCGCGCTACTGGTTTCACTTCGAACACCTGAAGGTCGAAGGCGAAACCATGTCGAAATCGAAAGGTAACTACTACACCTTTCGAGATTTGATCGAGAAAGGATTCAACGCGCCGGCAGTCCGCTATTTTCTGCTGAGCGTGCCGCCCCGCAAGCAGCTCAACTTTACCTTTGACGCACTGCGCGGCGCGGAAAAGACCGTGGGCAGCTTACGCGACTTCCGTTCGCGCGTGACTGAAGCCAAAGCTGAGGCGGGCCGTAATGAAGAGACCTCGGCGGCGGTCAGCCGGGCCCTGCAGGAGTTCGAGGCGGGCATGGATGACGATCTGAATACCTCGATGGCGCTGGCCGCAATTCACGATCTCACGCGCGAAGTAAACACCGCCATGGCCAACGACGCGCTGCGGTCGGAAAATCAAGCTGAGATCCTGGACGCCATCGGAAAGTTTGACAGCGTGCTGAACGTTTTTGGGGAAGCGCCGGCTGAAATGCTTGACGATGAAATCCAGAAACTTATTGACGAGCGGCAGGAGGCCCGTCATCGCCGGGATTTCGCGCGTGGCGATGAAATTCGCGATCAACTTTCCGAACGCGGGATAATTCTCGAAGACACCAAAGACGGCGTGCGCTGGAAACGGAAGTAAGTTTCGAGTTTCAAGTTTTAGGTCTCAAGTTTGGTGATCGGCAACTTGAACCTGAAACTCGGAACTTGAAACTTTCGATGCCTTTCTCCATCCCAACCCACTCGCGGATTTTTCGGATCCGCACCGCGCTGGGCGCACTCGCCCTCGCCGTTATCTTCGGCACGGTGGGTTTTCATCTGATTGAAGGGTGGACCCTGGCTGAAAGTCTCTACGTTACGGTCCAGACGTTAACCACCGTTGGGTATGGCGACTTACCGCCACACAAAGGTGCGGGCCGCGCTTTTGCGGTGCTGGTTATGCTGATTGGCGCGGGCGGAGTTGCTCTAGCAGTCTCGACCATAGTTCAATCTGTCGTCCAGTCTGAGCTGATTTCGACTTTCGGCCAGCGCCGCAGAACCAAAATGATTAGCAAGCTGCATGACCACTACATTATTTGCGGCTCCGGGCGGGTCGGTTCGCATTTGATTCGCGACCTGAGCGGCGCCGGCGAAAAGTTTGTCGTGATTGAAATGGATCGTCAACGTGCCACTGAATTCAGTCAGCGCGGATTAAATGTACTGGTAGCGGATGCTACGTTGGAAGAGAGTTTGCGCGAGGTGGGCGTCGAACGGGCGCGTGGACTGGCGGCCTGTTTGCCGAACGATGCGGATAACGTGTACGTCGTGCTGACGGCCCGCGATCTGAATCCGAGTCTGCGCATCGTGGCCCGCGCGGCTGAAGAACAGGCCGAAGCCAAGCTGCTGCGCGCCGGGGCCAACCATGTGGTCGCGCCGACGATCATCGGCGGGCATCGCATTGCTGTCGCGCTGACTAAGCCCGCAGTCGGTGAATTCATGGATTCAATCATCGCCAACGAGCTGGACCTTGGTTTCGAGCAGGTTGAAGTAGCGGGCAATTCCAGCCTGGTTGGGCAGGAACTGCGAAACACACCGATCCGATCAGAATTCGATATTGTCATCATCAGCATTAGACGCGACGACGGGACGATCCTTTTTAATCCGGCCGGTGATTGTGCTATCAAAGCCGGCGATATACTGATTGCGATTGGCCGTGGCGAATCGCTTGGCAAGCTTAATCAAATTGCGATCGGGCGATGAGGTCAGGCCGCCTGCGATCGCGGGCGGTTCAGCTGTGGTACCCGATCCTGATTCTTCATAGATCAACCGCGCGCTACCACAGGCGGTTCTGACTTATTTACTTTGAGAGTCTTAGTCACCGGCGGCAGCGGTTATCTCGGCACCCACGTTCGCCGGTTCTTTAACGCTGACGATTTTTCGCGGCGTTCAAACCTGAACATTCTGAACCCGCTCGACGTGACGCGCGCGGGCGCCTTTGATGTCGTCATCCACCTGGCCGCCCAGCTCAGCAAGAACCCCGCCGACGCCGAAGGCTGCTTTCACACTAATGTCGAAGGCACCATTAATCTGCTGCGCGAGATGCCCCCGAACTCGATTTTTATTTTCGCCTCAACCAAAGATGTATATGGTCCGCATGCGGATGAATTCGATGAGGTGCCGGAAACCTGCCGCACCACTTACGAGAACCAAACCGCGTTGGAATGGTCAAAGCTGATAGCCGAAAAATACATCGCGTATTACGCAGCGCAACGAAATTTTCGCTCCTGCATTTTCCGGCTCTCGACAGTTTACGCGCGGCCTTCGGAAGGAAATGCGAACGGCTTTGTCACCCATTATGTCGAAGCCGTGAAGCGGGGGTGGAAATTGCATTTACCTCTTGAAGGCAAACCGGTGCGCGACATTCTGCACGTTGACGACTTGTCGCGCGCCTGCCAGGCATTCATCGATTCGCCGGTAGCCCATGGGATCTACAATGTCGGCGGTGGTCGCGAAAATGCGGTCTCTCTGCAGGAGATTGTCGGCCGGGTCGCCGGCATGATTCAGTGCACTCCGGTGATTGATGAGACCACCAGTGTTCCGGCGCCGGTGCCGCTGAATTACATTTCGAATTTGGAGAAGATTAGACAGGAGTTGAATTGGCAGCCGGAAGTTGGCGTGGATAAAGGTCTGAGGAGTCTGATTTGACCGCGAAGTAATGGCGGAGCGGGCAAACATCAAACGGATCGTCGTGCGCGCGCCCACCTGGGTCGGCGACGCGGTCATGAGCTTGCCCGCCATACATTGCTTGCGACAGCTTTTCCCCTCGAGCCAGATCACCGTAGCATGCACTCCCGGTGCAGCTGATATTTTCTCTGAACTCGATTTTATCGACGATGTTTTAGTTCATCCTCACCGTGGAGCGATGGCCGTATTTCGTCACGCCCGTGAATGGCGGCCACACAAGTTCGAGCTGGCTCTGCTCTTCCAAAATGCTTTTGCCGCAGCAGCTACCGCTTTCCTGGCGCGCGTACCCATCCGAATTGGTTATGCGACCGACAGGCGCAGCCGCCTGCTGACTTACCCGCTGGATTTGCCAGGTTGGAAAGACGAACGGCAGGAAAGCTTCTACTACCTGAACATCGTCGTTGAGACCGAGCGGATAGTTCTCGGAACATCGTCGGCCGCCGGCCTTGAACCGGCATTCGTACTCGAGGTTTCGGCCGAAAGAAAAGCGGCTGCACGCGAGTTATTGCGAGATCGCGGCGTCAGGCTGGATCTTCCGTTGGCGATTTTGTGTCCCGGATCGGTAAACAGCCGCGCCAAGCGCTGGCCGGCTGATCGTTACGCCGAGCTTTCAGATCAGTTGCTGCAGAGCGGTTTCGAAGTGGCCTTAATTGGCTCACCGGGTGAAGTGGAGGTTTCCGAGCAGGTCCGGAAAGAAGCTAAGGGCTCTCCTGTCCTACTCACTGGGACAACTTCTGTATCCGAAGCCACGGCGATTATCAGCACGGCGCAATTGTTAATAACCAATGATACCGGCTCTGCACATGTAGGGGCAGCGTTGCAGACTCCAACTTTGGTGATCTTCGGGCCGACCAATCCTTTGACCACTTACCCGCTTTCCCCTCACGCAGAAATAATTCGGAAGCCTCCCGATTGTGCCCCCTGCATGCTCCGTGACTGCCCGATCGATCATCGCTGTATGACAGCAATCACTGCGGAAGAAGTTTTCCAGCACGCGACCTCGCTAATTTCACGGAAAAAAATCCAGATAGTTGGATAAGCGTGCGAACAATCTGCTTTGAGCCGCGCTCATCAGCGTCGATATGATACGATCCGTCCGCGCATAACAGGCGGACCACGACGGCATTAGTGAGCCACAAATTGCGAATTCTCGTCGTAAAACTTGGAAGTATTGGCGACATCGTGCACACCTTGCCGGCGGTCGCCGCCATACGCCGTGCTTTGCCGGACGCTGAAATCTCCTGGGTGGTCGAACGGCGAACATCTGAAATTTTAAGAGACAACCCGGCTCTGGATCGCCTCATCGTAATCGACACGAAGGCCCTGAGGCGCGGGCTGATGTCTGGGGAGACGCTGCGGGCACCGCGCCAGCAGTTACGTCTGCTACGCGCCTCGGCCTTCGATCTTGCCTTAGATTTCCAGGGATTAATTAAGTCAGCAGCAATTGCCCGGCTTTCCGGGGCGCGTCGTATTGTCGGCTTTGATCGCGCGGCGCTGCGCGAGCCGCCCAGCCGTATCCTCCTTCACGAAAGCGTCCAGATTCCGCCGCAAACGCACGTCATCAGAAAGAATTTAGAACTGGTTAAGACGGCCTTGCGCATTAATGTGCCGGAAGACCCTGCAGACTTTGAATTTCCGCTCGCGATTCAAAGTGAACATCAGCACGAGGCGGAGCGCGCCACCGAGGGCATAGGCGAACAATTCGCGATTCTCAATCCCGGTGGTGGCTGGCCTACCAAACTTTGGAGTGCCGAAAAATTCGGTAGTCTGGCCGATGAGCTTTGGACCCATTTTAGTTTGCACTCGCTCATCACCACGGGGCCGGGCGAGGAAGATCTGGCTCAGCGCGCTGTCGCGACTTCAAAGTCAGGAAAGGCTCACGTCGTTTCGGTTTCGCTCAAGGGCTTCTGCGCTTTGGCCCACAGAGCGCAGGTTTATGTTGGCGGGGAAACAGGGCCAACCCACCTGGCAATTGCGATGAGAACGCCAGTGGTCGGATTGCTGGGACCAACTGAGTGGTGGCGGAATGGCAGTCCTTACCCAGCTGACGTTTGCGTGGAACGCACGGATATCGGCTGCCGCGAGAATTGTCACCGCCGGGCTTGCTCACAGTGGATCTGCATGGATATCGCTGTCGAGCGCGTGTTGAATGGAGTGAGAGAGAGACTTCAGCGGGCGAATAAAGTTGCTCCAGCGGAATTAGTGACGATTGGCTAAAGGCGGAACATGGATGCAGCGCTGGCGCGTGCCGCTCGGCTTCGTTTGCCTGGCGCTCTTTTTATTGTTCGCCCAGCCACGGCCATGGACGCTGGCTATTGGCGCTCTGGTGGCCTTGCCGGGACTCGCGTTAAGAGCCTGGGCCACCGGCCATCTGCGCAAGAACGAGACCCTGGCCACGACCGGCCCGTACGCTCACACGCGTAATCCGCTCTATCTGGGTAGTCTCCTGATGGGCGTCGGCTTCACCATCGCCGCCGGCAGGTGGATTCTCATAATCATTTTCGCGGTCATGTTGGTAGGCATCTATCTTCCGGTGATGCGCGTCGAATCCGCGACGCTGGCAGAATTGTTCGGTCAAAAGTACGAGGATTATGCGCGGCATGTGCCGCTGATTCTGCCACGACTTTCCCCTTACCGTAGTCCCGGCCAACCAAAGGTTTCGTTTGATAGCGCGCTTTACCGGCGCTATCGAGAATATCGCGCAGCCCTCGGGCTGTTGGCTGCCTGGTCGTTATTGGCACTGAAGGCTTTTTTCATTAAATGAGTTTTTATCAACGTTCTTTAAGAGCTTGTTCTGCCGCAAGTTTTGCTGTCGTCGTCGCACTGGTTGCGGCGAGCTGGGCCTTTCCGCAAAGAAAAGCGACGGCTCCTTTCTCTTTTAGTCGCGGCGAGGAGCTGATTTATCAAGCGGAATTCTCGCGGGCGCTTTTGCGGGGTCTCGACGTCGGCGAATTTCGCTTCACGGCGATCACCGAAAACATTTCGCGTGGCGCCGGCAAAGATGAGCCTCCGATCGTCCGTTTAACTGGAGACGTGAAGAGCAAAGGTCTTTTTTTGCGCCTGGTCGGCTTTAGCTTTCACCAGCGGGTTGAATCGGTCGCCACGCTCGAACCCTTCACAGTGCTGAAGACCAAAAAGCTCGAAGAGCAGGGCAAAAGGATCCGCGACCTGGATGCTGTTTTTGACCATGACGCGCGCAAGGTCACCTGGACGATTCGCGATTCGAATCAGACTCAACCACCCCAGTCTACAACCGTCGATTTTTCTGAGCCGATTCAGGATGTATTAACAGTGATTTATTTCCTGCGCACGCAAAACCTGGAACCGGGCAAATCATTTGAAGTGCCCATCAGCGATGGCGGACGTGTTCTTACCATGACAGTGAACACGGTCGAGCGAAAGGAAATGAACACCGTTCTCGGCCGCGTGAAGGTTGTTCGCGTCGAGCCCTCTTTGTTTGGTGATACTCGGCTGGTCAGGGCCCACGGCACTTTCTCGATTTGGTTGACCGACGATGATCGGCACATACCGGTCAAGGCCCAACTCAAAGTTGACATCGGAACGTTTGATATTAAGCTGAAGCGCATTAGTGATTTTCAGCCCAACTGATGGTCTCGAAACACGTTCGCAGCCCACTCATAATTGCTCATCGCGGATCTTCCGCTGTTTCACCTGAAAACACATTAGCCGCTTTTGCCCGCGCGCTTGAGGATGGCGCCGATGGGATAGAGCTGGACGTGCGATTGACGCGTGACGGTGTGCCCGTTGTGATCCACGATGGGAGCCTGCGCCACGTAGCCGGCCTCGACGAGGTCGTGGAAAAGCTAACCTACGACCAGCTTCGCGAAATTGACGTTAGTAGACGCTTCTATGGCGCGCACGGCGGACGTCCGCAAGGATCGTCGGATGAACAAAAAATTCCGGCGCTGGATGACGTGTTCAAGTTACTCCGCGATCGAGCGCCCAGACCCTTTCTCACTTATGTGGAGATAAAAACCACCAGAAGCAAGACCTGGAATTTTGAGCTCGCCGACGCCGTCGTAGATTTGATAAAGAGTCATCATTTCCAGAACCGAACAGTGGTAATCAGTTTCAATCTGACCACTGTGGCCACCGTCAAGGTCCTCGATCCGTCGATTCGCTCAGGAGCGTTATTCAGCCCGCGCCAAAAAGGGCTGCGATCGTCACACCGAATAGTTCAGGCTGCTATCGATTGTGGCGCTGATGAACTTCTGCTTCACCGCCTGATTGCGACCCGCGGCGTGGTCGACAAGGCCAGAGGCCGCAAGCTGACTCCAGTAGTCTGGACCGTTGATGATGTGAAGTGGGTTACCCGGGCCAAACGCGATGCAATTGAAGCCATAATGACTAATAATCCTGCGTTAATGATTGCGGAGAGGCGCAGACTTTGATGTGGCCCGCGCATCCTGCGCGTGGGTCTCCGGGCGGGACGCCCGTGCCGAATTTCAAAATTTGGCTAGTCAAACGCATGCTCACGTGCGAATCCCTTAGCTCTCATGTATCATCATCGGTCTTACTAATCCGGTTCGGAGTTCCACATACAAGCAGTAGACACTCTTAACCTGTTGGAACCCGAACGTCTGTTATTGTCTCGGAGGAGAAGCGAAAGAATGCCGGTAAAGAAAGGCGCGGAAATCGCGCCGGCAAAAGGAAAACTCGGGGTTTTGCTGGTTGGCCTGGGCGCCGTCAGCACCACCTTTATTGCGGGAGTCGAAGCAATTAAAGAAGGGCTCGCCGAGCCGATCGGCAGCCTGACACAAATGGGCGCAATTCGCCTGGGTAAGCGGACCGATAACCGCGTCCCGCGAATCAATAAGTTTGTGCCGTTGGCAAGCTTGAATGACCTGGTTTTTGGAGCCTGGGACATTTTTCCCGACTCAGCATTTGACGCGGCCATGCACGCCGGCGTGCTGGAAAAGGAGTTGCTGACTAAACTCAAAAAGCCCTTGCAGAAGATCAAGCCGATGAAGGCCGTGTTCGACCAGTCTTATGTGAAGCGCCTGAACGGGGTCAATGTTAAGACCGGCAAGAACAAGCTCGAACTCGCCAGGCAATTAATTGACGAAATCGCCGAGTTCAAAAAGAAGAATAAGTGCGATCGGCTGGTAATGATTTGGGCCGCTTCCACCGAAATTTTTCTGAAGCCTCATGCGGTGCACCGCAATCTTGAATCGTTTGAGCAAGCGATGCGCGACAACCATAAGGCCATCGCGCCCTCGATGATTTACGCCTACGCCGCGCTGAAGTCGCGTGTGCCGTTCGCCAATGGCGCCCCCAATCTCACGGTTGACGTGCCCGCGCTTATGGATTTGGCGAATGAGCAGGGCGTAGCGGTCTGTGGAAAAGATTTCAAAACCGGCCAGACTTTGATGAAGACGATTCTGGCGCCGGGACTAAAATCGCGAATGCTGGGACTGCATGGCTGGTATTCAACCAACATCCTTGGTAATCGCGATGGCGAGGTGCTCGACGATCCCGATTCCTTCAAGACGAAGGAAGAATCGAAGCTCTCAGTGCTCGAGTACATCCTCCAGCCCGAGGTTTACCCGCAACTTTACAAGGATTTTTCTCACGTGGTCCGCATCAACTATTATCCGCCGCGGGGAGACAACAAAGAGGGTTGGGACAACGTCGATATTTTCGGTTGGTTGGGCTATAAGATGCAGATCAAGATCGATTTTCTCTGCCGCGACTCTATTCTGGCGGCGCCCATCGTGCTTGATTTGGCCCTATTCCTCGACTTGGCCCAGCGGACGGGAATGAAAGGCGTGCAGGAATGGTTGTCGTTTTATTTCAAGTCGCCCATGACCGCCCCGAGTCTCTATCCCGAACATGATATTTTCATCCAGCTGATGAAGCTGAAAAACACGCTTCGGCATCTGCGGGGCGAAGACCTGATTACCCACCTGGGACTCGAGTATTACGATTGATTGTTGGGGCCTCTTCGGAGGCCCAACGTTTAGAGCTACTACTAGACCTTTCGGTGTATTCCCACTCACCGGCGCTTCCCCAATTGCAGAGGAGACAACTCCAGTAAATGTCACCGCTTTTCTGACGGTAATTGTCACGTGTGTAAATTTTTATGTGACTAGACTGTGACACTTCGCCGGTTATCGGCTCAATATTTTGGGTGACATTTCCGGCGCAGTCGTATATATAGCGTAATGAGTTAAGTAATCCGCGTTTTTCGTAAGGTATTACGAAAAGCAAACGCGAACCTCGTTGCCCGCATCAATTCCGGCAGCGGATCGTTCTTTGCATTGGGAGAGAACGGAGGATCCGCAGCAACCAACCTGGTGTGAATCGCGGGTGATTGCGGCAGAGAAAAGAAAGTGATTGCCGAACTAAAAAAAGAGATGAGTGCCTCAGAAAAAACTGATGAAACCGTATTTCTTGACCCGGATCAAAAGAGTCCGCGAGCTCAGGATTTCGAGGAACGCTTAGGCGCACGTATTGTGGGCCAGGAGCGCGCCGTACGTCGGATGAGTGGGCTCTACCAGATTTTTTTGGCCGGCATGAACCCGCCCAACCGGCCGATTGGCACGATGTTGTTCCTTGGGCCGACCGGCTCAGGCAAAACTCGGGTGATTGAAGCGGCGGCGGAAGTCCTGTTTTCCGACCCGAATGGCGTCGTGAAGATCGATTGCGCCGAGTTTCAGCACTCGCATGAGATTGCCAAGCTCATTGGCTCGCCTCCGGGATACCTGGGCCATCGCGAAACGTCGCCGATGCTGACTCAGGAAAACCTCGATCGGACGCACACTGAGGATCTGAAACTCACACTCGTGCTGTTCGACGAGATCGAAAAGGCCTCTGACGCGTTGTGGCAACTGCTGCTGGGCATTCTGGACAAGGCCACGCTAACGCTGGGCGACAATCGCCGGGTCGATTTTTCGAAGTGCATGGTGATCATGACTTCCAACCTCGGCGCCCGCGAGATGTCGGAATTGATTTCCGGTGGCATCGGTTTCGCGCCCGGCAAAGGCGTGAAGAACCCGCACGATACGGAAGTCGATCAAAAGATCTATCGTACGGCCGTGGAAGCCGCGCGGCGCAAGTTCTCGCCTGAGTTCATGAACCGCATCGACAAGGTCGTTGTGTTCAGATCGCTCAAGGAGCACCACCTGCGCGCGATTCTCGATCTGGAGCTGCAGTCGGTGCAGGATCGGATCATGTTGTCGGCCGGCACCAAGTTCGTTTTCCAGTGCTCTGACGAAGCGAAGGACATGCTGCTGCGCGAAGGCATCGATTACAAATACGGTGCGCGCCATCTGAAACGGGCGATTGAGCGCTTCCTCGTCTACCCGCTTTCAAACCTGGTAGCGACGGGGCAGATTGGACTGGGTGATCTGGTCCAGGTCGGCTTGAACAAATCTGAAAACAAGCTGACGTTCTTCAAGCGGTCGGGTGGGGCTTTGATTCAGGACATGATCGTGCCCCGCAACGATAACGAGCCATTGGCCAGCCGTTCAGGCAGCGTCGGGGTTCCCATCCCGCAGGCCAAAGAAAGCAAGGCTGCCAAGAAGGGCCAGGGCCGCGGCGAAAAGAGTGAAAGTTAATTCTTGGGTCGTTCCTGCGAACGACAAAGGCGCCGGAGCTGAAAAGCTTCGGCGCCTTTCCCTTTTAGCGTTAAAGTTATTTTCGAATTAGCGAAGGCCGTAGCTAGTCGGGGCACTTGATCTCTTTTCGACTGGAACGCAAGACTGTCACTTGGGAAGGCTGCAAAACAAAATAGGGGGCGGGAAGTGACGTGCCTCTTATATTTAACCAGAATTCCAACACCCATTCTGCACGATGACCAGCATTCAAAATCCTAATACGCTTCCATGTACTACTTTCCCGAAGCACGCATCCGGCGCAGGGCTTCGTGGGCGGCTTGGGAAAGATAAGGGTCCGTTGAGGTAGCTGCACTTTGCAATGCCGGCTTGGCTGCCGGGTCTCCAATCAAACCGAGTGAACGGGCCGCCGCCCGGCGGAGATCGACTGGCGCAGTTTGATCGGTCAGCATCGAAATCAGGATCTGCTCGCCGGCCCGCGACTTAATCTCACCCAGACTGTCGGCGGCGGCCCGCATGACGAATTCATCTTCGCGTTTCTTCTTGTTGGTGCCCGAGAGTACCTGCACCAACGCAGGCACCGCGGTTTCATCACCAATCCTGCCCAGCGACATAGCAGCCGCAGCGCGCACGCTCGGCTCTTTGTCCGCCAACATCGTCGTCAGCGTAGCTATGGCAGCGCGCCGGCGGGTTTCACCGAGCGCCGCAGCCGCTTCGCGACGAACAAACTCCAATTTCTCAGTCGTCAGCGGAGTCAGCAATGAGACGGCTTCGTCGCCCGGCAAGGCCCGCAGCGCATGTGCTGCCGTGGCGCGAATCATCGGCTCAGGATCATTCAGGCTGGAGACGGCTGCTCGCGCCGCATCAGGATGGTTCATGCTGCGTAATTTCATCAGAGCATCGCGCCGTTCCTCGAGGTCTGATGAGCTGAGGCGTTGCCGCTCGCGCTCGATCTGACGCTGTCGCGGGGTAAGGTTTTCCTGCGCAGCGGTGAAGCCCATAAACATCAGGATGAAGCCACCCGCAAAAATGAGAAGTCTGAATCTAGTGAATAGAGTCATCGGTTCAATTCGACTTTGCCTCAAAAATCTTCGTTAGCCCTAGAATGATCGGCAGCGACCAAGGCCGAAAGGCTCAACGATTTGGCACCTCGGGCGTAGCAAGGGGATCCTAAACTCAACGGACATAGTTAGATCAAGTTGATTCCTCGATCCCCGCCGCGCTCGGGGTACCAAATCATTGAGCTCAAAATCGCAAGCACGAGTCCAGATGGTCGACTTTTGAGGCAAAGCCGTTCAATTCCAGGGATCATCCCGTATCGATGCGCGAAGCCAACGAGTGCAGAGTATCGATGATTAAGACCGCAATCGGCGGATAAAAAATCAGATCGCTAATGATAAAAGCCGCTGGCGAAAAGGTAGAACCACTGGCCGGCGTCACGTGATGACGGAACAGCAGCGTCAGATCTGAAAAGAAATCCTGAGCATGCCATCCTATCAGTAAACCAACTCCGACACTGAGACCGTACCCGCCAATCAAAAACGCATAAGCCGCGAAACGCGTAAAAGGCTGGTCAGGCGCCTGCTCGTCCTGAGTGATCGAATAGTGAATGTCCTCAGGCTTGTAAGTGTAGTGCCGGAAATACTCTCGTAAACGTTTGATCAGGTGCCATACACCGATGGCAAACAGCACGGCCATAATAGCGCGGCCAAACAGATCAAACGACTGCCACAAGGGCGGCTTGATCATGGCCACAAAGAACGTCGATAAGAAGAGCGACACGGTGGTAAAGACAGCACGCTGCCGGGCCGTATTCTCACGGCGATCATTCTCCAGGATCTGATTTACGACCCGGTCCCAGCGCGCCTGCATGTCGCGTGCGCGCGCAGCGTGCGGATTGTCTGATTGCAGAATCGAGGCGGCGCCGCCATTGCGTTGTTTGTTGAGCTGCTGATCGTGAAAGGCCCGTTCCTGTGGGTCGATCAGCGTGTGATACGCCAACGAGAGCATTGCGAAGTCACGCGCCGCTTTTTCCGAACCCCGGTTGACGTCGGGATGCCGCTTGCGCGCGAGCTTGCGATAGGCGGACTTAATCTCGGTGGCGGTCGCCGATCGCTTAACACCCAGGACCTGGTAATAATCGGTCATTACGAGGGGAATGGCCGCGGCCGGAACTCACGCCGCGCTCTCCGCCGAGATTCTAGCATCCGGGAATACGAACCGCTTAGTTTGTAGTTGATTGACGGCTATCGATCATCCACCCGACATCAGCTACTGTGACCGTTCAATAAATTCGACCAGGGTCCTTAAGGCGATACCGGTCGGGCCCTTGGACCGATACGGAGTCGCCGGATCGCCCCACGCCGTCCCCGCGATATCCAAGTGTGCCCACGGTGTCTCTTCCGCGAATTCCTTTAAGAAAGCGGCTGCCGTAATCGTGCCTGCCTTTTTGCCGCCAACATTCTTGATGTCGGCAATGTCGCTCTTGATTTGCTTCGTGTATTCGTTATCGAGCGGTAGTTGCCAGAACTTTTCACCGACAGCTTTACCCGCATCGATCACTTCATCAATCAGATTCTGATCCGTGCCCAGGATCGCGGTGTTCACATCGCCGAGAGCGATTGAGACAGCCCCGGTGAGCGTCGCCATGTCGATAATGCGCGTCGCGCCGAGCTTCTTCGCATAGGCAATCGCATCCGCCAGCACCAGACGCCCTTCGGCATCTGTATTGATAACCTCAATGGTTTTTCCGGTCATCGCCGTGAGCACATCACCGGGCTTGGTCGCTTTGCCGGAGGGAAGGTTTTCGGAACATGGCGCCACACCCAGCACCGGCACTGAAGGTTTCAATTGCGCGATGGCACGCATCGTTCCGATCACCGTCGCCGCGCCGGTCATGTCATATTTCATCAACTCCATGTTCTCGCCTGGTTTTAGCGAAATGCCACCGGAATCGAAAGTAATTCCCTTGCCCACGAGCGCCAGCAATTCCCCTTTTTTTCCACGGAACCGCGATGGCTGGTATTTCATAACAATCAGCTTCGGTGGTTCATCTGAGCCACGGGCGACTCCGAGCAGTGATCCCATCCCGAGCTTTTCCATCTGCTTTTGATCCAGGACGTCAAAGCTCAGGCCGAATTGCTTCGCTACTTTGCGCGCGCGCTCGGCCATGATGGTCGGCGTCAAATAAGCGCCGGGCTCATTCGCCATATCCCGCGTAAAGTTGATGGATTCCCCGATGATCAGGCCGCGGTCGGCGCCTTTCTGAATGGCTTTCTTGTCGGCCCCTTCAATCACTACGGTTGCGGTTTTGATCTCGCGTTGCTCTTTATCTTTCGTGCGGTATTTGTCAGGTTCGAATAGACCCATCGTCGCGCCGACGGTCGCGATTTGCGCGGTCCGTTCGGCATCGCCTTCAGCGCGCGGCACAATCGCAATCGTCTGCGCGTTCTTGCTGCGCAGGAAACGCACCGCCGAGCCGGCCATCTGACCGATTTGGGCCGCTTTGTAGTTCGCGCGATCGCCGCAACCGACCAGCAGCAGCCGCCGGGCCTTTAGCTTTCCACTGGCCAGATGAAAGTAGGCGGTCTCGCCTTCCTTGCCCGCAAATTCTTCAGCCTTAATTACGTCTGAAATCATGCCGCCCGCGGCGGCGTCCAGCGTCTTTAAGATATCCGCGGCGGCGTTCTCGTCTTTGAAAACAGCCACCGCCAACGCGTGGGCTTCAATCTCATTAATCGATTTGGAGCTTCCAATTACGTCCATTCTTAACCTCTTCTTATTTGTCGGGGCGGTACAAACTTTTATCTGTGCATGAGGCGCAAATTCAAGTTAATACCAGCTACCTGTTTCTTTGTTTCAACTCCGCGCGAGTTTCGCGATCGACCATCCGGCGCAATTCCGTCTCGCGTTTGTCGTAAAGCTTCTTGCCCTTGGCCACACCCACTTCAAACTTGATTTTGCGGCGCTTCAGATAAACGCGCGTCACCACCAAAGTCATTCCCTGGACAGCGGCCGCCTGATCGAGTTTGATGATCTCGCGCCGGTGCAGCAGCAACTTTCTGGTCCGCAGCGGATCGTGATTCGCCCGGTTGCCATGCGTGTAAGGCGAGATATGCGCATTGAATAACCAGGCTTCACTGTCGCGCACTGAGACGTAGGAATCCTTCAATTGGATCCGGCCATCCAGGACGCTTTTGACTTCCGTGCCCGTCAGGGCCGCACCCGCCTCATACTTGGCGGAGATATGATAATTGTGAAATGCCGCGCGATTTGTCGCCAGAACCTTTTCTTCCGCTGCAACTACCATTACGCATGTTTTAGGTGAAGGGTGAATATAACAAGGCCAAGGCTGGCGGAACAAGCAAACAAATGCTTAGGGCACAAGTAATTCAAGCCCGCGCGTCTATCGAATTTTCGTGTGTCTGATTTGTCCTTTCGTGTAAGTTCGTGGTTACGTTACCTGCGCAATCACAAACTGACATCAACCTAACGGCACGAAACCACACGAAACCGTAATGTTTGCCTCATTTGATAAGTTTTATGACTAGCGATCCTTCCGGCGATTATTCACGTTCATCGATCAGAAGACTTGGTCGAGCGGGTTGGCTCGTTCTTGGCCTGGCGGCTGTCATTCCTCGTCTCTTCGGCGCATTCTTTCTGCCCAACGCTTTTGGTGATGCCTATGTGTACATCCGCGACATCGGCAACTGGAGCAACAGGATATCCGCGGGCAACTTCCATCTGACTGACCTGTTCGGTTTTTGGCTACCGCTGTATCAACTGATCTCGGCGCTTTTGAATGTCGTGATCAGGAATGGATTTTATTCGGGCAAGATCGTTTCGGCTTTGTTCGGCGCGGGAGCTTGCTTGTTTGTCTACGCGATCACACTTCGCTTGACTGCTAGTCGACGCGTCGCCCTGATTATGTTCCTGCTGATCGCGCTCAATCCTCTGCACATCTTCTATTCGTCGTCGGCCATGACCGAGATGCCGCACGCATTTTTCATTGCTGGAGCGCTGTATTTTGTACTGGGCCGGCGCTGGGTCGTCGCCGCAATTTTTGGCGCGCTCGCCGGGCTGACCCGAGTGGAAGGCTGGATGCTGATCGTGTTGATTGCGATCATTCAGTTCATTTGGGAACGCCGGGTTTCAATCTTCCCGATCATAATTCAACTGACGGCGCCGATCTTCTGGTTCTACGTCTCCTGGAAAGCCACTGGAAACTGGCTCGCCTGTTTTCAACAACGGCAGGAGTATCACGACTGGCTGTTGACACAGAATCCGGAGATTGCGCAATTCTCTCTGATCAACGTCGCGCGTGATACGGGAGCGGTGCTCGTCTCGTCTGAGGCAGCGGTGCTGCTGGCGTGCGTTTTGACCACATGGCTGGTGGTCAGAAATGCGAGGAGCATCTGGCGGCGCTCACGAGCGTCTCAGATTACCGCGGTCGTGGCGCCGCTGCTGTTCTTCTTTGCTTTTCTGGCTCTGCTAATCGCTGCGTACCTGACACATCAGCAACCAATTATTTTTCCGCGTTATGGATTGATTTTTTTCAACCTGGGGCTGCCGGTGCTGGCGTGGTTGCATCTATGGACTAAGAAACAAAAGCCTCAGCTGGCTTCCCTTCTGCTGATTACGACAGTAATTCTGCTGGCCTTGGACACAAGCATTCAACTTGCGCTGACTACCGGCACGCTGCGGCAAATTGCCGTGCAACGCGCGGCGGCTGACTATTTACGAACTCAATTTGATCAGCGATCAGACAGCCGGATCTTTTGTGATGAAGGAACGGTGCGGGTGATGACAGGAATTCCGGACGAGCGATTTATCTCTTCAAACGATGCTCCCGGCGACCGTCAAAGTCTTGAACATTTCCTACACGAGAGGCAGGTCAAGTATCTCGTGTTCGTGAAACAACCCGGTTCAATTCCGCCGAAGGTTTTTCCGGAAGCCGGCACCAGCGCACCCGCCGGATTTGATTTGGTAATGCATACGTCTTCCAGATTTCTGCCCACTGACATCCGTATATTTGAAATTGCCCCAGGCAATGACAAAGACTCCGCAAGCTCCGCCAAATAGTCAGATCAATCTGCGTCGCAGCATGTCCAGCGCCGCCTGCGAGGCGCGCCAGCGCACCAGCTCGCGGTCGCCCGGAATTATTAATTTGCGATGTTCGGTGTGCGCTTCGTCAGCGAGCGCCACGTAAACCAGACCTACCGGCTTCTCTTCGCTGCCACCGGCGGGGCCCGCGATTCCCGTTACTGCCAAACCAAAATCGGTCTTCGCCCGATGACGAACGCCCCGCGCCATGTCGCGCGCGACTTGCTGGCTTACCGCGCCGAATTCTTTGATCAGTTTCTTGTCGACACCGAGCAGCCGCACCTTCGCCTCGTTCGAATAAGTCACCACGCCTTCCGTGAAATACTTCGAAGCTCCGGCCACACTTGTCAGGCGCTGAGCAATCAATCCACCAGTGCAACTTTCGGCCACTGCGACGGTAAATTCAGTCATGGCCAAACGCCGCCCGACTACTTCTTCCATGGTTTCGCCGCGAAATGAGAAGGCCGAATTGCCCAGGGCTTCCTCGATTTTCAGCGATAGATCATCGAGCAATGCTTCGGCATCCGCTTCAGTCCGTCCATTCGCGCGCAGGTGAATCTCGATCTCGCTGCTGTTGAAGAGAATGGTGGTCTGCGGGTTTTCATACTTCGTATAAATTGGGGCAATCTTTTCGTCTACCGCCGATTCGCCCAGACCGGCCACTCGCAGCACCCGCGTCACAATCCGTGTGCTGCTCGACAATTGCTCCAGACGCGCGAGCACGTGATGCTCGAACATCGGCTTCATCTCCCGCGGCGGTCCCGGCAATAGCGCCACGGCGCAGCCATCGTGTTCCAGAAAGAGTCCCGGCGCGGTGCCATTCGGATTTGCGAGGACCTGGGCGCCGGAAATCACCATCGCCTGGCGCGAATTTCGCTCCGGCATCTTGACGCCAAAGCTTTGAAAGCGGGCCTGGATCTCGCCCAGGACCTTCTCATCCAGCGTTAGCCTCTTATTCAGCGCGCGGGCCGCGACCTTGCGGGTGATGTCGTCTTCAGTCGGCCCCAGCCCACCGGTAGTAATCACCACGCGCGAACGCTTTACCGCATCCTTGATTACTTCCTCGAGACGCGCGTCGTCATCACCGACAATGGTTTTCAGTTTGACATCGATGCCGATGCGATTGAGCTGATCGGTAAGCCAAAGACTATTGGTGTCGCTGCGATGCGGCGACAACAGTTCCGATCCGATAGCAATGATCTCCGCCGATAACATGAGAGAGGATTATTACCACAGAGAAGACAAAGGAAGGAAACATGATCATGGACGGAAATTCATTCGATACTGTTGAGCAGACTTAGAGGGCGTGACGAACAGTCCGCGGAGCGGACGGGAGCATAAAGCCGTCGTCCGCTCCGCAGACTGGTTTGTTGATTCATCATCTCCTCGCTTATATTCGCTGTTTCTGAAAACACCATGAAAAAATCCTATTCGATCGTAGCTTTACCGGGTGATGGCATTGGTCCCGAAGTTCTGTCGGCTGCGCTGCGCGTGCTGAACCTCGCCGGCGGGCTTTTTCAAATTGAATTCCAGGTTGAATCAATTCCCTGTGGCGGTCATTACTATGCTGAGCATGAAATCGAATGGCCCGAAGGATCATTTGAAAAATGCGAAGCCGCTGACGCCGTGCTGCTCGGCGCAGTCGGGCACGAAGTAGACGGCAAAACAGTCTTCACTAAACCCGGCAAGCCGTATCCCGAACCGCAGTTGGCCGGTTTTGCTCAGGTAATTGCCAATCGCCAGAAGCTCGATCTTTACGCCAACGTCCGGCCGGTAAAACTCTACGACGGCGTCAAACACAAGATTCATGGCGAGCTGAAACAGGTTTGGGAGCCGGGCAAAGTCGATTACATCGTCATTCGGGAGAACACCGAAGATGCCTACACCGGCGAGACAAATCAGATCGAAGGCGGCCGCGTGACCCCAATCCGCATCACGCGGCGCGCAACGGAACGCGTAGTGCGCTACGCATTTAATCTCGCTCGCCGCCGCGCGAAACAAATGAAGGTCACCTGCGTCGATAAATCGAACATCATCGGCGCGCATCGTTACTTTCGCGACGTGTTTCGTGAAATCGGGCAAAGCGAATTTCCCGAGATCAAACTTGATTACGCGTATGTCGATGCTTTTTGCCAGTGGCAAATCCGGAACCCCGAATGGTACGACGTGGTCGTAGGTCCCAACCTCGTCGGAGACATCGTGAGTGACAATGGCGCGACCACGGCCGGTGGCCTGGGGCTGGCAGTCGGCGGGAACATTGGTGACGAGCACGCCATGTTCGAGCCCATTCACGGGAGCGCTCCGAAACATGCCGGCAAAGACAAGGCGAATCCGCTGGCTGCAATCCTTTCGGTGCAAATGATGTTGGACTGGCTCGGCAATCGTCACCAGGATGAAAGGTTGTTGAAAGCGGCGTCCGCGGTAGAGGCTGCGGTGGAAGCGCTGCTCAGTGAAGGCCGGACGCTGACCTACGATTTAATTGGCGAAGAGAAAGCATCACGTTGTAGCGAAGTTGGTTTGGCGGTGGAAGAGAAGCTGCGCGCGGTGGGTTAAAGTGGCACGGGCGTCCGCCCGGGTCACGCGCCAGATGCGCGTGCCACACCTATCGCTTATTCGCCAGCCGCCCCTCAATCTTTGGCAGACTAGCGATAACCGTGTCCCCAACGGCTTTCAAGCTCTTTGCTGAGACTTTATCAAGCGTATCGTCCTTCGTATGCCAGTACTGGTAGGTGCTCAGTTGGATGATGTCAACGGCATCAATTCCCGCTTTCAGAAACGGGCTGTGATCGTCGTCGCCGACGCCCTCAGTCGTGTTGACGAACTGGTTGTAATCAAGTTCTTTGGCTGTTTGCCAGATGACGTCCTGTAACCAGCTCGTGCTCAGGTCAGCACGGCCCAACTTCAAATCCTTGTAGCCAATCATATCCAGCAGGATCATCGCCTTCACCCGGCTCAACTCATTCTTCGCCACCAGCTCCGAGACATAGTGCCGGCTGCCATAGGTGTTGTCGGGCACAGTTTTTGTGGAATCGACGGGGTTAGGGTTGTGACACTCGTCCCAATCAGTACAAAACGCTTCTTCACCATCGAAGAAAACAAAGCGGTAAGTCATATTCAACTTAATTTTCTTCATCGCCAGGATGCGCGCAATCTCCATGACCGTGCCGGTTGAAGATGCGCCGTCCACGGCTCCCACGAATTTGAACTCCTTGCGGAGTTTGGTGTCATAGTGACTGCTGATGATCAGAATGTCGCTCGATGTGCCGGGCAATTCGGCGACGATATTGGCCATCTTCTTCGGGCCTTCCGGCGTGGTCGCTTGAAACTCATCAGCCGTAACCGTCAAGCCAAACGATCGCAACTGCTCGACGATATAGGCGCGAGTTTTTTCCAGCTCCGCTGAACCTGCCGGACGCGGGCCGAACTCGACCTGTTTTTTGACGTGCGCGTAAGCGCGGTCGCCATCAAATTCCGATTTTGCCGGCGCGGGCGAAGCGGTTGCCGTATTGGTTTCAGTTGGTTTCGGCGGGCTGCCGGGACATCCCAGCAGGGCGAGCACGAATATAAACGCGAGTGAAAGCGACGAAGTTTTCAGCACTTTTGTGAGTGATGGCTTAACACGTGATTGGCTCATTAAAGTTTAGCGAACTCTGAAAGAAATTAGCGATGACCGGCGCGCGTGGCTCGGGCGGCATGAGAAGTCTGTTCATGTTTCTGGCGCCGGCAGTCAGCGCAGATACCGATCATGCGCAAAAGATGTTCGGTCAATTGAAATTTGTGCCGCGCCGCCATCGCCTCCTGAATCGCCTCGAGCTCCGGCGAGTAGAATTCGATGATCTTCCCGCATTCAGTGCAAATCATGTGGTCATGATGCGGGTGCTTATAATTGTGTTCATAGTGCGCGCGGCCGTCACCGAACCTGACCTCCCGGGCGAGTCCCGCATCTGTCAGCAAACGCAGGGTGCGATATACGGTAGTCTGCCCGATGGTCGAATCCTGAGCGCGCACCAGCTGATAGAGATCTTCACCCGAAACGTGACCTTCAGTCCGAAGAAACACGTCGAGAATCAGGTCGCGCTGCGCGGTGCGCTTTAAGCCCTGCTTCTGAATGTGATTTAGAAATACTTCTTGCTCTTCGGTCATCGGTTACTTCAGACGGCAAACGAAGTGAACAGGCTCCGATTTTAACACCTTACTGGTAAGTGGCACACTAATGTTCGATGCGAAAAGAAGAGTAACGGCCCGACGGATCCAGAGTAATCTCTTCGACGTGGTTTACGGACGAAAACCGAGGGCCGGTGGCCAGATCGTTCCGGAACGCTTCGACACTCGGCTGCGGGCCTTCGACGAGCGCCTCTACCCGGCCGTCGCGCAGGTTCTTAACGTAGCCCACCACCTGATGGCGGGCCGCGGCTCGCTGCGCAAAGAACCGATAACCTACGCCCTGTACCTCACCGCTGATAAAAAACCTGCGCGCAATTTGATTGCCCATGAATGATTTTGATGTTAGCGCGAAGTCTGCAGCTCAACAACCGCAATGCCTCCGGCAGCCAGTGTGATGCTTAAGCTATCCGGGAGTCCGGTGCGCTTCGTTAAGGTCAGAGCGCGATCAGAGGTCCATTCCGTTGCGCCCGTAATCGCCTGGCCATGCAATGAAACAGTGGCGGTGACCTTCGCGTTACGATCAACCTGCGACAGACCCTGCTGTGGCTTGAACACCCCATTGTCGTTGAAGAGCGTAATCACCCACCCACGTGAGTTGCGGTTAACCAGGTACTCAACTTCACCTTCTACTTTTACCGGCGTAGCGTCAGCCGCGAGATGAGCCAGTAGATGCGCCACAAACGGGGGCATGCGTTCGTCCTCGCCCAGCAGGTCCGGCAGCGCCACGAACACCACTTTGCCGCGGCCAAAAGTATTGACTGTCACCAGGGGTTGATTGGCCGGGGTGACAATCAAAGGCTGCGCGCCTTTAAGCTCGACCAGATCAAATCTAAAGACGCCGCCCTGAAGATCCTGCGCCGCCTCGTTTGGGGCCAGGCAGCGCGCGTTATGAGCTTCGTCTTTTTCACCGGTCAATCGCAGGCCTGGCATCGCTGCGGGCAAACCGTTCACCTGGGCGGAATTGACGATGAGAGTACCGCCGCCACGCACATATTCTTCAATTTTTTTAGACCACGCTGGTGTCCATTCGAGGTCTCCACCCGAAACGACCGCGCGATACGAGCCAACTGCATCCAGATGCGTCTCAGAGGCGACCAGCACATCAAAAATATTTCCGAAGACACCGGGAACAAATGCCTGGCGCTCACCGCTGGCCGGCTCACCCTCGCGCACCAAACCCGGATAGTACGCGGCGCCAAAAAGTTCACGTAGCGCGCGATCACTGCGATTGATCTGGGAAACACCAAAGGGCCAGTGTGGATAGTCGGTCATCTCCCAGCCGTGAGCCGGATTCAGCAGAAAAGCAATCGGCGTATACGGCGTGCCCCGATCGGGATGCTTCTCAGCGAAACGGATGAATTCATCGGTAATCCGCCCGAGCGGATTCAGTTGAAAAGCGTGCTCGCCAGGGCCGGGTTTGAAAAACTGATCGAAACCCTGCTCGAGATACATGCCCGACGCCCCTGACATGTAATAGAGGTAGTAACTCTTCCGGTACCACGAGAGCGATGGGCCCATGGTCGCGCCGTAACGTGAGTGAAAAAAATTGTCCGGCCCGGCAAAGTTCTGCTGCTTGGTGAACGTCGTGGCGGAGTCGCCGAGGTTGGGCGCGTGATAATAGAAAAACTCACCGCCAAATTGGCGCGCAGCCCCGCGATTGAACGCGAGACGCATCGCCGTCATGGGCTGCACCGCCGCCGTCTCCATCCCGATCAGCTTAACGCCCCACTCTCCCAGCGCGTGCGCGAACGAAGTGCTCGACGTTGACTGGGCCGGAATCAACAAGTCCCACATTGCCCCCGTTGGTGTTTTGAATATGCCGGCCCACTTACGCGACAACGCATCCGTATAGAATTTGCGGTGCGCTTCAAGCAACTGCGGCCGAGTCATCTCCGGCGAAATCTTCAGATAAGTCGGGGCGTCATCCCACACATACCCAACGCTCTCGCCCGAAATCCAGCCAAGGAATTGATTGCGCAGCTCGCCGGTCAAAAGCTTGTGCGCCGCTTGAGCTTCAGCCTCGGAAGCAAAAACCGCCGAGCCGTAATTGATCAAAATCGCAAACGGAGATTTGGTCTCAGTCAAGTAACGGCGAAACGCGCTGCCATCTTTCAAGAGTACCGGCAGATCGGTGATATAGACCACCGGCACTACCACGCGCGAACCGAAGATGGGCACCTCGCGCTTCCCTGCATAGGTTTTTACAAACTCGTCGATAGGCTCTGCATTGAATGGATAGAGCGGACGCTCTGCCGGTGGTTTATCGTAAAGCTGCCAGAATTCTTTGGCTATGTTCCACGGCATCACAAAGTCACGCCCCGCAACCTGTCGCTGCGCCCAGGCCGGGCCCACCTCATTTGAAGTCGACGCAATCAAGGGCGAAAGTGGCGTGCGCGCCGCGGCCCATTGGCGCAGATAACGTTGAGCTGCGAAATCAGGTTTGCGGCGGCCTTCCGGGACATGGGTCAGATCGTTTGTCAGCAGGAAACAATCGACCTGCCGGCGCGACTCTGAAGCTTTGGTAATTTCGATTGAGACTTGCGCCCGGCCTTTCTGTAACGTGGCGGAGGCTCCGTCCCAGGTGAATGCCCAACCCCAATACATACTGATTTCGTCGTGTGGATCGACAACGTCTTGATCGCCGAACTCGTGGCTAAATACTTCGCGGCCATTCTGGGTAATCCGCACCAGAAAATTTTCGGTGTGATTTCCAAAGTCAGCATATCGAATCCACAATTTGTATTCGCCGCCGCGCGGGATCTCGAGGTCCTGCCAGATTTTTCCTCGCGTTTCATCGGCGCTGGCTGCGACTGAGTTCCATTCGCTTTCACCACCCTGCGACCATTCAGCTGCGACCCCGGGACCACTGATGGACCACCCCGGCGCTTTCGCTGCCGGAATTTCCAGGTAGGAGGGATTCAAGAGCGGCTCGTGCCGTGAGGTCTCAGTGATGCCCCGCATGTTTTCCGCTTCATACCAGAGATATTCGAAAGAAGGCCCTGCGGCTGAAGATTGAGAGTGGGAGACAGGGAGACGCGGGGACGCAGGGATGTCACACGTCAAGGAAGCGCACGCCGCTGAGACAAAAACCGCTTGAATAAAACGCGCTAAGCGTTTCGCTTTGTGATCACCCATTGTTCTGGTCGGTCAATCATACGGACTAATTGTCCTATCCTCCTAGCGCGCCATCTGCCAGTCCTTTATCGCGCCTACCGGATGGACCAGCATCAAAATCTCCAACAGCAGACTGTCTCTGAGCCAAAGCGCCAAAACAGCTTCGACCGCAAAAAACAAAACCAGCGACCAGCGCCAGCCCAATTTCGCCGCCAACATGAATCCAATCCCACAACTGATGATATCGCCAAACGAATTCATCACGCTGTCGCCCTGATAACCGAGCGCCGCCGTCGCCGTCCGATACCGATCAATAACAGTGTTAGTGTTTTCGATTATTTCCCAGGCGCACTCAATGGCAATCGCGACCACCAGTCCCCATTCGACAGAGATGCGGCGAAAAGCGAGATAGATCAACCCGCAGAACATTACGCCATGCAGCACATGCGTGAAGCTGTACGGATCAAACAGCAGTTGCGAGGTGAGCGAGCTCCAGGCGTTGGAAGTCCAGAATATGTTCGTACAAGAGCAACTCCAGAGGCGGCCCTGCAGGCGGAGTTCAATGGCGGTGGCAACGAGAAGTATGCCGATCGTTACCGCCGGCCAGAGATTTTTCCTGCTGATCACTATGGTCGGGTGGGTGAGCGTTGGTCAGCCCAAAGCATCAAGACATTCCGCGAGACTGCGTTTGCGGCAAGTAAACATGGGCGTGTCCCGGAGCGTAAAGCAACTAGCCTTGGTTTCCCTTAGCTCCTGAAACAGATCGAGAAAGTCCGCCGGCTTGTTGGTCTCAAAGGCGACCACAAATTCCTGATCGTCGAGGCCAAACGAATAGGTTGTGTGCAGCTTAACAGAACGGTATTTCGATCCAATGCGCAGGTTCTCTTCCATCATCTCCTGCCGCTGGTCCTGCGGGCGCGCGTACCACTCGCGGGTACGCTGCAGCGGACAGACGAACAAGTAGTCGGTTTGGCCGGGGACGATGTGGGTCCGATCCTCGGGATGCTCGACGCACCCGCTTTCGATATACATTGAGCGCTTGGTCATCGAAAGCAGCGAATGTGTAGGCTCGACGTACTTAGCCATTGGCGTCTGGTTTAGACGCGTGGTCATCTCCTGCATGGGATCGAGATCGGAGCCGATGCGCCAAATCATAAAATCCGCGTTGGTGCGCAGCCCCACAGTCGAATAACTTTGAATCAGCAACTGCTCGCGGAAATCATCGACGGATGAAATGAACGAATTTTTGCAGTCCTGCTTGTCCTGATCGGGGAGCAAACGCCATTCAGGGCGCGCGCGATAGAAAGTGAAATTGACGAATTGACGCGGGAGTTTACGCTTATGCTCTTCGATCTCGTCGACATTCGGCGCCAGGCGCAACGAGCCACGATTGTTATTCTGCTCACCCTCGGTGCTCATAAAAACCGATCCGAAATTAGCTGCGATACGTCTAATTGATTGCGCGAGATGATATCGATTAGCGCGCACCTATTCTGCCTTTTGTGTTTGCCATTAGCAACCGGCGAGGCGTGATTGGACTGCGTGTTATACTCGCGTGCTTTTCAACTTCTCGAGCGGAGAAATCCCCAGAATGAACAGACTTATTTTGACAGCGGCCTGTGTGGGTGCGGTAGTAATTGCCGCAGGTTGCAAGACTGAGCAAACGGGCACGCCGCCAGCGACGGGCACGCCTACGACTTCATCGTCCGCGACTCCCGACGCGTTCGCAAACGCGCGCACGCTCTACACTAAGGATTGTCAAAGTTGTCACGGCTCTACCGGCGAGGGCGGCAAAGCAAAACTGGATGACGGCAGCACAGTTAAGGTCCCCACGCTGCGTTCAGGCCATGCGCTCAGGCATAACGACGCCGATTATGTGAAGCAGATAACGAAAGGCGGCGACGGTATGCCGGCTTTTGACGGCAAGTTAACACCCGATCAAATGAACGAGATCGTCCGCTTCATCCGGCATGAGTTTCAGGGAAAATAGAAAGACAGAGGTCAGAGGTCACAAGTCAGCGGTCGGAGGTCATACATCCGAATTCTGGCATCTGACCTCTGATCTCTGATGTCTGACCTCTGACCTCTGACATCTGTTCTCTCCTTTTACTATTGGGCGTTCACCATTTACTATTTACCAGCCGTGTGCACCCATAGCTCAGTTGGATAGAGCGTTTGACTTCGAATCAAAAGGCCGGAGGTTCGAGTCCTCCTGGGTGCACCATAGATAATGAAAAAGGCCGGCGATGTTGCCGGCCTTTGCATTTCCACGTCGAGTCTTCACCCGTTTCCGCGGATGGCACTGGTTACTTCGTTTTGTTTACGACTCGCTCACGAGTTTCTTTGGTCTTGTCACTCGCAGCCGCGTCCGGACTTCCACCACCCGCCCGCGTTAGTCGCACATTGCCGTTAACGCCACTGATTGCGATTGCAGGGCCGCCCTTGCCGATTCGCGCCGAGTAACGCGACCAGGTGTCCTGCTTATCGACCTTAACGTCGCTTATCTCAGAACGCACGCTGCCATTCATTCCCTTGGCTTCCAGGTCAGCGTTCAAATCCGTTCCCAAACGCAGTTCAATGCTACCATTTACGCCGCTGATCCGCGCGCCTTCTTCGCCCAGCTGCCGCAGTCCGACTGACGTCTGGCCATTGACTCCGGAGATGTTTATCGACTCACTCGCCAGACCCAGATCGAGCCGACCATTGACTCCCCGAACTTCCAGCGATCCGTCAATGTCGCCGGTGCTGACTTTGCCGTTGACGCCACGCAACGACAGTGCGATCTGCCGCGGCGCCTTGATGAAAACTTCTTCCTTTGGATCCTTGCCGAACAGGTGGTCCCACAGCCCGGTATGCTTTTGACGGCTGCGAACCAGAATGCCATCGCTCGTTTGTTCCACGATCATTTCGCGACGCTCCAGAGACTTGGCAGTGTCACCAGTGCGACGCACCAGCACATCGGCGGTCTTGGTATCGGAAGTTTCGATAATGACCGCGCCGTTTATTCCCTGGACTTCAACGCGGGCGCCCGGACGCATCTCAAAACTCTTTCTAATCTCGTCGTTGCTGGCGCCGGGCGTGTTATCGCCGGAGGCCTGAACAGTGCGACTGATTCCTTCGCGCACCCCGCCATGTGAGCGCCAAAGTCCCAAAGCCGCGGCTGCGACGATCAGAATTACCACGATGATTATGCGTCTCATTTCTCACTTCTCCTGGTTTTCAGCCATTGCGCCTCGAGCGAGGCTTTCCTAGCTGAACGAAACCACTCCGCGGAAGGTTCCTTTGAAATAACTTAAAAGAACCTTTTTTGAAGCACGTGGTCCCAACCTATCTTCATTTACTAGCGCTGGCGCGGCCGAGAGACTCCAACACCATCAAAGACAAGCGCGACATCAACAGATAACCGGCATTGTCGACGGACCAGTTTACTTCCGGCATGTCGTCGACTGTGATAGCAATCGCGATTCGCCCCTGCTTCGTGTAAACGATAGCCACGCAACTTCGCAACGCATCCAGTGCCCCGTACTTACTCGCCATGGGAACGTCCGGAATCGTGCGCCCAATTGCGTTGCGCGACTGTTCCCGCTTCATCAGCTCAATCATCTCTTTGGATGCCTGAGGGCTGACGATTTCGCCACGTTCGAGACGCTCCATGAGCTGAACCATTTCATGCGGCGAACTGGCGCCCAGGCCGAACCGCTTATTAGCGGCAATCTTTCCTTCGGTAGTTTCGCCACCACCGCCAACGCGCCGCATCAGGCGGGTCTCCTTCAGGCCCAACGATTCCATGCGCGCATTAACCGAATCGGTGCCCAGATAATCGAGCACCATATTAGTCGCCGTGTTATCGCTGAGGGTCATCATCAATCGCAGGCAGTCCTGCAACGTGAGCCGTAAACCATCACTCAATTCAGGCAGAATGCCGGAACCGCCATACCGCGCGGATTTGCTGAGCACCAGCTCATCAGTCCATTTGCCGCGGCCCTCGGCGACGCGAGCGAACGCTTCAATCATCACCGCAATCTTAATAGTGCTGGCGGTGCGGACACGCTCATCACCCTGGACCGAGTACGTCTCGCCGGTTTCGAGGTTCTTTGCAAATAGGCAGACTTTTCCTTTGAATCCATCGAGCTCGGATCGAATACGGGCATCCAGTGTGGTCTTTGTCTTCTGCCCCAGGATGGGGCGAGGGCTAATGAGTACGACTCCCATCACCAATATTGCGATTAGACTTTTCTTCATATTGATCGAATCTCCGAGTGTCAGAAGCCCGCGCGTAAGCGAGGGCAAGCCGCCTAAACCCAATCTGAAGAGATCGGAGCTTGCCCTCCCTAACGGTCGGGCTTCTAACACCTCACTTGACGAGATGTTTATACGATCGATGACCAACAAAACAAATGCTCCGGTTAATGCGAACATCAACCGGAGCAAAAAACCGCGAATTGTTTCTGCTTAGTATCTGACCCGAACGCGGTAACTCAATGTCGCCTCGCCATCCTTGGCCACAGGCACGTTGAACTGGGCCGCGAACGCCGCCGTCTTTTTCGCTTCAAAGGTCGAACTAACCATGTCCCAGTCTCCGCCAATGGGCTCGTTCACGACCACGGTGATGGGCACGTCCTTGTGATTGCGAATTTTTATTTCGTAAGCATATTCGTAGACGTTGCGCGCGATGACCTTGTAATCGGTCTGCTTGCGATCCGCGATGATGTCAAAAGCGTCACCCACTTTTACGCGCACATCTTCATCCTTTGGCGTGTGATCGATTTTGTCTTCGCCAATGAATTGCTGATTGCCCTTATCGTCCTTTTTATAGAGACGAATTGTTCCTGCCGGCAGCGGCATACCCAATTTGTTCGTCTGTGAATTACGGAACTGTACGAACACGCCCACCTTCTCGCGGATCGCCTGGCCCGGGTTGTTATAGCTCTGGTAGTACATCCGCTGGCCGCTCAGCACGAATTCTTTTCTCACGTCGAAGCCCGCGGCTTCCAGCAGCGAAACCTGCTTCGTCTCGTTGTTGTTCATTGTAGTCGGGCGTTGCAGCGTGTAGAGGTGATATTCAAAAAAGCCCTGCTCCTGAAACTGCGATTCGCTCACCGCGTCCTTCGCGCGCATTGCCCCGGCCAACGCATAGGTGCGTTCCTGCGAAACGCGGTTCACATCGCCGGCCACCAGTTGCAGGCGCGCGTTCTCAAAGCCGGTGCCACTCGAATTCATCAGTGTCACCCAGCCCTGCAAATCAGCTTTGGTATCGTCGGCATTGACCACCAACACGTAATCGGACCGCCAGTTCATGCCGGTGGTCAGGTAGCTCGCTTCGACGTTCTGGGCCGCCACCTCACGATTCTCGATGTCCCAAATCAACGTAGGACTAGCGACCAAATTCTTCGGCAGATCCGGGAAGCGCATCTCAGCGATGTTCGTCGGGTTGATAACGATCTGCCCGTTGATGCGCCACACCTGGCCGCCGTTATTGGAAAGGAGCGTCGCCTGCACCGGTTCGAAACTTTCCGTATTGTTCGAGTAGCGCCGCAGCACCAGAGTCAATTCACGGCCGACAAATTTATCCAGCAGTTTGGCGGGATTCAGCAGGTCGTATTGATAATTCTGTTCGAGAATCCTGAGGGCCGTGGGCGCCGTCAGCGAGCCCAGATGCACCGTCTCTGGTTGGATCTGTGCGGTCACGTCAGCAAACCGTAAGGCAATCCGGCCCGACGGCAAGGTCAGGCGACGCGTCTCGCGCACCAACCCGAGATTTGAGTTATAGACGGTTATATTGACTGATTGACGATCTTTTGCCGTGGTCGTCTGCTCGACGGTCTGAGCAAACACAGCGGTCGCAGCGGCGACTGTAAGGCTAATTACTAAAATCAGCTTTGATATACGTAACATTGTTTCGTAGCCTCCAAAAAAATATTGCGAATCGGCGTCTCTTTTTTTGACGCCACAATTAGAACGATTTCGAACCGCTGCCTTGCGCTCTGGCCCGCAAAGTCCGCATGCCGTGTTTAGGCCCGCAGTATAGTAGGGTTGCCTGTTCGCTTATAATTAATTTCGGAGCTGGGCCCCAAGCGTAGATCAAATCATGGCTGATTATAGAAGCGGCTCGCGCAGCCGCATCGTCGTCAACACCTCAAGGCAAACCGGCCGCGGCCCCGCGCGCCGCGCACCTGCTTCACGCAGCCCGGAGATCTGGGTAGCCCTCAGCGTAATTGGCGCCGCCACCCTGGCGACCTTTCTCGCGCTGTACCTGACCAGCCGGCCATACGATCCGATGAGCACCCGCCTGAATGCGCAGCAAACGGTGCCGGCGGGTCCGAGTTTGTCACCAACTCCGAAACCTTCCGTCAGCGCTACACCTACTCCGGTTGCGTCAGTCAGCGCGCCATCGCCGGAAACCAGTGAGGCGCAGCCGGCGATCGTCGATGACACAACAATTCAATCAGGCATTGAGAAAGCACTGGCCGCTGATACGGCCACAGCCGGCGCGGATGTTAGCACGCTGGTTGAAAATGGCCGCGTCACCATTGTCGGCTCAGTAAAATCGGCTGAGATGAAACAACGAATCGAGAGAATCATTCGCTCCGTAAAAGGCGTTACCAGCATTGACGATCAGTTGGTGGTGAGTGCGCCGAGCCCTTAGACGTGAAGACTGGAGCGCTAGCGGCGGCTTTTCCAGCTTTATTTCAACTCAGGAGCGCAACCGAGACGCTTGCCTCAAAAGGGCTCAACGGATATGCGGTCTCTGTCTCATTCACACCTAGCTTCAGCCAGGTGACCCAAGCTGCCGAAACAGACGGAAATCTTAAGTCGATCCTGATCACCCGGCTAAAGCCGCGAGAGAATGAGACAACGCCAGTGCTTTTGAGGCAAAGCCCAACCGAGACGTTAGCTCTACTTAAACCAGCCGGTTAGCCGCCGCAACCAACCGCTGCTATCATACCCGCATCGAATTTCCGGCCTGATTGGCTCAAAGATATAAAGGAATCATTCATGAATCGAACGAAATTCTCCGCCTTTTTGCTGGCCCTCGGGTTGGGACTCTGTTTTGCCGTAGCGCCCCGTACGGCATCGGCCCAGACCACCCCGTCAGCTGAAATCGTCCTCGTGCTCCCATTCGAAAATACTTCGGAACACCGCGAATACAACTGGATCGGCGAGAGCTTTGCTGAGTCTCTGACCACGCTGCTGGATAAGCCGGGATTGATCATCGTGAGCAGTGATGAACGCGCCGTCGCTTATCAAAAACTGCGGTTACCCCAGACGGTGATCCCTTCGCGCGCCACGGCGATCAAGATCGCGCGCGAGCTGAAAGCTTCAATGGTGGTGTTCGGCACTTACAACGTGACTATTTCACCGGGCGAAAAAGCTGAGACGCCGGTCGCCGGCATCATCGGCCAGGCCAAAGTGATTCGCGTTAATGAAGGCCGCCTGGCCGGCGACATCTTCGACGGCTCATGGGCTCCGCGGCAATACGACTTTGCCGATTCAGTTAAGGAGCTGCAAAAGCTGCAGGGCGAACTCGCATATCAGATCCTGTATCAGCGAGATCGGGCTCTGGGATTTTCGCGATCCAATCTGGTGCAGGAAGCCACCAAGGTGCCGCCTGTGGCCTGGGAAGCGATGCAGAAGTGCATGCTGACGGCGGAAGCGGATTCCACTCGCGAAAACTACTGCAAGAACGCGCTCAACCTCTATGCGAAGGAAAACGGCGGTGGCGTATATCCTTTGGCCGCGTTTGAATTGGGGCGCTTCTATTTCAGGCGTTCGCAATGGAAGCAGGCCATCGAGTACTTCACGATGATGCAGAAGAAGGATGCGCACTACAACGAAGCGCAGTTTTACGCCGGGCTGGGTTACTGGAAGATCGGCGACATTGCGCACGCAGTGAGCACGCTGGTGCCGCTGGCTGATGAGAAAGTTATGCCGCTGGTCGCTGTTTACAACAACGCCGCGGCTGTTTCCCTGGAAGCTGCGCGCACCGAAAAGAAGCCTGAGGAAAGGACGCGCCTGTTGAATCAGGCAATCACACTATTGTCTCGCGCCGGGGACTCATCACCGGATGACGGCACGGTCCTGTTCAATTATGGGTACGCTCTCTTTCTGAGCGAGAAATATGCTGAAGCGGCGCAAAAACTCGAGAAGGTAATCGCGGGCGATCCGGGCGACGGGACCGCATATTTTCTGTTAGCGAAGAGTCAGGAACGGGTGAATCATGCCGAGGCGGCCACCGCCGCAGACAATTTTGCTCGCAAGCTTTTGACCGGCAGCTATGCAAAATGGCAGACCGAATGGCAGAAGTCGCAGACCGTTCCGAATGTCACTTTGCGAACTCGTGATGTGCTTAATCAGGTTGACCTGTCAGACCTCACCCGCGGACGCGAAATCGAAGAGGCCAACGCGCAGAACGCGCAACAGGCGCTGGCGAAAATCCGCGATCTTTATCAACAGGGCCGGGACGATGAGGCTTTGGTTGAGATCCGAAAGCTCCTGAATATCGAGCCCACCACCGCCGAGGCATTTCTTATTAGTGGCCGTATTAATCAACGGCGTGGCGAGCAGGAAGCGGCGATCGCGGCGCTAAAAACCGCGATCTTCTGGGACTCCCGGCTAATCGATGCGCACATACTGTTGGGAAGAATTTTCCTGGAGCGCGGCGACATGGGCGAGGCTCGCAAGTACGCAACCAGCGCGATCACGCTCGGGCCCGACAATCAGGAAGCTATGGCCCTGCAGCGACAAGTGACGATGGGCCGGCCGTGAGCGGCAAGGGGCAGAGAGCAAAGTGCAAAGAGCTAAGGGCGAAAAGGCAAAGAGCTAGGTGCGAAGAGCTACGGCAGAGAGTCAAGGGGTAACGGCAAAGAGCCCAAGAGGTCGAATCGAAAAGCGGCTTTGCCGCAGCACATAGCGGTAAGCCTCTGGCTTACCGTAAACCGTTGTTTTTATCTATTGCGTCGAGGCTAAGCCTCGACGCAATTTTCTTTGACAGGATCCGGGTGGGCTGAGCCCCCGCTATGTGAGGCACCGAAGGTGCGAACCATTCCATGCTCTTTGCCCTTTGCTCTTTGCCCTCTCCCCTTTGGCACGGCAAGTGCTGAAGGAGAAGTCGGCAAGCACGATATGAAACGTGCCCCCGCCGCCATCACTTCTCTGAGCGCTGCAAGCCGCTGCGCCAGCCGCCCGCCGAGCGATCCTTCAGTTTAATCCCCCCGAAATGGAACCCGGTCAGAAATGACCGGGTTCTCCCGCATTTATAGACCTATTTCCTTAATCATCGTATTTACAGCGTTCTGGAACCAATAGCCGTTTCACCGCGCCGTCTTAATTATTCCATTCCAATTAACTGTCAGTGTGAACTGTGAGAGAATCCGTCGGTCAGTCAGCACTGTCAAAAAGACGGTTTTTGTCACTTTGACAGTGCCGCTTTTTGTAAATTGGAAGCCCAAAAGCGCTATTCAACCAGTTGACCCTCGGCCTTCCAAAAAAATTTTTGGTCTTCCAGACAAAGCGACTGGTGACTTCCAGAATTCTTCAATCACGACGATCGGGCCCGAGCTTTCTCAGCGCCGCGACGCCCAATGCGGCCGAGTTATCACTCACCGCGGGTTCGGCTCTGCTGACGATTCTCGCCTTCCCTAATTTTGATCTCTGGTTCCTGGTCTGGATTAGCCTGTCGCCGTTGCTCATCGTGATTGCTCGCGCGCCTTCTGTGACCCGGGCGGCAGTGACCGGCTGGATGTGGGGTGTCGTCTTCTTTTACGGGAGCTGTTGGTGGTTGACCTATCCGATGATTCGCTACGGCGGTATCAGCCCGTGGGTGGCGTATCCGCTCTTGGTTTTGCCGGTGATGCTGGCAGCACTTTTCCCGGCGTTGTTCGCCGCTGCGCTGGGCCAAACATTTCGGCGTTTTGGAAGCGCGTCAATGCTGGCGGCGCCCCTGTTATGGGTAGCCGTTGAGTGGCTGCGTTATATCGTTACCGGAATGCTTTGGAATGCCCTTGGTTATTCGCAAGCCTTTCACCCGCGTTTGATTCAGAGTGCCGCATGGGGTGGCGTCTACGCGGTGAGCTTTCTGATCATAACGGCAAATGCGGGGATTGCTTTCTGGTTTATTCGCCGCACAACGCGCTCTCTGATTACCTCGGGTTTGCTTTTGGTTTGCCTCGGAGGATTGATTCTAGCGTCGGCTCTTCAGAGCAACACACGCCATTCCGGGGCCGACACCCAGCGCCTAACGATTATCGCGATTCAGCCGAATGTGCCGATGGATCTGAATGGCGATCCAAAACAGATGGATGCACTTGTCGCCCGGCACATCGCCTTGAGCATTTCGGGCCTGAATGGCTTGAAGACTCATCGTGAATTCGGCGCCGACCTTTTGCCGCGCCTGATTATCTGGCCTGAGTCGCCTATGAACTTCACTTACGCGCGCGATCAAAAACTCAGACAGGCGCTAGCTAACTTCACGAGCACCAATCACACCTCACTGCTGCTTAACTCGCTCGAACCCGCTCTCGGCGGTGGCGATCAAAATTCTGCCATCTTAGTGAATGAAAAGGGTGAAATGTCGGCGCGGTATGATAAAATCCGTTTGATGCCGTTTGGCGAGTATGTGCCGCTGCCCCAGTGGCTACCGGGCGCGAGTTCGGTACGCGGCCTCGTCGGCGAATTCAAACCCGGCAGTTCGTACACGCTGATGCCCCTCGGCGCGGTTCGCGCCGGGGTTTTTATTTGCATCGAGGCTGCCCATCCCGGCATTGCCCGAACTTTCGCTCACGAGGGTGCTGAGGTCTTGATCAATATTTCGAACGACGGGTACCTCGGGCCGACGCCGGTGATGCGGCAACACTTGAGTAACGCGGTGTTCCGGGCAGTAGAAAATAATCGCGATCTGCTGAGGGTCACGAACACCGGCATTACGGCGTACATCACTTCGACCGGTGAGGTCCGGGATGAGACGAATGGTTTCCAGGAAGCAACCCGAACCTGGCAGATCACACGAGGAAACAACGAGACGACCTTCTATACCCGTCATGGCGATCTCTTTGTTTACGGCTGCGCTTCACTCAGCCTTGGGTTTGTAGCAGCTAGTTTCAAAAGAAGGAGAGTGTCAGAAGCCCGACCGTAAGGGAGGGCAATCTTAGCGAGAGTTGCCCTCGCCTCACGCTCGGGCTTCTGACACGATATCAATGATCACGACAGTTTCAATTCAGGATTTACGAAATAGCTTTGACGATCTAAGCAAACGAGTCGCCCAGCTCGGGAGGTTTCTTTGATGTTCCGGCCCGTCGCTCTGAATTAGAAAAGATCGAGGCGCAGGCTTCCGCACCTGACTTTTGGTCCGATCAGGAAGCTGCTCAGAAATTGCTGCAGCAACGCAGCCGCACTCAGCGCACCATCGAACGGCAGGAGAATTTCGAGACCAAAATATCCGACGCCGGAGTGCTCTTTGAATTCGCAGAAGAAGATGAAAGCTCGTTGGGCGAGCTGCGCGAATTAATCGTTCAGCTCGAACACGACCTGGTCGCGGCCGAAACAGAAACATTACTGGCCGGCGAGAACGATGCGCGCAACGCGATCTGCACCGTTCATCCCGGGGCCGGCGGCACTGAGTCGCAGGACTGGGCAGAGATGCTGCTGCGCATGTACTTGAAATGGACCGAGCGGCGCGGCTTCCGGACCGAGATTATCGACTATCAACCGGGTGAAGAGGCAGGCATTAAGAGCGTAACGTTTAAAGTCGAAGGTGACTATGCCTATGGTCTGCTCGCGGCGGAAGCCGGCGTGCACCGGCTGGTGCGTATTTCGCCATTTGACCAGAACGCGCGGCGGCACACATCGTTTGCTTCGCTGTTCGTCTACCCGGAAATTGATGAGGACGTCGAAGTTGATATCAACGAGAAGGACCTGCGTGTTGACACGTATCGTTCGACCGGCGCCGGCGGGCAACACATCAACACTACCGACTCAGCAGTGCGCATCACGCATATGCCGACCGGCATTGTGGTTTCCTGTCAAAACCAGCGTTCGCAGCATCAGAACCGGGCCGTAGCAATGCAGGTGCTGCGTTCGCGGCTTTATGAGCTCGAGCTGGAGAAACGTCGCGCGGAAACCAAAGAGCTGGAAGCGAATAAGCAGGACATCAGCTTTGGATCACAGATACGCAATTATGTGCTCGCGCCTTATCGTTTGGTGAAGGACGCGCGCACGAAGCTGGAACGCGGCGATGTCGATTCAGTTTTGAATGGCGACATCGACGATTTTATTAAGGAGTATTTGTTGTCGCGTCGCGCGGCGTGAGATCAACCGACAGAGGTCGACCTGCTTTGGTTCGGAGTTCCGCGTTTACGCGGCCAGCGCTAAAGGCTGAACTCCAAAACAGGACAATCGGCCGCACACTACTGACTGCCGACCACTGATTTATGGCTGCAATCCCCTCAGATCTCGAAGTCGATTCTGCACCGCGAAACACGCGTGTCAACGAAATCATAGCTATCTCGCTGATTGCGGTTGCCCTGCTGCTTGGCCTCTGCCTCGCGTCTTATCATCCCAACGACCTTTCGTGGAACGCGGCGGGTGAAACCGACGCGCGCAACTGGATTGGCGCCGTGGGAGCGAATGTCTCCGCCGGGCTGTTCCAGGCGATCGGTTTGGCCGCTTACCTGCTTCCGTTCCTGATACTTGCCGCAGCCTGGCGCCGCTTCCGCTCGCTCAAAATAAATGCGCCGCTATCAAGACTAGCTGGATTGCTGATCATTGTGCTTTCGTCGTCGGCTTTGCTTTCGCTCGCCAACTTGCGGCCGTTCTACGATGGCAGCTTCAACGCGGGAGGATTGACTGGCGCGATAATTTCACGCGCGCTGGTGGCCGGGCTCAACAACATCGGCGCCACGATCCTCCTGGCCGCTGTGGCCGCGACCGGAATCCTGCTGGCTACGAATTTTTCCTTCGCGAACTTCTATGAAAAGTTGGCGCAGGCCATCGGCGATCGTTCGACATTGTTCAGCGCCTTCCCAAACAGATTTGCGGCGTGGCGGCAAGCACGGCGCGAGCAGCGCCAGCAAAAACGAGAGTTGCGCGCGCAGGCCGCGGCTTCCGCTGAGGCTGATACTTCGACCTCGATTCTGGGAATTCAAACCGAAATACGCAGTCCCGAATCAGCGGGGGATGAGCTGGCCGAAGCTTTCGCTTCGTTTACGGCCGCAACGACTGCGCCGCCGAAAACCATGTCCGCGGCCGCCGGCGCGGCGGCGGCCGCGGCGAGGAAAACGGGACCGCGAGTCCGGTCCACCGAAGCGGCTGAATCAGCCGTAGTCGAAGACATGGTGCGCGAGGCATCGGTCAAACGAAAGTCCGAGTCGCCCAGCAGTGGCGCGCTTCCCTTCGAAGAAAAACGTCGTTCATCGAAGACGGCCGCTTCCGATTATCAGTTGCCTCCGGTCGAGCTTTTGAACGAGCCGCAAATGCGCCGCGAGCAGGCTGATGATGAACTGCTCGGTATGGCCACCAAGCTCGCCGAAAAATGCCGCGAGTTTAATGTCACCGGCCAAATCAAATTCATTTGTCCGGGACCGGTGGTCACTACGTACGAATTCAAACCCGACCCGGGCGTTAAGTATTCGCGCGTGACCGGTCTGGTCGACGATCTCTGTCTGGCCCTGAAAGCTGAATCGATCCGCATTGACCGCATGCCGGGCAAACCGCACGTCGGCATCGAAGTGCCCAACCCGCGCCGCGAAACAATTTTCCTGAGAGAAGTAATTGAGTCGCGCGCTTTCAAGGAATCCAATTCCAAACTCACAATTGCGGTGGGTAAAACCATCGACGGCCTGAATTACGTCAGCGACCTGGCCAAGATGCCCCACCTGCTGATTGCCGGCACCACAGGTTCAGGCAAGTCGGTAGGCGTCAATTCGCTGCTCCTGTCGATCCTTTATCGCGCGCGCCCGGACGAAGTGAAACTAATTCTCATCGATCCGAAGCGTCTGGAGCTGGGTCTTTATGAAGACATTCCGCATCTGGCGACGCCGATCATTGTCGATCCGAAACCTGCGGCGCGAGCTTTGCGCTGGGCGGTAGGCGAGATGGAGCGGCGTTACAAAGAACTGGCCGGCTGGGGTGTGCGCAACATCGACGGCTACAACGCTGAACGCGAACGCCGCAATTCGGTGAAAGATTTTGATGAAAACGGTCAAGCGTGGACGCGCATGCCTTTCATCGTCATCATCATCGACGAACTCGCAGACTTGATGATGACTTCGGGCCACGAAGTCGAAGATTCAATCACCCGTTTGGCGCAGATGGCCCGCGCAGTCGGCATCCATCTGGTGCTGGCCACGCAGCGGCCATCAGTCGATGTGATTACGGGATTGATTAAAGCTAACTTCCCTTCCCGCATGTCGTATCGGGTTTCTTCCAAGATCGATTCCCGAACCATTCTCGACACGAACGGGGCCGAACATCTGTTAGGACGCGGCGACATGCTGTTTCTGCCACCGGGTTCGTCACGCCTGCTGCGCGTGCACGGCGCCTATGTCGACGAAACGGAAATCCACAAGATCGTTGCTCACGTCAAGAAACAATGGGAGCCGGACTACGACGAAACCATCACCCAGTCCGACGAGGAAGCGATGGGTTTGGAAGATTCCGGGGGTGAACGCGACGAGCTCTTCGAAGATGCCCTGCGCATTTGCGTCGATATGAAACGGGCTTCTACCTCGGTGTTGCAAAGACGCCTGCGCATCGGCTACGGCCGCGCGGCGGCGGTGCTGGATCAAATGGAACGCGAAGGTTTGATCGGCAAAGCCGACGGTGCGCGCCCTCGCCCGGTGCTGCAAAAGGCGTTTGAACTGGTGGGTGATTGGGAAGAGCAGGAGGCCCAGGTCTGAGCTTCCTGAAGATGGCTTCACATTCACGCCTTAAATAAGATTGACTATCGAGGCCGATAAATTACGCGCCGCAATAAGAGCACCGAAGCAAATATCCACAGCTTCTGTGGATAAGTCTGTGGAGATCGCACAATCTCGTGTTACAACTTTCTTACGTTGCAACACTTCCAGCAAATTGCACTCGGCAGAGGCAGCAAACTCCTGGTTCCGCTGTTGGCAGCTTTAGTTTTTCTGCCGGCCTGCGCTAAGCAAACCCACACTTCCAAATCGACTGACCGCCGGTCCGTTTATCTCGCTCCGTCAACGCGAGGCCGCATCAATGTCAACACCGCTACCGCGAACGAATTGGAAACGTTGCCAGGCATCGGCAAGGCGTTGGCGGCGCGCATCATCGAACACCGGGAAAAGTACGGCGCCTTTCGCCGTCCTGAACATTTGATCATTGTGCGCGGCATCAGCGATCGAAAGTTTCGCGCGCTGCGAGAATTGGTCGCGGTGGAATAGATCAAGCGAAACAAGCCGTGCGTAAAATCTAACGTATGGCCATCATCAACGATTAAGCGCTGAAGGCGCGTAATGTAAAAGCCTGGGGGAACGCCCAGGTAGGAGTTTCCCCATGCCTATCAAGCGCTGAAGGCGCGTAATCCCGATAGTCAATTGAAGACCACAAAGGGCGGAGCGCTTCTTTCAGCGATTCATGTCGCGCCTTCAGCGCTCAACGAAAGGTAAGAAAATCTTTTTCCTGGGGCGCTGCCCCAGGCTTTTGCATTAAGCGCCTTCAACGCTTTGGATAATCACGGCAACCTAAGCTCATACCCTAAAGAATCAGCGTTGTCAGCCATAATGTCATCACACTTCTGATACCATTCCCCGCCAACGAAATGCCGATTACCAGCCAACTCCGCGAAGCAGCGCGCGAGATCTTCGACCAGACCTTAGCGGCCGTCGATCCGAGCGACGCTGTGCGACGCGCGGTCACTAAAGAAGGATCCCGACTGCGGATTTGTGATAGCACCGTCGACGTCACCAATCGCCCGATATATGCAATTGCGATCGGCAAGGCCGCGACGGCAATGAGTGCCGCGCTCGATAACCGGGTGGGTGATTTATTGTCGGCGGGCTTACTCACCGGGCCCGCAAACGACGATGAATCAGCCCGGCCCAAACGTTGGCACTTATACCAAGGCGGCCATCCCCTTCCTAATGAAAACAGCCTGGAGGCCGCGTCCCACGCCTTCTCCTTACTCGAACGCGCTAATAAAGAACGCGCCCTCATCATTTTTCTGATCTCAGGGGGCGGCTCGGCGATGATGGAATGGCCCGCAACCGACGATATTTCACTCGCCGATCTGCGCAGCGCAAATAAAACTTTAGTCGCCTGTGGCGCTTCAATTTCAGAGATCAATTCAATTCGCCGAGCCTTCTCTGCGGTCAAAGGCGGCAAACTAGCGGCGCGCGCGCCTGACTGCGATCAAATCACGCTCATCGTTTCTGATGTGACGGCGGGGCAGGATTGGGAGGTCGCTTCCGGGCCCACGCTTGATCCGCCGGCGGACGCGCCCGATGCGCAGGAAATTATCGAGAGATACCAGTTGAGCGGTCGTATGCCGCCGGTGATTGTGAAGAGGATCGATGCTCAAACCGCGAAGAGCAGTGTAGCTATGCAACGGTTGGGACGGCACTTCGTCTTACTTGATAACGACTCTGCGCTGCATGCTGCTGCCGAATCGGCGCGCGCCCGAGGCTTTGTGACTGAGATTGCGGATGACATTTCGGATCAACCGATAGAGGAAGGCTGGGCGCTACTCCTCAGCAGACTCGAAGCGCTCCGGGAAACTAATCGCGGTAGCGGCAAGACCATCTGCTTAGTCTCCGGTGGCGAATTCAGTTGTCCCGTGGGGGGCGATGGAATCGGCGGTCGCAATCTGGAAACGGCGTTGCGACTGGCGAACGATCGTCGCCTGGCCCGCCTGCCCGCCGCGGGAGTCTGTGCCGGGACCGATGGAATTGACGGAAACAGTCCCGCGGCCGGAGCGCTTATCGACGACACGACACTGATTCGCGCGCAAGCGATTGCTCTTGCGCCGGCAGATTTTTTGAAGCGCAGTGATTCATACTCATTCTTCGTAGCGCTCGGTGATGTCTTATCAACCGGACTGACGGGAACGAATGTTCGTGATGTCCGGATACTGCTTTCATATACCTAGCATTGCGGAAGACGCCAGAGGCGTGCGTACCCAGGCTCTTGACCTCAGACAGTCCCGCGTCATATAAAACTTACCGAACGGAGATCACATTGGCTGCTCAACTCGATCAAATCAGCACTCCCGGCTCGGCGACTCTTACTTTTAAAGATCTGGCAGACGAATTGAATAAGCGACAATCGGCGCCGTCGCTCGCGGAGATTAACGCACTGGTCGACCGCACGCAGATTGACCCGGACGAAGTAACTCCGTACCTGGGATTCAAAGCGGGCAATTATTCACGTCACCGAGTGATGAAGAACGAGCATGTCGAGATGCTGGTGCTTTGTTGGAAGCCCGGACAACGCACACCGATCCACGATCACAACGGCTCGCATGGGGCCGTTTTTGTTTATCAGGGCATTTTGTGGGAGACGATCTTCGACTACGATACTGACGCCGGCCTGAACTACAAATCCCATCGTGAGCTGCGCGCCGGCGGCCTGACGGGTTCAGAAGACCCCGACATTCATCAACTGGGAAATCCTGATGTGAGTGGCCGGGATCTGATCACAATTCATATTTATGCTCCGCCGCTGGGCGTGCTGAAGACCTATAAGCTCGGCAGCGCTACCGTCGATCTCTACACCCCCGCCGAACCTGACTTCGTTTAGACAATATGTGGAGTGCGGCGGCTTGTCGCCGCTTTTTTCGTCTAAGCGAAGCAAAGCGCTGTCAAGTCAGCGCACTTCATAAGAGCCGCGATCCCTATTACGACTACTGAGCGAACGTTCGCAAGCTAAGTGTTCGCCCGTCCGTATTAATCGAGATCGTTCCCTTCATTCCCGTCGTCATCACCGCAGCTCCTTTCCACTGCCACCTCTCGACCACTTCTTTGTGCGGATGACCAAACATTGAACGGCGTCCCACCGAGATTATTGCCAACTGCGGAGCGGTCGCCTGAACGAAACCCACGGTTGACGAAGTTCTGCTGCCGTGATGAGCAACTTTGACGACATCGCTCTTCAGATTCCAAGCACCGCTCAAAATTGCAGCTTCGGCACTCGATTCGATGTCAGCCGTAAATAGAAAACGTTTTTCACCATAGCGTAAGAGCAGAACCAGGCCGTCGTTGTTGCCGTACGAGCCACGCCCGCCGGCCCGCGGCGGTGGCCAGACGACTTCTGCGGACACTTCACCAATTTTCAGCACATCGCCGCCGCCAACCTGATGGATTGCGACTCCCATGTCTCGCATGGTGGCAGCGAAGCGCGTGTATTCGGGATCGCCGGGCGGTGTGCGCGCGACAATCGCGCCGCGCACGTGGAAGTTCCGCGCAATATCATTAAGACCGTCTATGTGGTCTGCGTCCGCGTGCGTCGGCAGGATGTAATCGACGCGATCCAAACCACGCTCCCAAAGAAATTCAGAGACCACTCGCTCGCCGATGCTGCGGGTATCACGCGCAAACAACTCGCCATCTTTTTCTGTTAGTTCTCGATCAAAGTTGGGATGTCCGCCACCGTCGATCAATAAAGTGGCGCCGTCCGGCATGGTCACGAGCGCGCAATCACCCTGCCCTACGTCGAGATAATCAATGTGTAAGTTGCCATCCGCTCGATCGGCGCTGAACGGATGAATCAGGACTGCGGCTAAAGCTGCGGTGAACAAACAAGCTATCAGCCGGACTACACTAGGTCGAAAGAGCCTTGACGTCACGCTTCCAACTGACGCCTCGAACGGATTCCAGCCGCCAAGAGCCATCACCATAAATGCCAGCAAAGCAAAGTACACGACATAGACGGTTGTGGCTGCGCCGTGATAATGCGGCAAGCGAATCGACGCCAGCCCGGCCGCAGCAAAAGGATCGACACTATGGACCATCAACCACTCGAGTTTCTCGACCATCCAAACGAGCGGTGACACAGGCAGGCTGAAATAAGAAATGAAAACCGCGAGCAGACCGGCCAGGGAGATTGCGGCCATCGCAATCCCAGCAAAAATGTTCAGAATCAGGGCCGCGATTGATACGCGATGAAAGTACATGATCATGATTGGCAGCATGCCAATCTGCACGCTGGCTGAAACAATCATCGCGCTAATTGCAAAACGAACCGGGAGCTGCGCGCGCCACCATTCTAATCTCACCGCCCAATGGTTTTTGAACAGACGGTAACGGATGTTCGAGACGGCCAGGTCAGCGCGCCACTGGCGCTCACTCCAAAATAGAATCTCCGACAACGAGCGGAACCAACGCACGCAATCCGGCGGGTAGGGCGTTTCGTGCGTGGGCCGCCATCGACCCACCTGCTGCATGCGGCCGATGAGGGGAACAGCGATAGTCACAATCGCCAGCACGGAAAGAAACGTCAACTGGAACGAAGGATCGAAGAGATCGTCGGGTCGCCAGACAAACAAAGCGAGGGCCGCCCCACCCAGTGCATTCAATGAATTCGCTCGGCGCATTACCAACGGCGCCACGGCCAATACCGTGAACATCACCGCCGATCGCACCACTGAAGCTTCGGCTCCGACTGCAATCGCGTAACACCAGAGACAGGTTGAAGCACTCAGGAATTGCAGCCACCTTCGCCTTGTACACCAGCGCGCAATCAACAGCAGTAGCCCGCCAACAAATGCGATTTGGAACCCGCTGATCACCAGCACATGAAACGTACCACCGGCCCGCAATCGTTCGGCCGCGGCGCTCGAAATGTTGTAGCGATTACCGAGCAGCGCGGCATTCAGCACGCCGGCGGTCTCAGGTGAAAAAATCCGCGCCAGATCGTTTTCCAGCTTTTCGCGCCAACGATATAGCCACGCCAGAGGCAGAAACACACGCTCATCATCGAGACGTTCGACCAACAGCGGGCTCTTTATGGTCGCGGTTGCGTCATATCCATTTCGCTCGAGGAATTCAGAGAATAGCTGCACACCGGGATTGCGAAAGTCATCTTCGCGGTCGAGCGTCACCAGCACGCGCAGCCGCGCGCCGTGCCGCAGATCGAGCTGGGCGTACTCGGCGGCCATCTGTGCAGACGAAAACCCGGCAAGTAGCAACACCTTTCCAGTCACATCTGATTCCACTCCTCTGACGCGCACCTGCTGTGCGCGGATGCTCAGATAGATTCCGTCGGGGGCCGATTCCGGTTGGCCCTCGATCACGCCAGTTAGCTCCACCGGATCCGAAATCGAGATGCTGTCACTGTCCAGCAATTGAGCCACGCGGGTTAACGCGCTGGGTCGTTCATGGTCCGCAGCCAACGCCACACCGGTGGAGAAGAATGCGGCGACCAGCGCGAGCGCGCCTGCCGCTCGTCGTTGGCGCATCGCCAACGAGCACCCTGCCAGGCAGACAGCGGCCAGACCACTGAGAATTACCGCGAGTCTGGATTGAAGGTGGAAAGCGTGCGCGCACAGAATGCCTGCTGCCACGGATACAGCTATCAGCAAAAGCGGATTTGCCGCCGCGCGCGTTTTCGGGAGTTCGCTCATGCGAAGTTAACGCTAATGACTCAGCGTCAGCACGACGGCAGAAGTGGTCCGGTAGTGCGTTGTGGGTTAGGCCCGGTTGCTATCGTCCCCGGTTCGTCAGTTGGGCCACTGTTTCTACGTGATGAGTCTGCGGGAACATATCAAAAGCGCTGAGCGAGTCAAGAGAATATCCGCCGCCGATCAGCTTTCGCAGATCGCGGGCCAGCGTGGCGGGATCACAAGATACGTAGGCGATTCGCTTTGGCCCAATTTGCAAAATTCCGTCAATGACACGGGATTCAGCTCCAACGCGGGGCGGATCGAGAAGCAAGAAGTCGGTTGGGAGTGCATCGTTCGGAGTGCCGCCGTCAGGCCGAAGCTGATCATCATCGAACCGCCGCGTAAATGCGGAACTCCGAACCCGCGCCGACGACCCGGCGCCCTCTAAATTCGTCTTCAGCCATGTACCCACATCCTGGTTGACGACCTTTGTATTCGACAAACCGGCGGCACTCAAATTCTTTTGCGCGTACACTGCGGCAGGCGAGTCCGATTCGACCGCCGTGACGTGCACGAACTTTCTGGCCAAAGGAATAGTGAATAGACCGACACCACAATAAAGCTCAACTGCACTCTCTCCCTGCGCACCGGCCAGCGCCGTTTCGATCAACTGAGGAGCCAATTCCACATTGGTCTGGAAAAATCGTTCGGCGTCGAGATGATAAGTTTCCCCTGCAATAGATCTTGTAAGCTCGGAAGCAGGGCCATCGTCAGGATCGGGGCTGATTGAAACGCCGCTATCGCCGGCCAGAGCTCGAAAATCGCGCGCGTGGTCGGGCAAGCTGCCTTGCAGCATGCGCGCGCGCAAGTCTTCCAAAGCGGCCTGCAGCTCCGGAACCAACACTGCGCATTCCGCCACATCACAGACTCGGCGCGAGCCCGCCTCGAAATAGCCCAGATGCGAACTCAGCGAATCGTATTGCCATTGGGCGCGCGCGCGGTAATGCCAGACATTGGGCGAGCCGGCGATTTCGAAAGGTGGAAAATCCTCCAGCCGTCCGATTCGTCGCAGGCAATCGCGAATGATTTCCGCTTTAGCTTCTAGCTGGGCGGAATAATTCAACTGTTGGAAATCGCAGCCACCGCAGCGGCCAAAGTACGGACACGGCGGGGCAACGCGCTGCGGCGATTCCTCAAGGACCTCGACCAACGAGGCAAACGCCACACTTCCCTTTTGCCGCTCGATGCGGACGCGGAGCCGGTCGCCGGCGGCCGCGAGCGGCACCATCACCGTCTTCCCTTCTGCGTGTCCCAGGCCGAGTCCGCCGGGCAGGATGCGTTCAATTTTGACTTCCATGGTTTCAGAAGCCCGACCGTTAGGGAGGGCCCTATCAGCGAGAAGCAATCTGGGCCGCAGCTTGCCCTCCCTTACGGTCGGGTTCTGACAACTTACGTCAGAAAGAACAGGCTCAGACGCGGCACCGCAAAATATTCGCGAATCCTTTTGCGCAAGAGATTGTCACGAGTAAGCTCAAAAGCCGCTTTATCCATCTGCCGCTGATATGGTTTGACCTGCGATTCAACTTCGCCGGTCAATAGATTTAGCTGATCTTCCGCCAGGGCTGAGCGCATGGCTTCATCCAGCATTCGCTCAATTCCGGTTAACGACTCTTCCAGTTTGCGCGTATCGGGGTGAGCAGCAGAAGCATAATCGTCCTTGATTTCTGAAAGCAAAGCGGCCGCTCTCGTTAACGCCTCAGGTAAACCATCAGGCAACGATGAATTCGCAAGTTGGGTCAGGTCGCCGAAAGATCGTTCGAGGTGCGCCGACACAGCCGTGCGGGGAAAAGGCGAGTTGTCGTCGGCTGGCTCCGCTGCTTCTTCATGACTGCCCACCCGAGACTCGAGCCATTCAGCATATTGGGCTTCCACCTCTTCCTGGCAATACAACAAAGTCTTAACGGTGCGTTTCTGTTTTTTGGCCTCATGCGAATCGAACGCATGCTCAACTGCACGCAGCACAACATGCAGCGGAACGCCTCGTTCCTTCCACGCTTCGATGAGCGCCCAGTCCACCGGGCTCAGCATCAGATGCTTGCCCCGCCGGCGAATAAAAGTGTCTTCGATTTCGGTGAAGTAAGAAAAGTAGTTCAAGTTCTTGGTTTGGACTCGGGAGGGTGGTTTTAACTTTGAACTTCGTACTTTGAACTTGGTACTTCGTACCAGGATTCTATTCAAGATTGGGTTGTTTTGATCGACCGTGAATCCACATCAAAGCACCAAGTACAAAGCACCAGGTCCTAAGTGCGTGCTTGCCTTTCGTATACCAACCGCAAACCTTCCAGGGTCAACGTCTCGTCCACGGTCTGGATGAATTCCGAGCGCCGAGCGATCAAAGGCGCGAGGCCGCCTGTGGCCACAACTTTCGGAGCGCCACCCAACTCGCCGATCATCTTCCTGAGGATACCGTCCACCAAGCCAACATAGCCGTGGTAAAGACCCGACTGCATCGATTCCACTGTGGTGGAGCCGATGACCTTTTGCGGTCGCGTGATTTCAACTCGCGGCAGCTTCGCGGTGCGCGTAAAGAGCGCATCGGAAGAAATCGTGATGCCCGGTGTAATCACACCACCCAGATAACGCCCTTCACTATCAACTGCATCGAAGGTGGTGGCCGTCCCAAAGTCAACGACGATGCAGGGCGCGCCATACTTTTGAATGGCCGCTACCGCATCGACGATGCGATCCGCGCCGACGTCGACTGGCGGCTGGTAAAGAATCGGCAGGCCTGTGTCGATCGTGTGATCGATGAACAACGGTGAAAGATCAAAATAGGTTTCCGCCATGCGTTTCAAGGTGAAGTTCAGCGGCGGCACGACTGAGGCGATGGCGATCGCATTGATCGATTTGAAATCCAGGCCCGCCAGCGAAAACAGGTTGCGTGTATGCACTCCCCACTCGTCCAGGGTGCGCTCGCGAGCGGTCGTCAGACGCCAGTGCACAACCAACTTTTCGCCGTCAAAGACGCCCAGCGACGTATTACTGTTTCCGATGTCGATTACCAGCAGCATTTTACGTTCGAAGTTCGGAGTTCAGTGTTCGGAGTTCCGCCTTCAGACGGTCCCGGTGGTCTTAGTCGTACCGCCTAAAGGCGGAACTCCAAACAGAATTCTTTCGATCTCATCAACTGCCACTTCAGCGCCGTGCTCTGCGCCCACAATGCTTCCAATTTTTTCGGCGCTGGCGCGATAACCCGGCTCGTCCAGCAGCCGGCGCAGCTCGCGAACAGCAGTCCGGCGGTTGTAGCGAGGCCGCGGAATCATGCGCCCACAACCAAGCCGCACTATGCGCGCGCCGTTATCAAATTGATCGTGAGCATGCGGCAGAATCAAAACCGGGCGGCCGGAACGCAATCCCTGTCCGGTTGTCCCGACGCCACCTTGATGTACGATCGCGCAGGCGCGCGGAAGCACCTCACTGTACGGCGCATACTCGAAAGCCGCAACTCCCGAAGGCAACGGCTTCGGTGGCAGGTTTCGGGAGTGCCCGATCAAAAGCAGCGCGCGGCGTCCGAGGTCTGAAGCCGCCGCTATCGAATCGTTATAAAAGTCGCGGGCCGCCCAAAATGCCGACGAACCGAGAGTAAAAATGATCGGCGGTGGGCCCGCGTCCAGGAACTCCAACAGCTCGCGACTCATCTCAGTCTCGCCCAGGTAATCCCGGCGGTCGTAGAAACAGAAACCCGTTACCATCGAGTTGGCCGGCCAATCACGCTGCGGCTCGGCCAATACCTTCGAGAACAGACCCAACACACTCTCAGGCGAATGCTGACCTGCAAAAAGCGGCTGCTCGCCACGCGGCAGACCGAGCTCAGCGCGGAGTCGATAGACCGGCTCCATCAGCCGGTCAAGTTTTTTCCCCGCCTGGCGAAAAAGACCACGGGTAAAGGTCGGGCTCAACTTCAACAGGTGATACAAGGCCGGGAGTTGAGGCAATACCGGGGGATCGTAGACCGAAAAGAATGAGATGGGCGCGAGTACACTCGAAACCCAGGGCAGCTTCCGCAACTGGGCGACGATTGGACCCACTAACGGGAGCGGATGGGTGAACAGCAGGTCCGCACCATCCACGGCTGCGTTCAGGTCCTCATAGATGTCTCGCATGTGAGGCAGCAGCAATTGCATGACACGTTCGCTGCCCTGCCGGGGATCCATCAATCCTTCTACCAGCTCAGCGATCTCGTCGGGTTGATCGTATGACGGCAAATCGGGTCGGATGGGTACAAACTCTATCTGCTGCGCCGCCATCTTCTCGCGATAGACTTCGGAAGTGGCCATTACCGGTGTGTGACCGCGTGTCTTGAGCTCGCGCGCAATCGCCACGTATGGATGAACATCACCGAAGGACCCAAAGGTCGAGATGACAATGCGCTTGCCCGACATAAATATTTACTTCGCCCGCAGAACAGTCACGTCCCCAGCTCTCACCACTCGGATTTTTCCGCCGGCATCTTCCACGCGCAGTGCGCCATCACTTTCCAGTCCGCGGGTCGTGCCTTCAAAATTTTCTGATTCAAGAGCTACCCGGACCTTTCGATCAAATGCGTAGGATGAATTTACCGACCACTCGCGCAGAATGTGCTCGCGGCCCGGCGCGTTCGCCAGCAAAGGGTAACGCTCTCGCAAGCTCCTGATTAGTTCGGCCACCAACTCTTCGACCTCCGCTGGCCGGCCGGTCTCTTCTTCGATGGATATTGCAAAGTCTTTTAGATCTTCTGAAACAGCGCCTTTACGAAGATTGATGCCAATGCCGATGATGGCTGCCGGCCCGGCGCCCGTCTCAACCGTCTCTGCCAGAATGCCGCATAGTTTTCGTCCTGCGGCGCAGATGTCATTGGGCCATTTGATATCCGTCTGCAGTCCGCAGACTTTCATCAGACTCTCTGAAACTGAGACAGCGCTCATCATAGTAAGCAACGGCCAGGCGCTCATTTCGATCTTTGGCCTGAGCAAAAGGCTGAAGTAGAGTCCCGCGTCTTTCGGCGATTGCCATTTTCGTTCCAGCCGGCCGCGTCCGGCAGTTTGTTCGCGCGCGATCAGACAGAGACCTTCAGCCGCACCGGCTTTCGCGCGGCGGATCGCTTCCAGATTGGTTGAATCGATTGTCTCGAAACGAACGACGTGCGGTTGAAAGGACATCGCGATGGCAACTAACGCGGCAAAGTCTGCGGCATATTGGCCAGCGTAAAAGCGAGAGCAGCCACGACCGCGCAATTCTCCTGTAGTTCGCGCGGATTGATCTTGTCGAGCGTATCGGCGGCGGTGTGATGATAATTAAAATACGTGCGCGCGTCCTGAATTGGCGCCATTGTCGGCACGCCGGCTGCTCCCAATGGACCAATGTCTGAACCTGTCTCGGCCGCCGCACGCGTCACACCCGCGCCCTGGCTCTCGAGAATCACGGCGAGTGGCTGTAGCAGCGTGAGCACGTCAGTTTTTCCGGACGCGTAGAATCCTACCGGGTGCCCGGCACCCAGGTCAGCTTCAATTGCCGCAAAGTGATTGGCGATTTCGGTCACGTGATCCTGCGCATAGGCCCGGCCGCCGGCCAGGCCATTTTCTTCATTCATCCAGGCAACTACCCGCAAGGTGCGCTTCGGCCGCAGCTTTAGTTGTTGAAACAGCTGCGCCGTCTGCATCGCCATGGCCACACCGGCGCCGTCGTCTATCGCGCCACGGCCCAGGTCCCATGAATCCAGGTGCCCGGAAACAATTATGATCTGTTCGGGAAATTCGCTGCCTTTCAAATCCGCCACCACATTGAAACTCGGCGCATCCGGAAGTGTCTGTGGCGTCAGCACCAGATGCATCATCACTTTGCCTTCCTGCGTGAGATGCGCGAGGAGCTCGGCGTCCTCAGTAGCTATGGCTGCGGCGGGAATTTTCGGCGCATCGCTGGCATAACGAGTAGCGCCGGTGTGTGGCAAACGATAATCAGCACCGCCCGCGGATCGATTCAATGCCGCCACGGCTCCGAGTCGCGCGGCCGCGCTCGGGCCGGCGCCGCGGTATGCCGCCGCTTGTCCATAAGCTTGTCCGGCATAACCATTGTCAGCCAACTGCTGATCAAATTTCGCGTTAAAGAGCACGATCTTTCCGGCCACACGCTCGCGCCCCAGCGCCTGTAGTTCGGCGAAGTTGTTGACTACAACTACTTCCGCGGTCAGTCCTTCCTTCGGCGTGGCCACGCTGCCGCCAAGCGCGGTAACGACGATCTTTTGCGTCGTACACGCCGCCATGCCGGGATAAGCGGTCAACTCTGCGGTTTCTTCGCCTCGCACCCAATGAGGCACCATGACTTTCTCGAGCTTCACTTCCAATCCGAGTTTGCGCAGCTCCGCTGCCACGTAATCGACTGCCGCCTGTGCCTGCGCTGACCCGCTCAACCGTGGACCAATATTGTTTGAAAGGTGCGCCACCTGGCGCCACGCGTAATCACTATCGAAAGCGCCCTGCTGTACCTTTTTGATTCCGGCGATGAGCTCAGGCGAGTACTGGACGGCCGGCGCTGTTGGGCGAGAGAGTTGTGGTTTCACGATAGCCGCCGCCGTCAGCAAAACGACCAGGGTCGCAGTAAACAGGCGAATAGAATGAATTCGAAAATTGATCATTGATATTGAAAACTCGAATGAGATAAATGTAGCTCCGCAGGATAGACGAAAGTTGGTTTGGGTGCCAGTTAGATGGCTGGCACAGCCATGTCCTAGACTCAGGTGTTTTTCTGTGTCGCTGTGGTGCTCGGTGTCTCTGTGGTGCGATCACCTAAGAAAGCACTCACCACAGAGGCACAAAGGATTCACCGAGACACAGAGAGTTGAATAAGGAGGCCGAAAAATGATTCGTCGCATTCACTTGCTGATCCTGATCTGTCTTTTCTTTACCGGATGCAATAAGTCCAAACCACAATTTCCGGCCGGCAAGATTGTCGATCTGTCACACGCTTTTGATGCGCAAACAATTTACTGGCCGACCGAAACCGGTTTCGTTTTGGAGAAGGAGCAAGGCGGCGTGACTCCGCAGGGCTATTACTATGCGTCCAATAAGTTTGCCGCGCCTGAGCATGGCGGCACCCACATCGACGCGCCCAGGCACTTCTCAGCTAACGGCAATACTGTGGATCAGATCCCGCTCGAGCAATTGATGGGTAACGCGATTCTCATTGACGTGGTAAAGCAGTGCGAATCGAATCGCGATTACCTGATTAGCGTCGAAGATTTGAATGCGTGGGAAAAGCAGTATGGCCAGATTCCCGCCGGCGCAATCGTGTTGCTGCGTACCGGGTTTGCCAAATACTGGCCCGATCGGATCAAATATATGGGCACCGATGAACGCGGCGCCGGCGCCGTGCCGAAACTTCACTTTCCCGGATTGAGTCCTGATGCAGCGCGCTGGTTGACGGCCAATCGTTCAATTAAAGCAATTGGTCTGGATACTCCGAGCATCGATTATGGACAATCAACGGTGTTCGAGACGCACCAGATCTTGTTCGCGAAAAATGTGCCTGCGTTTGAGAACCTGGGCGATATGAGTTCATTACCGGCACAAGGATTTGGGATAGTCGCGCTACCGCTGAAGATCGGCGGCGGTAGTGGCGGCCCTCTGCGAGTGGCGGCGATTGTTCCTTAGCTAAACACAAAGACCTTGGGTTATCGATAGCCTTGTGATAAAACGCGCGCCGCTGCAAATCGCAACGCAATGAAGAGCTGCCCCAGCTGCAATCGGACCTATCCCGACGACACGCTCGCGTTCTGTCTGGTCGATGGTTCGGTTCTCTCAGCGCCGTACGACTCGGAACAAACGCAACGAATTCCCGCGCCGCGGCAGACCAGTCCAGCGCCCACCGAGTTGTTCAACGCGAAGCCAGCCGGCAGAGCGCGTCCGCCGTTACAATCGACGATTCACGCCCCGGCGCCTGCGGTCCCGTCGTCGCGGGCCCAACTTGAAGCGATCGCTAATGAGCGCCGCCATCGAAGTTTGCTTCCGTGGTTACTAGTGAGTGGGGCGATTGTCATTGTCGGCGTCTTCGCGATTCTGATAATCGCGTTCAGACCTTCTGCGGATGAAAACTCGGCCCGCAGGCGGCCGTCACCGGAGCCGCGCAGCACTGTCGGCCCAAAGCTTGGGACTATGTGCGGGCAAACGGTAACTGCGCCAACGCTGGAGAAGTGGGACAGACTGGGCGGGGAAACCGGGAAGTTGGGTTGTCCTATCAACCAGCAAACCGAAGCTCCGGCATCCTCACAGGGAACCACCGGCCAGTGGATTCAATTCGCCAAAGGTGATGGCGGTTATCTGATTGAATGGACGCCGGCGAAGCGCGATGGCAAAGCGATAAACGCTTCGCCCAGCCAACTTGCTCGAGAGGTTTACGAAGTCAGCGGCTGCATGTTCAAGCTCTACGCCAGTGTGGGTGGAACCAAATCATGGTTGGGATTTCCGGTGAGCGATGGGCGCGAAACCCCGACGGGTGCGCGCCAGGATTTTGAAGATGGTTATATCGTCTGGGACTCGAAGACCTACAACTGTCAGGCTTACCGCAACCAGTAAGTTCTACCCAAGCAAGCCTCGCTGCTTCCCTCCGGTATAGCCAGGGAAAATTGGTTTCAGAGTGGAAGCGCTCAGGTGTTTCACCGCGATCTCACCAAACACGTCGCGGAAATCGGTAGTCACCGCGAGGTCACGCCCTTCGTACAGCTGATCGCTCTTAAGACCGGGCCAATCTCCGTAGACTTTTCCGCCGCGCACTGAATTGCCGACCACAAACATCGCATTGGCGTGTCCATGATCCGTGCCGCGATTCCCGTTCTCGCGAACCGTGCGGCCGAACTCAGACATGGTCAGAATGATCACGTCGTCCATGCGCTGACCGAGGTCGGTATAGAGCGCGCCGATCGCAGAACTGAATTGGCGCAGTAGATTACTAAGCTGGCCCTGCTGATTACCTTCATTAACGTGAGTGTCCCAGCCTCCGATATCGGTGAATGCGACTTCCAGTCCGACTCCGGCTTTGATCAATTGGGCCGTCTGTCGCAGCGCATTACCGAACTGCCCCGGAGGATAAACCGCGCCATTCTCCGGCTTGTATTGGCCCGGATTGACCTGCTTCAGATAGTTGATCGCTTCGAAAGTTTCCTTGCCCGTGCCGTGCAGCGCATCTTTCACGGCGTCGTCATACATGGCTTCGAAACCGCCCTGCACTGAAGCCGAGCTTTGACCGGCGCGAATATTGAAATCAGCCAGGTTGGAAATTGCCAGCGTCGCAGCGCGACCCTGCATCGCGCGCGGCATCTGTTGCGTCATCGACACGGCGCGAAACAGAGATTTTTGCGGATCAGTTTTGGATTGCAAATAACGATTTAGCCAACCATCCGCGGTGGACTTAATCCCCGGCGTAGCTGACTCCATGTAATCCTGCGCGTCAAAGTGCGAACGTGTGTTATCCGGCGAGCCGGAGGCATGCACGATTGCCAGCCGCTTTGAATCCCACAGCGGTTTGAACGAAGACAGCGACGGGTGCAACCCAAAGAAGCCGTCCAAATCGATCGCCGCATCCTTGCCACCATTGGGTTTGGGAATCGCGATATTAGGTCGCAGATCGTAGTAGGCAGACTCTTTGTAAGGCACGACAACATTCAAGCCGTCGACCGCGCCGCGCTGAAAGATGGCAATCAGTGTCTTGCGTCGGCCGCCGGCAACTTTGTCTATGCCTGCGGCCAACGCTCGTTGCAGGAACGAAGGCGCTGAAGTCACCACGCCAAAGGACGCCAAAGCGATGCTGCCTGATCTAATAAAATATCTTCTATTCATAACATTGACCGTTTCTGTACTTTGACCTTTGTGTTTTGTATTTGGATCTGGAAGCCAGCTGGCCGATCATGACAACGTACATAAGACGTCAAAGTACAAAGCACTAAGTACCAAGTACGTCTTACTGACGTTGAAATTCAGGTGAACCGACGATTAGTCCAGCCAATTTCACCACCGGATTTTCAATCGTCACGGGACTCATCCGAGCCAGCTGCTGTTGCTGCTGACCACCGCCGCCACCCGGGTTGAGATTACCTCGCTGGAAAGCCACCTCGAACGGATTCGCGGGTGCGGCATTCGAAGCCGACTGCACCGCCGGTAACGCCGGCACGGTAATCTGATCGCCAAGCTCGCGCAGCAACGTATCGCGGGTCTTGTTGGAAAGCTCGCCACCCAAAATCAGAGTTGCAAATCGATCAAGCAGTTTTTGTTTCTCTATCGAAGTGCCGCCTTTCGATTCTCCCAGCAACAGGGACAAATCGACGCGAGTACCGGGGATGCGATTGCTCACCAGGGCCAGTGCGAAGTTCATCCGCTCCAACAGGGCACCGGTATTGACCCAATTTTCGGCCACGTCGGAATAGCCGTTCGGCGTCTGAAATCCGTATAGCGGTTGCCCCATGCGGGCAATCCACTGATGAAACTGCGGACCACCGTTTGTATCAGCACCCAGCGTGCGCGCCGCGCTGACGGCCAGTTCAAAAGGCCGCTTCACTTTCGCGCGATAGGCTGCGGTTGAATTAAATTCCGGCGAAGTAAAAATCGTGCGCAGCATTTCGCGGATATCGCCGTCACTTTTCGTGTAGGTCTGCGCCACGTGATCGACGAGGCTCGCGGGCGGCTCGTCGGAAACAAAACGGCGCACCAGTTTGGTCGCGATAAATTTGGCCGTCGATGGATGCCGGGCCAAAATCTCCAGGACCATCAGTCCGTCTTTCACGCCACCGCCCGACGGAATCTTATTACCCAAAACAATTTTTTCCCCGTCATCGTGGACGCGCGGGTTGAAATAGAACTTACCTGCATCGGTGCGCAGTCGCTCTGCCAGCCGGCCATTTACGATTGCCTGCGCCGCAGCGCCGGCGCCGCGCGGCGCAAAGATCGTCCAGCCGGTAAAGCAACGCGCAACTTCCTGCACGTCTTTCTGGGTGTAACCACCATCGACGCCGAGGGTATGCAGCTCCATCAATTCGCGCGCATAGTTCTCGTTAATGCCCCGTCGTTGTTGTTGCTGCGGCGGCTGTGGTTGACCGTTTTGTCTCATCAACTGCTGCAGCGGACTGCCCGCGCGGGGGCGCTGTTGCTGTTGAGCAGTAGGACTGACACTCTGAAAGTTGTCGAGATAAAAAAGCATGGCCGGACTCTGCGCATCCGCCAGCAGCAGGTCATGGAACTTACCCATGGTGTTCGGCCTGATGGTGTCGCGATCGTAAGCAGTCAGCAACCAACGATCTGCGCCCTTACCGGCAAATACGTTGAAGTGGTTGGTCCAAAAATCAACCATCACTTCCTGCAGTTGACGCTCGCTATAAACCGCGCGAAGGATGCGCGACATTTGCAGCTCGCCGGTCAGAAACTGCGCGGGGCGCAGGTTGTTTTCTTTGAAATACTCCATCAACAACTGCCGGTACTGCGGATCATTCGGATTGAGGTTGTTGTTGGCAGCGTTGGGATTCGCCTGATTCGGATTTGCCGGCGCCTGCATTTCACCGGACATTGCTTCGCTTGTTTTTGCCTGATCGGCATTGGCGGCGTTACCGGCATTGGCTCGATTCTGCTGGCGGTTATCGCGCGCCGCGGCCAGATCCGCCGGCAGCGCGCCGCGTCGTTGCAACTGCTGAATCAACTGCCCCGGTTGCGGATATTTTTCGTAGAGATCGGCGGTCGTCATTCGCAGCGTACTTAAATTCTCGAGCTTCGCTTCGCTGGCTGAGTCGTCGATCTTCTCCGGATGCAGCTGGAGCTCGATGTACTTATCAAGACCCATGGCCTTGACCCGCTCGACATCGCCGGGACGGGCGCCGAAGCCCAACCGGTTCAGGACGTGGAGGACCCGCTGATCGGCAGTCAAACTGGCGGCGCTGGTGGCGCGCTTCATGCTTTGTCCGCTGATCACCGCAGCAAACGACGTAACCCAAATAGCGGTAATCGTTAGCCCGGCGGTTATTTTCCGCATTTTTCGGTGTGAATTTGAGTAACTTGTGCGATTCATAAGTTGCGTCCTCTAAAATTCCGGCCGGATTAGATATCGGGCAATGATTTAGACGCCTGCGCGCCCATCACAGTCGAAAAAGTTCAATTGAAGATTATGGCGGTTAGCTGGTTTTGTCTACAGCTCTTCAGGCTGGGGCTACTGGCGTAACTGGACGGTCTCGCTGTCTCTGTGCCTGCTCTGTTTCCCCGTGGTGATATTCCTTAAGAAACACCACCACAGAGGCATAGAGAATTCACCGAGACCCAGAGAGCTAAAATCACCCGACAACCCTAAGGATTTTGCGAGCCTGCGGGTGCGGCTTGCGGGCGCACTGGCCGTGGAAACGTGGCGGGACTGCGATTACCGTCCTTATCAACAGCTCGCACGCCGAAAAAATAGTTGTCTTTTGACAGGCCCTTGATCGTGTAGGTCAACACGTTGCCTACGGCGCGGCTTTGTTGCCAGGTCGCCGCCGTAGTGTCGCGCCAGACAATTTCATAACCCCCGAGATCCGTTTCTTTGTTGGCTTCCCACTTAAGCTCAGTATTGTCAGCTAAGCGATTGGTGAGCGTCACTCCTTTTGGCCGGGCGGGCGCCAATGCCAGCGCGGCGAGCGAAGCAGCATTTACGCGGGCAACATTAGCGATGTAATTAAAATCATCGAACTGCGGCAGGTCACCGACCTGAACGTCCTTCTCGATGCGCACGTTCTGATGTTGATGTTGATAATTCTCGTTCGGCTCAGTAAAGCGGACGGCCGCGTACCCGCGCTCCAGAAATGGCTGATGATCCCCGCCACGGCCATAACGATCCCGGCGATAGATCATTGACACTTTCATCCCAGGCACCTGCGCTTCAGCAACCTCTTTAATGAACCGGGCGAGCTGGCGCGACTGCGAATCGTTTTCGCCACCGACGCTCCGGCGGGTCGTCGCTTCCTGCTGACTCTCATTCGAAGGCACGCCTTCCGAAAAGACGCGCACGGTGCGCGGATCGTGGACGCCATTACCGCCGAGTGAACTGCCGACGATGTCGTTAGTAAACATGGCCTCAATATCCATGTTGTTCTTCTTCGCCTGTTCGGCAAAGTAAGTCGAGCCCAACAGCCCCTGCTCTTCACCGGCCACGGCCATGAAGACGATGGTTGCGTCGAATTCATATTTGGCCATTACGCGAGCCATCTCCAGCACTGCGGCAGTTCCTGACGCGTCATCGTTTGCCCCGGGCGCATCGCATTTGGCATCAGTTGGGCTGCCACACATGGAATCGTAATGGCCGCTGACCACATAGACACGGTTCTCCGACGTTGGATCTGTCCCTTTGAGGGTGGCCACGACGTTGGTGATCATGGTGGGTTGCGGCACGCGTGGCGCTTTGGCCTGCTCGAAAGTTTGCTTTTCAACCATCATGCGGCCGCCGGATTGGGCAGCAGCTTTTTGAAATTCAGCATATAGCCAATCACGGGCGGCGCCGATGCCGCGCGTTGGATTGTTTTGATCCGAAAGGGTATTACGAGTGCCGAAACTGACCAGCTTACGGATCGTGGCTTCGATATTACGGGCGCTAATCTCACGCACGATCTTCGCGATCTGAGGATTGCGATAGCGAATGCTTTTGCTGCTCGGCTTTGGCGAGGCGCCGGTTGTCTTCGCGCCCGCGTTGGTTTGCGCGGCGACGTAAACCGCAGTGACTCCGCACAACAAAGGGACACACATCAAACGGGCGAACGTCGTCGAACGATTCACATTCACTTTGAATTTGACCTCGGGATGAAAGACTGCAAAGACCGCAACCACTCTAGCAAGTCAGCATCAGAGCAGCAACTCACCCAGAATTGTGGTAGTGACGCAATTTCGAATGTGGCATGGGCGTCCCCGCCCGTGGGCCCACGCGCAAGATGCGCGCGCCACCTTCAATACCGGCGTTTCGTTTGATCTAATTATTACCGCCGGATTCGCGAACACCTTGAGGCTCGAGGAAGCGAGTTGTATTTTCGGTCACACTGCCCACCGGTTGCAGGCCTGCGGTCGTCGGCGATCTGAGATAAGGAGTGGGATGAGCTGCGGGAATATTTCGTGGCATTGTTTGAACCTGCGGTTGAGGCAGCAGTGCTGTGTTTACCATTTTGAAGAGCAAACGCACCAGGAAGATGTCGACGATCAGTATCGTCAGCATCCCAAACATGATGATTGCCATTAGCGGATCGTTGCCGCTTAGGATGGGAGCCAAACTAACAGCGCCGCCAACCAGAGCTCCAAAGCCTCCCAGTGTAATCAGCAGGAGTAGTGAGCCAACAATTAACACCGGTTTGGTAACACTAACGACAACCGGAGCGACAGACGCTTCAATGCCAGTGCCGAGGTTTGCCCCGCACCGGTTGCAGTACTTCAACTCAATCGCGTATTCGGTTCCGCAGCTTGGACAGAACATTTCGCTCCGATACTAACCTGCTCTCGGGGCAGAATACGAGGAAAAGAGGCGGCCGGTTCACCTTATTAGATAATTCGTGTGCGATTAGCGGAACAGATAGGCTTTACCCTTCCAAACTACGATGACCGTCCCACCTATTTGTTGGGCAATTGAGCGCAAGTCTGAATCAAGGTCATTGAACTCGTCAGAGCCGCGGGCGACGGTTCGCAAGCTCATCGAGGCTTTATATTTTTGGTCGACCCAAGCCGTACCTTGTTTTTGAAATCTGTGGCCACCGACTGAACGCGATGCCGGTTCGTCACTCGAAGTCTTGTCGTCACCGGTAGTGGGTTTGGGCGCCGCAGTGCGGCCTTCAGCCTGGGTCTGATTCTGAATGTTCTGTTGATTGGGCTCAAAATTACGGCTGGGACCCTTTTGCTTCTGATCAGATTGCCGTCGCGCAGGTGAAACCTTGCTCATCGATGCCCGGTTCTCTTCTTCAGTCCGGGTCGTACTTTGGACCGCATCCCGTTCGCGATCCAGGGTGACCATCTTCTCGTTCGAATCACCTTTGCGTGGACCTCCGAACACGCCCGCCGCACTGGCAACCGCCGTAGATGGTTGGGCCTCCGCCGGCGGCACTGGAGCGTAAGCTGGTCGCGCCGTCGCTACAGAACCCGGTTGTGCCTCCTTCTTAGCAGTTTCAACTGGCGCAACTGGAAGGTCCTTCAAAGCGTCTTTGGCCAAACTGTCTGCGGGCTTGGCTTCAGCCAGTTTGGTTCCTTCCCCGCTGGCGGCAGGTTGAGATGCCGCTTTCACCGGAGAGGGCGCTGCTGCCTGGTTCCCGTTGGTCGTAGTTGGATTTTGTGTAATTGCGCTGCCCGACTGCGGGCTGGGTGTTACATTACTGGCAACTAAATCCGTTCGCGGTTGTTGCGTGCGACGCAACGCTACAAAACCCACTACGCCGACAATCAACACCACCGCGGCGAATGCAGCGTAGCGCAATCCGGGCATCGCGAAGAGCCCGAGAACGCCCCGCCAGAATGAGCGGGTGGTCTTCTCTACCGCCGGTTCGGCGCGGGTGACTGCTCCACCACTGAGAGCCAGCTGGGAGACGATCTGCCGGCACTGATCACAACCTGCCAGATGCGACACATATTGAGCGCGCGCTGCGCCGGGCAAATGGCCTTCCGCAAAGGCGCTCATTTCATCAGCATCGAGGTGCCCGCCAACCATCGCGCCGGGCGCACTCCGGGCATGCCGTTGAATCAGTACTTCAATTTGTTTGTCGTTCCCAGTCATTACAATTAAAACAGCCGGCTCGCCGCTCTATTAATGAACGCCCGCGGCCGCACAATCTTGCGGCTTAGCCTCCTGCCGGCGAACTTTGCAAACTCGGATCTGACGAACGCGCCAACATCGGTTCCACCTGGGTCTGCAGATGCGCCGCAACTTCCGATAAAGAGCGTTCGGCTTCGCTCCTGGTCCACCCATGTTCCTTCATCAAAATGGCTTCGACCCGCTCACGCACCTCGCGATGGATCCGCGTCAGGCGCCGGCTGGCGGTTGCTTCATGAACTCCGAGCACGGCGCCGGCTTCGCGCAATCTAAGACCATCAAAGTAGTACAACTTCATTAACAACCGATCCTCGTCCGGTAATTCCGCCAACGCGTGGCCCAATGCTGTCTCGACATCGGCAGATGCCAGATTCGTCGATAGCAATTCCTCCGGACTCGCCGCGGTCTGAAACGCGTGCGCGCCGTCAGGCTCACTGCCGGCGATCACCAGACGATCAAGATCGGCGTCGTCTTCCGTTTGCACTACTCTCGCCTGTTTCCGGTGCTGATCGATGGCCAACTGCCCGACGACCGCACGCAACCAGCCACCCAGCGATCCGGCGCCTGAATAGTAAGCGAGCTTGCCACTGGGCCGGCCATCCTCACGCGATTTCAAGCCGTGGAGCTCGGCCCAAATGGACTGCGCGAGATCCTCAGCCATCGCTTCATTAGAACTGGTCGAACGCGCCGCGGAGCGTACTGTGGCGCCGTACCCTTCGAACAGTTCATTCCAGGCCGACTGGTCACCGGCTTCGCAGGCCATCACCAGCAAAAGATCGTCGGCATGAAGCCCGTCGATGAATTGGTCGATGACCTTCGCGCCGGCGTCCCGATCGTGCTTGAGAACATACTTCTCCATCACTGACCTTAACCGGTGGTCCAGCAGCGTCTTATCAACCGCTCGCGGATTGGCCGTGCGCGCCAGCAGGCGTTCAGCCCCGGCGGCCACTCGCTGATTGATCTGTGCTTCGCTAAGGCCCAATTGTTTCCTGAGATCTTCGGCTTTCCGCAGCTTATGCTATCACGTTCCGGCCGGCCTCGAGGTCCGCTAATCCGGCCGATCCCGTCCGATTTGATGACTTACAACGGCTCTGGTTTGCCGTGCCCGGGGACTAAATCGACAATCCAGGATCAAGAATCTAGAATCACTCAATAATGCTAAGGGTTACTGAGATTTTTCGCTCGATTCAAGGTGAGTCCACCCATGCCGGACGGCCGTGCACATTTGTGCGGCTTACGGGCTGCCCCATGCGGTGCACCTGGTGTGACAGCGAATACACCTTTTCCGGCGGCGATCACATGTCGGTTGAGGCGATCCTCGCAAGAGTGGGCGAGTTCAACGTTCAGCTGGTGGAGGTCACCGGCGGCGAGCCTCTGGCCCAACGTGAAGCATTCGATCTGATTACAAAACTCTGTGACCGCGGTTACGAAGTTTTGATTGAAACGGGAGGTTATGTCTCGACCGCAGACGTCGATCCGCGGGCCCGAATCATTCTCGATATTAAGTGCCCGGCTTCTCATGAATCGGAACGAAATCATTGGCCCAATCTAAAGCGGCTGAGGCCCGATGTTGATGAGGTCAAGTTCGTGATTGCGGACCAAGCGGACTGGGAATACGCCCAGGAAATAATCAAAGAACACGGGCTTCAAGAGAGGGCGCATGCGATTCTTATTTCGCCGGCCTGGGGCTTGGTTGATTTGCAACAGCTCGCCGGCTGGGTCGCGGAAAGCGGCATGAAGGTCCGGATGCAACTGCAGTTGCACAAATACATCTGGGGACCGGACGTTCACGGCGTCTAAATCATTCTATGGGTGGACATGACGATCGGGAATTCGAACCGGAACAGGCAGATCTGCCGGTGGGAAAACTGGCGATTTGTCTGGTTTCCGGCGGCATGGACTCCTGCGTCACCGCAGCCATTGCTAAGCAACAAAACCGCGAAATCGCATTCCTGCACGTTTCTTATGGGCAGCGTACGGCAGATCGCGAGTTAAAAGCCTTTACCGCCCTGGCTGATTTTTATCAAGTTGAGAAAAGGCTTACAGCTTCAATTGAATACCTCAGCACGATTGGCGGCTCGTCTTTGACTGATAGTCAGATTCCGGTGGCGGAGGCGGATCTTTTATCGCGCGAAATACCGACGAGTTACGTCCCGTTTCGAAACTCGCATCTACTCGCAATCGCGACCAGCTGGGCCGAAGTAATTAACGCCGAGAGGATTTACATCGGCGCAGTGGCTGAGGATTCGTCAGGTTATCCGGATTGCCGGCCCGAGTTCTACCGGGCTTTTCAGAACTTGATCGACCGCGGCACCAGGCCTGAAACGGACGTTACGGTGGTAACGCCAGTCATATCGTTGCGAAAGTCAGAAATAGTAAAACGTGGAATTGATTTGGGTGCGCCGCTCCATTTGACATGGTCCTGTTATCAATCCCAGGACTCTGCCTGCGGTCGATGCGACTCATGTGCGTTACGGCTACGCGCATTTGCTGAGGCCGGCATCGCGGATCCCATTCCGTATGCTTGACAGCGATGCTCGCGCTGATTAATTTTAAGGCCGTATCAAGCTACAACTTACGACTAAAACCCGGCATCTCTTTCCAGCACATTGGGATCCTAAGCTTAGAATTCCACGTGGACAAGTTGTCGCGGCCGCTTCTATAGTGTCACCTAAATACTAGTGACTCCAGCGTAACTGGACTGGCCACAGTTAGGCCGCAAATGTAATCACACTGGCTCACCT
>JADMIO011294163.1_pt1 | contig 66903 bp, 81 predicted proteins | sample 8958161 | NCBI WGS metagenome assembly JADMIO01 (sample SAMN16585339, study PRJNA669376) | soil metagenome | isolation source: Crop rotation soil | place: USA: Cullars Rotation, Alabama | collected 2011 | reverse complement strand
TTACCGCCGTGTCCGGTTTGCTTGTATTCAATCCATCGGCCCCAAAATCCCGATTGCCCAGCCGCCATGCCCACATATTGCTCGCGCGTCTTGGGGCAGGTTAGCAGGTAGATTCCGCGCGATGCTTTGAACGTCGCAATCCATGTCATGGGCAATGCTTCGATTTGCGATAGCGCCGACATGAAATTGAGGAAGCCGGGAAACTCAGGGTCCGCGTCCCTCTGGCGTAACTCCGCAATCGGCTTGTTCTGTAACTCCGCACGTTGAATCCACGCACGCGCGCCGTCACCCCATTCAATCGTAAGCCGTCCCGCTAGATCATCGAAGGCGGGCAACTGTTCCAAGCGATACACGTCACACGACCCGGCAACATCAACGCCGGGCATGTGAGGCTTAGGCCGGTCATGGTCCAAGAGGCCCACATATGCGGCGCGATAGACGCCCACGAATAGCGTTTCGCCCGCTGGGGTCGCGACGAATGAAGCCCAATAGGCCGCGCGCTGGAATCGCGAACGCCGGTCGGGATTCTGGTGAGTCTGGTAGGCGTCAAACGCCGGACGGTCGAAACGCCATAGCTCAAACGGTGTGCGGCCTTTCTCGGCTCGCATGTCTTGATGGCGAACCAAGATCGTTTCGCCGGGCTCAATGCCTTCTTGCGTGAGGATCGAATTGAATAGCAGGGGCATTACGCCATATCCCCCGTCGCGAAATGCTTCACATATTGTCGGGAAGGTCGCCCCGTGAAGGCGTCCACGATTGAATCTGGAGTCGCCGATATGCACGCGGACGCGACATGCTGTGACGCGACGTTTTCGTTATCAATGATCGCTTCCACAATGAAATCGGAAAATTCAACATCTACATTCATAAAGTGCTGTAGCTCCACTAGCGACGCTGTGACCGCCTCTTTCGCCCGGCCCTGCCCCCTCAAATGTTCGGGCACTTCGTATCCGATTTGAAGGACCTGCTTTCCGTCGCGGGGCGCGAGTTGAACAAAGGTAACGAATGCGGTCACAACGCCATTCTCATATCTGAAACAGGAGAAACGGTTCTTGCCGTTAGCTTGGTCAAGCGCGAAATAGAGCGTGGGGTCAGTCGCGCCAGCTTTCAGCGGAAGACGCCCTTCCGCGATTGCTTGCTGAAACAGGATATGGGCCGTTGGTTCTGGCGGCGGGCCGCGCATGAAGACTCCTCAATACGGAAGAACAGTTAGAGCCGCATAAAACAACGCCGCCCGTGAAAGGCCAATTACAAGAGGGCGCGAAACGGCAGAAATCCGGCCTTTGGGTTGAATTGACCCCAACGTGAGAAGATTGTGTCCCCCGGCCGCGGCAATCTCGAGCGCGCGCTTTGCTGTCTCCTGTCCCTTCACGTCCTTCAAATCCGGAATGCCGCCAACATCCTCGGCAAGCTTCGCCACAGGCGGATTGAGAACCTGAGCACCCTTCATGTGATTGACGAGCGCGATCAGCGACGGGGCGGCGATGATCTCGAGACCGCCGGCCCATGCCGCTTCCGGACCGCATGCAGCGGGACAAATAAGTCCGCGGCTCTGTTCGGATGCGGCGATCGCCGCGGGCAGAACACCCGCGACCGCTGTGATCTGCGCGTCGAGCGAGAGCTCCCCCATCGCGACATAGCCGGCAACTTCACTGGCCGGCAGCACGCCCATCGCCGCAAGAAGCCCGAGCGCGATGGGAAGATCGTAGTGACTTCCCTCTTTCGGCAGATCGGCTGGCGCGAGATTAACGGTGGTGCGCCGGTAGGGCATCGCGAGCCCGATCGCGCCCAGGGCGGCGCGCACACGTTCCCGGCTTTCTCCAACGGCCTTGTCGGCAAGGCCGACGATATTGAACTGTCCGTTTCCGCCTTCGCCGATGTGCACCTGCACGTCGACCTCGCGCGCCTCGATGCCCTGGAAGGCGACGGTATAGACATGCGCGACGGTCATGGCGGCCCAACCCCTTGCCGCCATTTGGACGGGTTTTCAGACGTTTTGCAACCTTAAGAGGGCTTGCCGGTTGCCTACATCATCGGCAGTGCGATGCCTGCAGCGATCCCTGCGATGAGAAAGCGCGCGAGGTAGCCGAGGCCGTGTGCAATGCTCACGCGCCAGTCGATCCGGATCCATATCTGCGTCGTCGCCACCTGCACGAAGGAGCCGGCGAGCCATGCCAGGAAGGCAACCTTGATCCCGCCCCAGATGTCGCTGACGCCGGCCATGGCGCACAACGCCATCACTGCAGCCACGGTGATGAACGCCAGCGCCGAGGAATAGACGATCGGCTTGGTGTCGCTCTGCTCGCGCGGCCACCATGTCTCGCGATAGATCATGTATTTGTCGTGATGCAGCACTCCCATGAAATACCAGTCGGTGAAGCTCGAGAGCACGCCCGCAACAAGCACGGCGACAACGACGATCCAGGACATGCGGTTTCCCCCAAAGGTCCTTGGGTAAACTATCGCGAAAACATGGCAAAGGCGATGGCCGCTTGCGGACAGGCGCAGCGCTCCCTAGGCTTTGCGCCATCGCCATTTCGTTACCAGGGACAAAGCATGAGTTCGCAGCGTTTTCAGGGCACAGACCGCTATGTCGCCACCGACGATCTGAGGATCGCCGTCAACGCCTCCATCACGCTGGAGCGCCCGCTGCTCATCAAGGGCGAGCCCGGTACCGGCAAGACCCAGCTTGCCTATGAGGTGGCGGACGCTCTGAAGGCGCCGCTCATCACCTGGCATGTAAAATCGACCACCAAGGCGCAACAGGGTCTCTATGAATACGATGCTGTCACGCGGTTGCGCGACAGCCAGCTCGGCGATGCGCGCGTGAAGGACGTCAGGAACTACATCAAGCAGGGCAAGCTGTGGGAAGCGTTTGTCATGGACAAGCGCCCCGTGCTCCTGATCGACGAGATCGACAAGGCGGACATCGAATTCCCGAACGATCTGCTCCTCGAACTCGATCGCATGGAATTCTTCGTCTACGAGACCGGTGAAACGATCAAGGCGAAGATCCGCCCGATCGTGATGATCACGTCCAACAACGAGAAGGAATTGCCGGACGCTTTCTTGCGCCGTTGCTTCTTCCACTACATCAAATTTCCCGAGCGCGAGACGATGCAGAAGATCGTCGATGTGCACTATCCCGACATCAAACAGAAGCTGGTGAGCGAAGCACTCAATGTCTTCTACCAGATCCGCGACGTGCCTGGCCTAAAGAAGAAGCCATCCACCAGCGAGCTGCTCGACTGGCTGAAGCTTCTGCTGAACGAGGACGTGCCGCCCGAGGCGCTGCGCGAGAAGGATCCGACCAAGCTCATCCCGCCGCTGCACGGTGCACTTCTCAAGAACGAGCAGGACGTGCACCTGTTCGAGCGGCTGGCATTCCTCGCGCGCCGGGAAAGCAGAAACTGACATTTCATGAAATTGATTGTCGCCGCTCTCCTGCTCGCGACACCTGCCATGGCGCAGGATTCCGGTGATGTGTTCAAGGACGCCGCCAATGGCGCAAAGTTGCATGCGGCGTCCGGATTCGTCTGTCCGCTGCAGGTGGGCTATTTCCAGCGCGATGCGGTGGGCGAGCGCGATCCAAAAACCGAAACCGCCTACTGCGCCTATTCCGCATTGGACGGCGTCTACGGAACGATCACGCTTCAAGCCTTGAGCGGTCCCTATGATCCCAAGACCGCACTCGTGCCCGATTTCCTCGAACTGGAGGCAACCGGCGGAAAGAAGGTTGGCGAAAGCACGCAGCGGCTCGGCAATCCGAAATCTCAGGTGAGCGCGTTCACGCGGACCTACGAGACCTCTCATCTGGGCGAGCTTCGCTACCGCACGATGTTCGCGGCGAGCGCGGTCGGCCCATGGGCAGTCGAGGTAACGATGGAATATGCGAGCCCGCGCGACAATCTGATCGAGCAGGAATTTCTGAATGCTGTCTACGCGCAGGCCTCCAGGAAATTCGCGGCATCGAAAGAGTGAGGTTGCGCTCCGTTGCGCGCTGGCCGTGCTGATGCTCGGCCCGGCCGCGATGCCGGCAAAGGCAAGCCCGCCAAACAAGACATTCGATGCGCCGCTCTCCGCCTATCCCGGAAAGATCGCCGGATTCAATCTGACCGAAATCGTCTGGCGTAACGGCACGCGGCAGCAGATCGGCGCGCCTGATCCGGGCAAACCTTTCGAGGCGCTGATTGCGCACGCCAGCCTCCGCGACATGTTTCGGCTGCATTATCCAGCGGGCTCGGAATTGTCGGCGCCAGCCGAAGATTTCGACCCAGGCCGTTTCCGCAACAAGGAATTCTTCGATCGGCTCTACGGCAATTGCGGCAAAGGAGAAGTCGCCAACACCCTCATCGCCCTAAAGTGGCTGCCGAAGAGCTGGGGGCGCAGCGTGAAGATCGCGCCCCTTGCGGCCGACGCATTGCGCGCGGTTTCACAGGAGATCGATGCGATGCCGGCCGCCATCCGCAGAGCGGCATGGCCGGTCGCAGGCACCTATGCCTGCCGCGGCGTCGCCGATCAGGGCCAGCCGTCCATGCATGCTTACGGAGCGGCAATCGATCTCAATCTGAAATATTCGGATTACTGGTTCTGGGAGACCAGGCGCGGCGCGAAGCCGGTCTGGCGCAACCGCATGCCGCGCGAGATCGTGGATGCCTTCGAGCGCCATGGCTTCATCTGGGGCGGACGCTGGTATCATTACGACACCATGCATTTCGAATACCGCCCGGAGCTTCTGGCAGCGAGCGGCGCGGCGCGCTAAGCTTTGCCATCGCTATTGGACGACGGTCATGTTCTTTCAATTTTTCGACGAGCTTCGCGCCGCGCGCATTCCGGTGACGCTGAAGGAATACCTCGCGCTCATGGACGCGCTGTCGAAGGACGTCATCGACCTGAAGGTCGACGATTTCTACTACCTCTCGCGCACCGCGCTGGTGAAGGACGAGCGCAACCTCGACAAGTTCGACCGCGTGTTCGGCCATGTGTTCAAGGGGCTGGAAGGACTCGATGCCTCTCAGATCGCACAGATCCCCGAGGAGTGGCTCAAATCGCTGACGGAAAAATTCCTGACCGAGGAAGAGAAGAAGCAGATCGAGGCATTGGGCGGGTGGGAGAAGCTGATGGAGACGCTGAAGCAGCGTCTCGAAGAGCAGAAGAAGCGCCACGAGGGCGGCTCGAAAATGATCGGCTCCGGCGGTACCTCGCCGTTCGGCAATTCGGGCTACAATCCCGAAGGCGTGCGTATCGGCCAGGACAAATCGCGCCACGGCCGCGCCGTGAAAGTCTGGGACAAGCGCGAATACAAGAATCTGGACGACTCCGTGGAGCTCGGCACGCGCAACATCAAGGTGGCGCTGCGCCGGTTGCGCAAATGGGCACGCGAAGGTGCTGAGACCGAGCTCGATCTGCCCGGTACGATCAGGAATACCGCGAACAAGGGCTATCTCGATCTGAAGCTCGTGCCGGAGCGCCACAATACGGTGAAGGTGCTTCTGTTCTTCGACATCGGCGGCTCGATGGACGCGCATATCAAGCTCTGCGAGGAGCTGTTCAGCGCGGCCAAGACCGAGTTCAAGCACATGGACTTCTTCTACTTCCACAACTGCCTCTATGAGAGCGTATGGAAGGACAATCGCCGCCGGCACAACGAGAAAATCCAGACCTGGGACGTGCTGCACAAATATCCGCACGACTACAAGATCGTGTTCGTCGGCGACGCGACCATGTCGCCTTATGAAATCACCTATCCAGGTGGCAGCGTCGAGCACTGGAACGAGGAAGCTGGCGCGCTCTGGCTCGATCGCGTGACGCAGATTTATGAGCACTGCGTGTGGCTCAATCCCGTGGCGCAGAAGCACTGGGACTACACGCCATCGATTGGTCTCATCTCGCAGATCATGGGTGACCGCATGTTTCCGCTCACGCTCGGCGGCCTCGACGGCGCGATGCGGGAATTGAACCGGTGAGCAAAGTCGACACGAGCGTGCGGCCGGCCGTCCAGTCCGATTTCGAACCGCTTTCCCAATCGCTTGCGCGCGCGTTCTACGACGATCCGGTCTTTTCCTATTTCATTCCCGACGATTCCAAGCGCCTGAAGAAGCTCGAAAGCGTGATGGGGATACTGTTCAAGCTCGGGCTGCCGCATGGCGCCTGCTACACGACCACGAACTATGAATCGATCACGCTGTGGCGGCCACCGAACGAATGGGATGTGCCGTTCTGGGCTTATATTGTGAACGGCCCGAAGATGATTTCCGCCTTCGGCGGCAATCTCGGCCGCGTGCTTTCCACCATGGACATGATGGAGAAGGTCCATCCCCATGAGCCGCACTGGTATCTGCAAACCATCGGCACCGATCCCGAATTCCAGGGCAAGGGCTATGGCGGCGTGATCATGCGCGACCGCCTCGCCGCGGTCGATGCCGCGCACATGCCCTGCTATCTGGAATCGAGCAAGGACACCAACATTCCGATCTATCAGAGCTTCGGCTTCCGGCTGACCGGTGAATTGCAGGTGCCGGGTGGCCCGAGAATCTGGCCGATGTGGCGCGACGCACGCTGACAAGGATTACTCACATGCTCAAAGTTCACCATCTCAACAATTCGCGCTCGCAGCGCATTCTATGGCTGCTTGAGGAAATCGGCGCGTCCTACGAGATTGTCCACTACAAGCGTGGAACGCCGGTGCCTTTGGCGCCGCCGGAATTGAAGGCCGTGCATCCGCTCGGCAAATCGCCCGTCATCACCGACGGCAACAAAACGATCGCGGAGTCCGGCGCAATCGTCGAATATCTGATCGACACCTATGGCAACGGCCGGTTCAAGCCGAAACCCGGAACCGAGGATTATTGGAAGTATGTGGAATGGATGCATTACGCAGAGGGCTCCGCGATGTTGCCGCTTCTGCTTGCACTCTATTCGGGCATGCTGGGCGAAGCGGCCGCGGCCCTCAAGCCGCGTGTCGACAGCGAGATCGCGAACAATCTTTCCTACATGGAAAGCTCGCTGGGCGAGCGACCATTCTTCGTCGGCAATGATCTGACCGGCGCCGATATCCAGATCCTGTTCGTGCTGGAAGCGGCTGGTGCGCGGCTCGAGCCCTATCCCAATCTTGTGAAATATCGCGCGCGTATGCAGGACCGCCCGGCCTACAAGCGCGGCATCGAGAAGGGCGGACCCTATCAACTGATGAGCAGGTGAGATGAGAAAGTCGCCAGCGCATATCGGCAGGGACGAACGCCGCCAGCGCATTGCAAGTCTGTGCGCGGAGATGGATAAGGATGGCATCAGCGCTGTGCTGATCGGGCCGACGCCGTCCCTGCGCTATTTCACCGGTGTGAACTGGCATCCTTCGGAGCGCTTCACTGGCGCTCTGATCCATTCCGACAGCCGCGTGGAATACATCACCCCGGCGTTCGAACGCGACAAGGTCTCGCAGGTGATCGGCATCGATGGCGATATCTTCACCTGGCAGGAAGAGGAGAGCCCCTACCGGCTGATCGCCGACCGCCTGGGCAACAAGGCACACATGGCAGTCGACGAATCCGTCGCGCTGTTCACCTGGCTCGGTTTGAATGGCGCGATCGACCCGGCCCGGCTCAAGGGCGGCGGCGCGATCGTCAATCGCCTTCGCCGGCAGAAATCCGACGCCGAACTCGCGCTGATGCAATACGCCAAGGACATCACGCTGGAAGTTCAGCGGCGCGCATGGAAAAGCTTGCGCGCGGGCGTGAATGCCAGCGAGATCGAGGCCGTCATCGACCACGAGCATCGCGCGCTCGGCGGCAGCGGCAACACCTTCTGCATCGTCTCCTTCGGCGAGGACACGTCGCTTCCGCACGGCGGCGAGAGCGATCGCGCGCTTCAGGAAGGCGACGCCGTCCTCATCGATACCGGAACCAGCGTCGACGGCTACAATTCCGACATCACGCGGTCCTATGTCTTCGGTGAGCCTGACGCGGAATACCGGCGGGTTTGGGATGCCGAAAAGCGCGCGCAGGCCGCCGCGTTCGATGCCGCACGCATCGGTGCGCCATGCGAAAATGTCGACGCCGCCGCGCGCGCGTCCATGGGCAAGGAAGGTTTTGGGCCCGACTATCGGCTGCCCGGCCTGCCGCATCGCACCGGCCACGGCATCGGGCTTGAGGTGCACGAGGCGCCCAATCTCGTGCGCGGCGACATGACGCCGCTTTCGCAGGGCATGTGCTTCTCTAACGAACCGATGATCGTGGTGCCGGGAAAATTCGGCATCCGCCTCGAGGACCATTTCCATATGGACGATCGCGGAGCGCGATGGTTCACCGAACCCTCCTTCAGCGCGGATGAGCCGTTCAAGGGTGTTGCGCCCTGGGAGTGAGCGGATGATCGACCATGTTTCTCTTGCGGTCTCCGATCTCGATCGCAGCGCCGTTTTCTACGAGAAGGTGCTGGCGCCATTGGGATTGAACAGGCTGGTCGCGCGCGAAGGCATGACCGTCGGTTTCGGAAAACGCTATCCGGAATTCTGGCTGAATGCGCGGCAGGGCCTTGCGTCGCAGCCCGAGACGACGGGCACCCATATCTGCCTGCGCGCCCGCAGCGAGGACGCGGTAAGGGAGTTTCACGCCGCGGCGCTTGCCAATGGCGGACGCGACGCGGGCATTCCAGGTCCGCGTCAGGCGGCATTCACCACTTATTTCGGCGCATTCATTTTCGACCCCGACGGCAACAAGATCGAAGCGGTGAATTTCCCGCGCGAGCCTGGTCAGGGCTTTGCGAACGGCTAGCCTGCGAGCCTGTCCTTCGCGCCGGCCAATCGCCCCTCCGCAGGAACGTGCGAGGTTGCGGCTGCGAGCCCGAATAGCGGCATGTTGCCATAGATGCACTCGAACTTGCCCGGCTCTACCAGATAGGTCTCATGCCAGATGCCGATATTCTTCGATTTCGTGATGCGCTTGTTGAACTCGGCCCACATCGGGAAGTGATGACCGTCCCTGTCATGGGCGTAGGCCAGGAGCTTATCGAACGATTCCCAATATTGCTGGACGTTGATGTACGGAAGAGAGAGCTGCTGGCGATACCACAGCATTCCGGCCCCCTTGTTCTGCGAAAGCTCGCGGAGCATTGCCGGTATGGTCTTCGACATGAACAGGATATCGCCGAGCGCGAGCCAGTTGTTGATGCGCATGCCGATCAGGAACAGCACCACCGGCTTGTCGCTGCGTGCGGTGAATCGCCCGGGATAAATCGAACTCATATCCTATCCTTTGACGGCAGAGCCCCAATAGTTGAAGCCGGCAAACCGCGGTGTGCCGGGAAGATACATTGTCTCCATATCCTCGATCTTGAACCCGCTATCCGCAATGAGCTTCGGGATTTGCCGGCCGACATGACACCCGCCGCCGATCACTTTCCATGCCGGCGTCAGGCGTCTCTGCCACTTGCGGACGTTCTCGTCCGGCGCCTCTCCATGCTCGCAGAAGATCATGCGGCCCGATGGCTTGAGAACGCGGCGCATCTGAGAAAGCGCGGCCATAACATGGGGGATAGTGCATAGCGTATAAGTGACAAGAATCGTATCGGCGACCTCGTTCTCGAGCGGAATCTGCTCGCCCGGCAGGTCGAGGAACTCGACTGGAATCTTCGACTCCGAAACGCGCCCCGAAGCGCGCTCGCGCATTTCCTGTGCGGGCTCGAGCGCCCAGATGTGAGAAACCTTTGATGCGTCGTAGTAGGGAAGGTTGTGCCCGGCGCCGAAACCAACTTCCAGCACACGGCCCTCCGCGCGCGGCACGACTTTCCTGCGCTGATAGCGGATCGGCTTGGCGCTCATAGCCGCGTTCAGCAGGCGCGGCAGGATGAAGTGACTATAGAAGCCCATCTGTTCGGCCCTTTTCGAGAGCCAGCAGAGCGTCTTCAGACCGGAAGTTCAATGGTCGGGATCGGTGTAGATGGGTGGCGGATCGCCATTGTTCGGAAGATGAGAATCTTCCGCCGGCTTGTCGCCATAGATCGGGCTGCTGTCCGGATCGAAGCCGTTTATCGCGCCGTTTGCCAGACACAGTAGCGTGGCTGTGCTGAGTGTCGCATAGACCGATTGCGTGCTGGCGCATGGCAGGAGCGCAGGCGCGTTCTTGCGCTGTTTCTCGCGTGCCCAGCGCGCGGCATCGTGCGATCGCCCCGTATGATCGGCGAAATCGACGGAATCGTCCGGATTGAGACCGCGCTTTGCACAGCGTTCTCTTTCTTCCGCGGAGAGCTTCGACAGGTTTTCAATGCGGCAATCGAAAAGCTCGCGGCTCAGTCCTTCCAGCGATCTCGCATTGTCGTCTCTCACCCTGGGCACGATGATGCTGAGATAGTCCGGCAACTGCACCGCTGGCGCCTTCATTTCTGCCGGTGGCCGGTCGTGCTCCGGCAATGGAGGCGGAAGCGGCGCGAGATAGAGGATTGTCTCGCGCGGCATCAGGGGAGCAACGCCCTTGGGTTGGATCAATGCGCGCAGCAGAAGCGCGATGACGGCAATGTGCAGTATGGTAGCGGCACCGGCGCCCAGAATTCTGCGCCAAGGCCATTCGCCTATCGCGAACGCATGCATCTAGTCGGCGGGCCTGAATTCCAGTAGCTCGCCCGGCTGGCACTCAAGAGTCGCGCAGATCTTCTCGAGGGTGGAAAACCTTACGCCCTTTACCTTTCCCGACTTGAGCAGCGACAGATTTGCTTCGGTGATGCCGATGATTTCCGCGAGCTCCTTGGAGCGCATCTTGCGCTTCGCCAGCATCACGTCGAGGTTGACGATGATGGCCATCACACAAACTCCGCATTTTCGTCTGCCATACGGCGCGCTTCCGCCATCACGCGGGCGATGACGAGCACGGTTCCGGCGATAAACAACCACGCTGCATCGTTCGAACCGAAGCTCAACGACACCGAGCGATGATGCGGCCCGAGGTGCCATGTAAGGATGAAGGAGATCGGAGCTTCCATCAGGAAATCTGCGAGAACACCCAGGAACAACGCATTCGCGACATTGTTCAGATGGCGCAAAGGTTCGGACGCGAAGACCAGACCGGCTGCATAATTTGCGAACAGCTGCTTCAGCGACCACATCGCCCACACGGTGCAGCCGAGCGGAACGGCATCGCATAGGAGGGCCGCAGCGCGATATTGCAGCGGAATGCGGCTGCTCAACTCGGCGCCCAGATGACTGAGGCGCAGCATGAGGAACTGGGTCACGTCCGGATAAAGGAATATGGCGATCACTAGCGCGGGGATCGCAATCATCCCCAGAAGCGAGATGACAGACATGATGCGGCTGAGCCGCGCGAGGGTACTGGGCGGTTGCACACGATCCTCCGGCTTGCTGGCCAGACATCGTGCCACAACGAGTAATTATTGCAAAACAATAATTCCGGTTACTCGGGTGCGACAGTTACCGTTATGCCTTCGAGCTCCGGCGCGCAGGTGATCTGGCAGGAAAGCCGCGAATTCGGCTCCACGGCCAATGCCATATCGAGCATATCCACCTCGGCATCCGAGCGCGGCGGTAGTTTTTCGAACCAGTCGCCCGTGACATAAACATGGCACGTTGCACAGGCGCAGGCGCCACCACATTCGGCGGCGATATCGAGGCCCGCGTCGCGCAGAATCTCCATCACGCTCCAGCCATCGCGGCCTTCGATCTCGTGCAGTTGGCCCTTGCGATCGGTTGCGATGATCTTCATCCGGCGACACCCAGTTTCTTCTGCAGGCTTGACGAAGACGTCGTGTACTGGAAGCGCAGCTTCTCATTCGGCCGGCAGACATGGAATGCCTGTTGCGCCATCAGCGCGGCTTCATGGAAGCCCGACAGGATTAGCTTGAGCTTTCCGGGATAGGTGTTGATGTCGCCGATTGCAAAGATGCCCGGCGTCGTGCTCTCGAACTTGGCCGTGTCGACCGCGATCAGATTTTCGGTGAGGTTGAGCCCAAAGTCCGCGATCGGTCCAAGCTTTATGGTCAACCCGAAGAACGGAATGAAGGTGTCGCAGGCGTGCTCCCATTCCTTCTTTTCGGGATTTGAAAGCGTTACCGCGCGCAGCTCCCCGTTCTCGCCATGCAGTGCTTTCACACTTGCGATCTCGAAATTGATTTTGCCGTGTGCCGCGAGTTCGCGCATCTGGTTGACGCTGTGCTGAGCCGCGCGGAAGCCGTCGCGATGGTGCACAAGCGTCAGCTTGTCCGCTACCGGTGCAAGATTGATCGTCCAGTCAAGCGCGGAGTCGCCACCGCCTGCGATCAGCACATTCTTGCCGCGGAACGCTTCCATCTTGCGCACCGCGTAGTGAACCGATTTGCCTTCATAGGCTTCGATGCCGGCAATCGGCGGACGCTTCGGCACAAAGCTGCCGCCGCCAGCTGCAATCACGATCACCGGCGCGACGATTTCCGCGCCCGCATCCGTGGTCAGCTTCCAGCGGCCGTCGTCGAGCTTCGTCAGCCCGCTCGCCATCTGTGACAGATGAAATGTCGGCTTGAAGGGTTTGATCTGCTCCATCAGCCGGTCGGTCAGTTCCTGGCCCGTGACGATCGGAAGGCCCGGAATGTCGTAGATCGGTTTCTCCGGATAGAGCTCTGTGCACTGCCCGCCGGCACGGTCGAGGATGTCGACCAGATGCGCTTTGAGATCCAGAAGCCCGAGTTCGAACACCGCGAACAAGCCAATGGGGCCAGCTCCAATAATGGCGACGTCGGTTTCGATCGGGCTGCTCATTCTTTATTCCACACTGCGGTACTGTATGAAGTTCATAGTTACGCGCGTCATATGTGAAAATGGAGACGCGGACAATGCGCTTCAAGACGCAGGCGCGCCTATGTCGCGGACGGGCAGGTAGGGAAAAAGGCTTTTAGCGTCAAGCCGCCAGATAGGACTTGATGAAAAACTGGACCGCGCTGGTTTTGTCCTGGAGATCGGCGAGCGCAGCAGAAGCGGTCTGCGCATCGGAAGAGGGATCTATGGGCTCGGCAGCCGCGGCCGCATCGCCCAGGCCGAATGCCCCTATGCCGCGAGCGGCGCCCTTGAGCGTGTGCGTCACCTGTTTCCAGGATTTCGCGTCTCGTGCCTCGAGGATGGATTGCAGCCGGACCACCAGCTCGCTTGCCTGGTTGTCGAACAGGCGGAGGATCTCCGCATTCAATGCCGTATCGCCGCCCGTATAGCGGGCGAGATGCGCGAGATCGACGGCGGCCGAAGCCATGGAAAGGTCCTGCGTCTGGGACCGCCATCATGCTCCGTATGCGTCAAGGCCACGTTAATGCGTGTCAGAACGGCACCCAGCCATTCGGGAACGGCGATACGCCGAAAAGCCGGGCGTGACTGAAGAGGATTCCCGCAAAGGCTGCCACTGCGATCAGGAGACGCCAGTCCAAGAGTTCTCCGAGGAGCAATGAGTTGCGTCCGGCCGCGATCGCACCAAATGGGATATTCGACGTCTTCGATGCAAATGCGCTCCAGGCATCGCCCAACTTGCGTTTGCGTTTTGCGTCGATGGATATCGTTCCGAAGAGCGCAAGCACCAGGAAGGTGCCAAAGAAGATCACTGAAGCTTCATCGCCATTGGCACTGACATGAAACGCCGCCCAAACCGCCACGCCCCAAAGGAACGGATGACGCGTGATGCGAAGCACGCCTCTGATCGTTTCAGCCTTTGCTGCCGCGCTTTCCTGACGCACCGATGTCGGGTTGGGCATCAGCAGGCCAGGGACCGCGAGAAGAAACGCGATCGCCACAACAGGAATTGCCAGATGCCGCACACCCGTCCATGGCGTGTAGAGGATCGGGTTGTCGTCGCCAGCCTGAGCCGAATTGTACGCCATAACGAGCCAGATGATGACGCCGAGAGAGGCGAGCGAGAAGAGTCCGAGATAGGGGCCTTCGCCGATCGCGCCGGTAATTGCGTCGCGCAGTCTCGTCCCCGCTATGAAGAGATGGATGCCCAGAAACACGACAGTAGCGGCAAACAGCATCGTCATGACATGCTCCCCATCTTTGTAATTTACATCGTAAGAATAAGCCTTGCAAACAGGTGGGTGCCCGTCCCAAACCCCTCGCCATCAAAGGGTTGAATGGTTAAGGTGCCGGAGCTTCTAGCTTTTTACGCCTGTGGAGGGCCGATGGCCACGCCAGTCTTCGAGCGCAATCAGCCTCTCCTCCTGCAGGGATCGGAAAGCCCGGCCGCCACCGATCAAGCCTCCTTCAAGCCGCGCAAGAGCCGGTTTGGCCTCGTGGCGATGTTGCTCGCTTCTCTCTGCGCGACGCTTTGGGCAGGAGCGTCGCTTGCGTGGCTGTGGGGCTATTTCGGACCAGAAGGTCTGATGACGCTCAACATCCAGCAGATCGCATTGTTCGCCATCGCGACCTTTGTGCCCGCCTTCTTGTTTCTCGCTGTGGCCTGGGCGCTGGCGCGCGGCCACGCGATGTCGCTTGCAACCGAGGCGCTCGTCGATGCGACGGACCGGCTTTTCAGCGCTGACGAAACTGCGGCGCGCACGGCAGCAAGACTCGGCCGCGCGGTGAGGCGCGAACTCGATGCCTTCAATGCCGGATTGGACGGGGCGTTCACGCGGATGCGCGCGCTCGAATCCGTTCTCGAAAGCCAGATTGGGGCGCTCGATGAAGTAAGCGCGCGTGCTGAGGTGCGCGGCGAATCCGTGGCATCACGCCTCGGCAAGGAACGCGAACGGCTCGACGCCATAACGGGCTCGCTTCCCGAGGCGGTGACGCGCGCCGGTGAAGCGCTGTCCGGACGCATCGCTCAGGAACGCGAGCGCATCGAGAGCGTGGCGGCCTCGCTGACAGACGTGGCGGCGCGCGCGAGCGAAACCGTTGCCAGCCGCGCGGCACAGCTAAAGGCTTCGATGGAAGCGGCCGAGGTCTCGCTCAAGACCGCAGGCCAGACGCTGGACGCACAGGCAGCGGACTTTCGTGCAGCTGCCGGCACGGCAGCCGAAGCCCCGCGCCTTGCCGCCGTCGAGCTCGACCGCCAGGCAAAGGCGATCGAATCGGTGTCCGAAGCGACGATGGCGCGCGCCGAATTCATATTGGGTCGCCACGAACGCCAACGCGCGGTGATGAACGATCTGCTGATCAAGCTTAAGGAAGAAAGCGCGGCATTCGAGAGCGCAGTGGGCCGCGAGTCCGCGGCAATGACACGCGCCATCGAAGTGCTGAACGGCGAGGCGCAGAAATTTGAATCCGTCACGGGAAACACCGAGCGCCATCTCGAAACCCTGATATCTGCGACATCGGCGCAGGCTGGCCAGCTCACCCAGAACCTGATGCGCGAGACCGAGCGCCTGAAAGAGGCAAGCGATGCAGCGACCGCGACGCTTGCCAAGCTCAGCGACACGGTCAGGGAAGCGAGCCTTGGCGCGCGCACACTCATCGGAGAAACCGCCAACCAGGCGAGGAACGACGCTCATTCGCTGGTCGGCGAGGCCATGGCGGAGTGCGAGCGGTTGTTGCGGACATCGGGCGAGCTCTCCGCGAAGGCGATCGAAACGCGCGCGGCGCTTGCAGGCGCGGCGGAGGAGGCACAGCGCCATCTTCTCGCGCTGCCGGGCATCGCACAGCAGGAAGCACAACGCATCCGTCAGATGGTGCGCACCGAGACCGAGGAAATGCTCGACATCTCGGCACGGACACTTTCCACCATACGTGCGCGTGCCGCCATCAAACCTGCACCGGACTCCGCGCCAGCTGAACAAACCAAGGAAGAGCGCGAGCGGGAGAGCATGTTCGGCCTCGCCCGGAAGTTGACCGGCCGTCAGAAGCAGAAGTCACGTCCCGACAGCGATCCCGGCAAATGGGAAATGAGCAAGCTGCTTGCCGCCGTCGAAAGCGGCGAAGCCCCGCAGAAAGAGCTGAAGCCTTCAACGGCATCGGCGCTGGGGGCGCTGGAAGCAGCTCTCTCCGATATGGCGGTCGATCTGAACAGGATCTCCGGAGACGAAGGTCCCAGCAATGAAGACTGGCGTCTCTACCTTTCGGGCGATCGCGGCGTCTTCGCGCGACGCCTTGCTACGGCTATCGATGCCGGCACTGTTGATCGAATCACAGAGCTTTATCGCGAGGACAGCGGGTTTCGTGAAGCTGCGGACCACTACATCAGCGAGTTCGAGTCGCTTCTGGCGAAGGCACGCGAAGGCGATGGCGGCGGCTTGCTGACGCCGACGATCCTGAGCGCAGACACAGGCAAGATCTATCTCGCGGTCGCCTATTCGCTTGGCCGCCTATGACGCACGCCTGAGGCGCGCAGCATAAAAGCCGTCCATGCCGCCTTCCGCTGCGAGATGACTGGGCAAGGTCCTCAGATCGCCATTTGCATCGATGAATTCCGCGTGCCCGAACACATCTGCGGCTGTCAGCGGAACGCGGGCAAAATGCTCGTTCCGCGACAGGAATTCCACCGCTTGCTCCGGTCCTTCCTCGGGCTCGAGCGAACAGACTGCAAAAACCAACAATCCGCCGAGCGCCACGAGCTGGGCCGCACAATCGAGAAGCTCAGCACTCGCCGCCCGGCAAAGCGTGACGTCGGAAGCGCCCTTTATCCATGGCAATTCCGGGTGACGGCGTATCGTGCCTGTCGCGGAACAAGGCGCGTCGAGAAGCACGAAGGGCGCAGGCGCAATCTGAAGATCGCGGACATCCTCGTTGATCAGCGTCGCCGACTGGCCGAGCCGGCGGAGATTTTCCTTGAGCCGCTCCAGGCGTGCAGCGTCCTTTTCCACGGAGATGACCTCGGCGCCAGCCGCCGCGAGCTGCGCGGTCTTCCCGCCGGGCGCGGCGCAGAGATCAATCACGCGCGCACCTTTCACATCGCCGAGCAGCGTGGCCGGCAGCGATGCCGCAGCGTCCTGGACCCAGAATTCTCCTTCTGCAAATCCCTTCACGGTTTCGACCCGTGTCGCAGGTTCGAAGCGCCAAAGATTTCCAAAAAGACGGGTGCCGTCTTCTGCAGGCGGTCCCTTGGACACGAGATCAAGCGGGGCCTGCACAAGATGGGCCGATGAGATCGCGCGGACTTCGTCTTCGCCGTAAACCGAAACCCATCGCGACCACAGCCAGTCCGGCGTGTTCAAACGTGGCGCGTCCTGCTTCGCAAGCACCGCGATCCCCTCGCGCGCGATCCTGCGCAAGACCGCGTTTATCAGGGGCTTAAAATGCATGGCCTTGCTGTCGGCCTGTGCAAGCCGGTTGGCGCCATCGACGGCCGCGTGCGCAGCGACATTCAGGAACATCAGCTCGCACGCACCCGCAAGAAGGATCTCCAGCGTCGGGCCCGAGCGGTGCGGCGCAGGGAGCTTGTCCACAAAACTGCGGATCAGGGAATCGAGCTGGCCAAAGCGGCGAAGCGTTTCGCTTGCGATCGCGCGCGCAAATCCGGCATCACGCTGATCGAGGCCGCGGACCGCATCCAACGCAGCATCGAGCGGACGGCGCTTGCGCAAGACCAGCGAAAGAATCTCCTGCGCCGCCTGCCGTGCCTTCAGTCCATGGCCTTCGCTCACGCCCAGGGACCGGCCTGTTTGGGTGCAGCACCGGCAAGCGCGCGCAGACGGGCAACCCGGTCCGCCGTCGAGGGATGGCTCGCAAAGAGGCCCGCGAGGCCGCCGCCATGCAGCGGATTGATGATGAACATGTGCGCAGTTGCCGGATGTTGCTCTGCCTCGACATTCTCGATCCGCTGCGCGCTGTTCTCAATATGCTCGAGCGCGGAAGCCAGCCAGAGTGGCCGGCCCGAGATTTCGGCACCGGCCCTGTCGGCTTCGAATTCGCGCGAACGGCTGATCGCCATCTGGACCAGAACTGCCGCAATCGGCGCCAGCAAGGCGATCAGCAATACGCCGACGAAACCGAGCGGGTTGTCGCGGCGGCCGCCACCCAGGAAGAACGCGAAATTTGCGAGCATCGAGATTGCACCGGCAATCGTGGCGGTGATGGTCATGGTCAGCGTGTCGCGATGCTTCACATGGCCAAGCTCATGGGCGAGCACACCGGCCAGCTCTTCATTGCTCACGCGCTTGAGAAGTCCACTGGTGACGCACACCGCTGCATGCTCGGGATCGCGGCCGGTTGCGAAAGCGTTGGGCTGCTCGTTCTCAACGACATAGACCCTTGGCATGGGCAACGAGGCCTGTCCGCTCAGCTGGCGCACGAGATGCACGAGATCCGGCGCGCTTCGCTCGTCGACCGGCCGCGCGCCGTACATCGAGAGCAGCGCCTTATCGGAATTCCAATAGACCCATGCATTGGTTCCCGCTGCAAACAGGAAGGCGATCGCCATTCCCGCGCCTCCGCCCAGAAGGAAACCGACAGCCAGAAACAACCCGGTCATTGCGGCCATCAATAAGCCGGTACGCAACGTATTCATGCCAACTCTCCTGCCCTGTGATGTATGTTTCGACCGGTTCCACGGCAAGGTGCGATGATCAGGACCCAGAAGCCGTCGAAGCGTGAAATCGCGGAACGGATCCGCGAGGCGGGAAAGCGCGCGCTTGCCGAGGCCGAAGCGCGCCGCAAAGAGGGCGCGGCGCAGGCATTGCCCAGAGAAATCGGCGGCCAGAAGGGACCTGAGCCGACCCGGTACGGTGATTGGGAAAAGAAGGGCGTGATTTCCGACTTTTGAACGCGCTTTTGGAGAACTTGATCCTGCGCGTTCAAAGGTCCATCTAAGACCTGAGTTGGAACCGTTCCAGAAAGTTCAGTCATGTTCATCCAGACCGAGTCGACGCCGAACCCCGCGACCATGAAGTTCCTGCCCGGACGCGACGTGATGGGAGAAGGCGCGGTGGCGGACTTTCCCACCCGGGAAAGCGCCGCGCGCTCGGTGCTGGCGCGGGCGCTCTTCGATGTGCCGAATGTCTCGCGCGTCTTCTTCGGCAGCGATTTCATTTCCGTCACCAAGGCTGACGGCGACTGGAGGAACATGAAGGTGCCGGTGCTGGCGGCGATCATGGATCACTTCACGCGTGGGCTGCCCGTGATCGAAGGCTCAAGCGCAGAGGCGGAAGATTCAACAGTTTATGGTCAAGGCGATCCCGAGATTGTCGATCAGATCAAGGAGCTGATCGATACGCGCGTGCGCCCGGCCGTGGCGCAGGATGGCGGCGATATCATCTACAAGGGCTTTGACGGCAGCACCGGCATCGTGTTCCTGCACCTGCAGGGTTCCTGCGCGGGCTGCCCGTCCTCGACCATGACGCTGAAGAACGGCATTGAGAACATGCTCCGGCATTATGTGCCTGAAGTGACCGCGGTCGAGGCGGTTTAGCCGCAATCCCACTACAATAGGCGCGATTCGGAATCGGGATCGGTATGACTCACGCCGTCAACGACGAAGCGCTCGACACCATCTTCCGCACCGCGCGCTCACAGAACAAATGGCTCGACAAGCCTGTAAGTCCCGCGCTGCTTATGGCCGTTTACGACCTGATGCGTTTCGGCCCCACCAGCGCCAATTGCTGCCCGGCGCGCATCGCTTTCCTTGTTTCTCCGGAATCCAAGGAGCGTCTGAAGCCGCATCTTGCGGAATACAATGTGCAGAAATCCATGACTGCGCCGGCCGTCGCCATCATCGGCTACGATCTCGATTTTCCGCAGTTCATGCCGAAGCTGTTTCCGCACAATCCGTCCGCGAAGAACTGGTTCGACGATCCGGACGTCCGCCAGACCAACGCATTCCGGAACGGCACCTTGCAGGGCGCTTATTTCATCATCGCCGCGCGCGCGCTCGGCCTCGATTGCGGTCCGATGTCCGGCTTCGACAATGACGGGGTTGACAGGGAGTTCTTCTCCGGCACACGCGTGAAATCGAACTTCATCTGCGGCATTGGCTATGGCGATCCGTCTGGTGTCTTCGCACGCAATCCGAGACTCGACTTCGACGAAGCCTGCCGGATTCTGTGAGATGAGGCGGTGAAGATCCTCGCCGTCGACACCGCGCTCGGCGCCTGTTCGGTTGCGCTGATCGACGGCGAACGCACCCTCGCTCATCGCCATGTGCTGATGGAACGGGGACACGCCGAAGCGCTTGCGCCTATGGTCGACGCGGTGGTGCACCAAGCAGGTATCGATCTTGCGAGGATCAATCGTCTTGCTGTGACGACGGGGCCGGGCACATTCACGGGCCAGCGCGTTGGTCTCGCCTTCATGCGCGGTCTTCGGATCGCACTGAAGCGGCCACTGATGGGCCTCACGACCCTTTCAGCCATGGCCGAAGCAGCGAAATCGGAAACCGGCTTGTCGCATGCCATTGCAATGCACGATGCGCGTCGCGACGAAGTCTACCTCGAGATCGAAAATGCGTTGCCGCCATCGGTTTTGGGATTCGAGGAGGCTATGGACGTGCTGCGCGCGATCCCCGGTTCGCATGCGATCGCGCTTGCAGGCACGGCGTCTTCTCGCGCATGCGATGCACTCTCAAATCGCTTCCTGCTTTCGACGGTGCGCCAGCCCGATGCGCTTTGGATCGCACGACTGGCGCTCGAAGCCCCGGAATGCGAGGCGCCGCCGCGACCACTTTATCTGCGCGCGCCAGACGCGAAACTTCCGCAGGCCAAATGATGACCATCCGGAGCATCCATGCGCGCGATGATCTGGGCCCGCTTGCGCATTTGCATGCATCCTGTTTTCGCGAGCCGTGGTCGGAGTCCGCGCTCCGAGACCTTCTGAAAAACCCTGATACGGCTGCGTTTGCTGGGCCGGCCGGCTTCATCATGTTGCGCGTTGCCAGCGATGAAAGCGAAATCCTCACTCTTGCTGTGGCCGGCGAAGACCGGCGGAAGGGCCGGGGTTCGGCGCTCGTTCTGCACGGCGCGAAGTGGGCGTATGCCAAGGGTGCTGCTCGGATGTTTCTGGAAGTGAGCAGCGCGAACCGCGCGGCCATCGCGCTCTATGGGAAGTTCGGATTTCGCACCGTGGGTGAGCGGCGGGACTACTATGGCCCGTCCGAGGACGCCCTCACCCTTCGTGCGGATTTGCCGCTTGCGGGATTGGAAATTCCCAAGCTTCGTTTAGAGTCCGACCGGTAACCGCGAGGGACCGTTCGTGACGCGGATAGAGCAGCTCTGCGTGGACAAGGGATTGCGCATGACCGAGCAGCGCCGCGTCATTGCGCGCGTGCTATCGGATGCGGCGGACCATCCCGATGCCGAAGAACTCTACAAACGCGCGTCTGCGATCGATCCGCATATCTCGATCGCGACTGTCTATCGGACGGTAAAGCTTTTCGAGGATGCGGGCATTCTCGAGCGCCACGATTTCCGTGACGGTCGGTCGCGATATGAAGAAGTTCCGGAGTCGCATCACGATCACCTGATCGACGTTCAGTCGGGCAGCGTGATCGAGTTCCGGAACGACGAGATCGAAGCCCTGCAGCGCCGCGTGGCCGAAGAACTCGGTTTCGAGCTCGTTGATCACAGGCTAGAGCTGTACGGAGTACCGAAGGGCGCGAAGAAAGCGCGCTGAGAGGACAATGCAGACTCTCCGCGGCGCCTTCATACTTGTCGTCTTTCTTCTCACGTCCCTTGCAACGATACCCTGGCAGAGCAGCGCCATCCGCTTCGGGCTCAACCGTCGGAAGACGCTGCCAAACCGCTACAGCCGTTTCCTGTGCAGGCTGTTCGGTCTGAACGTCACCGTCATCGGAACGCCGGTTCAGGACCGGGGCGTTCTCATGGTTGCCAACCACACCTCCTATCTCGACATCATCGTGATCGGAGGAACGGCGCGCGTATCCTTCGTCGCCAAGAGCGAGGTGAACACCTGGCCGTTCTTCGGCCTGATGGCGCGGCTTTATGAAACGGTGTTCGTCGAGCGTTCGCGCCGCTCGCAGGCCGGCGTCGCGCGAGATCAGCTTCGTGAGCGTCTGGTGGCGGGAGATGCGCTCGTGCTTTTTCCCGAAGGCACGTCCAACGATGGCAACCGGGTGCTTCCGTTCAAGAGCGCTCTGATGGGCGCGGTCGAGGCGGAGATCGGCACGGACGCCGAGGGCCGGATTCAACACGTGCCCGTGCAGCCGGTTTCGATCTCCTATGTCGGTTTTCATGGCATGCCCATGGGCCGGGAAAACCGGCCGCTCTTCGCCTGGTATGGGGATATGGCGCTTGTGCCCCATCTCTGGGAGGCCGTGACCGCCGGACCCGTCGACGTGATCGTCGAGTTTCACGAGCCGATGACGGTCGACAGCATGGGCGGGCGCAAGCCGCTCGCGGCTCGAGCAGAATCCATCGTCCGCCAGGGTCAGGCTCGCGCACTGGCGGGCCTCGTGAAAGTGCCTCGAACCGCTCAAAAAGCAGGCGGTCTGGCCGAAGCGATTGCCTGACAAGGCCGCTTCGCGCATAACCGCCGCCCATGAAACGGCTTTTCGTCAAAACCTATGGCTGCCAGATGAACGTCTACGATTCCGCCCGAATGGCGGATCTGCTGGCGCCGCTGGGCTACGCCGCGACGGAGGGTCCGGAAGACGCAGACATGGTGATCCTCAACACCTGTCACATCCGCGAGAAGGCAGCCGAGAAGGTCTATTCCGAGCTCGGAAAGCTCCGAAAGCTCAAGGAATCGAAAGCACGTTCCGGCGGCGGGATGCTGATCGCGGTCGCGGGCTGCGTAGCGCAGGCGGAAGGCGAGGAGATCATTGCGCGCCAGAGCGCCGTCGATCTCGTCGTCGGCCCGCAATCCTATCATCGCCTGCCCGAGATGATTGCAAAGGTCACACGTGCCGGCGGTCAGGCTCTCGAAACCGATTTCCCGGCCGAAGACAAATTCGATGCTCTGCCGCAGCAGAACTCCAACGCGGGGCCATGCGCGTTCCTGACGGTTCAGGAGGGTTGCGACAAGTTCTGCACCTTCTGCGTTGTGCCGTACACGCGCGGCAGCGAATTTTCGCGGCCGGTTGCACAAATCCTCAAAGAGGCACGTCATCTCGCTGATCTGGGCGCGCGCGAGATCACATTGCTCGGACAGAATGTGAATGCCTATGGCGGCGAGGGCACCGACGGTGAATCCTGGAGCCTTGCTGCGCTTCTCCATGCACTATCCCGTGTCGAGGGCATCGAGCGGCTTCGCTACACAACCAGCCATCCGCGAGACATGAGCGAAGAGCTGATCGCGGCGCATGGCGAAATCGAAAAGCTGATGCCCTATCTGCACCTTCCTGTGCAGTCGGGCTCGGACGCCGTCCTCAATGCCATGAACCGCCAGCACACGGCAGACGAATATCGCCGGATCATGGACCGCGTCAGGAATGCGAGGCCCGATATCGCGATCTCTTCCGATTTCATTGTCGGTTTTCCCGGCGAGACCGATGAAGATTTCGAGGCCACGATGTCGCTCGTGCGCGAGGTCGGCTACGCGCAGGCGTTCTCCTTCAAATACAGCAGGCGGCCCGGGACGCCGGCGTCCACAGCGCGCAAGCAGATCCCGGAAGACGTGAAATCGGCGCGGCTCGAAGCCCTGCAGGCGCTTCTCGTTTCGCAGCAGCAGAGGTTCAACAAATCCTGCGAGGGCCGAACACTGCCGGTTCTGTTCGAGAAGCCCGGCCGCAAACCGGGTCAGGCCGTCGGACGCAGCCCCTATCTTCAGCCAGTCCATGTCGATGGCGCCGAGCAACTGCTGGGCGAAATACATGCGGTCAGGATCGCCGACGTGCTTCCCAACAGCCTCAGAGGCTCACTGGTGAGCGCGAAGAATCGCGAGGCGGCGCTGACGCTGTGAGCACCGCCACGAAAAAGAAGGCACCGCGCGAGCAGGTAACGCTCGAATTTCCGAACAACGCGCTCCTGCCGGGCCTGGCCGGCGCGCATCAGAAGAATTTCGCGCGCCTTGAGCAGAAGCTTGGCGTGCGCGTCGCCACGCGGGGCAATCTCGTTGCCGTCGAAGGTGACCGTGAGGCGCGCGAACGCGCGGCCAGCGTGTTGCGAGCCCTCTATGCGCGGCTCGAAGCCGGCGAAGCCGCGAATGTTTCGGATGTCGACGCCGAAATTCATTTCGCACTCGAAGGACCGGCGAGAAACGCGAGCATGAATTTCGGTTCACCGATGCTCAAGACCTGGGTGTCGCGAACAACGCGCGCCCGCACCCAGAGCCAACTCGCCTATCTCGACCTGATGCGCACGCATCCCCTTGTCTTCGGTGTCGGCCCCGCCGGCACAGGCAAGACCTATCTCGCAGCAGCCTACGGTGCTCATCTCCTTTACGAGCGCCGCGTGGAGCGGCTGATTCTGTCGCGGCCGGCCCTTGAAGCCGGCGAACGTCTTGGATTTCTGCCGGGGGATCTCAAGGAAAAGATCGATCCCTATCTGCGGCCTCTGTACGACGCGCTGTTCGAAGTGATGGGCGAGCAATGCGTCAAGCTGATGGAGCAAGGCACCATCGAGGTCGCGCCGCTCGCTTTCATGCGCGGACGCACGCTGGCGCGCGCCTTCGTGATCCTCGACGAAGCGCAAAACTGCACGGCAGGCCAAATGAAAATGTTCCTGACGCGGCTGGGAGAGGATTCGCGAATGGTCGTGACCGGCGATCCCAGCCAGAGCGACCTCCCCGGCGGTGCGAACGGCCTTAACCAGGCGCTCGATATCCTGCGCGGCATTGAGGGCGCGGCAGTCGCACGGTTCAATGAGAAAGATGTCGTCCGGCACGCCCTCGTCACTCGCATCGTTGCCGCCTATAATGCTGCCGAAGGCAACGCAGGCGTCGAACGCACCCTGCAGCGCGGGAAGGATCAGGCGTGAGCGTCACGCTAGTGATTGAGGAGAAGAAGTGGCGCGAGAGGCGCGGCTTGAGCGCCCGGCTGAAGCGGGCAGCTCTACTTGCCCTCACTCGCGGCGGACGCGACGAAGGGGCGATGACGATCCTGCTCTCGAACGACAGGAAGCTGCGGGCGCTGAACGTGTCGTTCCGAGGCAAGGACAAGCCGACAAATGTGCTCTCCTTTCCGGCGAGGAGGGACGGCTATCTTGGAGATGTCGCGCTTGCTTATGGTGTAACCGCGCGGGAAGCGCGGGAGCAGAAGAAGGCCTTTGCCGATCACGCCACGCATCTCGTTGTCCATGGCGTGCTGCACCTGCTCGGATACGATCATGAATCCGCGCGCCAGGCCCGCGTGATGGAACCGCTGGAAGCCGAAATCCTGAGCGAACTCGGGATCGAAGATCCTTATGTGCGTAAAGCGGCGTGAAATCGTCTGCACACATGAGCGATTCCCAATCCGACACACCTGACGACAAGGCGCCGTCTCTCCTGAAGCGTTTCTCCCAGTTGCTGCGCGGCGGTGCCACGGCAAGTGCCATCCGCGAAAGCCTCGAGGAGGTCATAGAGGAAAGCGATCGCCAGAGCCCTGCGCTGTCTGCGCAGGAGCGAATAATGCTCGGCAACCTTCTGAAAGTGGGCGAATTACGCGTCAACGACGTGATGGTGCCGCGCGCCGACATCATCGCGGCCGACGAATCGATGCCGATCGAGCAGCTTGTTGCCCTTTTCAGCGAAGCACAGCATTCGCGCATACCGCTCTATCGTGAAACCCTCGACGATCCGGTGGGTGTCGTCCACATCAAGGACGTCCTCGGACTGATGGAGCCGCTGCAGGGCGGAAGCTTCCGCTGGAGGAGCGCCTCCGTCACGGAGATCAAGCGGCCGCTGCTGTTCGTTCCGCCTTCGATGCCGGTCCTCGACCTGCTTGTGAAGATGCAGACCACGCATATGCAGCTGGCACTCGTGATCGACGAATATGGCGGAACGGACGGGCTGGTTTCCATCGAAGATCTGATCGAGGAAATTGTCGGCGATATCGAAGACGAACATGACGAAGACGCGAGCCCGATCCGACGGGATGAAAACGGCGCGTATGTCGCCGATGCCCGTCTCGACCTTGAAGACTTCAAGAGCGAAACCGGGCTCGACCTCAGCCTGGACGACGAGACCATGCAGGACATCGATACGCTGGGCGGATTGGTGATCTCGCTGCTTGGCCGCGTTCCCCAACGTGGCGAGATCGTGGCCCATCCGGCGGGTTTCGAGTTCGAAGTGCTCGAAGCGGATCCGCGCCGGATCAAGCGCCTGCGCATTCGCCCACCGGCTAATGAACCAGCACCTTCCGGCTGATGGCTGCGTTGTTCGGCATCGGTGCATATCTGCGCGGGCTTGAACGCTGGCCGGCGCGCGGGATCGCATTTCTGTCCGGCGCCGTTTCGGCCTTCGGATTTGCGCCCATCGATGCATTTCCGCTGTTGCTCTTGGGATATGCGGCGCTCGTGCTTCTCATCGACGGCGCAGCTGCAACGCCCCACCCGATGCGAAGCGCGGCATGGGTCGGCTGGGCCTTCGCGTTCGGACAATTCGCAGTCGGATGGCACTGGATCGTTTACGCGTTCCTCGTCGACCCGGGCGAACACGCCTGGCAGATTCCTTTTATCCTTTTGCTTCCCGCGTTTCTGGCGCTGTATGTGGGATTGGCCTCAGCCATCGTCGTTCTATGGTGGAGGCCAGGCCCTTCGCGCATCCTCATCTTTGCAGTTGCATACGCGATCGCAGAATGGCTGCGCGGGCATTTGTTGACGGGCTTTCCCTGGAATATCGCTGCCTATGGATGGGGTGCATCGCTTGCGATCATGCAGAGCGCTGCACTGTTCGGCGCCTATGGCTTGACGTTCATGACCGTCCTGTTCGGGGCTTCGCTTGCCGAACTATTTGGACATCGCATCGATTGGCGCCTGCCGATCACGATGACCCTTTTCTTTATCGTAATGTTTGCAGGCGGATCGATCCGACTGAGCCGCATGCCAACGAGCAATGTGCCCGATGTCCATCTGAGAATCGTCCAGCCCAACATTGCGCAGGCCGACAAATACCGGCCAGAGCTGATCGACCGGAACTGGAACGAACTCCTGGCGCTGAGCGCGCGGCCATCGAAGCAGCAGCCCACCACTATCATCTGGCCCGAGGCGGCGCCGCCTTTCGTCCTTACGCGTTCGGCGGAGGCGCTCGACGAGATCGCCCTTCTGACCGGACGCGATCGCACATTGATGACGGGCGCGCTGCGGGCGCTCAGAACGGACGACCGCGTCAGATACTACAACAGCTTCTACGTGTTCGGGCATGGCGGCCAGTTGCTGGAGGCCTATGACAAATTCCATCTCGTTCCCTTTGGGGAGTATCTTCCTTTCGAAGATATGATGAAGCGGCTCGGTCTGAGCAAAGTCGTCGGGATCGAGGGCAGCTTCTCGACCGGTGACGGCCCGCACACGCTCAACGTGCCCGGTGCTCCAAAGGTCGGCCCGCTGATCTGTTACGAGATTCTGTTCCCGGGCGAGGTGGTCGGCAAAGACCGTCCGGACTGGTTCGTAAACGTGACCGACGATTCCTGGTTCGGTCCCTGGGCGGGACCCAACCAGCATCTGCTCGTCGCGCGAATGCGAGGCATTGAGGAAGGCCTGCCTGTCGTCCGCGCCGCAAATACCGGAATTTCTGCCGTCATCGATCCTTTGGGACGCGTCACCGCCAAACTGGGTCTCGACCGTGCGGGGATCCTTGACGCAGCGCTTCCCGATAAGATTGCGCCTACTTTCTATGCACGTCACGGTGAATTTTGCCTCTTGTTCATGCTGCTGGTTGTCCTTGCCGGCGCGGTAACACTGGGCCGGCGGCCATAATCCTCACGCGTAATTTTATAATTTCGCGCTTTGCGAAACTACCACCTACGGTTAATGTCGCTTGTGGCTATCCCTGTGTAAGAACCTTGCCGAAAAAACACGCGAACCCCGTCGACGGGCACGTCGGCAGCCGGGTACGGCTGCGGCGAATGTTGATTGGCATGAGCCAGGAACGCCTGGGCGAACTCCTCGGACTCACATTCCAACAGGTGCAAAAATACGAGAAAGGCGTCAACCGCATCGGCGCCGGCCGTCTATTCGACATGGCGCGAATTTTGGGAGTTCCGATCGACTATTTCTACGAAAGCATTTCCAACCAGCTCGCAGGCGGGCGCGGCTTCGCAGAGGATGGGGAGTCCCCTTCCGTGATTGAATTCGTCTCGAGCGGCGAGGGGATGCACCTGAGCATGGCCTACATGCGCATCAAGGATCCACGCGTGAGAAAGCGCGTGCTCGATCTGGTGAGAAGCCTGGCCGAAGAGCAGGAAGACGTCTGAAGCGCTATTTCTTCTTGCGGGATTTTTTTTCAGACAGACCCGAACGTCCCCTGCGCAGGCCCAGCGCGTCGTACACCGCTTTCGGCTTCACGCCCGTCGCCGCCCAAACGACGAGCAGGTGATAGAGAACATCGGCGGATTCGCTGATGATGTCCTTCTTCTTCCCGCTCACGGCAGCCAGGGCCGCCTCGACCCCTTCCTCGCCGAGCTTCTTTGCGCACTGCGCCACCCCCGCCTTCAGAAGCTTGGCGGTGTAGGATTTTCGGCTGCTTGCGCGCCTGCGCTCGGAAATCGTCGCAAAAAGCTGATCAATCGGATGCGGTTCACTCATTCGAAGGGTGTAGTCCGTTTGCATGCGCCTGTCATGCGCCTTCGGCACTAATTGGCGCGATCTTCCAGAAGTCGTCTCGCGATGACCTGCGCCTGAATCTCGGCAGCGCCTTCGAAGATGTTCAGGATCCGTGCATCGCAGAGTATGCGGCTGACTGGATACTCAAGGGCGAAACCATTGCCGCCGTGAATCTGCACGGCATTGTCGGCTGCGGCCCATGCGACGCGGGCTGCCAGAAGCTTGGCCATGCCGGCTTCCAGATCGCAGCGCCGGCCCTCGTCCTTCTCGCGCGCGGCGTAGTAGGCGATCTGGCGGGCTATCGCGATCTCGACCGCCATCATGGCCAGTTTGTCGCTGACGCGCGGGTAGTCGAAAATCCGCCTTCCGCCCTGCTCGCGCTCGAGTGCGTAGCGCAGCCCCACGTCAAGCGCAGAGAGCGCCACGCCGATGGCGCGCGCCGCGGTCTGAATCCGAGCGCTCTCGAACGTCTGCATCAGTTGTTTGAAGCCCTGATTTTCTTCACGCCCGAGAAGACTGGCGGCAGGCACTTCGAAGCCATCGAAAGCCAGTTCGTATTCCTTCATGCCGCGATAGCCGAGCACGCCGATCTCGCCACCCGTCATCCCCCGTGCGGGAAAAGCATTGCCGTCCAGGCCGCGCGGCTTTTCGGCGATGAACATTGAAAGGCCGCGATAGTCCCTGGTGTTCGGATCGGTGCGCACCAGAAGCGTCATCATGTCGGCGCGCGCTGCATGCGTTATCCAGGTCTTGTTGCCGTAGATCCTGTAGACATCGCCGTCGCGCTCCGCGCGCGTACGCAGGCTGCCCAGATCGGAGCCCACATTGGGTTCGGTGAAAACTGCAGTCGGCAGCTTTGCGCCGCTTGCAATCATCGGCAGCCAGTAATCCCGCTGATCCTTCGTTCCGCCCGAAAGAATCAATTCCGCAGCGATCTCCGAGCGCGTCCCAAGCGACCCGACGCCGATATACGCGCGCGAAAGCTCCTCGGAGACGACACACATCGCTGTCTTGGACAGGCCCGCCCCGCCATAGTGCTCCGGAATGGTGAGGCCAAAGACACCCAGCTCGCTCATCTGCACGATCACTTCCAGCGGTATGAGCTCATCCTTCAGATGCCATTGATGCGCGAAGGGTGCGACCTTTTCCTGCGCAAAACGATAGAATTGCTCGCGCACCATTCCCATCGTGTCGTCCAGCCCGCAATCGCCGGCGAACATTGCTCCGGCATGCGCTGCCAGGTGGTTGGCAATCGCCGCACGCGTGTCGCGAGAGGTGCCGATCGCGACCAGCTCCCGGACTGTCGGCGTCCAGAGCTCTCCGGCGCTGGAATCATCGAGCCCAAGATCATAGGGACGGACGATCTCGTTCTGGCTCATGGGAATTCCACCCACGAACTGTGCCAGGTATTCGCCAAAGGCGGCCTGCAGAATGAGCTTTTCGATGTCGCCGAATCGGCCCTCCTGCTCGAGCGTGCGCGCCCATCTGGCCATTTGGCGAAGGGCTTCCGTATAGGTCGCGTACCAAGCCAGCGCGTGCGCGGCGCGCTGCTCACGATCGAGCACGCTGCGCGAAATCTTTCCGCCGTCCGAGACGAGGGCTTCCACCCCCTGCCTTGCTGCGGCGAGGAACCCCTCGGCCGTCAGAACAGCTTCGTCACAGCGGGCGATAAGATGCGGCAGAAGGTTCATGATCCGGTTACGGTGCAGCTCGACGGACCATAACTGCGATTGCCGTGACGCGCATCAGCATTTGGATCGACCCTCTTGCCTGGCGGAAAAGTCTGGGCATCATTCTCGTCCGCCTTGTGGGGAACGACCAAATGAGCAAATTCACACGAACCGCATGCCTGACCGCACTTGTCTGCGCCCTTGCCGCCCCGGCCCTTGGAAAGGGCAGCGACCTCTCGCCTGCCGACCTCAATGCGCTGAAGAGCTACACGCTCTCCATGGATAAGGTCAAAGCCATGGAAGCCGCGATGAACGACGTCAACAAGGTTCCGGCACTCAAGAACTCAAAGGGCGCCGCGAGCGACAGCAAATCCCTTGCCGAGATGGAAGCCAAGATCAATGCCATGCCGCAGGCGATGGCGATTTATCGCAAGCATGGCCTCTCCGCGCATGATGCGGTCGTGATGCCGTTTGCGCTGATGGATGCCGGCATGGTGGTCGCCTATCCGAGCGCCGCTGCGTCGCTTGGCGACCGCGTATCGCCCGCGCAGGTCGCGTTTTACAAGCAGCATCAGGCCGAGCTGAAGAAAATCAATTGGCTGTTCGGCGGCGGCGAGTAGCTGACGTGATCCGCAAGCAGCTCGTCGTCGCGCTCGGCATGGGCGCGGCGATTACGCTGCTGTCGCTTGCCTGGTATCAGCTTCCCGTCCTTCCGCTGCCTGTGCCGGATGGAGATGATACGGCCAGCCGCATCGCCTTCGTCGCCCATTGGCTCCTGTTGCCTGGTCTTGCTCTGCTTTTCGGTATCGGGCTGGTGGCCAACCAGCGATTCTTCGTTGCAGACGCGATCGACGGCGGACCATCCTCCAGCAGCCTGATCGAAATCACCCTGCGCTACAATCTCAATACGCTCGAACAGACAGCGCTGGCCGCGATCGCATGGCTCGGACTGGCCCTTGTGCTCTCGCACGAGTATCTCAAGCTCATTCCCGCGATGGCGATCAGTTTCCTGGTCGGTCGGATCCTGTTTTTCATCGGCTATCTGATTGCGCCGACCGCACGCGCGTTGGGGCTCGGACTGACTGCCTATCCCACCTTTGCCGCGCTGATCTGGCTCGCGGCGCGCATGTTGGCCTAAGAGCGCGAGCCTTCCACGACGTCTTCGCATGTGCGAAGGCCCGGACGCTGCGCGTTCACGAGAACCGCCATATTTCCCGGCAAATGCTCGTTCTTCCACATCTTCATATGCGCGCGCGGAATGTCCTCCCAGGAAAAGACTTCCGACATGCAGGGATCGAGGCGGCGCTCAACCATCAGTTTGTTCGCCTGACTCGCCTGCAGCAGATTCGCAAAGTGCGAACCCTGGATGCGCTTCTGCCGCATCCACACATAGCGCGCATCGAAGGTGATGTTGTAGCCGGTCGTGCCTGCGCAGAACACGACCATTCCGCCGCGCTTCACGACCAGACACGACACGGGAAACGTCGCCTCGCCAGGATGCTCGAACACCATGTCGACATCCACGCCCTTGCCGGTGACGTCCCAGATCGCCTTGCCGAATTTGCGCGCTTCCTTGAGCCAGGCATCGTATTCGGGCGAACCAACCTTTGGCATCTCGCCCCAGCATTTGAAGTCCTTGCGAGTGATGACGCCTTTTGCGCCGAGGGAAAGCACGAAGTCGCGTTTGGATTCATCGCTGATGACGCCGATCGCGTTTGCGCCCGATACAGCGCAGAGCTGAACGGCAAACGATCCCAGTCCGCCTGACGCGCCCCATACGAGGACGTTGTGGCCGGGGCGCAGGATGTGGGGGCGATGGCCGAAGAACATGCGGTAGGTCGTGGCCAGGGTGAGCGTGTAACAGGCCGACTCTTCCCATGTCAGATGCCGTGGACGCTCCATGAGCTGGCGGTCCTGCACGCGCGCGAACTGTGCGAATGAACCATCGGGTGTTTCGTAGCCCCAGATGCGCTGCGATGGCGAAAACATCGGATCGCCGCCATTGCACTCCTCGTCGTCGCCATCGTCCTGATTGCAGTGAACGACGACTTCGTCGCCGACCTTCCAGCGCTTCACCTTGGAACCCACAGCCCACACGATGCCGGACGCGTCCGAGCCCGCGATGTGGAACGGATTCTTGTGACCATCGATCGGCGACACCGGTGTGCCGAGCGCTGCCCAGACGCCGTTGTAATTCACGCCCGCCGCCATCACGAGGACCAGCACGTCGTGGCTGTCGAGATGCCAGGTGGGCACGACCTCGATCTTCATTGATTCATCGGGTGGACCGTGCCTGTCCTGCCGGATCGCCCACGCATACATATTTTCCGGAACGTGACCGAGGGGCGGAATCTCGCCGATCTCGTAAAGGTCCTTGCAGACGGAAAGCTGTGGTTTGGCAGATCCGGACATCTGAAATTCCCCGCGCGCTACGCTATGCAGAACGCGCGAAGTAGGCACCAGGGTTCTGTTGCAACGCAACAGAATTCGCATGATTTGTTAACAGGCGGAGAGGCCAAGGCAATTTAATTAGGGAGAATGGCGGAACGGCTTTCTGGAAAGCCCGGTTTTCCGGCCTTTGGCCTTGCCTGCAATCTCTTTGAGCTTTAGCGCCTGCAGCATGGAAAGCGCTGTACCGGGGCCACCCTTCTCTGGATCGCGAAACGCTTTGCCATAGCGTTCGACCCTGATTTCGACCGAACCCAGAAACTCGCCTTCCCAGTCGGACAGTTTGACCTGTGAAACCTCGGCCGCCTTTCGCGTCTTGCGCAGCGCCTTGAGCGCTGAGCGCTTGGCACGCGCACGATCGGCTTCGCGGCGTTCCTCGATGCTCGGCAATTTCGATTTCATGCAAGGTCAGTGAGCGTGGTGCGGATCTTTCTCACCCGCACGGACCGCGAGCGCGACAACGTCGATGGCGACCGGACATGTGTAGAAAGGCGATCGTGCGCAATTCGGGTTGTAGGCTTCGTTGAAATCGATGGTCACGGTCTTGGGCGGAAATTTTCCGGAGATACCGACGTCGACATAGCGGCCCGAGCCATAGGTTTCTTTGCCTGTCAGGTCGTCGATGAAGAAGGCCGACATTTCCGAGATGTTCTTCCGGTCATCCGCATAGAAGGGCAGCGTGATCGACTTTCCTTTCAGTGTGAAAGTCGCATCGCCGGCGTGGAAGAACTGCTTGTCCGTGCCGCGTGAAGTGCGGAAGACGCGCGGCGGATGCTGCGGATCCTCCTTGAAGGTCGCGGTGATACGATAGGATGGATCATAGGCAAAGAAGTCGACGCCCTTGAAATCCATCGCCGGCTTGGCGTGCTGATTGTAGACCATGATCCGCGCGCCGATGACGCCGGCCGCAACCTGTGTCTGCGTACCCCTGATATCGACATCTGCATCGACGGGAATACCTTTTCCGATCTCCGCTTCGGAATAGGTCTTTCCGCCCATGGTAACCGAAGGATGCCCGTCATGGACGGTTGCGGTGAGGATTCCGCCGGTGACTTTGCCGGACTTCCAGCGATAGGAGTCGGCCTTACCCTTGGTGCCGGTGAGCGTGGCCACATCGCCGTTGCGAAGATAGGTCGCGTCCTCAATCTTCAGGATCGCAAAGTGTGCATGGGCCCAGCCATTGTTGGCGTCCGCGAGCTCGGCTTTCCATGTCTCTTCGGACGTCTTTGCCATGGCCCCAAAGGCAGTGGCGGCAATCGCCGCCGCAATGATCATTCGTTTCACGCCGCAATCTCCGGTCGATCCGGCCGCACCATAGCATCCGAATGCTCTTCGCCAAGCGTTGTTGCGCTGCAGCGTTACAGAGATAAGGTTGCTTCATGAGCCGCGACAAGCCGTGGATCTTCAGGACCTATGCCGGCCATTCGAGCGCAAAAGCCTCGAACGCGCTCTACCGCACCAATCTCGCGAAGGGACAGACAGGGCTCTCCGTAGCTTTCGACCTGCCCACCCAGACCGGTTACGACAGCGACGATGCGCTGGCGCGCGGCGAGGTGGGAAAGGTGGGCGTGCCGATATCGCACCTCGGCGACATGCGCCAATTGTTCGAAGGCATTCCCCTCGAGCGCATGAACACGTCGATGACCATCAATGCGCCGGCGATGTGGCTGCTTGCACTCTATGTCGCGCTGGCCGACGAACAAGGCGCTGCGCGCTCAACCCTTCAAGGCACGACCCAGAACGATATCATCAAGGAATACCTTGCCCGCGGCACATACATTTTTCCGCCAGCGCCGGCGCTCCGTCTCACCACGGACACGATCGCGTTCGCGGCATCGTCAATGCCAAAGTGGAATCCGATCAATCTCTGTTCGTATCACTTGCAGGAAGCGGGAGCAGACGCGGTGGAAGAAGCGGCGTTCGCCCTCGCTGCGGCTGTCGCGGTTCTCGATGCCGCGAGAGAAAGCAGCGCCATTGCGCCGGCGGATTTTCCATCAGCCGTCGGACGCATCTCGTTCTTCGTCAATTCCGGCGTCAAGTTCATCACCGAGATCTGCAAGCTGCGCGCGATGGCGGCGGTATGGGATGAAATCTGCCGCGAGCGATACGGTGTCGGCGACCCCAAGCTCAGGCTGTTCCGCTATGGCGTGCAGGTGAACTCTCTGGGGCTGACCGAGCAACAGCCCGAGAACAACGTTTATCGCGTGCTCTTCGGAATGCTGGGCGTCACCTTGTCGAAGAACGCACGTGCGCGCGCAGTCCAGTTACCGGCCTGGAACGAGGCGCTGGGATTGCCGCGACCCTGGGACCAGCAATGGTCCTTGCGCCTGCAGCAGATCGGCGCTTTCGAGACCGACATGCTCGAATACGAAGACATTTTCGAAGGCTCGAAGGTGATTGCGGAAAGGGTTGGTCTGCTTGAGGGCCAGATCAAGACTGAGATGACGCGCATCGCTGAACTCGGCGGCGCATCGTCGCAAAAAGCGCTTGAATATATGAAGGAACGCCTGGTGGCTTCGAATGCCGCGCGCCTCGAAGCCATCGAGCGCGGAGACGAAATCCGCGTGGGCGTGAACGCATACACTGAAAGCGAACCGTCACCGTTGACGTCGGGCGACGGAAACTTCGTCACCGTCGATCCTTCAGCCGAAGCCGAACAGATTGCGCGGCTTCACGCGTGGCGCGCCGCGCGCGACTCTGCCGCCGCGCAAAACGCACTGTCAGAGCTCGAACGCGTTGCCCGGACCAACGGAAATCTGATGCCCTACTCGATCGCTTGCGCAAAGGCAGGCGTCACCACCGGCGAATGGGCGGGAACATTGCGCAAGGTGTTCGGAGAATATCGCGCGCCGACCGGGGTCGCGATTTCCGGACCCGCTCGCAACGACGAGCGCATCGGCGCCCTCAAGGACGAAGTCGAATGCGTATCCAGGGCGCTGGGGCGCAGACTGACCATTCTCGTTGCCAAGCCGGGCCTTGACGGGCATTCGAACGGCGCCGAGCAGATCGCCATCCGCGCACGCGATGCCGGCATGAAGGTGATCTATGACGGCATCAGATTTTCGCCGGACGAGATCGTCGCAGCGGCGCGGGAGGCACGCCCACACCTCATCGGCCTTTCGATTCTCTCGGGAAGCCACGTGAATTTGACGCGCGACATCGTGCAGAAGCTCAAAGCGGCCGGGCTTTCGGATGTACAGGTCGTCGCCGGCGGCATCATTCCGCCGGAGGATGAAGCGGCGCTCAAAGCAAGCGGCGTTGCGGCAGTCTTCAGCCCAAAGGACTACGACCTCGACGCAATCATGCGGTCGCTGCTCACGCTGGCCCAGCGCTAGTTCGACTTGGCCGCCTTGTCGGCGCCACCGATATCGAGGATGAACTTGTACTTTCCGTCCGGCTGACGACGCCACTCGGTCACATAGTACCCGGTGAGCCTAGTCTCCTTCGCGCCTTTGCCCTTTGCCCTATAGGTCCAGGTTCCACGCGTGAAACCCAGGACGCCGTCTGGCGATGCTTCCGCCTCCAGGGGAATCCAGGTCAGACGCTCTCCGGGAGAGGCAGGGTTCTTCCTGTAATATTCCTCGACGGCCTTGCGCCCCACGATCGGTGGGTGATCGCCTTCAAACAGGCGAATATCATCGGCCATGTAGGCACGAAAGGCGGCATGCGCTCCCTTCGCGACCGACATCGCCGCGAACGCCTTGTCGGTCGCAATCATCTGCTCCTTTGCGCCTGCGAGTGCCTTTGGAGCGAAGCTGAGAGTTGCTGCGACGACGAGGGCCGCGATCATCCGTGACATGAAGTTCCCTAATTAAGGCAGGCTGCCCTATTCACGCCGCGAACTTACCATGCTTGGTCCCCGCCTAGGCCACGAACGACTCCTCACAATGTCGTTAACGGGGTTTAACCACGCTGGGGAGCGTTCCCATGATTGCCTACTACAGACCCAAGGAAGAATTGCAGGCTGACGGCCGGCCGAAACCCAGGCGCACGGGACTCTCGCGCGACCTGTTGCACGGTCTCACGCCGGAAGAATTCGACATCGAGGCGAAGGAGCTTGCGAAGGCGCAAGCGATGACGCCATCGGTGCGTGCGCGCATGCGTGCACAACTTATCGAACGGCTGAAGACGCCGGTCGACAAACCCAGCTGGGGACCGGACTGGGTCAAGCACGGCGAACGGGTCGCTGCGCATCGGCACAAGAAGCCGGGTTTCTTTGCCCGGCTCATTCCTTTCGGCAAACAGGAGCTCGACGAAGACGAAGAGGGCGAGCCTCTCAACGAACGCGATCGTACCGATACCGATATCATCGCGCGCAATCTCGAGAAAAGCCGGCAGGTCGCCCATTATCGCCCGCTCTATTTCGTCGCGATCGGACTTGCACTCGCCATCGCGCTTCTGGCCATGTTCGTCGATTATCAGATCATCCGCGGCGATGTGTGGACACGCGCGCTCTCGAACGAATTCATGGTCGTTCCCGCGTCCTTGCAAAGCTCGGTCGTGTTCAAGAGCATGCAGGTAATCTTCGCGGTCCTGATCGTGCATTTCATGCTCAAGATTACGGGCGTCTATGGCCGCAACACGCTGATATCGGCGGCCTTCGTGCTGGCCCTCGTGATGATCGGCTGTCTCGGCTATCTCGTGGCCTACAACAACATGGCCGGCGCGACGTCGGCCACGCAGGAGCAGCAGATCGAGTCTGCGGCTCCGCAGTCGAACTCGATCGACCAGCTGTTTGCATCGATGAATTCGGCAGCCGGTGAGGCGCGTGTCCAGCCGGCGACTCACGTCACTCAGGCGGGCATGACCGAAGGCGTCTCGCTTGGTCTGCCCAAGCTTTCGCGCACATCGCTCGCGGATGCGGATTCGTGGTTCTGGCTTGCCTTCGCAAGCGTGATCTTCTTCATCGTGACCACAGTGGCCGCGCTCTACATGCAGACGGTCGAAAACAACATGCGCAATTTCCATATCGCGCATGACTACACGCATCGCCGCAAACAGCTTGCGCAGCTTCATCTGCTCGAACTCGCCGAACAGCCGGCATAACGGAGTTGCGGATCGCCATGATGCGCACAATGCTCGCGGTAGCGACGGCGGCGGGGCTCACCGGCGGCGGCATCCTCGCGGTCAACGCCGCACACAATGCTCAAAGCTATGAGCGTGTTGCGGCGGCGACCACTCAGATAGAGATCCCGCCCAAGCGCATCATCATCGGGCTCGATCTTTCCAAGAGCAACCCGCTGATCGAGAACCCGGCCTTCGCGTCAAAGGTCGCGGCACGTATCGCCAATCAGGTCCGCTCTCTGGGCTTCATGTCGGAAGTTCATGTGCGCACCTTCGGCAATTTCGACGCTTCGTCGAACACATTCGCGTACGACACAACCATTTCGACGCGTGCGCGGCCCCAGAATGTGGCAGCGGAAGTGGAAAAGCTTATTGCTGGCACCCCGCTTCTCGTCGAGCGGGGCAAATGGATCGCGCAGGACAACACCAATATCGTCGCCTTTCTCGACAACGCGGTGCAGAGCATCGGCTGCTCACGCATGCCCACGACCGTGATCCTTGCCTCGGATGCGATCGAGGATTCGGAATACGCACATCTGGGTCGTGAAGATTCGCGGCTTCCCGACCCGTCTGGCCGCCCGTTCAGTGGCTGCGCCGAACTTCAGATCCTGGGTGTCGGGCAAGGCACCGGCAGCCCCGTTCAGACCATGCGCTTGAAGGCGCTGTGGACACATTGGACGCAGGCGGCAGGTTTCGCAAAATTCTCCGGTCTCAACGACTGGTAAGCTCAACCCATTGAAATTCGAATAGGAAAAATATTCAGATCGAGGCCTTGCACTGATCTCAAAGTGCTCTATATTACAGAGTAGTCTGTAGTTTGAGGAGAGACTCACAATGTCCCTTTCGCGCCAGCAAGCCGAAGAAGCGCTGCATGACATCACCCGGACCGAGCGACGAAGCTTTTCAGCCTATGGCTACAAATCGGCTGCTCCCTTTCTGATCCTTTGGGGCCTGTTGTGGCTGGTCGGCTATGGCGGGACCGATCTTTTCCCGGCCTTCGCAAACTGGATCTGGCTTGCTGTGGCTGTGTTCGGTTCGGTAGCGAGCGCCCTCATCGGAATTCGCATCAAATCGGGCACGCAGCGATTCAGCTGGCGGATTTTTTTCACCTGGCTGGCGGCGCTCGCCGCCTTCAGTTCGCTCCTGGCGATCCTGCGTCCGGTGAGCGGCGAGCAGCTGGGCGCCGTCATTCCGCTCGTCGTGGGCTGGGCCTATGTCATTCTCGGCATCTGGATGGGTTCACGCTTTGCGATTGCCGGCGCGGCAATCGTCGTTCTGACCCTCGTCGGGTTCTTCTATCTGCCTTCGCATTTCGCACTCTGGATGGCGGCCATCGGCGGCGCGACGCTTATCGGCACGGGCCTCTGGCTGAGGAGCATCTGAACCATGGAGCAGCCAGACGCCATTATTCACCAGCCTGTGCGCCTCAAAATCGTGGCAGCATTGAAGCCCGTTCCCGACTCGGAAGGTCTTGAGTTTGTGCGCCTCAAGGGGATTGTCGGCGCGACGGAGGGAAATCTGGGTGCGCATATCAGCACCCTGGAGGACGCCGGCTACGTCAAGGTCGAGAAGGATTTCGTCGGCAAGAAACCGCGCACGCGCGTGCATCTGAGCAAGCGGGGACGCCGCGCGTTCGAAGAATACGTCACTTATCTGCGCGACATCATCAACACCAATTCGGAGTCATCGTCATGAATGCCAGAGATATCTTGTTCGGCCTCGCACTCGCTACAACGCTGGTTGCGCCGTCATTCGCGCGGGCGGACCAAACCGTCATCCGCGACCGCTTCAGCGATCAGATTGTTGGCCACGGGCCTGATCTGATACTTATCCCCGGACTTGCCTCATCGCGCGAAACCTGGAAAGCGGCCGCGGAACACCTCAAAGGCAGCTATCGGCTTCACCTGATCCAAGTCGCCGGCTTTGCTGGCGAACCTCCGCGCGCCAATGCCAAAGGCGAGGTCCTGACGCCGACAGCAGAGGCCATCGACGCCTATCTGGTCGAACAGCATCTCGTGCCGGCGACCGTCATCGGCCACTCGCTTGGCGGCACGATGACGCTCTATATCGCCGAAAAGCATGCCGCCCATCTGAAGATGGCGATGCTGGTGGACACCCTGCCCTACTTCGCGACTCTCATGAATCCAAAGGCGACGGTCGAAACCATGAAACCGCAGGCTGATGCGGTCAGGGCCCGCACGGAGAAGATGAACCCTCAGCAGCGCGACATGATGATGAAGAGCATGGCCACATCGCCGGCGGACATCGAGATGATCAAGGGCTGGGGTGCCGCGAGCGACACATCGACTGTCGCCAACGCGACGGCGGACGATCTGATGCTGGATCTGAGGCCGGACCTCGCAACGATCACGACGCCGATCACGCTACTGCATCCCGACTACAGTGCCCTTGGTTCGCCTCCCGGAGCGACCGACGGCATGTACAAGGCAGCCTATGCTGCCGCACCGACCGTAAAGGTCGTGGAGATCGCACCATCGCTGCACTTCATCATGCTGGATCAGCCGTTGAAATTCGATGCAGCCGTGGATGCATTCCTTACGAACTAGACGCCGAGCTGCGCGCGGATGTCGGACGGCATCGCTCCGCCCGCACGCAACTCGCGCAAAGTCACCGACGAATCGCGTTTTGAAAACTTCTTTCCGTCCGCGTCCAGGATGAGTTTGTGATGGGCATAGCCGGGTTCGGGCAGATCGAGCAACGCCTGCAACAGCCGCTGAACATGGGTTGCCGCAAACAAATCGTTGCCACGAGTGACCAGTGTAACGCCCTGGTGCGCATCATCCACAACGACTGCGAGATGATAGGCTGCAGGCATTTCCTTGCGCGCGAGCACGATATCGCCGAGCGCAAGCGGCTCAACCGCAATTCTGCCATGCTCTCCGGACGGTCCTGATCCAAGCTCTTCGAAGGTAAGCGGACCAACGAGCGCGGCGGCCCGTGTTGCATCGAGACGCAGCGCGAAGGGCGTCCCGGAGGCAATGCGTGCGCGCCTGTCTTCGTCTGGGAGGCCGCGGCAGATTCCCGGGTAGAGCGGACCTTCTATCCCGTGCGGTGCGGCGCCTGCGCGGGCGATTTCATCGGTGATGTCCTTTCGGGTGCAGAAGCAGGGATAGACCAGATCTCGCGCCGTCAATCGCTGGATGGCTTCGCGATAGGCGAAAGTCCTCTGCGACTGGCGAAGCACAGGCTTCTCCCATGCAAGTCCCAGCCAGGCCAGGTCTTCGTAGGTCGCCTCCTCGAACACGGGACGGCAGCGCGCGCGGTCGATATCCTCGATGCGCAGAAGAAATCTCTCACCCGCCTCGCTTGCGCGCAGTGCCGCATAGGCATGCCCCAGATGCGAATACCCGGTTGGACTCGGCGCGAAACGCGTGACAATCATGCGGCGCACCTACCACGTTCTGTCCCATGCCGAAACCGCGTCGAATCGCCAGCCGCAAACATCTCGATAACGCCGTGGCAGGGCTGCTCGCAGCCGACAGGCGCCTGCATCCGGTGGCAAAGCGGGTCGGCCGGATGCCTCATCGCTCACGCCGCGAAGAAGGCTTCGAAGCACTGATCTCCATCGTCGTCAGCCAACAACTCTCCATCGCGGCGGCCGACACGATATTTGGCCGCGTGAAGGAAAAGGTGATCCCTTTCGAGCCGGCCCGGGTTCTTGCCGCAGATCCGGAAACACTTCGCGCCTGTGGGCTCTCGGCTCCGAAGCAGAAGCACATCAAATCGATTGCCTCGGCGCTCATCGAAGGTTCGCTCGATCTTGCGCGCATCAGGTCGATGCATGACGAGGAGGCCCGCGCGCATCTGACGGCAGTGAAGGGTATCGGGCCGTGGACGGCAGATATCTATCTGATGTCGTCGCTTGGCCGCGCCGACATCTGGCCTGTCGGCGATGTGGGATTGCAGGCTGCGATCCACCGCGCGCTCGGTCTGCGCAAACGCCCGAACGAGAAGCAGATGGAGAAGCTCTCGCAAGGATGGCGGCCCTGGCGCACGGTCGCGGCGCGGATGTTCTGGTATCACGAAAATGGAATTCGCCGCGAAAAGAAAGAGGCAGATGCAAAGGCGAAAGCGATGCAGTCAGCAAAGGCAAAGAAGCGGAAGAAGGGCTGATGGCTCTGCGCCCTCTCACTGGTCCGAGACTTCCGCCCGCGCGTGGTCAGGCGACGCATTTGGTCGTGCTGCTCCATGGCTATGGCGCGGACGGAAACGATCTCATCGGTCTGGCGCCGCATTGGCAGCGCATGCTTCCGACGGTTGCGTTTGTGGCGCCGAATGCGCCGGAGCCCTGCGCAGGCGCGCCGATGAGTTATCAATGGTTTCCAATCTCGCGCATCGATCCGCACGAGATGGCAAAGGGCGTCGAGAGCGCGTCGCGGGCGCTGAACGAATTCATCGACACGGAACTAGGGCGCCTGAAACTCACCGACGACCGTCTTGCACTCGTGGGTTTCAGCCAGGGCACGATGATGTCGATGCATGTAGGGCTGCGCCGTCCAGCGAAGCCCGCCGCTATTGTTGGTTTCTCCGGCATGCTGGCGGGAGCACCGCCGCAACTCGGGCCCGATGCTCCGCCGATATTGCTCGTTCATGGCGACGCAGATCCCATGATTCCGGTGGGTGCCATCTTCGATGCTGCAGGGCAGCTCGGTAGGGCCGGAGCGTCCATACAGTGGCACATATCATCAGGGGTCGGACATTCGATCGATGAGGCAGGCCTGTTGCTCGGCGGCCTGCATCTGACAATGGCGCTCCGCGGGATGCTAAAACGCCACAGCGCCGAAATAAGCTGCGCTTTGCCCTGAGCGTCGCCGTTCCGTCACGGCGAATCGCGTAAGCTCGCGCTTGGCAGCAGCCTTGACTGCCCGTAAAGTCCGCCGCCAAAGAAGGAGAGCCGGTCTTCCAAGGGGTGTCGTCGTGTTAGCCGCCGCGCGTTCGCCGGACAATTGCCCGGCGCTGGTGCTCAACGCCGATCACCGGCCACTCAGCTACTTCCCGCTTTCGCTCTGGTCCTGGCAGGACGCGATCAAGGCTGTGTTCCTGGAGCGCGTGAACATTCTCGAGGAATACGACCGGGTGATCCACTCGCCCAGCTTCGCGATGAAGCTGCCTTCGGTTGTTTCCCTGAAGACCTATGTGCGTCCCGCGCGCAATCCGGCGTTCACAAGATTCAACCTCTTCCTGCGCGACCGCTTCGAATGCCAGTACTGCGGCGATGACGAAGACCTGACCTTCGATCATGTCGTTCCGCGCTCACGGGGCGGGCGCACGACATGGGAGAATGTTGTGACGGCCTGCGCGCCGTGCAATCTGCTTAAAGGTGGAAAGCTCCCGCAGCATATCAGGATGTTTCCGCGCCACGCCCCCCACCGGCCCAGCATCAACGAACTGCGCAACAATGGGCGGCGGTTCCCGCCGAACTACCTGCACGATTCCTGGGCCGACTATCTCTACTGGGACAGCGAGCTGGAGCCCTGAGCGCCGGGCGCGCTCGCGCGTGAAGCTGCGCAGGCGAAGAAAACAGAAGCGGGGTGAGTTCGATGGGTTTCAGCGTCTGGATACGGCAGATACATCGATGGCTGTCGATCATCTTCACGTTGACCGTGATTGCAAACTTCGTCGCGATGGCACGGGGAACGCCGCCTGCGTGGCTCGTTTACGCGCCGCTGGTTCCGCTGTTCCTGCTGCTGTTCACGGGTCTCTACATGTTCGCTCTGCCATATTTTCGTCGGGCGGGTGGCGCATGACGCTCCCAACATGAGCGGAGTGACATGGTCACCAAAAAGAAATCGAAACCGCAGTCCGAAAAGTCCCCAGCTCAGCTGATCGATGCGAAGATCGAAAAGCTCGGCGGCTGGCGCGGCGGAATGCTGGCGCAGCTTCGCGCGCTCATCAGGAAGGCCGCTCCGGATATCGTCGAGGAGGTCAAATGGCGCAAACCTTCGAACCCTCTCGGCGTTCCGGTGTGGGAGCATTACGGCATCATCTGCACGGGAGAAACTTACAAGGACAAGGTGAAGCTGACTTTCGTCAGGGGTGCAGCTCTCAAGGATCCGTCGGGGCTTTTCAATTCCAGTCTCGACGGCAATGTCCGTCGCGCCATCGATTTTTCCGAAGGCGCGAAGATCAACGAAAAGGCGTTGACGGCGCTGGTCCGCGCCGCTGCGGCCCTGAACACCGCGGAAGCCGCCAGACAGAAGCTGAAAGCCTAGGCGCGCTCCGACTCCATGGGTGCCGGCCGCCACATCGCGATCATCGGCGGTGCGCCCGGCGGCGCGATATTCCGGCGCGCGACGAATCCGTGACGTTCGTACAGCCGCGTGTTCTTCGGATTTGAATTCTCGAGATAGGCGGCTGTGTGTGTCGCATCGATCTTCTTCAGATTGGCTTCCAGCAGCGCTGTCCCGAGACCAAATCCCTGCAGCCTCGGCGCGACTGCGATGAAGGCGAGATAGAAATGCGGCTCATGCGGATGGTTCTTCTCCATTGCGTCTCCCATCGCCGAGCCGCGGCCCATGCGCGGAAACCCGCAAAGCCTGAGGAACATCGGAAGCAGGCGAAGCTGATCGAAGAATCCGCCCGGGCTCGCCGGCGCACCGGGCGGCAGCCATGCCGCAGCAACCCCATCGCCCATCCACACTTCGCCGAACGGAATCGCGCGCGTCCTGAGCAGCCAGAAGAAGAAACGCTCCATGCCTTGAGCCCGCTTCGGACCCGGACGCGCGATCCAGTCGAACACGGGATCGTTCAGGAAGGAAGCCGTGAAAAGTCGCGCCAGCACGCGTGTATCCTCATCCCTTGCGCGGCGCGGGTTGGACGCAGCCGCGAGCAGCGTGTGTCGATCATCCGTCATATGCGCGTGGAGAGCGCGATAGCGATGCGGCAGCCGGCCTTGATTGTCTCGCTCAAAAAGCGATAGGCCGGGGCGAATTCGGCGCCTTGAGCGATCGCTTCGTCGCGATGCGCGATCTCGTCCGCACGGAAATCGGCAACGGTCGATTTCAATTCTCTGTCACTGTCGCCGAGCTTCTCGATCTGGCCGGCATAGTGCTCGTCGATCACTTCCTCGACGGCGGCGGTACAGGCCATTGCGGCCTTCTCGCCCATGAGCGCGGTCGCGGCACCGAGCGCGAAGCCTGCCACGCGCCACACCGGCTCGAGCGCGGTCGGTCGGACCCGGCGCTCCACGATCAACTTGTCGAACGTCTCAAGATGACGCTGTTCTTCCGCCGCCATGCGGCGGATGGATGCAACGGCGGGCGAGTTGCCCAAGACCGCGAGCTGGCCCTCATAGATGCGCACCGCGCCATATTCGCCGGCATGATCGACGCGGATCATCGCTTCAATGTCGTCGCGCGACTGCGTGCCGGGCGGGGCGGGGCGGGCTTTGCGGGTCATTTCTGTTTCATCAGCATCACCAGGCCGGCAAGCGCCGAGCCCAGGGAGATGATCGCATTGTAGCCGGCGAGCGAAAGACCGAAGAGCCGCCAGGCGGCGACATCGCAGCGCACTTCCCCGGGCTTGTTCAGATCCTGAAGACCGTTGAAGGGATGAAACGTGCCGGTGCATTCGGCCGGGCCGGGAAAGAAGTGCCATTCGACTCCGGCCTGATAGAAGCCGACTGCACCCGATGCGCCCACAAGCAGGATGGCCAGAAGAGCGATCCAACGCGCATCGCCTTTCAGCAGCGTGGCGCCGCCGATGCCGACAACGATCGCGGCGTAGAGCGGCCAGCGCTGCCACATGCACATCTCGCAAGGCGGAAAGCCCGCGATGTATTCAAATCCCAACGCGCCGAGAATGAGCGCAAGCGCGACAAGCCCCAGAGACAATGCGATCCGATTGGCAATCATTTCGCGAAAATCCTGTTTTCGTCATTGAAGGCCTTGAATTCGAGCGCGTTGCCGCTCGGATCGCGCACAAAAAACGTCGCCTGCTCGCCGGGTTCGCCCTCGAAGCGGATATCTGGGTCGATGATGAAATCAACTTTCAATGCGTTGAGCCGATCTGCGAGCCTGCGCCACGCTTCCATCGTGAGAATCGCGCCGAAATGACGGACAGGAACTTCTTCGCCGTCAACAAGATTATGCGCTTTGTGTCCGGCTTCGTTCGGGCTTAAATGCGCGACAATCTGGTGGCCGAAGAAATCGAAATCGACCCATTCCGGACTCGAACGACCTTCCGCGCACCCGAGGATACCGGTGTAGAACGCGCGCGCTTCAGCGAGGTCGTCCACCGGAAAGGCAAGATGGAAACGCGGACGTGACGTCATTGCCGTTTCTTGAATGGTTGATGGTGCAAGGGAAGCCCATGCGTAAGATGAAGGCAACCCGCAAAGTGGCGCGGCGAGAACTGCTGAAAATCGAGGGAAATCCGGTCGAGGTGAGCGTACGCCTCAACCCGCGCGCGCGGCGGCTGATCGTAAAGGTCCATCCCACGACCGGCGAAGTGACGGTGACCGCGCCGTCACAGCGCGCGCTCGACAAGGCAATGGAATTCGCACGCGGGCAGAGCGACTGGATCGCGCTGCAGCGCTCGCGCGTGCCGCCGCAGGTAAGACTTTCCGCGGGCGCGATTGTTCCGTTCAGGGGCATCGAACACGACGTTGTTCAGGCCAGCCCCGGCCGCGGACCGGTATGGATCGAGGATGGCGCCATCCATGTGACGGGCGCGCGAGAACATCATTCGCGCAGGCTTGTCGATTTCCTGAAGAAGGAGGCGCGCAAGGAATTCGAGGCGCGTACGCCGGATTTCGCAACGCGCCTCGGTGTGCGCCACAAGCGCATCACGGTGCGCGACACGGCGAGCCGCTGGGGTTCATGTTCGATCAACGGTTCGCTCTCCTATTCCTGGCGGCTGATCCTCGCGCCGTCCTGGGTGCTGGATTACGTCGTGGCACACGAAGTGGCCCATATGCGGGAGATGAATCACGGGCCGCGATTCTGGAAGCTCGTGCGCGATCTTGTGGGCGATCCGCGCCGTGCGCAGAAATGGCTGCGCGACAATGGCGTAGCGTTGCACCGCTACGCTCCGAAGGCGTGATCGATTGCGCTAATGCGTGTCCTGCTTCAGCCAATCCGCGAAGCGCGTGCTGAGCATATGATATGAGCAGGAAAGCTGTATTTCCGCCCAGTTGCGCGCGGCGGCGAGAGTCGCGATCGCATTGTCCTTCGACGTAGCAGATGCGCTTTCGGTGAGGGTGGGGATGGCAAGCGCCACAGCAAGCAGGGCTCCGAGGGCAAAATTGCGATGAGCTTTCATGCCAACCTCCGCGAACGCCGAAGCATTCGAACGCGATCTTATCAGAATCGGACCCCGGGGACATGATCGCAGGTCTCAATCGCTTGATCCCAGGCATCAAACAGCGGAAAAATAGTTCGTAAAATCAGCTAGTTACATTCATGCAGGGACGTCATGGCTTATGCCGGAATTTGCATAGGCTCGCCCAATCCGGATTCTGATCAGCCAGAACGCCATCAGCACCAGCGGCGCAAATGTCGGGATGAAGAGCAAGGGTGAACCGTGCAGTGCGGCCGGCAGGAATTTCTGCTGGCCCAGAAAGAACGAGCCTGTCGCCATCGCCAGCGCGGTACACATTCGCCACAGGTGGCGCGCAATTCGCGGCACGCCGGAAATTCCTCCGGACAGGATCACTTTGAGATCGGAAATCGTGGCAATCGATCCCACCAGCGTGAAGACATAGAACGCCTCCGGCGGCACTTTCCCGATCGTGCCGGATGCGCTGCTCGACGCGAGATAGATGAAATAGGCCCCGGCAAGTGTGACAGTCAGCGCCGCGATGAACCCGCCGATTTCAATGCGTCCAATCCTGCCTTCTTCGCGTCTCACTGTTACCCAGGATGTCAGCACCAGGTAGAACGCGAGGATGCCCGCAATCATGTTCGGCGCCTCACTCAGGAAGGGACCCAGAAACGGAGACACAGTTGCGCCGACCGTGGCCATGGCCAGCATGGAAACGAAGAACACGTTTCCCGCCAGCCGATGAAGCCGTTCACCCTTGCGGAATACGAGCGCCGCTGCGCCGGAAATCATCCCCAGCGTCCCACCGCCGATGTGGACGTAGAGAATCGTGTTCGCGGCGGCGCGGATGTAGGAGGGCGCATCGGAGCTCACCTGAAGGATGGTCATTGCGTCACTCCCGAGTGCGGCAAAAGCGACCATCCGGGACGGCGAACCACCTGATCGCCGCCGATCCTGTGAGAAGCATTCGCCGTCCCGAAGGCCGGCAAGGTTTCGCGGGGATAAGGAACCGGAATCTCTGACGCTGCCGTCATGGCGCTTGTCCCTCCAGAAGCCGTGCCTAGCTCTAGATAGGCACGGCAATTCCGGCGAACATGACGGCAGGCATCAAAAGCATGACCCGAGGTAACAAGAGGCGCATCGAATGCCCGAACTGACGGTGGGCGCGGGACTCGCGCGCGGTCTTATCCAACTCGCCGTTTCCAAAGGTGCGAGCGAAGACCGTCTCTTTGAGAGATCGGGCATTGCGCCGGGCGATCTTGCCGATCAGGACAATCGCATCCCGTTCGCGAAATATGTCGCGCTCATGCGCGCAGGACAGGAGTTGACCGGTGACCCCGCGCTCGCGCTCCATTACGGCGAAACAAACGACATGTCGCAGATCTCGGTCGTTGGGCTGATTGCCAACGCATCCGAAAACATGTTCGAGGCGCTGGCGCAGCTGAATCGCTATGGAAAGCTCGTGATCGAATTCGACGGTGGGCCCGACCGCTTCAGGGTGGAACGCGATAGCTTCGGACTCTGGACAGTCGATGCCCGTGAAAATCCCAACGAATTTCCGGAGCTGACGGAATCGACTTTCGCGCGCATGATCTGCGGGCCGCGCAGTTTCGGCGTGAAGCAGATTGCGCGCGCCGTCCACGTCACGCACAAGCCGCCGGCCTATCGTGACGAATATGAGCGCGTCTATGGTGCGCCGGTGACGTTCGAGGCTGGCCGAAACGCCATCCTCATCGATGAGACCTGGCTCATGCACAAGGTTCAGATCCAGCCGCGTTACGTGTTCGGAATCCTCAGCGAGCACGCCGACGCGCTGCTAAAGAGTCTCGAGAATTCCAAATCGACGCGCGGACGGGTCGAAACCCTCATCATGCCCATCCTACATAAGGGCGATGTAAGCATGGATTGGGTCGCCGAAAAGATGGCGCTCAGCCGGCAGACGCTATTCCGCAAGCTCAAGGCGGAGGAGACGAGCTTCGAGAAGATTCTGGACGAGCTGCGCCAGAAGCTCGCGCTCTCTTATCTTAAGGCAAAAAAAGCGTCCGTAAATGAAACGGCCTATCTCGTAGGGTTTTCCGATCCTGCCTCATTCTCTCGTGCGTTCAAGCGCTGGACCGGAACGAGTCCGCGCGATTATCGCAACGAGGTTGCGCCGGAGTGATGAGCGCCACACACTGCCGCGTCATCGTTTTCAGGGCCGGAGGCCGCTCATGAAATATCGCAAGCTCGGCGCCAGCGACCTAAACGTATCCGAAATCTCGTTAGGCTCCTGGCTCACTTATGGCGTCGGCGTCGAGCGCGACAGGGCACTTGCGTGCGTCGACCGCGCCTTCGAACTCGGGATCAACTTCATCGATACGGCTAATGTCTATGGACGCGGCGCGGCGGAGAGCTTTCTCGGTGAAGCGCTCGCAGCGCGGAAGCGCGACAGCTACATCCTTGCGACCAAGGTCTTCGGCGACATGGGCGGCGGCAATCAGGGCCTCTCGCGCGCACAGATCGAGAAGCAGCTCGACGATTCGCTCAAGCGCCTGCGCACCGATTTCGTCGATCTATATCAATGCCACCGCTACGATCCGAACACGCCGCTGGACGAAACGATGGAGGCGCTGACCCGCGCGGTGAAGAGCGGCAAGGCGCGATGGCTCGGCTTTTCGGAATGGTCGCCGAAGCAGATCGAGGATTCCATCGCCCTGAAGGGCGTGGAGCACTTCGTCTCCAGCCAGCCGCAATATTCGCTGTTGTGGCGGCTACCCGAAAAGAAGGTGATTCCAATTTCCGCGGCCAACGGCATCTCGCAGATCGTGTGGTCGCCATTGGGTCAGGGCGTGCTTACCGGCAAGTACGATCCCGATCGTGCGCCGCCGAAAGACTCACGCGCGGCCAGCGACAGGATGGGCGGATTCATACAGCGGCTGACCGAGCGGCCGGTACTGGAAGCCGTGCAGAAGCTGAAGCCGCTGGCTGAGCAGGCCGGCTGCACACTGACGCAGTTCGCGCTCGCCTGGGTGCTGCGCGAGCCCAATGTAGCGTCGGCCATTGTGGGCGCGAGCAAGCCCGAGCAGCTCGACGAGAATGCGGGCGCATCGGGGCTTGCGATCGATCCAAAACTCTTTGCCGAGGCGGAGGCCATCACCGCCACGGTGATTTCCGCGCGCTGAAATCACGGAGTCTTCCATGATGCGAACGCTTGCGCTTTCCGCCTTCATCCTGTTTTCGGGCTCAGCGATTGCTGCGGCAGTGCCCGTAACGCGAGAAGGCGATTATGTCGTCCACGATTTCAAATTCCGTTCCGGTGAAACATTTGCGGAGTTGCGGCTGCACTACACCACGCTCGGTAAGGCGCATCGCAACGCAAAGGGCACGGTCGACAATGCGGTGATGATACTGCACGGCACGGGCGGCGACGGTCACCAATTCCTGCGGCCGCAATTTGCCGACATTCTGTTTGTGCCGGGCGGCGTGCTCGATCCCGCGAAGTACTACATCATTCTTCCCGACAACATCGGCCACGGCAAATCATCGAAGCCGAGCGACGGGCTGCACGCGAAGTTCCCGCATTACGACTATGACGACATGGTCGCCGCGCAATACGCGCTGGTGACGAAGGGGCTCCACGTCAATCATCTGCGCCTCGTCATGGGCACGTCGATGGGCTGCATGCATTCCTTTGTCTGGGGCGAGACCTATCCGGATTTCGTTTCCGCGCTGATGCCGCTCGCCTGCCTGCCCGTCCAGATCGCGGGCCGCAACCGCATGTGGCGCAAGATGACGATAGATGCGATCCGAAACGATCCGGCGTGGATGGGTGGCGAATACAAGAGCGAACCGCGCGAAGGTCTGCGGACCGCAGCCGACCTTCTGATGATTGCGGGCGCCGCGCCGCTGCCGATGCAGATCGCCGACCCGACACGCGAAACTGTCGATGTCTATGTCGAGAAGACGGTCGATCACTACCTCGAGACGCTGGACGCCAACGACCTGCTCTACCAGGTCGATTCTTCGCGCAACTATGATCCCGCGCCGAAGCTTTCGGCGATCACCGCGCCCGTCATGTGGGTGAATTCTGCCGATGATTTCATCAACCCGCCGGAGCTCGGTATTGCCGAAGCGAAGGCGAAGGAGATCAGGCGGGGCAGGTTCGTGCTGATTCCCGCGAGCGAAAAGACTCATGGCCACGGCACGCACACCTGGGCCGTCTTCTGGCAGGACAAACTCGCGGAACTGCTCAAGGAGAGCGAGTGATGGCGGATGATGCGGCGTTCGCCGGTTCGATTCCGGAGGTTTACGATCGGCACCTCGTGCCGCTGATCTTCGAGGGCTACGCTGGAGATCTCGCAGCGCGGCTTAGAGCATTTGAGCCGCGTGACATTCTGGAGGTCGCGGCAGGAACCGGCGCTGTCACGCGTGCGATCGCAGCCGCGCTGCCGCAGGCCCGGATCGTTGCAACCGATCTGAACCAGCCGATGCTCGACAGGGCCGCTGCACGGCAGAGGCGCGGCGATCACGTCTCCTGGCAGCAGGCCGACGCGCAGGCGCTTCCCTTCGAGGCCGAACGCTTCGATGCCGTTGTCTGCCAGTTCGGCGCGATGTTTTTCCCGGACAGGCGCCTCGCCTATCGCGAGGCCCATCGCGTTCTGAAGCCGGATGGTCGTTTCATCTTCAACGTCTGGGACACGATCTCCGAGAACGACTTTGCCGATGTTCTGACCCGCGCGCTTGCAAAGCGGTTTCCCGACAATCCGCCGAACTTCCTCGCGCGGACGCCGCACGGTTACCACGATGCCGAAAAGATCATGGCGGATGTCGCAGCCGCCGGCTTCTCGGAGATCGCGGTCGATACGGTCGGGGAACGCAGCCGGGCAGCCACTCCGCTTGAGGCCGTCGTAGGCTATTGCCAGGGAACACCACTGCGCGGCGAGATCGAGGCACGCGATCCCGGCGGGCTCGACAGCGCAACAAGACTGGCTGCGGATGCGGTCGAAAAGCGCTTTGGCGGCGGACCGGTCGATGGCCGGATTCGCGCGCTCGTCGTTACAGCGACGCGCTGAGCTTCTCAGCCGAGCCGCAACACCCGCCGCCGCTCGCGCTCTTCACGTATGCGCCACGCGCGCACGCGAATGAGATCGCGCAGCGCGACTACGCCCACGACCTTCTCCGACTCGCGATCCAGAATGGGCACGACACCGACATCGGTCATCGCCATCTTGTCTGCAAGCTGGCCGGCGAGATCGTCGGAAAAGGCCGATACGACATCCTCGTTCGTTGCCATTTCACCGAGCGTCGCCGATTCATCGACCTCGCCCTGCATCCAGTGCAGCACGTCCTTGCGCGAGACCATGCCGGCGAGCCTGCCCGCATCGTCGACCACGGGATAGCTCTTGTGCAGCTTGTTGCCTTCCGCCGTCCTAAAGAAGGCAATGACCTCTTTGACCGGAATGGACGAGGCAAGCGTATGGACCGGCTTGGCCATGACCTGTTCCACACGCGTCTGCAGGAACGGATCGATCGAATATTCCCGCGAGATGTGGTGGCCGCGGCGCGCGATGCGCTCGGTCAGGATGGAACGGCGCATGACGAGCATGGTCAGGCCGAACGCCGCAACCGAGGCGACCATCAACGGCAGGAGAAGGTGCGAGTCTCCTGTCAGCTCGAAGGCGAAAAGTGTGCTCATCAGCGGTGCGCGCATGGTGCCGCCAAGGATCGCGGCCATACCCAGGATGGCCCAGAACCCTGCATCGCCAAAGGGCAGGAAATGCGCTTCCAAGGAGCCGAGCGCACCACCCATGATGAGCAGCGGCGCCAGCACACCGCCGGATGTTCCGGATGAAAGCGCCACGATCCAGATCGCGGCCTTGTCGACGAGCAGTGAAAGTGCCGCGGGCACGCTCATCGTGCCGCTCACCAGCGCGTGAATATTGGCGTAGCCGACGCCAAGCACGGCCGGATCGAAATACCCGCCGATGCCGACTGCGATTCCGCCAAGCGCGGGCCACCACATCCAATGAATCGGCAGCTTCTGAAACATATCTTCGACGCCGTACAGACACACGGTCATCAGCGCCGATTGCAGGCCGGCGACGAGGCCGACAAGCGCGCAAACCCCCAATCCCCACCAGGGCATGACGACATCGCCCGCATAGGGAAAGAGTGGTCCCGATCCGATGAGCAAAGGACGCCACAGCGCTGCGATCACGACGGCGACCGCCACCGGAATGAAACTTCGGGGCTTCCATTCGAAGAGCAGCAATTCCACCGCGAGCAGCAATGCAGCAAGCGGCGTACCGAATACCGCCGTCATTCCCGCCGCTGCGCCAGCGACGAGAAGCGTCTTTCGCTCCGCAGAGCTCAGATGAAAGAATTGCGCGAACAATGAGCCCAGCGCACCGCCCGTCATGATGATCGGGCCTTCTGCGCCGAACGGACCGCCCGATCCGATCGCAATCGCGGACGACAAAGGTTTGAGGAGCGCCACCTTGAACTCGATCCGGCTTTGCCCAATCAGGATCGCCTCGATCGCTTCCGGAATGCCGTGGCCGCGGATCTTCTCCGATCCGAAGCGGGCGATGATGCCGACCGCCAGGCTTCCGATAACGGGCACCGCGATGGTCCAGAGCGGCAGATGCGCGCCGGCGAGATCGACCGGCGCGACCGAGAGCCGCTGCAAATAGGAAAGATTGGTGAAGAATGCGATCAGCTTGAGCAGCGCCCAGGCCGCGGCAGCTCCGGTTGTGCCGACAACGACGGCCATGGCCGAAATCAACAGCACATGTGGACTCGCCGTGAAATCCCGCAAGGCATCCTTGGTGTGGATCACCGCGCCTGCGCTTCTTGTCATGATGGCCGTCCTTTCGGGGACGCGAAGCGGTCTATGTCTCGGCGACGGTCAAATCAAGCAAGGATTGCGCACGATCCGCGTGGCGAGGCGTCACGTGCCGCCTTTGCCGAACAGGCTGTCGAGGAACTTGCCGAAATCGGATTGATCCTGGCTCTCGGTGGGCGCGGCCTGCGCCACCGGCGTGATTGCCGCTCCGGGAAGCGGCCTTGCCGGCAGGCCCGCCTCCGCCGATTCCATGAAGGTCCTGAAGATGCGCGCCGGCAATCCCCCGCCGGTCGCATGTTTCATCGGCGTGTTGTCGTCGTTGCCCATCCAGACGCCGCAGACGAGATCCGCACTGAAACCCACGAACCAGGCGTCGTGGAAATCCTGCGTCGTGCCCGTCTTGCCAGCACTCGGGCGATCGTCAAGACGCGCGGCCTTGCCGGTTCCGGTCGAGACCGTCTCCACCATCAGCGATGTGATCGCAGCGGCGTTCTGCGTCGACATCACGCGGCCGAGGCCCGAACCTTTGCGCTGCCAGAGGACCTTGCCGGACCGCGTGCGGATGCGCTCGATCCCGAACGGCACCACGCCCTCGCCGCCATTGGCGAACGGCACGTAGGCGGCGGTCAGCTCGAGCGGACTCACCGATGACGTGCCCAGCGCAAGCGACGCGTTCATGTCGAGATGCGATGTGATGCCAAGCCTGCGCGCCACGCGAGCAACACTTTTGGGTCCCGCTTCATAGGTGAGTTGTGCGGCGATTGAGTTCGATGATTTCGCGAAGGCGCGCGTCAAGGTCATCTCGCCTTCGTATTTTCCCTCATAGTCCTCCGGCTTCCAGCCATGGATGTCGACCGGCGCATCGTTCATCACGTCGTTTGGCGTGCGGCCGCGCTCGAAGGCGGCGAGATAGACGAACGGCTTGAACGCAGAGCCGGGCTGGCGAAGCGCATCCGTCGCGCGATTGTATGGGCTCTGCTCGTAGGAGCGTCCGCCGACCATCGCGCGAACGGCGCCGTCCGGCGTCATCGCGATGAGAACGGCCTGACCGGCATTGAGTTGGTCGCCGTTTTCCGCAAGGCCAGCGGCGACAGCGCGTTCGGCCTGCGCCTGTGCGTCGAGATCGAAGCTCGTTTCGACGACGATGGGCTCGTTCACTTCTCCGATATAGCCGGTGATGCGGGAGACGACCCAATCGGTGAAATAGCCGCCACCGGCGTGACCCGTGCCGCGCACCACACGTGGACGCGTGTCTTCCGCAGCCAGACGCGTTCGCCTGTCGATGAAATTCGCCTCTTCCATCGCGTGCAGCACCACCTGCGCACGCGATTCCGACGCATCCGGATCGTTGAGAGGATTGTATTTCGCCGGCGCCTTGACGCTTCCCGCCAGCATCGCTGCTTCGGGCAATGTCAGATCGCTTGCGTGCTTGTTGAAGAAGCGCTCGGCCGCCGCCTCGATGCCGAACGCCCCGGCTCCAAAGTAGACGCGGTTCAGATAGAGCGTGAGGATCTGATCCTTGGAGTAGCGCGACTCCAAGTAGACTGCGAGCGCGGCTTCCTGAAGCTTGCGCTCGAAGGTTCGCCCGGGATCGAGGAAGAGATTCTTGGCGAGCTGCTGCGTGAGCGTTGAGCCGCCCTGCACCACATGACCGGCTGCCATGTTCTCGGTTGCCGCGCGCGCAAGTCCAATGGGATCGAGTCCCAGATGCTCGCGAAACCGTCGATCCTCGATGGCGATGAAGGCGTCGGGGACGTAGCGCGGCAAATCCGTGACATCGACCATGGTACCGTGGGTGAGGCCGCGGCGTGCGATCAGGCGTCCCTGATCGTCGAGCAGCGTGATGTCCTGGGACGGACCATGGACCAATAGCGTGTTGACGTCGGGCAGGCTCGAGAGAAAGCGCGAATAGAAGACGGCCCCGAAGATGATCCCCCACGCGCCCAGAAGCAGAACCACATAAGGCCATGCGCGCCTGCGCTTCGATTTTTTTGGTGCCGGCGGCGCCTCGGCCGCAGAGCGCTGAGGCTTGCGGCTCCTGCGTGGCGGGTTTCCGGGGTGCTGTGGATGGGGCATTGCTGTCTCCCGGACCCGGTTCTAGGAGCGAAGGGTTAACGGTCCTTAAACAAATTCCGCCCGCGAAACGTGAATTCTTGCCCTCTGCGTCTTGACGCGTGAATGCGCAAACACAACATCAGCTTCGCTGTCATCACTGCTGGGCTTCCGACAGCTGGGGTTGGAATCGAAATTGTGAACGATACGCACGTCACACCTGCGCCTGACCAAGATATTGCGTCGCGTCTGGGCATAGGCCGCAAGGGAAAGCGGCGACGCCGCTGGTGGTGGATCGGAGGCGCAGCCGTCGTCCTCCTCATCGGCGGCGGGCTGATGATGCGCGGCGGGACCGCGCATTCCTATGTGACCAAGCCTGTCTCGCGCGGCGAACTCGCCGTCACGGTCAGCGCTACCGGCACGCTGGCGCCACGCAATCAGGTCGATGTCGGTGCGGAAGTGTCTGGACGCATCGATGTCCTGACCGTCGATTTCAATGACCATGTCACCAAGGGCGAAGTGCTGGCCCGGATCAACACCGATCAGCTCAAGGCGCAACTGCAGCAGGCACGCGCGACGCTTTCTCAAGCCGAGGCCACGCTGCAGCAGATGTCGCAGACCCATTCGCGTTATCTCGCGCTCGAACGCGGCAATGCGCTCTCCAAGGAGCAGCTGAACATTTCACAGGGCGATCTTGCCCGCGCCAGGGCCGGTGTCGGGCTTGCGCGCGCGCAGGTCGATCAGGATCAGACCATGTTGTCGAAAGCGACGATCTATTCGCCGATCGACGGCGTAGTTCTCGACCGCAAGGTCGAAGTCGGTCAGACCGTCGCTGCGACCTTCAACACGCCCGTTCTGTTCACGCTGGCCAGCGATCTCAACCAGATGGAACTGGATGTGGATATCGACGAAGCGGATGTGGGACTTGTTCATGCCGGTGCGCGTTCGAGCTTTACGGTCGACGCCTATCCGACGCGCAAATTCCCGGCCCAGCTGGTCTCGGTGCACAACGCGCCGAAGACGGTGCAAGGCGTCGTCACCTACCAGGGCGTGCTCATGGTCAAGAACGAGGGCGGATTGCTGAAGCCCGGGATGACCGCAACCGCCGAAATCGATGCCGCACATATCAAGAACGCGATCCTGGTGCCCAACACGGCGCTGCGCTACGTGCCGCCGGACGACGTGAAGTCCAAAGCGCCTGCATCGCCGCCTCAACTGAATGGCGTCAATGCCGGGCGCGTCTGGACGCAGGATGGCAAGGGCGGACTGATACCGCACGACATCCGCCTCGGGGCCACGGATGGCCGTTCCACACAGGTGCTGGAAGGCGATCTGAAGGCGGGCGATCTCGTTGTCACCGATCTTGCCGACAAGAAACCGGCGCAATCGGGCAGCTAGTGTCGGGCGCACAACCACTCATCCAGCTGCGCAATGTCACCAAGATCTACGGGACAGGCGAAGCAGCCGTTCACGCGCTCGCCGGTATCGACCTGACGGTGGAGGACGGCGAGTTCCTGGCCGTGATGGGACCGTCGGGCTCCGGCAAATCGACCTGCATGAACATTCTTGGCTGTCTCGATACGCCGACGGGAGGGAACTATTTCTTTCGCGGCGCCGATGTCGGCTCGATGACGCGCGAACAGCGCGCGCTGCTTAGACGCCACTATCTGGGCTTTGTCTTCCAGGGCTTCAATCTGCTCAAGCGTACGACGGCGCTGGAAAACCTGGAGCTGCCGCTCATCTATCGCGGCATTTCGCGATCCGAGCGCCGCAAGATGGGCATGGCGACGCTTGAACAGGTCGGCCTCGGCGACAGATGGGATCATACCGCGGCCGAGCTTTCCGGCGGTCAGCAGCAGCGCGTCGCCATCGCGCGCGCACTGGTGAGTTCGCCCGATGTCGTCTTCGCCGACGAGCCGACCGGCAATCTCGACACCGCGAAAAGCCACGAGATCATGCAGCTGCTGCGTTCGCTCAATGCGGAGCGCGGATTGACCATCGTGCTCGTGACACACGAGGAAGATGTCGCCGCCTATGCAAGGCGGCAGGTGCGTTTCCGCGACGGGCTGATCGAATCCGACACGGGGGAGCGGCGATGATCTGGAATGCGCTGCTGCTTGCGCTGCGTGAAATCCGCAACAACCTTTTGCGCGCCGGACTGACGACTCTCGGCATCGTGATCGGCGTCGGCGCAGTGATATTGATGGTGACGCTTGGTGCAGGCGCCACACAGCGCGTCACCGCCGATATCGGATCGCTCGGCAACAACATGCTGCTCGTGATTCCCGGCCAGCAGCGCGGCCCGCCGACAGCGGTCGTGCCGTTTGACATGTCGACGGTCGATGCGATCCAGCGCGATGTTCCGGGCCTCGCCGAAGTCGTTCCCGAGCTCGCGGTGCAGGGCGTCGCCGTGAACGGCAATCGCAATCACGCGACCCAGATCAACGGCACGACCAATGCCTATCTCAGAAGCCGCAACTGGGACCTGAGCGAAGGCCGCGAGTTCTCGCCAGCTGAAATCCTCGGCGGCAAGTCGGTTTGCATGGTCGGACAGACCGTGCGCAAGGAACTCTATGGCGATCAGGTGCCGATCGGCGCACGTCTGCGCATCAACAAGGCGACTTGCGAGATCATCGGTTTTCTTTCGCCCAAGGGCGAGGCGATCTTCGGTCAGGACATGGATGATATCATCCTGATGCCGCTCAAGGCGGTGCAGCGCAGGCTCGCCGGCAATACCGAAGTGAACGTGATCCGGGTGTCGGTCGCCGATGAATCGAACATCCCGAGCGCCAAGGAACAGATCCAGCGGCTGATGCGCGAGCGCCGCCACATCCTGCCCGGTCAGGTTGATGATTTCGATGTGCAGGATTTGAAAGAGGTCACGCAGATCCTGACCAGCGTGACATTGGTGCTCACTGCGTTCCTGTCGGCGGTCGCGGCCGTCAGCCTTCTGGTCGGCGGCATCGGCATCATGAATATCATGCTGGTGTCGGTGACCGAGCGCACACGCGAGATCGGCATCCGTCTTGCCATCGGCGCGCGTGAGCGCGACGTGCTGCTGCAGTTCCTGATCGAAGCCATCGTGATGAGTGCGCTGGGTGGCGTTCTGGGCGTGCTGATCGGACTTGGTGGTTCTGCTGCGATTGCGGCAGCGCTGAAGGTGCCTTTCGTGTTCCAGCCCGGTGTCGTGATCTTCGCGGTCGGCTTCGCCGCCATTGTCGGTGTCGCGTTCGGTTTCTTCCCTGCCCGCCGCGCCGCGCGCCTCGATCCCATCGAAGCGCTCAGGCACGAATAGAAAACCCCTCGCTCTCTTTCGAAAGCGAGGGGTGCGCCCTTCCTGGTAATGACTGTCAGACTTTAATGCTTCGGTGTCGGGGGTGCGGGAGGCGCCGGCGGAGCGGGCGGCGCGGGAGGAAATCCTTCAGGGCCGATCTGAACGTCGACCATTCCGTCCGAATCCATCCGCCCCTTGTAGGAACGAAGCTTCACGCGGCCGGAACCCAGAGCAGAAATATGCGGATCAATTGCCGTTCCGCCGAAGACGAAATTGCCGGCGCCCATGATATCGACATGGAGCGGATTGGCTTCGCCTGCCGGAATGTCGACCGAACCTGCGCCGACGATGTCGACATCGACCGGTCCGTTCACTCTCTTGGCGCTGAAATCGCCCGAACCAGCGATATCGAGTTTGAGCCCGCCCGAAATCTGACCGAGATCGGCCGATCCCGAACCTGCCACGTCGGCCTTCACGGAGCGTGCCGATTTCGCCTTGATATTGCCGGAGCCGGCGATGTCGAGCCTGAGATCGCCCATCACGTCCGACATCATGATCTTGCCGGAGCCCGCCATGCTGACGCGCGCATCCTTCACGCGGCCGATGGTCGAGTCCGAGGAGACTGCCTCGAAGCGAAGATTGGCCTCGGTGTCGCCGATCGTAGCGTCACCGATCATGTCGTCCACGCGCACATCTGTGCCTTTCGGCACGACGATGTGAATGTCGAGGTCCTTGGTATCGGTGTGCATGTCGGAGAAGTTGAACCAGTTCTTCCAGTCCCAGACGTCGTTTTCGTTCACGCCCTTCACCACCAGCTCGTCGCCGGATTGCTTCACGGTGACTGCGGCCACGCGCTTTGCGGTGCCTGAGACCTGGATCGAAATCTTGGATTGCGGCTTCACATCGATCCGCAGCTTGCCGACCACCGAATCGACCTTCACCGAATGGGCGGCGAAACCCTGCCAGGGGCCCTGGGTCCAGTCGCCGGCAGCCGCCGGCAGGATTAGCGTCGCCGCAACGGCGGCTCCGCCCAAAACCGATTTCCACTGACTGGCCATGCTCAAGCCCTCCTTAAGGGCGTTTTCGTCTCGCTCGAGAGGCAGATATGATGTTCACACTAGTGGTGTACAGACTAGTAGGTGCGAATATCTACTATGCAAAAAATGCATACCGAGCCATTCCGGCGGCTCACGGCATGAGTCTGTAGCCGCCGCTCTCGGTTACAAGGAGCCTGGCGCGGCTGGGGTCGATCTCGATCTTCTGGCGCAGGCGGTAGATGTGGGTCTCGAGCGTGTGCGTCGTGACCGCCGGGTTGTAGCCCCACACCTCATGCAGAAGGGTCTCGCGCGGCACCGTTTCGCCGGAGCGATGGAGAAATTTGAGGATGTTGGTCTCCTTCTCCGTGAGCCGGATCTTCTTTGCCTGCTCGTCGATGAGAAGCTTGGCGCTGGGCCTGAAAGTGTACGGTCCGATGCGATATTGCGCATCTTCGCTGTGCCCATGGCTTCTCAGATGCGCGTGAACCCGCGCCATCAGGACGGCGAAGCGGAACGGCTTGGTGACGTAGTCATTGGCGCCGGATTCGAGACCCTTGATCGTGTCCGCATCGCTTTCAGCGGCAGTCAGCAGAATGATGGGACAGCTCACGCCCATGTCCCGGAATTCGCGGCAGAGATCACGGCCATCGCCGTCGGGCAGACCGATGTCCAGGATCATGAATTCGTAGAGTCCCTCGGCGCCCCGCACGCGGCCATCCGCGCAGTTGCCGGCTTCCACAACTGTATAGGAACCGTCGGCCGCAAGCTGCTCGGCAAGGGATGACCTGAGCATCTCGTCGTCGTCAACCAGAAGAACGCGCTTGGGCGTGGGCATGTGTTCCATGTGTCCGGACTTGAGGGACTACAAGATTAGCCCCGCGCGGGTGTATGTGGGAAGCACATGCGCGTGAACGAAAAGAAATCCGGATCTTCCCGAAAATCCGTATCGCCCGTCGACGCGGTCGCGCGCGCCGTCGAAGCCCTGCGCCGTGGCGAGATCGTCTCGGTGAAGGGCGGCTCGCGCTTTCAGATGCTCGCCGTCGAAACAGCGCCGGTTACAGGTTTGGCGAAATTGGGGCGGCGCGGCGCGCTTCTTCTGTTAACCCACGCGCGTGCCAGAACTCTGAAGATACGGCTCTACACGCCCGAGATCGTCGCGCTTCCCGTCGAGGCCAAATCGCTCGAAGAGCTCCGCGCGATCGCCGATCCGACGGAGGACCTGCAATTTCCGTTCAAGGGCCCCTTCAGGCCGCTGCGCGAAAAGCTTCCTCTTGGCTTTGGCAGCGCAATCCGCCTGGCAAAGCTCGCGGGCCTTCTTCCCGCCGTCATCGTGCGCAAGGCAGGCGTGCGCGCTAAGACCGAGATCGATGCCGGCGACATCGATGCGTACGATTCCAATATAATTCGTACACTGAAGATCGTTACCCGCGCCCATGTGCCGCTCGATGGCGCGGAAGGGACGGAGCTTGTCGCCTTTCGCGCAGGCGATGCCGGACCCGAGCACATAGCCGTCGTCATCAACGCGCCGAACACAGCCAGCCCCGTCCTCGCGCGCATCCATTCGGAATGTTTCACCGGCGATCTTTTGGGATCGCTGAAATGCGATTGCGGCAATCAGTTGCGCGGCGCGATCGCTGCGATCGAGAAGGCGGGCGGCGGCGTGCTTCTCTATCTTGCGCAGGAGGGCCGTGGCATCGGACTCATCAACAAGCTTCGCGCCTACCGGCTTCAGGACCAGGGCTTTGACACGATGGAAGCAAACGAGCGTCTGGGCTTCCAGCCCGATGAGCGGCGCTTTGCGATTGCAGCCAGAATGCTCACGCTTCTCGGCTACAAATCGGTGCGCCTGATGACCAACAATCCTGACAAGGTCGAAGCGCTGAAAGCCGCGGGCGTGAAGGTCACGGCGCGCGTACGCCATGCCTTTCCGTCGACCGCGCACAATCGCGCCTATCTCGAGACGAAGGCGAAGAAGGGCGGGCATCTGTTGTAGCCATTGCCCGGCAGTTCTTGCCGGGCGGGCTAAAGAAAAGCGCGGCTGGCTTGCACTTCCTGCTGGCACACGCCTTGCGCTGCGGGGTTCGATGGAATGGCTCGGCCCGACGCTCAAGCCCTACGATCTGCTGCCCAGGGACGCGGGCGGCGCGGTCGCGCCCAAGCCGGCTGCGGCAACAGCGGCGCCTTCCGAATTCACGTTCGATGACGCGCTCGACATCGTCAATCCGCTGCAGCATTTCCCGGTCGTGGGCACGGTCTATCGCGCCATCACCCACGACCAGATCAAGACGCCGGAGAAGATCATCGGCGATACGCTGTTCGGTGGATTGTGGGGGCTAGTGTCCTCGGTCGCCGATGCCGTGTTCGAGGCCGCCACCGGGCACAATTTCGGCGATACGGTGATGGCGCTCGTGACCGGCAAGGACAATGCCACGCCAAAGCCGGCAATCGGAATCGAAGAGCCGGTCAAAGCAACCGAACAAGCCGTGCAGCCCGCGCCGGCAGCAGATGCTGAACAGGCCGGTGACACGGCGCTGTCAGCCTCGCTCTCGCGCGCGGGCGTGGATGAGGATACGGCGCAGCGCGCGCTTTATGCCTATCGCCGCGCGACCGGATTGTCCGCATCGGCCGTTTCGCCCTTCTGATCGCGCGCACCGAAAAGGGCCGTGCCCACACGCACATGCGTGGCCCCGAATTTGATCGCCGTCTCGAAATCCCCGCTCATGCCCATGCTCAGCAGAGGCAGATCGTGCGCACGCGCGATCTTTGCAAGCAGCGCGAAATGCGGCGCGGGCTCGACATCGGCAGGCGGGATGCACATTAGCCCCTTTAGCGGCAGGCCGAGCCTGCGTGCATGCTCGATGAGCGCGGGAGCATCCTTCGGCGCAACGCCGGCCTTTTGCGGCTCTTCTCCCGTGTTGATCTGGATGAGAAGCTCAGCCATGTGGCCGGAATGTTCGAATTCCTTTTTAAGCGCGTCGGCGAGTTTTGGCCGGTCGAGCGTCTGGATGACATCGAACAGCTCCACTGCTTCGCGAACCTTGTTGGTCTGAAGCGGGCCGATAAGATGAAGCTCGATGCCGGGATGCTCGGCTTTCAATCCCGGCCACTTCCCCAGCGATTCCTGCACGCGGTTTTCGCCAAACACGCGGTGACCGGCTTCGAGAAGCGGCCTTATTCTTTCCGGGCCATGGGTCTTCGTCACCGCCACGAGCTTCGTCGATGGCGCAGGCGCAATCGCGGCCTTTCGCGCGGCGTCGATGCGCGCGAGGATGGCGGCAAGATTCTCGGCCTCGGGTGACATAGGTGAGCGATAGCCTCGCGCGAGCGAGATTGGCAAGAGCGGCCACGCGGCTCGCGAAGGGCAAGCTGCCGCCGCTGGTGCTGATGACGGACGACGAGAGGCTCAAAGCGCCGCTTGCGGCCGCCGCAGCACTTCCGCGCGGAAGCATGATCGTGGTGCGCGCGCGCAATGAAGAGCGATTGCGGAGCCTGGGCGGCCAACTCCTGAGGCTGGCGCGGAGCAAGGGATTCTCCGTGCTGATCGCAGCCCAACCCGAACTTGCAGTGAGGCTGGGTGCACACGGCTTTCATCTGCCGGAAGTCCGCGCTGGCGAAGCCGCGCATTGGCGCGCGCGCTATCCCGCGATGATGATCACGGCCTCGGCTCATTCGCTTCATGCAGTGACAAGAAGCGGACGTCTTCCTCTCGACGCGATCTTCCTGTCCCCGGTCTTTGCTACCGCCAGCCATCCAAAGCGCGCGCCGCTAGCGCCCCTGCGCGCAAGCATGATGGCGCGGCTTTCGCGCGTTCCGATCTATGCTCTCGGCGGAATCGATGCGTCCAACGCGCTGCGGCTTGCGTGGAATTTCGCGGGCATCGCCGCAATCGGGGCGCTCGAGGTCTGATCAGACCTGGAATTTCAGATGTAGGAAGACCGCGTCCAAATGGATGCGCGGCAAGCCGTTGTAAAACGTGCCGGCATTGCGCGTGTAGAGGAAATGCTCCCAGCCGACATTGAGCTGCATGTTCGAATTGAGCACATAGCCGATTGTCGCCGATGCGCCCTGCGCACCGAGAGAGGGCGCGCCCAATCTTCCATCGGCATCGCCACTTCCCAATTCCGCGCCGAAAATCCACGAACCCTGTGTGATCGTTGCGCTCAGATGCGTGCTTGTCGTTTCGCCGGAATCGAAGACGCTGTTGATATTGAAGGCATAGGCGTTGCTGCGCCGGTACGCGCCGCCGATGGCCAGCTTCGTTTCCTCACCAAGCGGGAATTCGAACTGCGTTCCTAAGCTCCAGTCGGTCAGACCCGCATGTCCAGGCGTCTTGGTGTCGTCATGCGCGACGGACCAGCCGCCGGAGAACGAAACCGACACCGGCCCGAGATAATCGCTGTAGCTGGCGCCAACTTCCCAGATGCTTTTCTGACGGTCGGGTAGCTGCGGACCGTTTGTCAGGAACGGAAGAACGTCCTTGCCCTCGGATGGCGTGTAGGACGCAGCAAGCTGCACGCCGAACAGGCGCGGGGTGTAATAGGAGACCTTGGCGTAGTTGAGAGACGCTTCGCTCGTGCTGTTGAGCGCGAAGACATTGATGAAGGCGGTGCCCGTCGACGGATCGCGGAAGAAGCTCGCATTGGTGTTGTCGATCGAGATGACGTCTTCGACCACAGGACCGGTCGTCGCCAGCACATAGGCCGCGCCGTCGGCATTGCCGATCTCGACGCGTCCGAGACCGGTTTGCACCGAACCGTAGATCTTCTCGACGAAATCACCGCCGTAATTGTCGATGGAAAGATCGTCGTGATAGAGCTGGAACGAACTCTTGAGCGCGAGCACCAGCCCGCTGTCATAGTCGCGTTCGACACTGGCGCTCAGAACGGCGGCGCCCGTCGCTCCCGACAGGTCGAGCCCCGGCGCATCGGGCTGCTCCGTCACGTAAAGCGAGCCGTAAGCCTGACCGCGCAGCTTGAGCTGATAATTGTCGAAGAGGGTCACCTCATAGGGCGAGACGTCCCAGTCGCTGAGATCGACGGCTGCAGCCGGACCCACCGCCGCGGCCATGACCGCGCCTGCCAACAAGAACCTTCTCACCGACCCCACCTGTCGTTGTCGTTAAACCATTACCGCAAAAGCCCGATGCGGCGAAGGCCGGCGGCAGCGCGTGGCGTTGCGTGCGGTCTTGGCTACCAGTATAAGCCCTGCCATGCCGTAACCGGGGGATGTGAGCGGCGCAAAGTGCGCGGTGGTCGAACCTCGCCGCATAGGAAGAAGATTGATGCGCGTATTAACCGTCCTTCTTTGCGCCCTGGTGCTTGTGGGCTGCGGATCCGACAACGACATGGAGTCCGACGCCGGTTCAACCGCCATTTCAGGCGGGCCGGCCCGGACAGTCGGCGTCAACTCGTATCTATGGCACGCGGCACTCGACACGCTGTCTTTCATGCCGCTCGCCTCGGCCGATCCTTTCGGCGGTGTCATCATCACGGACTGGTATTCCGCGCCACAGGACCCCAATGAGCGGATGAAGGTGACGATCTACATCCTGGACCGCCGCCTGCGCGCTGACGGCATCAGGATCGCCGTCTTCCGCCAGTCCCGCAGCAACGAGGGCTGGGTGGACGCGCAGGTCAATCCCGACACCGCGACGAAGCTCGAGGACGCGATCCTGACGCGGGCGCGCGAGCTTCGACTTGCCAGCGCCAAAACTGGCAACTGATTTAAGTCCGCGCTAAGCCTTGCCCTGTCTGGAGGCCTAAGCGCCCCAGAGATGGAAGGTTTTTCATGGCGCGTTACAACGCCAAGGAATCGGAAGCGAAGTGGCAGGCGGCGTGGACTGCCCGCAGCGTCTTTGCTGCCTCGAACGACTCCGCCAAGCCCAAATACTATGCGCTCGAGATGTTTCCCTATCCCTCGGGCAACATCCACATGGGCCACGCCCGCAACTACACGATGGGCGACTGCCTCGCCCGCTTCCGTCGCGCTCAAGGGTTCAACGTGCTGCATCCGATGGGCTGGGATGCCTTTGGCCTACCCGCCGAGAACGCCGCGCGCGACAAGGGCGTGAACCCAAGGAAATGGGTCGAGTCCAACATCGCCAACATGCGCGCGCAGCTGAAGCTGATGGGGCTTGCGATCGACTGGAACCGCGAATTCGCGACCTGCGATCCGGAATATTACGGCCGGCAACAGAAACTGTTCATCGAATTCTACAACATGGGTCTCGTCTATCGAAGCGAAGCCGATGTGAACTGGGATCCTGTCGACCAGACCGTGCTCGCGAACGAACAAGTGATCGACGGGCGCGGCTGGCGCTCCGGTGCCGTCGTCGAACGGCGCAAGCTGTCGCAATGGTTCTTCAGGATCACGGCCTTTTCGGACGATCTGCTGGCCGCACTCGACAGGCTGGATCGCTGGCCGGACAAAGTGCGCATCATGCAGAAGAACTGGATCGGCCGCTCGGAGGGCATGCGGTTCAGGTTCGATCTGTCGAACGGCCAAAGCGTAGAAGTGTTTTCGACACGCCCCGACACGCTGTTCGGTGCGAGTTTCGTCGCGCTCTCGCCGGATCATCCGTTGACGGAGGAATTGGCGAAGAAGGACGCGAAGCTCGCAACCTTCGTCGAGGAATGCCGGCACACCGGCACGGCCGAAGCCGAGATCGAGACCGCGGAAAAGCGCGGCTACTTTCCAGCACATTGGGATCCTAAGCTTAGAATTCCACGTGGACAAGTTGTCGCG
>JADMIO011609034.1_pt1 | contig 66905 bp, 56 predicted proteins | sample 8958161 | NCBI WGS metagenome assembly JADMIO01 (sample SAMN16585339, study PRJNA669376) | soil metagenome | isolation source: Crop rotation soil | place: USA: Cullars Rotation, Alabama | collected 2011 | reverse complement strand
CGCGACAACTTGTCCACGTGGAATTCTAAGCTTAGGATCCCAATGTGCTGGAAAGATATCAAGTAAAATTAAATCCGGGTTAAATTGTGCTATACGGTTAAAAATCTCTTCTCCATCATTTAGTGCCGAAACTTTAAAGCCCCCAATTTCCAGTATCAATTGTATGGTTTCTAAAACCTCAATATCATCATCTACTACCAGTATTTTCTTCATATGTGTTAGCAATTATATGCTGTTAAACGTATAACAAAAGTTGTGTGGTTATGTTTACAATCTTAAACATATTTTAACAAATTATTATAGCGTTAAAGTAGATTTTGATTTAGCTGGCCTGTTGTATGATACCTTCTTTGTGTAAAATAAAATTAAACAGCTCATCTATAGGTTTTTGCAGAATTTTTCCTGGTTCGATCCCGTTTTCTACCAATACCGAAATCAGCGCATCCTGATAGTAGTAAGCAATTGAACCTACAAAATGGCAAGGAACATTTTTATGTTTCGGGTAGTCTTTAACGTTGGTATCTACAAATTCCTGAAAGCCTTTTCTTAATATTTCCTGAATAAAAGGATGATCTTTATGACTGGCCATAAAGCGGCTAAAACCTGCCAAATAAATATTGGGAAATGGTTTTTGGTATACATTGGTAATAATCTGCTCTTTTTCTGCCGGAAAGGTTTTTTTAAATTCGGCGGCTAAGTTTGAAGGCATTTTATTGTACAGGTAGCTCAATAATACCTTTTTTCCGAAGAAGGTACCAGAACCTTCATCGCCCAAAACATAGCCTAAGCCGTGGTGACCATCGTGTATTTTCTTCCCATCGAAATAACAGATGTTAGAACCCGTTCCTAAAATGCAGTTTAGGCCCTCTGCATTGCCGCATGTAGCGTAAACAGAACCTAAGAGATCGTGATCTACAGAAATAAATGCTTTGGTGAATATGGCTGATAGTCCGTTCGAAACCACTTCGTGCTTATCAGGAGAAGAGCAACCCGCGCCAAAAAAATAAATTTCTTTAACCTCATCTGCGTGTTGGGCTAAAGATTCGTTTTTAGCAATTAACTTGGAAATTTCCAGCTCATTTAGAAAATAAGGGTTTATTCCCGGCGTACTAAACTTTACAGTTTCGCCATTGTGATAGCCCATCCAATCGGTTTTTGAAGAGCCACTATCTGCAACAAGTATCATGGATTAAATATAAAAATAAATTATAGAATATTAAACTTGCAATAATCTCGTTACCTCATTTTAACGCTTATTAGTACTATTTTAACTCCTAAGTATTTTTATTAAAGGTTTTTAATCAATTGTTTATGGGTTTTAACCCTCAATCGAATATTTATTGTGATTTTTACTTGCAGAATATGGCTATTGGCAACCGAAGCGTTGTTTTGGCTGTAAATAAATAATTTTAGGCTGTGATTAGATTAGTCTAATTCGGTTTAATTAACCAAATCAATACTTCCGCTAATTGCTTTTAAGTTAGTTTCGGCAATCTTGGCCTGGTACTGCATCTCAATAAAGCGGTTTTGGGCATCAATAGCATTACGTTGTGCTTCCCGCAGTTCTAAAGGTGCAATACTACCTAAGCGGTATTTGGCCAAGGTAATATCGAGGTTTTCTTTGGCGATATCAACATTGCGTTGCTCAAGCTTAATTAAATCCAGATAGGTACTGTAATTTTCGTATGCGGTAAGCAATTGCGAGTTTACATCCAGCTTGGTTTTGTTTAAGGTAATGGCCGAGTTATCGATCTCTATTTTGGCGTTACGTTCTTGCTGGCGCTGTAAAAAGCCGTTAAACAAATTTATACTGGCAGTAACCCCGTAGGTAAAACCGTTTGCGGCAAATTTTTGGTTAAAACCCGTTGGACTTGTACTGTTTGCCCTGCTATAACCCGAATTTAAGCTTACCGATGGATACCTTGCCCCGCGGATCGCTTTTAGATTTAAAGCCGCAATGCGCTGGTTGATAAAGGCATTTTGCACATTTGGGTTTTGCTGTTGGGCCATTTCGGCCATTTTGCTAAATAAAATGCCTTTATCTACATCAATTTTATTTTCTACTGAAAATGAAGTGCCTACCTCTCTCACCATTAGTTGGTTTAAACGCACTTTTGCAACCTGTAAAGTATTTTTAGCCTGCAAATAGCTGGAAGTATCTGTATTGTAATCTACCTGTGCGCTCAATACATCCAGTTTTGAGCCACGGCCGAGTTGTAATTTTGTTTTGGCAATATTGGCTCGCAAAACGGAAACATCCATTGCACTATCTGCCGCAATAACCAATTGTTGTTGCCTTACAATGTCGTAGTAGGCTGTAATTACATCGGCTATAGTTGTTAATATGGTTAATCGGGCATTTAACTCTCCTTGTTTTTGCAATTCTTTCAGCCGGTCGTAATTGGCAAACATGGTAAAACCATCAAAAACGGTCCAGTTTAAATCGGCGCCATAACTGTTGTTGGTACTTTTCGCACCCGTAATTACCCTGTCTGGTCCGGTTGCAGGAGTTTGACGGGTATTTTGGATACTTCCGCCGTTGGTATAACTTCCGGTTAGATTGGGTAACATACCAGCATTACCAATATTGGCATTGTTTTTTGCAATATCAACCTGGTTTTTGCTGATTTTAATATCGTAGTTATTCTGTAAAGCAATGGTAATGGCTTCTTGCAGGCTTAGCTTTTCTTGCGCAAAACCCGAAAGCGATAAGCTTATCAGCAGGATAAATATTCTTAATTTCTTGCTCATCTTATTCTTCTATATGTAAAGCTTCCTGTTCAAAACGATGGGCTTCTTTTAATTCTTTATTCGGCTTGTAAGGTTTGGCCCAGTAAGAGTAAATGGCCGGGATTACAAACAGGGTTAATACCAACGAGAACGTGGTGCCGCCCACAATTACGGTTCCCATACTCATACGGCTTTTTGCCGCAGCACCCAATGCCAGTGCAATAGGTAAGGCACCAATGGCGATGGCTAAGCTCGTCATTAAAATGGGGCGCAAACGCGAAACGGCTGCTTCTCTGATGGCCTCTGGAATGGCAATACCCTTCTCTTTAAGCTGGTTGGCAAATTCTACAATTAAAATACCATTTTTAGTTACCAAACCAATAAGCATAATGGTACCAATCTGGCTAAAGATATTCCAGCTTTGACCACACAACCAGAGCGATAAAAAGGCCCCGGCAACTGCCATAGGTACGGTTAAAATGATTATAATCGGATCTTTAAAGCTTTCAAACTGTGCCGAAAGGATTAAATAAACCAATAGGAGGGCCAGGCCAAAAGCGAAGACGGTGTTAGATGAACTTTCTTTAAAATCGCGCGATTCGCCACTCAAATCGGTAGAGAAAGTCTCGTCTAATACTTTTTTCGATATGGCATCCATGGCATCAATACCTTCGCCAATACTTTTGCCCGGTGCTAAACCTGCAGAAACGGTAGCAGCAATAAACCGGTTGTTGCGGTACAATTGCGGCGGACTGCTTTCTTCTTTAGCAGTTACCAGGTTATCGAGCTGAACCAGTTCGCCTTTGTCGTTACGCACGTAAACCGAACTCAAATCCAATGGATCTTTCCTGTCGCCCCGATCAAACTGGCCAATTACCTGATATTGTTTTCCGTTCATGAAAAAGTAAGAGAACCTTTGTCCGCTTAGCCCTAAATTCAAGGTTTGCGCAATTGCTGAAATAGAAACGCCTAAATTTTTGGCCTTATCGCGGTCGATAGTCAGGTTAATTTCGGGTTTGTTAAATTTCAGATTCACATCCGAAACGGTAAATGTAGGGTCTTTAGCTACCGCATCCATAAACAATGGGATTTTTTCGCGCAGTTTTTCAAAATTTTGTGCCTGAATAATGTAACTGATGGGCAATCCACCACGGCGACCAACCGAAATGGTCGGTTGCTGGCTCACAATGGTTTTACCTTCGGTATATTTTTTGGTTATCCGGGTAAGCATGTCTGCAATGTCCTTTTGCGAACGTTCACGCTTTTCCGGATCGGTTAAACCCATCCTTACAAAACCAGAGTTTACCGCACCTGAACCACCAAAACTTGGCGAGCTGATGGTAATGTTCACATTTTTTTCGGGAACGGAATCAATTACCAGCTGGTTCAGCTTCATGATAAACTTATCGGTATAAGCAAATGAAGCACCCTCTGGCGTTGATACGTTGATGTTGATGGCACTACGGTCATCATAAGGGGCAGTTTCTTTTGGCAATATCTTCCAGAAAAGGAAAATGAGGCCTATACATACCAGGATAATTGGCACCGAAAGCCACCTTTTATCTAAAAATTTATTCAGGTTCGCTTCGTAGGCATCGTTTAATTTTACGAAGTAAGGTTCGGTCCAGTTGTAGAAACGGGAAGGTTTATGTCCACCTTTTTTCATCAGGTAGGCATTTAGCATCGGGGTTAGCGTAAGCGAAACAAAGGCCGATACCAATACGGCAGCACCAATTACCACACCAAACTCGCGGAACAAGCGCCCAACAAATCCCTGTAAGAAAATTACCGGCAAAAACACTGCTGCAAGGGTGATCGAAATCGAAATTACAGCAAAAAAGATTTCGTTCGATCCTTTAATAGCCGCCTCAAATGGCGACATACCTTCTTCTACCTTTTTAAAGATATTTTCGGTAACCACAATACCATCATCCACTACCAAACCAGTGGCCAGTACAATAGCCAGTAAACTCAATACGTTTATCGAAAAGCCAAAAGCATACATGATAAAGAAGGTAAAAATGAGTGATACCGGAATATCGATTAACGGCCTGAAAGCAATGGCCCAATCCCTGAAGAAAAGGTAAATAATTAAAATTACCAGTACCAGCGATAAACCGATGGTTTCAGCTACTTCGGTAACCGAACGTTTAATAAAGAGCGTATTATCTAAGGCTACTTTTAACTTGATATCTTGCGGAATATCGGCCTGCAATTTATCGAAACGTTTGTAAAACTCTTTACTGATGTCGAGGTAATTGGCACCTGGCTGTGGAATAATGGCTACCGCAACCATCGGTCTGCCTGATTCGCGTAAAACAGTTTCTTCATTTTCAGGTCCCAAAACGGCATAACCCACATCTTTTAATTTAATCACCTGGTTGCTGTCTGATTTTAGGATCAGGTTATTAAACTGGCTTTCGTTGGTTAGTTTACCCAATGTTTTAACCGTAAGTTCGGTAGTTGCGCCGGTAATTTTACCTGATGGCAGCTCTACATTCTCGTTATCTAAAGCGGTAACAATATCCTGCGAGGTTAAACCATAAGCACTTAATTTATTCGGGTCCATCCAAATGCGCATGGCATATTTACGCTGACCCTGAATTTGAACGCTACTCACTCCCGGAATGGTTTGAATACGGTCGGCAATTACGTTTTCAGCAAAATCACTTAACTCAAGCGTATTGCGCTTATCACTCTGGATGGTCATCGATAAAATCGGGTCGGAGTTGGCGTCGGCCTTACTTACAACCGGCAATCCATCAATATCTTTAGGCAGGTTTCTGGCTGCCTGCGAAACTTTATCGCGGACATCGTTAGCTGCCTCTTCAATATTTTTATCGAGGTTAAACTCAATGGTGATGTTACTTGCGCCCTGGTTACTGGATGAAGAAATATTTCTGATCCCATCAATGGAATTGATCGATTTTTCAAGTGGCTCGGTAATCTGTGATTCGATGATATCTGAGTTGGCACCAGGATAAGAAGTTCTTACCGAAACGACCGTCGGATCGATAGAGGGGTACTCGCGCACACCCAGAAAGGTGTAGCCAATTATCCCAAATAGAACAATTAGCAAGTTCATTACAATGGCCAGAACCGGCCTTTTTATACTCGTGGTGGAGATACTCATAATTATTCTTTAACCAAATGAACTTTTACCGGTGCATCTTTCTTTAAAGCCATCGATCCGGTAGTTAAAACCGTATCGCCTGCTTTAAGTCCTGAGGTAATCACAATATTTTCATCGGTACGGGTGCCAGCTTCTACTTTAACTTCCTGTGCTTTACCATCCTTTTGGATATAAACAATCTTACCCTTTAGAACCGGAATAACGGCTTCGTTAGGAATCAGGATTGCATTTTGAAGCGTAGTTAAGGCCAGTTTAATCTTAGCAAATGATCCGGGTAGCAAGGCATTATCGGCATTTGGAGCTAAAGCCCTGATTTGTAAAGTACGTGTAGTGGCATTGATGCCGGGTTCTATCGCATATACTTTTCCTTTGTTTTGTTTAGCAGAGCCATCAGTCGTAAAAATAATTTCAGAATTGATTTTAACCTGACCGGCATATTTCTCCGGAACTGAAAAAGTAATCTTAACCGGATTGGTACTTACCAGATTGGCAATTACGGTGGCAGGGGTTAAATAGGTGCCGGCAGAAATACTACGCAAACCCACACGGCCTGTAAACGGTGCCCGGATAGTAGTTTTGGCCAGCTGTGCCCTGATTAGTTGTGCCTGTGCCTGCAATGATTTTAAATCTGCAAGGGCGGTGTCGTATTCTTCCTGACTGATTGCCCCTTTGGCCAAGAGTTGTTTTGCCCGGTTTTCGTTAGTAGCCGAGAGTTTTTGTTTGGTTAAGGCATCCTGCAATTGCGCTTGTATATCTCTGTCATTTACTTTTACCAGTACACTTCCTTTTGATACCGTGGTGCCTTCCTGGAAATAAATTCCGGTAACCAGGCCCGAGACTTCACTTTTTAGCACTACCGATTCATTGGCTTCGATAGCGCCCGTTACTTCCAGGTCGTTATCAAACGATACTGGTTTAACTACAATACCATCAACTACAAGCGGTGCCTGTTTTCCATCTTTTCCACCTGATTTACCTTTCCCTGCACCAGCAGATGCGCCACCTTTTCCCTCTAGTTTTTTGTTTGCGTTAATTCTGTAATATACCAGATAGGCCAGGCCCAAAGCTAAAACAGCATAAAAAATATACCTTTTCTTCATGTTAAAATTTGTGTCGTGCGTGTTCAAAACATTAAAATAACATTAATGTTCCAACATTAGAGCGCAAAAATATCCAAATAGTTTAGTCCTAAATTTGTTGTATTAAGGATGTTACCGATTTTAGTCTGAAGTCTGTAGTCTGAAGTCCACAGTCCCGGCGCAAAATTGTTATTCCCGATCAATCATTATGGTAACAAAAATCGTTAAATTGAAGCCTGGTGCCACTAGATTGGTCAAGTTTCATCCGCTTTCCGTTTATCGCTTTGCGCCAAGTGCAAGGCGAACAGAAACAACTATTTTACACCACATTTAGCTATTTCATACTGAAAACCCATCAATAAATCTAAATTTGCAGCAAAACACAGTGAATATGTTTAATAAAAAATCAATTTTAAGTTTAGTTTTACTACTAACGTGTATTATGGCAGCGAAGGCGCAGGTAAAAATAGGCTTTGAGGTTTCTTTTAAAGAGCCGCAAGCGCATTATGCTGAGGTGCAGATGAATATTTCTGGCCTTGCAAAGGATTATGTAGATGTAAAAATGCCGGTTTGGACCCCTGGTTCTTACCTGGTCCGCGAATTTGAAAAAAGCGTTGAAGAGTTTAAAGCTACTGCAGCAGGCAAAGCCGTTAAAGTAGAAAAAGTAAGAAAAAATACCTGGCGGATCTTTTCGGCAAAAGCCAAAGATATTCAGGTTAATTACCGTGTTTATGCATTCGAAATTTCTGTTCGTACTGCATTTATCGATGAATCGCATGCATTTTTATCGCCTACAGCAATTTTTATGCATCCTGATGGCATGATTAAATCGCCAAGTACCGTTAAAATTATTCCTTTTAATACCTGGTCTAAAGTTTCTACCGGTTTAACCCCGGTTGCGGGCGAGCAGTTTACTTATAATGCTACTGATTTTGATATTTTGTACGATAGCCCGATTGAAGTAGGTAACCAGGATACCTTTGAGTTTACTGCTGCTGGTGTGCGTCATGAAGTAGCCATGTATGGCGGTGGTAACTACGATAAAGAAAAACTTAAGGTAGATATGGCCAAAATTGTAGAGAAAGAAACTGCGGTTTATGGCGAAAATCCAAATAAATACTACTTGTTTATTGTTCATAACTTTTTAAAAGGTGGCGGTGGTTTAGAGCATTTAAACTCTACTACTTTAGGTGCTACGCGGAATGCATACAATACTGCTGAGGGTTATAAAGGCTTTTTAGGTTTGGTTGCCCATGAGTACCATCACCTTTGGAATGTGAAACGTTTGCGCCCGATTGCTTTAGGCCCATTCGATTACGACAACGAAAACTACACCACTAACCTTTGGGTGGCCGAAGGTTTTACCTCTTACTACGAGAACAAATATTTGCACCGTGCCGGTTTTACCGATGTAAACGAATTTTTGAAAGATTTAGCAGGAGGGGTAGGTACAGTTCTAAACACGCCGGGTGCCAAATACCAGTCAGCAGCTTCTTCTAGCTACGATGCCTGGATTATTGGCTACCGCCCTAACGAGAATTCGAAAAACAACTCGATTTCTTATTACAATAAAGGAGAGGTAATTGGTATTTTGATGGATCTTGAAATTATCAATGCCACAAAAGGCGCTAAAAGTTTGGATGATGTAATGAAAGCCATGTACCTCCAATGTAAAACTTTGAAACGTGGTTACACCGATGCCGAATTTAAAGCCATGGTTGAAAAAATATCGGGCATTAGTTTTACCAATTTCTGGGCAAAATATGTTAACGGTGTTGATGATGTAGAATATGAGAAATATTTCGGTTATGCTGGTGTTGATGTTTCAACAGAGAATGCAACGCCAGGTAAACCCGTTACCGGTGCCAGCGGACAGCTAAGCAGCGAAGGTTTAACCATTACTGCTACGGTAAGAAATTCTGCGGCATGGATTAGCGGATTAAACGTAAATGATGTGGTGCTTGCTCTGGATGATACTTCGCTGAGCGAAGCCCTTTCAACCGTTAGGTTAAAAAGCCCTGCTTTGTCTTTAGATGCAATCCCTCAGGTAGCCAAAAAGAACATTGGCGATGTACTGAAACTTAAAGTTAAACGTGATGGCCTGGAGAAAGAAATTTCTTTAACCCTGAAAGAAAATCCTAATGTACGCTTAAAGGCAACTGTTAACGAAAAGGCAACAGCAGCTCAGAAAGCAGTATTGAAAAAATGGACGGGAGTTTAGTCAGCCTGCAATTAAAAGTTTTCAATTTGCAGTTAACTTAAAACGCCATAAAAAAATCCCGTAAGATTAATTTCTTACGGGATTTTTTACGCTTAGCGCTATGCGCTCTGCTCTTAGCTTAGAAAGTATATCTAAAACCTAAACCAAATCTGCCAGCATTAAAATCGCTGTCGTTGCTACCCAAATAAATTCTTGGTCTCCAATCTAAAGCCAAAGCCAATGGTGCACCGCTGAATTTATAATCTAAACCAACCATCGGAACAAGGAAAAAGTTAGAACCACCATCATACAATTGAATTGAAGGACCACCACCAAGATACCAATCTAAACCTCTGGCACCTGGAATTGAAGAATTGTACTGTAAAAATCCCTGGATGATGGTAGAATTACCACCAAATAACACATCGCCTTGAATAGCAGCTTTTGGACTAAAGTGATGTCTGATAGACGGACCTACCAATGTTGCACCATCGCCAAAATCGATACCTAAACCTAATCCGGTTTTATAGTTTTGAGCTTTAACGTTTGTTGTACTCAGGGCAAATAATGCAATGCATCCTAAAATTGTAAATAACTTTTTCATAATTGATATGTTTTTGTAAAATAATTATCTGCCTAACAACTTTAATGCCGTTTCTGTTTTTTAGGTCAAAATCCGGTAGGAATAAAAAACAATGCTTGCATAGTAATTTTGTAATTGCTAAGTTTAGTTTAAAATTTTTGATGAGGATAAATACGGCTCCTGGCTAAGCAGGATGTATTATTTTAATTAAAGAGGCACATAATGATCAATCTTAAAGATTGATTTTTTAACTTAACCAAATAATAACAATTCAATATGGCGGCAGAAATTAAACGGGTTTTTGATCTTTTGAAATATAGCCTTGAAAACCCTAAGCAGGAATTCATCAGCGGAAAAATTAAAGGGAAATGGATAAATTATAGTACAGCTGATTTTTGTGAAGCGGTAGATAATTTAAGTCGTGGGTTAATTAAACAAGGTATTAGTAAGGGCGGGAGGGTAGCTGTAATGTCGCACAACAGGCCCGAATGGAATATTGCCGATTTTGCCGCCAACCAGATCGGGGCTTACCAGATTCCGTTGTACCCAACCCTGGCCGAACACGATATCCAGTTCATATTAAAGGATGCAGAGATTTCGATTGTTTTTGTAGCCGACGAAGAATTGTATAAAAAAATAAAACCCTGTGCCGATGCCATCAACCCAGGCATTAAGATTTACAGTTTCAATGAAATTGCCGAAGCCGAAAACTGGAATGTACTGATAACCGAAGGTAAAGCTTCTACAGAGATTGATTTGGATGATTATCGTTCGAAAGTAGAGCCTGAAGATGTTTTAACACTGATTTATACTTCAGGTACAACAGGTACGCCAAAAGGGGTAATGCTTACGCACAACAACCTGGTGGCCAACTTTGTCAACTCATCTGTAGTGATACCTGAAGGGGTTAAAAAAGGATTAAGCTTTTTGCCTTTGTCTCATATTTTCGAACGGATGATTATTTATCTGTACCTGTTCAATTCTACTGCAGTGTACTATGCCGAGAGCATGGAAACCATTGTAGCCGATATTCAGCAGGTGAAACCCAATGCATTTTCTACCGTTCCGAGGTTACTCGAAAAAGTGTACGATAAGATTATGGAGAAGGGGAAATCGTTAACTGGCATTAAAAGGGGTATTTTCTTCTGGTCGGTTGCTTTGGCCGAAAAATATTCGGTTAACGCAGGTGTCTGGTATAACTTTCAGCTGGGCATTGCACGCAAACTGGTGTTTAAAAAATGGCAGGAAGCTTTAGGAGGAGAAATTGTAGTAATCGTATCAGGCGGGGCGGCACTGAACCCACGTTTAGCGCGGATATTTTGGGCAGCTGGCATGCCGGTTTTTGAAGGTTACGGTTTAACAGAAACCTCGCCTGTAATTACCGTAAACCATTTTGGTGGTACCATGTTTGGCACTGTTGGCGAAGTGATTAAAGGTGTTGAAGTTAAAATTGCCGAAGATGGCGAGGTATTAACCCGCGGGCACCAGGTGATGAAAGGCTACTACAACCGGCCTGATTTAACCAGTGAAGCGATAGACCAGGATGGCTGGTTCCATACCGGTGATATTGGCGAATTGGTAGATGGCCGTTTTTTAAAGATTACCGATCGCAAGAAAGAAATGTTTAAAACTGCAGGTGGTAAATATGTAGCCCCTCAGATCCTTGAAAATAAATACAAGGAATCGATCTTTATCGAACAGATTCTGGTTTTGGGCGAGAACAGGAAATTCCCTTCGGCACTGATTGTACCTAACTTCGAAACTTTAAAAACCTGGGCAGTACGGAAAGGTATTAGTTTTACAGCAATAGACGAGTTGATTAAAAACGAACAGGTTTTAGCCAAATACAACGAAGTGATTGAAGCGGCTAATGCAAATTTCGGTAAATGGGAGCAGGTAAAAAGATTTGCACTTTTGCCTAAAGAGTGGAGTATAGACGGCGGAGAACTTACCCCAAAATTAAGCCTGAAAAGAAAAGTAATTACCGAGAAAAATAACGAAGTAATTGAAAAGATATACAAAGATGCTGAAAACTATAAAGCCCCTCAATAATTTAAAAAAATCGGTAGGCTTCCTCAGCCTGGTCGTTTTATTGGCCAGTTGTGTAACCGGGCAATTAGGCAAAAACAATAGCGGAGAATATAAAAATGGCATGGTGGTTTCTGCCCATCCGGAAGCTTCGCAGGTTGGGATTGAGATTTTAAAAAAAGGCGGCAATGCTGTTGATGCGGCTGTAGCCGTACAGTTTGCCCTTGCTGTTGTTTACCCCAATGCCGGTAACATTGGCGGCGGTGGCTTTATGGTATACCGGGGAGCAAATGGCGAAATAAATGCTTTAGATTTTAGAGAGAAAGCGGCTGCGGCAGCAAGTAGGGACATGTATCTCGATGCGGCGGGTAATCCCATAGTAGACAAGAGCTTGTATGGGCACTTGGCTGCCGGTGTACCCGGATCTGTTGATGGCATGGTCGAAGCCCATAAAAAATATGGAAAGCTGACCTGGGCACAGGTAATACAGCCTGCAATAGATTTGGCAAAGAATGGTTTTAAAATTACGAGCCGACAAGCCAGCGAGCTGAATAGTTTGCATAGAAAATTAATGGATTTTAATCCTAACGGAACAGCCCTTGTAAACTTAGAGCATCCCTGGCAGGAAAATGATGTATTGGTACAGCAAGAACTGGCCAATACTTTAAAACTGATTCAGGAAAAAGGCCGGGCCGGTTTTTACGAAGGTGCCGTGGCCGATTCGGTTGTGGCCGAAATGCAACGCGGTAATGGCTTAATTACCCTGGCTGATCTAAAAAACTACCACGCTACCTGGCGAAAACCCATTACCGGTAATTATAAAGGTTATAAGATTATTACAATGCCCCCAACTAGTAGCGGAGGCATTGCTTTAATTCAGTTGCTTCAATCTGTAGAGCCCTATCCTTTAAAAAAATGGGGGCACAATGCCGATTCTACTGTACAAGTAATTGTAGAAGCCGAGCGGCGGGTCTATGCAGATCGCGCAACACATTTGGGCGACCCTGATTTTTATGCTGTACCGCAACAACAACTTTTAAATGGAGCATACAATAAAAACCGGATGGCCAGTTTTAACTGGGCTGCTGCAACGCCAAGCAGTGCCGTACTTGCTGGAGAAATTAAAGGTACAGAGCACGAAGAAACCACCCATTTTTCTATTGTAGATCGCGATGGAAACGCTGTTTCTATTACTACTACACTAAACGGATCTTATGGATCGCTGGTTGCAGTAAAGGGAGCAGGTTTCTTGCTGAATAACGAAATGGACGATTTTTCGGTTAAACCCGGTGCACCCAATATGTACGGTTTAGTTGGTGGCGAAGCCAATGCCATAGCGCCCAATAAAAGAATGTTAAGCTCCATGACGCCTACAATTGTGGAGAAAGACGGGAAACTGTTTATGGTGGTAGGTACACCTGGTGGCTCAACCATTATTACCTCCGTATTTCAGACCATCATTAATGTAATCGATTTTGATATGTCGATGCAAAAAGCTGTGGCTGCTAAAAAGTTTCACCATCAATGGCTGCCTGATGAAGTATATGTCGAAAAAGACGCAATTGATAGCCTGGCTACACAAAAATTAAAAGCTAAAGGCTATAATATTGTACCCAGGGGATCGATAGGAAGGGTAGATGCCATATTAAGAACCCAATGGGGCAACTACCAGGGTGGGGCAGACCCGCGTGGAGACGACCAGGCTATTGGCTGGTAGCTGAATATCGCTTCAATTTTTTATCTTAGCTTTAGGCATTCATGTTGCGAACCGGCTGATGAAAAATTAATAGAGATGAAAAAGCGCATATTTAACATTGCTTTGAATTTTCCGGATGTACACGGTGTAGATTCGGCCATCTCTTTTGGCCCCTTTATAGAATACCTGCACCGGAAAATTAAAGAAGAGCAAACCGTAAAATCTGCCCTTTACCGCAATGCCTTAAAAGAATTTGAAAAGCAAGGAATCGATAATCAGGTTATTCCCCTGGAAGACATTTACCAGCACGAGTTACTGTTGGAGCACATGTACGCCTGTCTTTCGTCGACACTTTTAACCGAAGATCATCAGGCCTGGGGCCTTTGTGCACCCATGCAGCCCATCACTTTCTACGGAACCGGGCTGATGTATGAGCTGCTCGAACAGAAAGAAAAAGATAACAACAGTTTTGCCGGATCGAGAAGCCCCGAACAGCAGCAACAGGATCGACTGCATTTTATCTATTCTTTTATCCTGAATGAACTGTATGCTTTCCATGCACCGTTAAAGGAAAAATATCACGCCGGAATCAATTCAGATACGGCTTTGCCTGGTTATTTTCATATTGGCGTAAACACAGATTTTATCGGGGTAAAAGCTAAGCAACCCTTGCCCGAACTCAGTTATCGCGAACTGCAACAATATTTAAGCGATGAAGCCGGACTTGAAAAACTGCAACAGATATTGCCTTTGTCGCTTTTCGAACTCAGGGGGATTTCGGTACTCACCATTACCGATGTTACAGCAAGGCAGGCTGTCGAAAATATTAAAGCCGTAAGGTTGAGTCGGGCTCCAGGCAATGAAGGGGTGGCTTATGCGGAGGTCATTCAATCGCTTAAAGTTTTGGTTCAAAATGCCAATATCCAGTTCGATCTTTTCCCTTTTGTAAGGGTTAACAATAAAATGGTTTATGGTTATGTAAAAGGAGGTAGTGGATTACTTTTCTCGGTATGGGGCGAAGAAACCTTAAGCCCCGAAGCTTTTCAGCAAATTGCAGAAGGCTACGCAGCAAATCCGAACTCCTTTTATTCGCCAGATATCTGGTCCGAAAGCCGGGAAATGTTTCCCTGGTTAGAGCGCTTTAGAGAACTTAATGTGAAATCGATGGCACTTTTGCCAGTATTTCATAATCGGGTTTTGGTTGGGGTGTTGGGCATGCATACCTGGGTCGGCGAAACTTTCGACGAAAAGAAAATCACTTTGTTAGAGCAGGTATTGGCACCCATTGCCCAGTTACTGCAGGTTTATATTGATGAATTTAATCTCGAGATCGAAAATATTATTAAAGAAAAATATACGTCTATTCAACCTGCTGTACAATGGAAATTTAATGAAGCAGCCTGGCATTACCTGCACGATAGGAAAAAGAATTTGCCTCTGCGTACCGAAGATATCAGCTTTACTGCAGTTTATCCATTTTATGGAGCTATAGATATCAGAAACTCTACAACCGAAAGAAATGCCGCGAGTAAGGCTGACCTAAATCTACACCTGAGCCTGCTTCGCGATACACTCGAACAGCTCAGTAAAACTTATAGTGATGCTTTGCTCGTCGAAATTACCTTTAACTGCAACAAGTGGAATGCTATTTTGCATGGTAACGAGTTGAATACCACTGAAGAAAACAGCCTCAATATTTTCCTTAATGAAGAAACCACCGATTATTTAAAACTCATTGCGCAATCGCATCCTCATACGAAAAAGGTTATCGATCAATATCTCGAAGGTATTTCAACACAGAGTGGTAAGGTGTACAAACACCGGCAGGCTTTAGAAACATCCATGCAACTGATTAATACCGATATTAACAATTATTTCGAAGCCGAACGCGAAAAACTGCAGGAGTCTTTCCCCTGTTATTTCGAAAAATTCAGAACCGATGGGGTAGAGTACGACATCTACATTGGGCAATCTATCGCTCCCGACCGGATTTTTAATCACTTTCATCTGAAAAACCTGCGTTTGTGGCAACTTTCATCGATGGCGGTAATTGCTAAAATGGTGCGGCAGCGCCAACCCGATTTGCCGGTTAAACTGGCCACTACTCAATTAGTTTTTATTCACAATCATCCAATCGATATCAGTTTCAGGATTGATGAAAGAAAGTTCGATGTAGAAGGTGCCTACAACATCAGGTACCAGATGATTAAAAAACGGATCGATAAAGTGCTCATCCGTAACTCCGAAGAGCGGCTAACCCAGCCTGATAAGCTGGCCTTGATCTATTTCAATAAACGGGATATAGAAGATTACCTTCCTTTTGTAAAATACCTGCAGGAAACAGGCGTGTTAGACGCTGAAACCGAAGATCTTGATTTGGAAGATCTGCAAGGTTTAAGCGGCTTAAAGGCCTTACGTGTAACTATTTTATAGTGGGTCAGGGCAGAATATCTTCAATAAGTTACATTGCTTCCTTATGGCCGATTCTTCCTGTTTCTTTATATTGCGTCAGCTAACCCAAACCATCTATTGCTATGCGCAAACTATACTTCCTGCTTTTACTTTTAACAATCACTTTAAAATTACTGGCCCAAACCAATGAGGCCAGCCTGGTAAGCCCACTCATTAATCAATATCAGGCTGATGAGACCATGCTTAACCGTAAATACAGCCTCAAGCGGTCGGAAGAATATTTTAATCGGATGACCAGGTTTTATATCGATTGGCAAAAACAATTGCACACATTGCCCTTCAACAAACTTACGGTAAACGAAAGGGTAGATTATATTTTACTCAAACGCGATATCCGTGCTGATTCGGCCAGTTTGCAGCAAAATTACACCGAATTTAAAAACAGCATTTTTACTTTACCTTTTGCCCAATCATTGATTGATTTTGAAGCAAAGCGCAGAGTTGGGCAGCAGCAAGATGGCAAAATTGTACAGCAACAATTTGAACAACTACGTGATGATATTAGGAAAATTACAAAAGCGGTTGAGCAGAAAGATCTGGTAGTTACACCTATGCAGGCTTCATGGGCACAGCAAACTGTTAATCAATACCTCACCGCTTTTACTGAAGCTTATAAATTTTACGATGGCTACGATCCGCAATTTACCAAAGCCACCAAAAGTATTTATCCCCAGGTAGCCGATGCTTTGCAGGCTTACGCTGATGTGCTGGGCAAAATGGCCAGACTTTCCAATACTGCAGATGATGGGAGCGGTATTGTCGGCAATCCGATAGGCAGGAATGCCTTGTTAAGCAATTTAAAGGACGAAATGATTGCCTATACCCCCGAACAAATCGAAGCTATTGCCATGCGTGAGTTTGCCTGGTGTGATGCCGAAATGCTCAAAGCCTCGCAACAAATGGGCTTTGGTAGCGATTGGAAAAAAGCACTCGAAAAGGTAAAAACCGATTATCCCGAATTGGGTAAACAGCCTGAACTGGTTTATGAACTGGCTAAAGAAGCCATAAATTTTGTCGAAAAAAACAATCTGATTGCAATTCCGGCAATGGCCAAAGAAGGCTGGCGCATGCGCATGTTAAGCCCGCAGGAACAATTGTTTGCTCCGTTTTTTTTAGGTGGCGAATCGGTATTAATTGCTTACCCAACAGAAGATATGAGCGAAGAGTCCAAAATGATGACATTGCGCGGTAATAACAGACACTTTTCAAGGGCAGTAGTTTTTCATGAGCTTATTCCGGGACATAACCTGCAATATTTTATGCAGAGCAGGTACAAGCCTTATCGCAGGGCGTTTAGTACACCTTTCTGGACGGAAGGCTGGTCGCTTTATTGGGAAATGTTACTTTGGGACCAGAATTTTCCTAAATCACCTGAAGATAAAATTGGAATGCTTTTTTGGCGCATGCACCGCTGTGCACGCATTATTTTTTCAATGAATTATCATTTGGGCAAATGGACACCTAAGCAATGTATCGATTTTCTGGTAGATCGTGTAGGTTTCGAACGTGCTAATGCCGAAGCAGAAGTCCGCCGCTCTTTTACAGGCGGGTATGGGCCGCTTTACCAAATCGGCTATATGTTGGGCGGTCTACAATTCAGGGCACTACATAAGGAACTGGTACAAAGCGGCAAAATGACCAATATTCAGTTCCACGATCGCATCCTACACGAAAATAATATGCCGGTTGAGATGGTTAGGGCTTTGTTAACCAATCAGCAATTGCCAGAAAATTTCAGTACTAAATGGAAATTTGCCGGAGACCTTAAATAGATAAAACACAGCAATTAAGAGACTCTTACTCAACTCAGATTTGTGGAAAAGTGGATAAGTATTTTTACATGCTTGTAGGTTTTGGTATAACTATTGCAATAGTTAACTGACGCTTATTCAACGTTATATTTAAAAACTATGAAACTACAACTATTAAGAACGCTGCCAGTTGCTCTAGCAGGATTGCTCATCGGATCGGTTGCCACTGCGCAGGAAAAACCGGCAAGTTCAGCTACTTTCAGAACGTGGTCTGTCGGTGTTAATGCTGGCGTATTAACACCGCTTTCGCCACTAGGTGGCAAAAACGACTTTAGTAACAACAAATCTGGCTTCGGGTATGGTTTGTACATTAAAAAACAATTTACCCCTTATTTCTCTCTTCGTTTGGATGGAGTTCGCGGTAAATTAAAAGGCGATAATACCGAACCTTACGAAAGTGGTGTGGTAAACAATTCGCCTGTAAGAGCATTCGATACCCAGTTGGCTTATTCAGGAAGTTTAAACGCAGTGGTAAACATGTTTAATATCGATATGTTTAAAAAAGAGAATGTTTTGCAGCTTTATGCTTCTGCTGGTGCCGGTATCGCAGGGTATAAACCTACCATTACCACTGCAGCAGGTACTTCTTTGTATGCCGGCGATAAAAACATCCAGGAATTAATTATTCCTGTAGGTTTAGGCGCAAAATTTAAACTTTCTGACGCTATTAACTTCGATTTAGGCTGGACCATCAATTTTGTAGATGGCGATAACTTAGATGGTTATTACAGAGGTAGTAACGATAAGTATAACTATGCTTATGCTGGTTTGGAGTTTGCTTTAGGTAACGGAAAACAACTGGCTTTCCACAATCCGGTTGCTTTAACTTACGATGAAGCCTTAAAAGCTAAACAAACTGCTGATGGTTTAAGAGGTGATTTAGATGCTCAGAAAGCCGAAAACGCAAAATTACGTTCAGAAATGATCGATTTGTTAAAAGATTCTGATGGTGACGGTGTTGCCGATAAACTGGATAAATGCCCTGATACCCCTGCAGGTACTGTAGTAGATGGTGCTGGTTGTCCGTTAAAAACACCTGAAAAAGTAGTAGAGAAAGTAATCGTAACCGAAGAAGACCGTAAGGTAGTTAACGAAGCGATTAAAAATCTTGAGTTTGATTTAGGTAAAGCTACTATCCGTTCTAAATCTTATGCATCATTAAACAGAGTAGCTGCTTTATTGATTCAGAAAAACTTTAGCTTAAAATTAGCTGGTCACACTGATAACACCGGTTCAAAAGAATTGAACTTACGTTTATCGAAAGACAGAGCTGAATCTGTTAAAGCTTATTTGGTATCGCAAGGTGCAAATGCATCACGTATCGAAGCTACAGGTTATGGCATGGGTCAGCCTATTGCAAGCAATAAAACAGCAGCCGGCCGTCAGCAAAACCGTCGTGTAGAGTTTACTCTTTACTAATCTGTTTTTAAATAAAAAAAGAAAAGTCCCGGTTTGCGCCGGGACTTTTTTGGTTTTAGTGCGCCGGGCATGGCAATCGACTATAGGGTTAGAGTCCCGAACACGCTTAGCAGTAAAGATTGTTAGCTAGAGACAAGGGTGTCGTGGGTGACTGCGAATCTGAAGGAAGTCCGCGGCAAATATGGGGGCTTACGAACAGAAACTGTATACGAGGCGGATTTAGTCCGGGTGATGTTGCTAAACAAACAGAAGCCCAATACTGCACGGGGACTAGTACGTAGATACAGAGGCCACATCCATAGAAAGTAGATTGTCTTACCCCGGGAGATCTGAATGAGTTCTGTCAATTGTAAGCGCGATTACAGGAGAAGAAACATTTAGTAGAGATGCTAAATGCCTCAATCAGAAGTCAGCAGCGGTCGTAGTACTGCATTTTTTTTTCGGATGCAGAAAGGGCCAAATGTTAGGATGGCAAAGGAAACAGGAAGTTTATGGCAGAGCGTTTACAGCAGAACCACATTAGCGAACTGCTTATATGAGGGTAGGACGGAATCCGAGAGTAAATTATAAGAGGAGCTGAGCCGAGCCGTGCAACCAATGTGCACAATGCCTGGGAAGGAGTTTTTTTTTTAGTATTATGCTTGAAGAAATATTAGACATCCGGAATGTACAAAGAGCCTTTAGGCAGGTTACTGCCAATAAGGGTGCCGGTGGTATTGATGGTATGCAGACCGATGAACTTCGCGACTACCTGAATACCAACTGGCAGACATTACGGGCTGATATTTTAACAGGCCATTACCGACCAAACGCTGTAAGAAAGGTAGAGATACCCAAGAGCAGCGGTGGTACGAGGATGCTTGGCATCCCAACGGTCATAGACCGGTTGATCCAACAGGCCATTTCCCAATGGCTGAGCCCCAAGTACGAGGGCGACTTTTCTTCTGGTAGTTATGGTTTCCGGCCAAACCGCAATGCCCATCAGGCAGTGCCTAAAGGCTCAGGAATATCTTAACACAGGTTACACCTGGATTGTGGAGCTTGACCTGGATAAATTCTTTGATCGGGTAAACCATGACAAACTCATGTATCTGCTGTCATTAAAGATAAAGGATAAGCGGACATTGAAACTTATCCGTCTTTATCTGAATGCCGGAATCATGGATAATGGCTTAATAAGTCCAAGAAAAGAAGGTACGCCACAAGGCAGTCCATTAAGTCCATTACTATCAAATGTGATCCTTGCTGAACTTGATGCGAAGCTCGAAGAGCGTGGGTATCGGTTCGTTCGTTATGCTGATGATTGCAGTGTGTATTTAAGAAGCAGGAAATCAGCAGAGCGGGTAATGGCAGGACTTTCAGTCTATCTGGAAGACGGGCTGAAACTGAAGGTTAACAGGATGAAGAGTAAGGTCAGCAGGCCGAGTGAAAGCAACCTCCTTGGGTTTTCATTCTATGGTAGCAAAGAGGGATGGAAGATGCGAATTTCATCCAAATCTCTAAGAGCGATCAAAGAGAAAATAAGTGGGCAGACCAAACGGAGTCAGCCCGTTCCATTGTATCAACGGATATCAAAGCTTAAGGAAATCATTCATGGTTGGGTCAACTACTTCTCTATTGCAAATGCAAAGGGATACATGGAAAAACTGGACGAGATGATGAGAACCAGGCTGCGGATTGTGTTGTGGAAACAATGGAAGGGTATAACGGGCAGAGCGAGGAACCTGATGAAGATGGGCGTAGTGAAATCAAGGGCTTATCAGCTGGCCAATACCCGCAAGGGATACTGCAAGACTGCAAACAGCCCGACACTACGTACGACACTTGACAAAAAGTTCTTTTTGAGGCTTGGGCTTGACGGATTTGGTAATTATTACTATTGGAAAACGACACACCAAACGAAGTTATTCTGACAAACCGCCGTATACCGAACGGTACGTACGGTGGTGTGAGGAGACAGCAGGGAAACTAATTCCCTGCTTCTTACTCGATCGCAACTTTATTTGATAGATAGAATCCTTTTTTTAATATCGCTTAAATCGTTCATCTCAAAGTTTGGTAAATTTGGGTAAAATCGTTGGTAAATAATCTGATTGTCTTTGCTATCATAAACGCTGATGATTTTATCATCAGATCGCTGCGTGTAGATCACATATTTAACAGGTGTGGCCTGGTTTAAGATTAAACTGTCGAGCTGTTTGTTCGATACAAATTTCAGTTTGTAATTATAAGGTTCGGCAACAACACCCGATGGTGGTAAAAGTGCCAGTCTCGACGAAAATTCTGTTTTAATGTACTCTGGCACATACAAAGTTTCTTTTGCCAATGCGGGTAAACGTACTCTGTTGTAAAACTGGTAGTCTATCCCCCGGTTTTCTGCAGCAACTAATCCATCGTTAATTTGTTTTAAATAACCTCCCAGAAAGCCCGGCGACCAATTGTTGAAATGCGATTTGTTATATAGATTAGATAAAAGATAATTTTTGATGCTCTTTTGTGATCCATACTGTTGATCTTGGATTTCTACCAGCATGTTGGTCGATCTGTCGGCAAAAAGCGTAACAGTTGCCAATACACTTTCTTCCTTTTTCCGTGGTTTTTTACCGGGTGTAATCAGTTTCAAGGCATACACAATGTTGGCAATGTTTGTACTGTCTGTTTTTTCAGCGTAGCCATCAAAATAAAAAAAAGAATAATTGGCAACGGTATCGTAACGCGATAGTTCTTCAGGTTTAATAATTTTATAAGGTGTTACCGTCCAGACTTTTTTAATAGCCTGGTCAAATTTTTCCAGTTCGCCATAATCGGCATACTGGAATGTAAATATGGTGGTCGTCTTTTTAAAAATATCCAGTTTCTGGCTGTTAGTAGCCGAACTACCGTAGTAAGATACCTGGCTTTTACCAGTAAAACCCCATAAAAGAAATGAACTAAAAAGGAGAAGGTGCTTCACGTTTAACATATTAAGTCGTTTTCATTTGTGTGTTTCCATTATAAGAAAATTTTGACAATTATTTTGTTTTTTTCTATTGCATTAACAAAATACATTCGTTAGCTTTGTTATGCAAGCATAATAAATTAAAGAATGAAACAACAACAAACAATAGATTACCATGTTAAGTTTGCCTGGCAAAACATGTTTAATAAATATAATCAAATGGCTTCGGGCTTTGGCATTACCCAGGCTATTGGTTATATGTTAATTAACATTAATGATGATGAAGGCACTGCTGTTTCTAACCTTGCTGCCCTGCTTGGGGTAAAAGCCACCAGCCTCTCGCGCATGTTAAATAATATGGAAGAGGCTAATCTCATTTATCGCGAAACATCTGTTGGCGATAAACGCTCTGTAAAAGTCTTCCTTACTGATTTTGGTAAAGAAAAAAAGCAACTCGCCAAAGGTGTTGTACGTAAATTTAACGAATATCTGGATGAGCACTTTACCAAAAAAGAAAAAGAAACATTCATTAATCTATTGATCAAACTAAATGATATCACGGTAGCTTATACTGTCGATTAATCACGATGTAATCTGAAGCAAAATAAAATCACTTTGTACAGGTTTAATCAGGCCTAAAGAAAAATATATAAAGTAATGAAACGAAGCATTAATAAAGTTGCTGTTTTAGGTTCGGGTATTATGGGGTCGCGTATTGCATGCCACTTCGCCAATATTGGTGTAGAGGTTTTGCTGTTGGATATTGCCCCTAAAGAACTGAGTGCCGAAGAACAGGCAAAAGGATTAGCGCTGGATAACCCAGCTGTAAAAAACCGGATTGTAAATGCCGCTTTGCAAACAGCCGTTAAAACAAATCCATCGCCGGTTTATACCAAAAAAGCATTAAATAAAATCAAAACCGGAAATTTCGACGACGATATGTCGAAAATAGCCAGTTACGATTGGGTAATTGAGGTTGTAGTCGAAAATCTCGATATCAAGAAAAAAGTTTTCGAACAGGTAGAGCAATTCCGTAAACCGGGGACTTTAATTACTTCGAACACTTCGGGTATTCCGATTCATTTAATGGCCGAAGGCAGGAGCGAGGATTTTAAAGCTCATTTCTGCGGAACACACTTTTTTAATCCGCCACGTTACCTCAAATTGCTCGAAATTATCCCAACACCGCATACCAAACCTGAAATCGTTGATTTCTTAATGCATTATGGCGATAAATTTCTGGGTAAAACCACTGTTTTGTGTAAAGATACTCCAGCCTTTATTGCCAACAGGGTAGGTGTATATTCGATTATGGCGTTGTTGCATCTGGTAGAAAAACTGGATTTAACTGTAGAAGAAGTCGATAAATTTACCGGGCCAGCTTTGGGCAGACCAAAATCGGCCACTTTCCGTACTTCGGATGTGGTAGGTTTAGATACCATGATTAAAGTAGCCAAAGGTCTTTACGATAACTGCCCCGACGATAAAGCACACGATTTGTTTAAACTTCCGGCTTATGTGCAAAAAATGGAAGAAAACAAATGGCTGGGCGATAAAACGCAGCAGGGTTTCTATAAAAAAACAAAATCGGCAGATGGTAAAACAGAAATCCTGGCACTCGATTTAAAAACGCTGGAATATAAACCCCAGCAAAAAGTAAAATCGGCTACTTTAGAAATGACTAAGCCGGTTGAGAACCTGCGTGAGCGCATGAAAATTTTTGCCAAAGGCAAAGATAAAGCCGGCGAATTGTTCCGTCATTCTTCTTTTGGTTTGTTTGAATATGTTTCTGACCGGATTCCTGAAATTTCTGATGAACTCTACCGCATTGATGATGCCATGCGTGCAGGTTTTGGCTGGGAGCTTGGCCCTTTTGAGCTTTGGGATGCCGTAGGTGTTAAAGAAGGGCTTGAAGGCATGGAGCAATATGGAAATAAAGCTGCAGCCTGGGTACATGAAATGCTTGCTGCCGGAAATACGAGTTTTTATAAGGTGGAAAACGGAATTAAAAAATATTACGATATTCCATCTAAAAGCTATAAAGCCCTACCGGGCACCGATGAGTTTATCATTTTAGACAACCTCCGCGAAAATAAAACCATTTGGAAAAACTCCGGTGTTTCCATTATCGACTTGGGTGATGGTATCTTGAATGTAGAATTCCATACCAAAATGAATACCATTGGTGGCGATGTAATTTCGGGTATCAATAAAGCCATTGATATGGCCGAAAAAGATTACCGTGGCCTGGTTATCGGTAACGATGGTGCTAACTTCTCGGCCGGCGCTAACGTAGGGATGATTTTTATGATGGCCGTAGAGCAGGAGTGGGATGAGTTGAATATGGCCATCCGCATGTTCCAGAATACATCGATGCGCATCCGTTATTCTTCTATTCCCGTCGTGGTTGCGCCGCATAACCTCACATTGGGTGGTGGTTGTGAGTTTAGCTTACATGCCGATCATGTTCAGCTTTCTGCCGAAACTTATATGGGGCTGGTTGAATTTGGTGTTGGTGTAATTCCTGGCGGTGGTGGTACCAAAGAGTTTGCTTTGCGTGCTTCCGATGAATACAAAGACGATCAGATTGTGCAAAATGCCCTCAAAGACCGTTTCTTAACCATCGGTATGGCTAAAGTTTCTACTTCTGGCTACGAAGCTTATGAGCTGGGTTATCTGCAAAAAGATAAATTCTCGATCTCGATGAACCGAAACCGTTTACTGGCCGATGCAAAAGCAAAAGCAATTGAGCTCGCTGATGCTGGTTATACCAAGCCCGTTCAGCGTAACGATATCAAAGTTTTAGGCAAACAAGGTTTGGGGATCGTTTATGCCGGTGCAAACAGCATGTATGCCGGGCATTACATTTCTGAACACGATAAAAAAATATCCGAAAAACTGGGTTATGTAATGTGTGGAGGCGATTTATCTGCTCCTACAGAAGTTACCGAACAATATTTACTTGATCTGGAAAGGGAAGCATTTTTATCACTTGCGGGCGAAAGAAAATCACTCGAGCGGATTCAAAGCATTATCACGAAAGGGAAACCGTTAAGGAATTAGCGTAATCGTCATTGCGAGGTACGAAGCAATCTTTTATGAAGGTTTTTTATCGAGAGGTGCTGAAACAAGTTCAGCATGACGCTGCGAAAAAATAAAAAGATAATACTGGCCTTAGGTCATAAGAAATACTAAAAAAATGGAAGCATATATAATAGCAGGATACCGTACAGCTGTGGGCAAAGCGCCCCGCGGTGTATTCCGTTTCACAAGGGCCGACGATTTAGCTGCAGAAGTAATCAGGGCTTTGGTGGCATCGGTTCCGAATTTAGATAACGAACAAATTGATGATGTAATAGTAGGTAACGCTACACCAGAAGCTGAGCAGGGCTTAAACATTGGCCGCATGATCTCGCTAATGGGTTTAGATACCGATAAGGTTCCGGGTGTTACCGTTAACAGGTATTGCGCATCGGGTTTAGATACCATCGCTACTGCGGTGGCTAAAATCAAAGCCGGAATGGCCGATTGTATCATTGCAGGAGGTGTAGAGGTAATGAGTGGTATGCCTTTCGGCGGCTGGAAACTGGTGCCGAATGCAGAAGTAGCTAAGAATAACCCCGATTGGTACTGGGGAATGGGTTTAACTGCCGAAGCGGTTGCCAAAGAATATAAGGTAAGTCGCGAGGATCAGGATGCTTTTTCTTTAAAATCGCACGAAAAAGCAGTTCATGCCATCAAAAATGGTCATTTAAAAGATGGAGTACTGCCCATTACTGTAAATGAAAATTATCTGGATGCTAACCTCAAAAAGAAAACCCGTTCTTACGTGGTTGATACAGACGAAGGACCGCGTGCAGATACTACGCTGGATAAACTCGCCAAACTGAAGCCTGTTTTTGATGCCGTTGGTAGCGTAACAGCAGGTAATTCTTCTCAAACATCAGATGGGGCAGCCTTTGTTCTGGTGGTTTCTGAAAAGAAAATGAAAGAGTTAAACGCCGAACCTATTGCCAGGCTGGTAAGTTATGGGGTAGCAGGTGTTCCACCGCGCATTATGGGCATTGGTCCGATTGAAGCCATTCCAAAAGCGTTGAAACAGGCAGGTTTGAAAAAAGAAGATATCGATTTGATTGAACTCAATGAGGCTTTTGCTTCCCAATCGTTAGCGGTAATCAGAACCCTGGATTTAAACCCTGATGTGATTAACGTAAACGGTGGGGCAATTGCACTCGGGCATCCACTGGGCTGTACCGGCGCAAAACTTACCGTGCAGATCATGAACGAGCTTAAAAGACAAAATAAAAAATACGGAATGGTAACCATGTGCGTAGGAACCGGACAAGGCGCTGCGGGGATATTTGAATTGTTGTAAACGCGAAAAACCGTCATTGCGAGGAACGAAGCAATCTTAATGCTTTGGTTTAACCAGCAGTCGTTGTAGGATTGCTTCGTTCCTCGCAATGACGATTACTTTAATAGTATTGACTTGAGTTTTGAGCAAGCCTCAAATCTCATTTCTCAAATCTCATAACAATGGAAACAACTGAAAAAAAGACAATTAAAGGTGGCGAATTCTTAATTAAAGACACCACTTATCAGGAGGTATTTATCCCTGAAGAATTTGATGAAGAGCAGCAGATGATTGCACAAACCTGTCGCGATTTTCTCGAAGCAGAAGTTTATCCGAACTTAGATAAAATTGATAAACAGGAAGATCCGGAGTTAATGCCTTCACTGCTGACCAAAGCCGGCGAACTGGGTATTTTAGGTGTTTCAGTGCCTGAAGAATACGGTGGTTTTGGTAAGAATTTCAATACTTCCATGTTGGTTGCCGATGTGGTAGGTGCCGGTCATTCTTTTGCCGTTGCACTTTCTGCCCATACCGGGATTGGTACCTTACCTATTCTGTATTATGGTAATGCAGAGCAAAAAGCGAAATACATTCCTAAACTGGCTTCGGGCGAGTGGAAAGCCGCATATTGCTTAACAGAACCCAATTCAGGATCTGATGCAAATTCGGGTAAAACCAAGGCCAAACTAAGCGAAGATGGCAAACATTACATCATCAATGGCCAAAAAATGTGGATCACCAATGGTGGTTTTGCCGATATTTTTATCGTTTTTGCCAAAATAGATGATGATAAAAACCTGACCGCATTTATAGTTGAAAAAGATTTTGGTGGCATTACCATGAACCCCGAAGAACACAAAATGGGTATCAAAGGTTCATCAACCCGCCAGGTGTTTTTTAACGATTGCCCGGTACCGGTAGAGAACATGCTGAGCGATCGGGAAAATGGGTTTAAAATTGCAGTAAATATTTTAAATATTGGTCGTATCAAGCTATCGGCTGCGGCAATAGGGGCTTCAAAAGCAACCTTAAATACTGCAATTAATTACTCAAACGAAAGGATTCAGTTCGACCGTCCCATTTCGAAATATGGGGCCATTCGTTTTAAAATTGCCGAAACTGCATCTAAACTCTATGCCGTTGATTCGGCCAATTACCGTGCCGGACAAAATATCGACGACACTTACGATCAGTTGGTTGCCGGTGGAATGGAATCGGGTAAGGCCAGGTTAAAGTCAGTTGAGCAGTTTGCCGTTGAGTGTGCCATTTTAAAAGTTTGGGGGTCAGAAGCTTTAGACTATGCCGTAGATGAAGGCGTGCAGATTTATGGTGGTATGGGTTTCTCTGCCGATGCACCAATGGATAGGGCTTATCGCGATGCCCGTATTAACCGCATTTTTGAAGGTACAAACGAAATTAACCGTTTGCTTACCGTTGATATGATGCTGAAACGCGCAATGAAAGGAGAGCTCGATCTGATGACTCCGGCTACTGCGGTTGCCGCCGAGTTGATGAGTATCCCTGATTTTGGCGAAGAAGATACCACTTTGTTTGCTGCTGAGAAAAAAGTATTGGCTAACTTGAAAAAAGCAACCTTAATGGTGGCCGGCGCTGCGGTACAGAAATTGATGATGACTTTAAGCAAAGAACAGGAAATTTTAATGAACATTGCCGATATGGCCAGTTACGTGTACGTGGCCGAATCAGCGTTGCTAAGAACCGAAAAACTGGTTGCCATGCGTGGCGAAGCTGCAGTTGCCGGTCAGTTAGATTTACTGCGCATTTATCTCGTTGAAGCGGTTGATGGCATTGCTAAAGCAGGAAAAGAAGCCTTATGGGCATTTGCCGAAGGCGATGAACTGCGTATGATGCAGGTAGGTTTACGCCGTTTTACCAAAATGGAACCGTTTAATGTTAAAGATGCCCGCCAAAGGGTAGCACAACAGCTAATCGAAGCCAATAAGTATATCTTTTAAGAGAACAAATTAAGAATTCAAAGGCCTGTAACTTGAGCGTATATCTCAGGTTTCAGGCCTTTTTGCATGAATGAGGATTGAGATTCATGTGTAGATGATATTAATGAGGGGATCGCCATTCCCAACTTGATTGGGAGTCGTAATGCATTAGCTTTAAGATTCCCGCCTACGCGGGAATGACGACGGTTCTATAGAGCTACATTAATAAATTAGAAGCTTAACCAATGAAAACGATGCTTCATCTTTCAGTATGATATATTTGCAATATTAAAAGCTTACTTTCGCTGCATGATTAAACTTAGATTGCTTACCCTGCTCTTTTTGGCTATAGTTACAGTTTCAGCTTGTAAAAAAGACGAAGATCCTGAAAAACAGATTGCCGAATTTATCCAGAAGAACAATATCAATGCAACCAAAGATGCGTCGGGATTATATTACCAGATCATTAAACCAGGAACAGGTTCTTTTACCTATCCGGCCAATACCAAAATTACCATTAAATACGAAGGCCGCCTATTAGACGGAAGTGTTTTCGATAATGGTGGAGGTAAGGAACAAACCTTTAATCTGGCCGAATTAATTCAAGGCTGGCAAATCGGAATTCCGAAAATTCAAAAAGGTGGCGAAATCAGGTTAATTGTGCCGCCAGGTTTAGGTTATGGAAGCAGTGCGGTAGGGCCAATTCCGGGCAATTCGGTATTAGATTTTAACATCCAGCTTTCTAATGCGCAGTAAGAGCGCTAGTATTTGTTAAAATTGGTTAAAAATTGTAGCATCCGTATTAAAAGCTTATTTTTGCGAAATGGCTAAGTTTAAATATATTATCCTATTGGTTTGTATTACAGCGTGCTTTGCAGCTTGTAAAAAGAACACCCCGGTAGACGATTACGATCCGCTACCGCAGTTTAAGGCTGATACAACTGCAATTAGTGCATTTGTTAAAACCAACAATATCGATGCAGTAAAAGATAAATATGGTATTTTTTATCAGATTATCGAACCTGGTTCGGGCAGTGTAACCTATACCGCTTCTACCAAAATTACTGCCGATTATGAGGGGCGTCTTTTAAACGGAACCATTTTCGATAGCTCCAAAGGCACGCCTACCTCGTTTTTACTGGGAAATGTGATTGTGGGCTGGCAGATCGGTATCCAAAGAATACAAAAAGGAGGCAAAATCAGGTTAATTATCCCTTCTTATTACGCGTACGGAACGCAGTCGCCTTCAAGTTCCGTTCCGGCAAATTCAGTGCTCGATTTTACTATAACACTTACAGACGTACAATAATAAATGAACAAATTTACTCAACTTAGCCTATTTACGCTTTTGCTGGCTACAGTGATTTTCAGCTCATGTAAAAAAGAGTATGAGTCTATCCAAAGTATAGATGATGCAGCTATAAAATCATATATTTCTAAAAATAACTTAACGTCGATGGTGCCCGACCCAGATAAAACAGGGTTTTATTTTCAGGTAACCAATCCAACTGATGGAACTTTATTTTTGAACTCTGATTCGATATTTTATGATATCACAGTGAAGTCGATGCAGAGTGGTTCAACTTATCTTCAATCTCCTGTTAATGGTAATTTAGGAACTTATGTTGGGTACTTAAATGGTTTTTTTCAGTCTTCGCTTTCTACAAGTGTAACTTATAATATCCCGGCATTAAGAACTGCTGCCTTAGCACTTAAGCCAGGAGGTACTGCGCGAATTTTATTACCATCATATCTTGCTTTTGGCAGGAATGGGGCTGGGCCAATTCCTTCAAACGAAAATCTTGATTTCACGCTTAAATCTTATCCATACCGTAAACAGTGGTTATTTGATGATGTTAAAATTCAGAACTTCTTAACCAGTAAAGGTTTAGTAGCCACGAAAGATTTAAGCAGGGTATATTATATTGTAAATACACAAGGTACTGGCGATGCTATTAATGGTGTTGAAAGTACTGTAACTATGAAATACACTGGCCGACTGTTGGATGGAACGGTTTTTGATTCTTCAACTGACGGAACCTTCTCATCTGTTTTGACTAATTTAATCAAAGGCTGGCAACTGATGGTACCTAAATTTAAAGTTGGAACGAAATTTAGAATCTTTATTCCTTCTGATTTAGGATATGTCACTAGTGGTTCTGGCGTAATTCCACCAAATGCTATTTTAGATTTCGATATCGAAATTGTAAGCGTTACGAATTAGCCAAAGCCTCTTTAAAAACTTTTAAAACTCTTTCCCTCGCAAAAGTATGCTCAACTATTGGTTGGGCATATTTTTTTGTGTCAAACTCTGGTACCCATTTTTTAATATATTCCAGTTTCGGGTCGAATTTTTTGGTTTGCAGTTCGGGGTTAAACACCCTGAAATAGGGGGCTGCATCGTTACCTGATCCTGCTGCCCACTGCCAGCCACCTACATTACTGGCCATTTCGTAGTCTAAAAGTTTTTCGGCAAAATAAGTTTCGCCCCAGCGCCAGTCGATGAGCAGGTGTTTGGTTAAGAAGCTTGCCACTACCATGCGCACGCGGTTATGCATCCAGCCCGTTTGGTTTAGTTGCCGCATTCCGGCATCAACAATAGGATAGCCGGTATTGCCTTCGCACCAGGCCTTAAATTCATCCTCGTTGTTGCGCCATTTAATGTTATCGTATTGTTTTTTAAAAGAATCGGCCGCCGAATAGGGGAAATGCCAGAGGATACTCATGTAAAATTCGCGCCATGCAAGTTCAGAAAGCCAGATATTCGATTTTGCTTCAATCGCATCGCGTACAGCCTTACGGATGCTTAATGTGCCAAAACGTAAATGTAAACCAATATGGGTCGTACCATCCAAAGCAGGAAAGTCGCGCTCTTTCGCATAACTATCCAGTTTATTTTTGTAGCTGAGTTTTGGAAAGTTAAGCTTACTTTTTTCAAAGCCCATCTCTCTTAATGAAGGCAGGGGCAGATTTTTACAAGGCAACAGATTTTTATAATACTTTTGAGTAGGGTAGGTTTTGGTATAAAAGGAATTTAATTTAGTATGCCATTGTTTGTAAAAGGGCGTAAAAACAGTGTAAGGTGTTTGATCTGCTTTTAAAATCTCACCTTTTTCAAAAATAACCTGGTCTTTGTAGGTTTTAAAAGCAATTTTCTCGCTGGCTAAAAATTCGGCAATGTTATCGTCGCGTTCGCGGGCATAAGGCTCATAATCGTGGTTGGTGTAAACAGCAGCTACTTCATATTCAGCTAAAATTTCGGGACAGATTTTTTCGGGTTTACCGTATTTAATCAACAAGTCAGAACTGTGCTTTTGCAGCTCCTTTTTTAAATCTTCAATCGTTTGGTAAATAAAAGTTACGCGGGCATCATCTTCCGGCAGTTTATCGAGAATGCTTTTATCGAAAATAAAGAGTGGTAAAACCGGGTGACCGCTTTTTAACGCATGGTAAAGACCGGCATTATCGGTTAAACGTAAATCGCGGCGGAACCAAAAGATGGAAATGGCTTTCTTCATATAAAAAGGATGTTGCTCAAAGGTAATAACAGCAAACTACAATGCTGGTTTATTTTTTACGCCTTTTATTTCGAAATACTTATTCCAGGCAGGCTATTGCGCTTCGGTTTCCGCCATTCCCAGGGTGGTGTGGGGGTAGCATCACTCCATATGCCTACCTTATTTTTGCGGGCAGTTATTTCCAGTTGTGCATATAGCGGATCTTTCGAATATTTTTTAAAGTGCCAGGCCATACCTAGCTTAATCATTTCCTGGTTTATCACCTGTTTTTTATTATTGACTACCACGGCAATCAACCTGCGGTAGCGGTCGTACTTTTCGGCGTAAACCGTTACAGTTTGCCCGAAACATAAATCTGATAAAGCTTTTTTAGCGATGTTGCCAAAAGGTTGCCTGCCTCTTTTCTCGGGACAATCTATATGTGCCAAACGTACTTTGGTTGGTGTTTGCTGGTAAAGGATTTCCATGGTATCGCCATCCATAATCCGGATTACCTTCGCTGTAAAAATACGTTTCTTTAAATCAGGCGCTTTTGCGTAAACGCCCTGCTGAATGACAAAAGCCGGATGAAAACATAAAATGAAACCTAGTAAAATTAATCTTCCCATCCACACAATGTTTTTCCGTCGGCTTTAGCCTTTTCCAATGTTGTTTTTAAAATTTTATGCTGGCAGGTGCTCAGCCCTTTGCAGTTTTCTTTGAGGTGATATTTTTTGGCACCGGTGCTGTTGCAAATATACACCGTTGTAGGTTCGGTACAAGTGGTTTTGGTTAAAAAGAAGAAGATGATTAAGGACAGTTTCATGATTGAGCGTTTGATTTAAATGGGATGGTTTTAAATGATGTCTTATACTAACATAGGTTTACAGTTTTAGTGAAATACGCATTGACTTTGGGCATGCGCTGTCTTTGTGGCTGGTGGCTAGATTAGGGGATTAAAGGTAAGAGATGTTTCGTCACCCTCAGTATAACAGCTATTGATATTATCACTCCGCGTTATCAGTGTCTGCGTGGCTAAACCGGTGGTAAATGTAAGAGATGCTTCGTTGCACTCAGCATGAAATTAACGTTCATAAAGTGCCTTCAGTGCATCATCCAAATGCGTAAACCTGAAAGTAAAGCCTGCATCCAGAATTTTCTGGGCAGAAGTATTGCTGCTCATCAAAACAGCTTCAGTACGTTCGCCTAATAATAAGTTAAGTGCAGCCTTAGGTACGTTGATTGGCCAGAAAGGGCGGTTCAGCTGTTTGGCTATGGCTTTGGTGAGTGCCTTGTTGGTAACCGGAAAAGGCGCGCAGGCATTGTAGTTTCCTTCCATCTTGGGGGTTTCGATGGCTTGGATATACATTTCAACCATATCATCAATGTGCAGCCAGGGGATCCATTGTTTTCCGCTATCCAATGCTGCACCGGCAAATAGCTTAACCGGTTGGGCGAGCTGTGGCAATGCACCTCTTTCGGTACTCAACACAATACCTGTACGTAATTTAACAATGCGCAAACTCAGTTTCTTGCCTTCATCTACCGCATCTTCCCAAAGCTTACAGCATTTGGCTAAAAAGCCATAGCCATTCGGACTTTCTTCTGTGAGGATTTCATCGCCGCAATCGCCGTAATAGCCCACGGCAGATGAGGAAACAAAACACTTGATTTGGTGGTTGGGGACTGATTTTATGGCGTTAAAAAGTAGCTCAGTCGATTTTACCCGGCTATCGATAATCTGTTGCTTCCGTTCAGGAGTCCACTTTTTATCGGCTACTGCCTCGCCGGCTAAATGCACCACTGCATCTACGCCAGCAATACAGGAGGCATCAATCGTTCGCCGGTAAACATCCCAGGTAAAATTATTGGGATCTTTGCTGCTTTTTCGCGAAAGTGTATTTACCTCATAGCCCCTGCTTAGCAGCTGTTTTTTTAGTGCAGTACCAACAAGCCCGGAAGCGCCCGTAATCAGTATTTTCTTTGCCATCATTTTAAAACACTAAAGATACAAAAGGGTTTTTTGCATGGAGATTAAAACGAGATTAAAAGGCTGATGATCCTTTTGTTACCTGTTTGTAAAGAATTGTTTAAGGGTTTGATGAAGTGGAAAAATAAAATAAATTTGTAAACGCGTTCTTATACTCCTTTTCGATAAAAGATGTCCAAAAAAATTTTAGTCTGGTTTAGAAACGATCTTCGCTTACATGATAATGAAATGTTGGTCGAAGCGATTGCTAAATCCGATTCGATTTTGCCCGTTTACATTCTGGATCACCGCTTGTTTGGCGAAACAAAATATGGTACCCTTAAAACCGGCAACATCAGGACGCAGTTCATTTTAGAAAGCGTTTTAGGCTTACGCAATTCATTAAAACAAATCGGTGGCAATTTGCTTATTGCTGCGGGTAACCCCGAAGATATTATTCCGCAACTGGTGCAGGAATACGAAATAACCGAAGTATACCACCACCGTGAGGTAGCCCGCGAAGAAACACATGTATCTACATTGGTTGAAAACGCCCTGTGGAAGCTGCGCATCAATCTTAAACACTTTATTGGCCATACCTTATATAATAAAGAAGATTTACCTTTTCCGATAAAAGATATCCCCGATGCGTTTAACCAGTTTAAAAAGAAAATTGAGCGCGATTCTATTATCAAACCTTGCTTTGCAGCACCCGATCGCATCAATGTGGCCGAGGTAATTGATTGGGGTACCCTGCCGTCACTGGCCGACCTTAACCTTTTGCCACAGGAAAAAGACCAGCGTGCTGATTTTGAATTTGCAGGTGGCGAAGCTGAAGGACTGGTACATTTGCAAAAGGTTATCGTGGCCATGCAGCAGGCAGCTACAACCAAGAATTTAATTTTAGCTTCAAAATTATCAGCCTGGCTGGCTATGGGCAGCCTATCGCCACGTAAGGTATACTGGGAGATTAAAAAAATGGAAGGTGTACCCAATACCAAAGCCATGTTTAACCATATTTTATTGGGATTGTTGTGGAGAGATTATTTCCGTTTCATGTTTAAGAAATATGGCAATACTTTTTTCCATCCGGATGGGTTTGGAAGTCAGGGGTTGGTTGATGTGACAAACGAACAGGAGAACTTTAATAAATGGCGTAACGGGCAAACTGGTTTTGCGGTAGTTGATGCGGTAATGACGGAGTTAAACCAAACCGGTTTTATTTCGAACATTGCCCGCCAAACGGCTGCGCTTTACCTCATCAATAATTTGGAGGTAAGCTGGGTTTTTGGAGCCGCTTATTTTGAAGAAAAACTGATCGATTACAATCCGGCAAGTAACTGGGGCAATTGGGCCAATGTTGCGGGAGTAGGTAATGACCAAAAATCGAAAAGTGTTTTCGATCTTGATAAAAACATTAAAAATCTCGATCCAAAAGGTAATTATGCGACCACTTGGGCATCATAGTTGTGAGGAGAGGTGCATTGGTTTTTTTGTGGATTGAATGACTTAGTGTATTTCTTTAACCAATGATTGGGGTTCAGGATATATCTTTCAATAAATCAATTATTAAAAATTCAGTTATTCTTATTTTTAATGTGGTTTTTTGCCAAAAATGTAAGGTAAAATTCTAATTTTGTAATGCTTATAGTAAATAGTTAATAATGGATAGTTTATCTTATCTTAACGGCGCAAATGCCGAATATATAGATGCTTTATATCAGTCGTATCAGCAGGATCCTGAATCAGTTGAATTTGGTTGGCAAAAGTTTTTTGAAGGTTTCGATTTTGGAAGAGGATCAGAAGCCACCGCAGTAACCGTAGAAACTCCGGAACAATTTTTAAAAGAGGTTAATGTGCTTAACCTGATTGATGGCTACCGTAGCCGCGGTCACTTATTTACGCATACCAACCCGGTACGCGAAAGACGCAAACATTTACCAACTTTAGAGCTTTCTAATTTCGGTTTATCTGATGCCGATCTGGAAACCGTTTTTAACTCTGGTGTAGAAATTGGCATCGGCGCTGCAAAGCTGAAAGATATTATTGCTGTTTTAAAACAAACTTATGTAGGCTCTATCGGAGCTGAATTTAAATTTTTACGTACACCTGAAGTGCTGAACTGGATTCAGCAAAAAATGGAAAGTGTACGCAATACCCCTAATTTCTCTATAGAGGAGAAAAAACGTATCCTTCAAAAATTAAACGAAGCAGTAAGTTTCGAAAATTTCCTGGGAACCAAATTCTTAGGTCAGAAACGTTTCTCATTAGAAGGGGCGGAAGCTTTAATCCCGGCATTGGATTCGGTAATTGAAAAAGGTGCAGAACTTGGTATTGAAGAGTTTGTAATTGGTATGGCGCATCGCGGTCGTTTAAACGTGCTGGCCAATATCATGCAAAAAACTTATAAAGATATTTTTGCTGAGTTTGAAGGTAAAAGCTACAACCCTGATACCCCTTTTGGTGGCGACGTAAAATACCATTTAGGTTATTCTACTGATGTAACTACCAATGCCGGTAAGAGCGTTCACTTAAGTTTATGTCCAAATCCATCGCACTTAGAAACTGTTGATGGGGTGGTAGAAGGCATGAGCCGTTCTAAAATCGACTTTAAATATGGTGGCGACAATAGCCGTTTAGCACCGATTTTGATCCATGGTGATGCTTCGGTTGCCGGACAAGGTATTGTTTACGAAGTAATCCAGATGGCTGGTTTGGAAGGTTATAAAACCGGTGGTACCATTCACCTGGTAATTAACAACCAGATTGGTTTTACCACTAACTATAAAGATGCACGTACCAGTACTTACTGTACGGATATTGCTAAAGTAACTTTATCGCCTGTTTTCCACGTAAATGGCGATGATCCTGAAGCTTTGGTTTATGCCATTAACCTGGCGATGGAATACCGCCAGAAATATAAAAACGATGTTTTCATCGATATCCTTTGCTACCGTCGTTTCGGTCACAATGAGTCTGATGAACCTAAGTTCACGCAGCCTTTATTGTACAAAACCATCGAAAAGCATCCTAACCCAAGAGAAATCTATGTAGCGCAGTTAACCAAAGAAGGTAAGCTCGAAGCAGGGTTGGCAAAAGAAATGGAAAAAGATTTCCGTGGTATTTTGCAGGAGCGCTTAAACGAAGCTAAAGAGTTTGTTGCCAGCAACGCCGAAGTTAAATTTGGTGGTGCATGGGCCGATTTACGGATGGCTACACCTAAAGATTTCGAGATTTCTCCGGTTACGGCAGTTAAAAAAACAACACTATTGGAAATTGGTAAACGCATTACCACTTTACCATCAAATAAAAAGTTCTTCAAAAAGATCGAAAAACTATTTGCCGAGCGCACCAAAATGGTTAACGAAACGCATGTTTTCGATTGGGCAATGGGCGAGCAACTGGCTTATGGTACTTTGTTATCAGAAGGCAAACGTGTTCGTTTAAGTGGCCAGGATGTAGAGCGTGGTACTTTCTCTCACCGTCATGCGGTTTTAACCTTAGAAGACAGCGAGGAAGAATACGTACCATTGGCTAACATTTCAGATCAGCAGGCTGCTTTTGATATCTACAATTCGCACTTATCAGAGTATGGCGTTTTAGGTTTCGAATATGGTTATGCCATGGCTAACCCGAATGCTTTAACCATCTGGGAAGCACAGTTTGGCGATTTCTTTAACGGTGCGCAGATTGTTGTCGATCAGTATATTGCCAGTGCCGAAACTAAATGGCAACGCGAAAACGGTTTGGTAATGTTATTGCCTCACGGTTACGAAGGTCAGGGACCAGAGCACTCATCAGCGCGTATTGAGCGTTTTATGGAGCTTTGTGCCGATTATAACATGCAGGTTGTAAACTGTTCTACTCCGGCTAACTTCTTCCATGTTTTACGTCGCCAGTTTAAACGCGATTTCCGTAAACCTTTGGTTGTATTTACACCAAAAAGCTTATTGCGTCACCCGGCTTGCGTTTCTAAATTAGACGAATTTACCGAAGGTGGCTTTAAAGAGGTAATTGATGATGCAAATGCTAAAGTGGCCGATGTAAGCCGCGTGGTATTCTGTAGCGGTAAAATTTACTACGAATTACTGGAGAAACAACAAGCCGATAAATTGAAACATGTTGCACTTGTTCGTGTAGAGCAATTGTATCCAACGCCGGTTGATCAGATGGAAGCTATCCAGAAAAAATACAAAAATGCCAAAGATGTTTTCTGGGTACAGGAAGAACCTGAAAACATGGGTGCATGGCCATACTTGTTCCGCAAGTTGTACAAAACTGCATTGAAAGGCATTGATGTAATTTCGAGAAGAGAAAGCAGCAGTACCGCAACAGGTTTTGCAAAACAACACGCTAACCAGCAAGCTTATATTTTAGCCAAAGCTTTCGAAATTCCGGTAACAGAAGATGTGAAAGATATTGCTAAAAAAAGCAACAAAAAAATTAGTTCAGATAGACTAAGCGCTTAGCGTTAAGCGTTTGGCGATGAGTGTTTGATTATTGAAATTTGATCATTAAAAAGATAATAAAGACATATTTTATATTATGAGTTTAGAGATAAAAGTTCCACCTGTAGGTGAGTCGATAACAGAAGTTGTTTTATCACGTTGGATAAAAAACGATGGAGATGTTGTTGAAATGGATGAAGTGATTGCTGAATTAGAATCGGATAAGGCTACATTCGAATTAACTGCAGAACAAGCTGGAACTTTAAAAACCATAGCAGCCGAAGGCGATACTTTAGCCATTGGTGCAGTAGTTTGTAAAATTGAAGACGGTGGTGCAGCTCCAGCGAAAGCTGATGCGCCAAAAGCTGAAGAAAAAGCAGCTGTTGCTGAAGAAAAAACTGCAGCTCCGGTTGCTGAAAAATCTGGCGAAAGCTATGCTACAGGTACTCCTTCACCTGCTGCAGGTAAAATCCTTGCCGAAAAAGGTATCGATGCATCTGCTGTAAAAGGCACTGGTGTTGATGGCCGTATTACCAAAGATGATGCTGTAAAAGCAGAAGCTGGTAAAAAAGCTGAGGCACCAAAAGCCAGTGCTCCTGTTGCTGCTGCAGCTCCGGCTGGTAGCCGTGGCGAGCGTCGCGAAAAAATGTCGCCATTACGTAGAACTGTTGCAAAACGTTTGGTTGCTGTTAAAAATGAAACCGCTATGTTAACCACTTTTAACGAGGTTAACATGAAACCAATTATGGATTTACGCGGAAAGTATAAAGACCAGTTTAAAGAGAAATTTGGTGTTGGTTTAGGTTTTATGAGCTTTTTCACTAAAGCCGTTACCGAAGCTTTAAAAGATTTCCCTGCTGTAAATGGCCGTATTGAAGGCGAAGAATTGGTTTACAATGATTTTGCTGATATTTCTATCGCAGTATCTGCACCAAAAGGTTTGGTGGTTCCGGTAATCCGTAACGCAGAGAGCATGACTTTGGCACAGATTGAGAAATCGGTATTAGAGCTGGCTTTAAAAGCACGCGATAGCAAATTAACCATCGAAGAAATGACTGGCGGAACATTTACCATCACCAACGGTGGCGTATTTGGTTCAATGATGTCGACCCCGATTATCAATGCACCACAATCGGCTATTTTAGGTATGCACAACATTGTTGAGCGTCCGGTTGCCGAAAAAGGTGAAGTGGTGATCCGTCCGATGATGTACGTTGCTTTATCTTACGATCACAGAATTATCGACGGACGTGAGTCTGTTGGTTTCTTAGTTCGTGTGAAACAATTATTAGAAGATCCGGCTAGATTGTTACTAGGCGTTTAAATCTTGAGGATTCGTCACCCTGAAATAAATCCGATAGCTATCGGATTTATTTCAGGGTATTTTATTAATAGAGAAGTCAAGTTTAATAGCCATTGTGCTATAAAACTTGACTTCTTTTGTATTTAATGATGAAATTAACGTTCAACTCCAAATTCCTTTTTATTGCTCTCGTTATTTTTATAATCGAGGTTTTAATTGGCAAGTATCTCAACGATCCCTTTATACGGCCTTTTGGTGGAGATGTGTTGGTAGTTGTTTTAATCTATGCTTTTTTAAGGATTTTTATACAAACCAACAACCGCAAACTGGCTTTTGGTGTACTGCTTTTTGCCTGTCTGATCGAATTTCTCCAAAAATTAAATTACGTTGCCTGGTTTGGTTTGGAAAACAATAAGCTGATGTGCACGCTCATGGGTACGTCTTTTAGTGTGTACGATTTGCTGGCTTATTTTGCGGGCTATTTGATTTGTTTGTGTTTGAAAGATTGAATTGAGGTTAATGCATTTGGTTGATTTCTGCGGTAATCTGTTTAAATCAGCGGAGAATATTTTTCAAAACGCATAAAAGTTTCCGCAGATAGCGCTGATTTACGCAGGTTCATGACAGTTGTGTATCCGTTATTCCAAAATGATTGAAATCGTAAATGCATAAGCTTTAAGATTCCCGCCTATGCGGGAATGACGGATTGTCGATGTTATCTTTAAGATTTAGACAGCGCCTTAATCGGTTTAATATCCAGTTGTTTAAACTCTACCTCGCTGCCTTCTGCCTGTAAAGCAATCTGTCCGCTACTTACAGTACAGTTAGTTCCATCATTTACCAACGCACCGTTTACCCAAACTTTAACTTCGTTATTTAAACATTGAATAATCATGGTGTTCCATTCGCCAAGTGGTTTTTCACTGCCATCGGTCAGGTTTTTAATGCGGCGCAGTTTATCGCCATTTACGCCCCAGTTCTCTTTTGGGCCACGTCTGGCAACCATATCCGGAACCGTAATATCTTCTTCAATGCACCAGAAATCGCCGGCATCTTTATGCTGCATTTGTACCTCTAACGATTTTGGAAACATGCCATACAAAGCCCTTGGGGTTGAGGCATGCACCAGAACGCCACAGTTGCCGGGTTTACCTGCAAAACGGTATTGAACGGTTAACTGATAGTTTTTATAAGTTTTATCGGTTATTAAATGCCCACCTGGGGTACCCAAACTTACCAGCATGCCATTGCGTACAATAAATGGATTAACGGTATCGGGTTTTTTATCCATCGCGGGCACATCTACATGCCAGCCTTTTAAATCTTTTCCGTTAAAAAGGCTCTTTTGGGCGAGTACCGGTGTGCTAAAAGTAATGAACAGGAGTAATGCTGCGTATAATTTCATAGGTATATTTGGTTTTGGTTATTTCAAACTTACATAAAAAAGGAGGAATTATAATCGCGTTGAATAAAAATGAAGACCACCCCATCGATCTTTATTAACTTTATAATGAACTAAAAAACAAAGTTATTATGGAAAGATGTTGTGGTCTTGATGTACATAAAGATAGTGTTTTTATGTGCATTTTAACAGAAACAGGCGAAAAGCTTGAGGAAGTATTCGGCACTTTGACTGCTGATCTTGGTCGCCTTCGCGATACTCTTTTAGGCTATCATGTTGGAGAGGTTGCTATGGAAAGCACGAGTATTTATTGGATTCCGATCTGGCGAGTACTTGACACGGATTTTGATGTCAAGCTAGTCAACCCCTATTTCATCAGGCAGCTTCCAGACAGGAAAACGGATGTTAAAGATGCCCAATGGATTGCTACGGTACTGCAAAAAGGGTTGATCAAAGGCAGTTTTATTCCTGAGCAGCATATTCAGGAACTTAGGCAGTATAATCGTAGGATTACCTATTTGAACAGGAACCTGCAACGTGCCGACCAATCCATTGATCTTATATTACAGCGCTGTAATATACGCCTGAGTAATTATGTCTCAGATATAGGCGGAAAATCGATGCGAAAGGTAATCAAGGCAATTTCAATGGGAAAGACAGATCCCGTTGAACTTACAGAATTGGTGCATACTCGTACCAAGAACAAGCATGGTGTACAGACGATAAAAGAGTCACTTAGCGGAATAGTATCCCCAACTGACATGGATCTATTGGGCATGGCCCTTGATGAAGCTGAGTTCTATCAAAAACAATTGACCGCGTGCAAGGATAAACTTTTAGAGCTTTGCGGCAATTACTATCAAGAAGAGCTTGAACTTTTACAGGGTATACCTGGAATCAAGGAACATAGTGCGGCCAGTATAATTGCTGAAATCGGAGTGGATATGGAAGCCTTCCAAACCGCTTCACATCTGGTTGGATGGGCAGGGCTCAGACCCAGAAATGATCAGAGTGCAGGGAAGATAAAAGGCCGAAAGACACTGCATGGAAATAAATACTTTCGAATGATGCTGGTGCAGTGTGCATGGGGAGCAAGCAGAACAAAGCAGAGTAGCTTTTTGATAAGGTACAACACTTTAAAGAAAAGGATGAACCACAATAAGGCGCTAATGGCTAATGCCAGAAAATTACTGGTGGTCATCTGGAATATATTAGCCAAAAAGCAACACTATAGGCCTTTAGCCGCTTAGAGTTGCTGGACAAAGAACACGCTAAGGCTCTTATATTTGTGGTGGCATGGACCCCGTTTTTCAAACTGGCATAATAGTAAAAGTGTGTTCCCGGCAAGAAATTGCGTTTGAGACATAGAGCTCGTAGAGGAAATTCTTATTTATTATTGCCCACTAAGAGTGGGAAGGTAATTCTTATTGCCTATTAATTTATAGAGGAAATATAAGATTTTAAAGCGATATCCTGTCCGTAAGTTAAGCGTAGCGTTTCTACGGATGGGGAATGGATTTGAGTTTTCAAACTCAATAAATGCGTACGAGTCAAAGACTATTTTCCATGCTGAATCCGTAGAGCATTTGGGAACTCTACGGATAGATTAGGAACTATTCGAGCCCTAAAAGTGCCTCATAAGGATCTCCTTTTAAGCCTAGTAACTGAGCGAAGGCAGGTTCTGTTTTAATGCCCTGATTTTTTAGCCTGATAATATCCTGCCTGAAAGTTTCTCCTTTTTCTAACAAAATCTGATGTTCTATCAGCATGTGGAGATAAGCATTTTGCTGTATTGTTGGTATGGGTTGTCCGAAAATTTCGAATTCAAAACCAGCCATAAAGAAATTGGCTTTGATGGATTGAAAAGTTAGATTTTCTGAAATCATAAAGCCTTTTTCGTTCTGGAAGCGATCAGTGAGTGTTTTAATGAATGCAGCTTTATCCTGTACGTGGCAGATAATATCCAGATCGCTGCTTTCAATGTCGATGTTAATGGGGATGGTACCAGCCAGAACCGGAGTGAAGGCCGCCAGTTTTTCCAGGATCTGATGTTCAGTCAAAACCTGATAAGCTTTTTGTTGCTTTTCTTTTCCCGATTGGAGATAGGAGATGTCGAAAAAGTTGATCATTGCAGCCGGATTTGTAGCCAAAGTTAATAAACGTATTGTTAATCTAGCTGGTGGTGGTTGGTGCGACACCAACCGGTAAGAGAGAATATTTCATAAAAAAGCCCATCTCAGTTAAGAAATGGGCTTTGTATGTTTATCTTAAAGTTTTGAGATGCTGAAACAAGTTCAGCATGACGATAAGGGAGTATTAATCCTCAACAATTTCACTGTTAATGCTCACATCGTCCTTTACATCTTCTTTAAAGTAGTTTTTCTGGAAGATCAGGATCAGTATTACGCCAATCGAGATAGCTGCGTCAGCAAGGTTAAAAACAGGTCTGAAGAATACAAACTCTTCACCACCCCAAATTGGTAACCAGCTTGGGAAATGTCCTTCCGCAATCGGGAAATAAAACATATCTACCACCCGGCCATGAAACCAGCTTTCGTAACCATAAATTTTGCCATAAAAAACCGAATCAATGATGTTTCCTAAGGCGCCTGAAAAAATCAGGGCCACATTTAAAATCAATCCGCGGTGGTATTTATGCTTAATTAAATAATGTAAACCATAACCAATACCGCCAACCGCTGCAATGCGGAAAAGCGATAAAGCCAGTTTACCAAACTCGCCGCCAAATTCCATTCCGAAGGCCATTCCGTTATTTTCGGTGAAATGGATAATACACCATTTTCCGATAATGTGGAACTCCTGCCCAAGGTACATGTGTGTTTTTACCCAGGTTTTAATCAGCTGATCGGCCAATAAAACCAGAAAGATAAGTATTAAAGGTTTTGTATAGCCTTTCATTAACCCTGCTTTAATTTAGCTTCCATACTTAAAGTAGCATGAGGTACAGCACGTAAACGTTCTTTTTGGATCAGCTTACCGGTTTCGCGGCAAATACCATAAGTTTTGTTCTCAATACGTACAAGTGCATTCTCCAGGTTATCGATAAACTTTTTCTGACGGGCAGCCAATTGATTGATCTGCTCTTTCTCCATAGTTGCCGAACCATCTTCTAATGTTTTGTAAGCACCTGAAGTATCTTCTGTTCCGTTAGCATTAGGATTACTTAAAGAGGCCGTTAATGCATTAAGTTCCTCTTTTGCCATGCGCAATTTATCTTGAATTAATTCTTTAAATTCCTGAAGTTCACTGTCTGAGTAGCGCGTTTTATTACTGTTTTCCATGTTTGTAATTTAGTTTTCTAATATATGGATTTATATTTTAGTTACCGAAATGCTTAACTCAACATCATCTATCACGATTTTGTTTGCATTATTTACAGTATCTGTTAATTCTAGTGTATCAGCTAAGATCTCGTCGCAAATGTAAGCCTTGTTGCCAGCCACAGCATTGGCTACCAAGTTATCATTTTGTAACGAAACTTTAATCCTGTCGGTTACCTCAAAGTTTAGTTCTTTACGTAAATTCTGGATACGGTTAACCAGCTCACGCGAAATACCTTCCTGTTTCAGTTCTTCAGTAATGGTTACATCCAGGGCTACTGTTAAACTGCCCAGGTTAGTTACCTGCCATCCCGGAATATCTTCCGCAAAAATTTCTACATCATCATTTAAATCAATAGCATGCTGAATGTTGTTACTGCCGAAAACATTAATGTAGCCATCAACTTCAAGGCGTTGGATATCATCCTGGGTCATGTTTTCTAAAGCCTCTTTTACGATGCTCATATCCTTACCCACTTTTTTACCTAACGATTTAAAGTTTGGTTTTAGCTTTTTCTTCACAATGCCATGCGTATCGGTAATAAATTCGATGTGCTTCACATTGGTTTCAGAAAGGATATAATCGGCAACTTTAGAGATTTTTTGTTCGAAATCGCCGTTTAATGATGGGATTAAGATTTTCTCTAAAGGCTGACGTACATTGATGCCTGATTTTTTACGCAACGATAAAACCATCGAAGAAATATCCTGTGCATAAAGCATTCTTTCATTCAGGGCATTATCGATCAGGCTTTGATCAGCTTCTTTCCATAACGTTAAGTGTACCGATTCTGCTGCCTGTGCATCAGTAACGCTCAGGTTTCTGTATAACCAATCGGCAAAGAACGGTGCTACCGGACTCATTAACTGGGCCAGGGTTTCTAAACAGGTATAAAGCGTTTCGTAAGCTGCGCGCTTATCTTCAGTCATTTCACCTTTCCAGAAACGGCGGCGGCTTAACCTGATGTACCAGTTACTTAAATGCTCATCAACAAAGGTTTGGATAGCACGGGTAGCTTTGGTTGGCTCGTATGTATTGTAACTTTCATCAACTTCGCTGATCAGGTTCTGCAATAACGATAAAATCCAACGGTCTAATTCCGTACGGTCTTCAACTTTGCTTAAGTTGTTTTTGTCTATTTCGAACTTATCAATGTTGGCATAAAGTGCAAAGAAAGCATAGGTATTGTAAAGTGTACCGAAGAATTTACGGCGTACTTCATCTAAGCCTTCTAAACTAAATTTAAGGTTATCCCAAGGTGATGCATTGCTGATCATGTACCAGCGGGTAGCATCGGCACTGTAAGTTTCTATTGTACTAAACGGATCGACAGCATTGCCCAAACGTTTCGACATTTTGTTACCGTTTTTATCCAGTACCAATCCGTTCGAAACTACGTTTTTGAAAGCCACACCCGGATTACCAACTTTTTCGTTTACTGCTTTAATCTCATCGCTGGCTTCGCTTAGCATTACCGCAATGGCATGCAGGGTAAAGAACCAGCCACGGGTTTGGTCAACACCTTCAGCAATAAAATCAGCAGCGTAAGCATTTTCAAACTCTTCTTTATTTTCAAATGGGAAGTGCCATTGTGCATAAGGCATGGCACCGCTATCAAACCAAACGTCGATCAGGTCGGTTTCGCGAATCATTTTTTCACCTTTCGAAGAAGTTAAGATCACATCATCCACATAAGGGCGGTGCATATCTTTCAGCTCGAAACCAGCTGGCATAAAACCTGCTTCAATCGATTTGGCAATTTCTGCATTCAGTTCAGCGATAGAGCCAATACATTTCTCTTCCAATCCATCAGCAGTACGCCAGATCGGTAGTGGTGTTCCCCAGTAGCGCGAGCGCGATAAGTTCCAGTCAACCAGGTTTTCTAACCAGTTACCAAAACGGCCTGTTCCGGTCGATTCTGGTTTCCAATTGATACCTTTGTTCAACTGCACCATTTTATCTTTAACTGCAGTAGTTTTGATAAACCAGCTATCCAACGGATAATATAAAACAGGTTTATCAGTTCTCCAGCAGTGTGGATAGGTGTGTACGTATTTTTCTACCTTAAAGGCTTTATTTTCTTCTTTTAACTGGATGGCGATTTCTACGTCAACTGATTTTTCAGGTGCTTCGCCATCTTTGTAATATTCGTTTTTAACGTATTTACCACCGTAGTTTCCGCCTAGTGATGCAATAAATTTACCTTGCAAATCTACCAGTGGCACAGCGTTGCCTTTTTCATCAAGTACCAACATGGGTGGTACTTCTGGTGTTGCCAGTTTAGCTACCCGGGCATCATCGGCACCAAAAGTAGGTGCGGTGTGTACAATACCGGTACCATCTTCGGTCGTAACAAAATCTCCCGAAATTACCCTGAAAGCATTTTCCGGATTTTGGTAAGGCAGCGCATAAGGCAATAATTGTTCGTATTTAATGCCCACTAAATCTGCACCCACAAATTCGGCCAATATGCTATACGGAATTTTTTTATCTTCAGCTTTATAGCTCGCAAAAGCTTCATTGCTTTCGGCTAAAAAGTATTTGCCGGCAAATTGTTTGCCAACCAAAGCTTTAGCCAAAACTACCTGAATCGGCTCGAAAGTATACTGGTTAAAAGTTTTAACCAATGCATAGTCAATTTTTGGGCCTACTGTTAATGCCGTGTTACTTGGTAAAGTCCATGGGGTAGTAGTCCAGGCTAAAAAGTGAACTGTACCAAAACCTTTTAAAGCTTCAGGTAAAGTAGCTTCGATGGTTTTAAACTGTGCCACAATTGTGGTGTCGCTTACATCTTTATAAGTGCCCGGTTGGTTTAGCTCGTGCGAGCTTAAACCTGTACCCGCTGCTGGCGAGTAGGGTTGAACGGTATAACCCTTATATAAAAATCCTTTGCTGTAAAGTTGTTTTAAAATCCACCAAAGGGTTTCAATGTATTCATTTTCGTAGGTGATATACGGATTTTCAAGATCAACCCAATAACCCATTTTTTCGGTCAGGTCGTTCCAAACATCTGTATAACGCATCACCTCGGTGCGGCAGGCTTCGTTGTATTCGTCTACGCTGATTTTTTTGCCAATATCTTCTTTGGTAATGCCCAGTTTTTTCTCCACAGCAAGCTCAATAGGCAAACCATGTGTATCCCAGCCACCTTTGCGTTTTACCTGGTAGCCTTTTAGCGTTTTGTAACGGCAAAAAATATCCTTAATCGCTCGCGCCATTACGTGGTGAATCCCCGGCATGCCATTGGCAGAAGGCGGGCCTTCGTAAAAAGTAAACGGATTAGATTTCGGGCGGGATGAAATGCTTTTCTCAAAGATATTTTCCTTTTTCCAGAAATCCAGTATTTCTTGCCCTATTTTGGCAAGTTCCAGTTGTTTAAATTCGCTATACATCAATCAAGTACCTCAAAAAATTAAAGGTTGCAAAGTTAACAGAATTGACCGGATTTTGGTAGTTTTGATGTAAATACTTTTAATGTGAAATTATTTAATATCGGGCTTGCAATGATGGTGGTGGCCGTAATTGCTTTGCCAATTGTGGCGGTGGTAAACCCCATAAACCGCGATTTTGTGCTTTATGCTTTTTATTTCTGCGGCCTGCTCGAACTAATTGGGTTAATCTTTGTTTTAATACATATCATAAAACTTAAAAAAAGATAATTCATGATCAGGCTCTTAAAATTACAGAAAGCAGTTTGGGTACTTGTTTTGGGCATCCTTACGTATATTGCCTATAAGGTTTTAGAAAGTAATGATGTAAGTGGTAGCCGTTACGTACAAATGCTGGCCGGTATATTGGTTATGGTTGGCGCTTTGTGGTTGCTATACCCCATCCTTTTTGCCAAAAAAGACAAAGATGGCAATGCCGAAATTATTACCGATCCAACAGTAGAAGTGCCTGTAGATGAGGAAGAGGAAAAGCCCATAAAAGAGTAAGTTGTTTACACTTCCTGTCAATTTTATTATCGTCTTTAGAAAAACAAAGCCTGCATTTCATTTTAACGTTAGCCCTGCTGTTCGTTACAATTCCTCGCTGCACTGCGGGCTTTCCACTGCCATCAGGTTTAATTTACTTTAGCCTGTGCAGTAAACCTAATATGGTGCCTTTCAACCGCCAAAATTTTTTAAAACCGCTCATTATTTCCGCTTTTAGTGACACAACTATTCGCTGTCGTATCATCGTTTGGGGATATCGTATAGATAACTGTCAATTATTTTTTATTTTTGAATATGAACAGTTTCATCCCCTTATTTAAAGTCCGTGATATGCGCGCAGCGATTCAGTTCTATACTGAAGTGCTGGATTTTCGCATGACCTGGCCAGACGATACGACAGATTCGCCGGTCGTCGATCTCGGTCACGAAAACATGGAATTGCAAATTACCACTTACGAAAACGACAGTCTGTTTGGTTCTGTTGTTAATGTGTACGTCCATGATTTAGACGTTTTATTTGCCAAATTTGTGAGCCGTGGTTTAAAAGGGAAAGCCGGATCACCTGTGCACCAGGGACCAGTCGATCAAACCTGGGGGCGGAGGGAATTTTATGTAACCGATCCAGATGGCAATACACTACGTTATTGTCAAAATATAACCTAATCACAAACTTTTAACCTGGCCTTACCAAGTTATTTGCGCCATCATAAGAAAAAAACACTTTTTAAAAAAAACTAAAAGCCACGTAGGGGTAAAATCCTTTTGAGTTGTATTAGCTCTAAAAAAACAGAGAAAATATGATTCCAGCATTAGTAATTTGGCTGTGTAAAAAATACATGCTGCCAAGGTTAAACAAAAAAAACAGTGTAAGCGCTGTTGCTCCTTGTGCTAAATCTGCCACTGTGGTGGTAGTGTTGCTCGCCCTAAATTTTTCTGCATTTGCGCACAAGCTTACTCAGGTTTACAACATCAAACGTAATGGCGAAATTATCGGGAAACTTGCTTTCAATCAAAATACTGATGGCGAAAGTACTTACCTTAAAATTACTTCTCAGGTAAGCACCCGTTTTGTGTTCAAAATCAATGTGCAGACCGAAGACCTGGCTCATTTTAAAAATGGGCGGTTAATCTCCTCAGAAGTAAGCCGCCTGGTTAATGGCAAAGCCAAAGAATGCAAGAAAACCATTTTCCAAAACAATGGCTATCAGTTACAATCAGGCAATAAATTTAACAGCTTTAATCAGGCTATCGCCTATAACATGATGCTGCTTTATACTACCGAGCCTGTTGCTATCAGTCAGGTTTATTCAGATAATCTTCAGTGTTTTTTGCCCATCAAAAAACAGGCAGCACACCAGTACCGGGTTAATTTGCCCGATGGTAACTATAACGAATATTATTTCGAAAACGGAATTTGTAAGCTGGTGGTCGTTAATCATTCATTGTACACCATAAAAATGGAGTTGGTTTAATATGGAGGCCATTAATCATAAATACCTCAGGGTTTTAGTAACCGGAGCTTCGGGTTTTATCGGACGTAAACTTTGCCTTAGCCTTGCCGAAACGGGCCATGATGTAGTAGCACTTTGCCGCGATACCGAACATCCTTTCCTCATCAGGCACCGCAACATCCATTTTGTAAAAGGTGATATTTTGGATGTTAAAAGTTTAGCCAAAGCAATGAAAGGCTGCGCCCAGGTTTACCATACCGCGGCCATGGCCAAAATGTGGTGTAAAAACGAAACCGATTTTTACGATGTAAATGTAACCGGTACCGCCAATGTTTTAAGTTGTGCATTAAAATCGGGGGTCGACCGCGTAGTGCATACCTCAACCTGTGGGGTTTGGGGGCCAACGCTTAACCTTCCGGTTTCCGAAAACGATCCGCGGGCGGTAGGTTTTCCCATTAGCTACGAGCGTACCAAATACCTGGCAGAGCTCCAAGTAAAAGCCTTTGTACAAAAAGGGCTTGATGTGGTTATTGTAAATCCTTCGCGGGTATATGGCGATGGGCCAATAACCGATAGCAATACCGTGAGTAAAATGGTTAGTGGTTATATAGGCGGCACCTGGCATTTTATTCCTGGCGATGGAAAAGCCATTGCCAATTATGCCTTTGTAGACGATGTAGTTGAAGGGCATATTGCAGCTATGCAACATGGCCGAAATGGCGAAAGGTATATTTTGGGAGGTGAGGATGTTTCTTTTAATGGCTTTTTTAATACGCTGAAACAAATTACCGGGAAAAAACGCAGCCTGTATAAAATCCCGGTAAGTATCATTAAAGCTTACAGCATGCTCGAGTTTTTAAAAAACAGGTTGTTTAAGATAACGCCATTTTTCCTCCCCGAATTTGCCGATCGTTTAAAGTGTAATCAACAGTATTGTAGCAATAAGGCCATTGCCGAGTTAAACTATCGTATCACACCTTTTGCGGTCGGTTTAGGCAAAACAGTGAGCCATTTTCAACACAATTAAACACAGATGAAAAGAATGCACACAGATAGATTGGAATTTAAATCTGTGTTAATTAGTGTAACCTGTGGCTAAAAAATGCTCGTGGTCGATACAATCGACGTGCCCAGTCCTCCTCGTTACAAACAAGGAGGATAAGAAGAAAACAATAAGAATATAAAAATGAAACAACTAACAGCTTTAATTACAGGTGCAAGTGAAGGTTTAGGGAAATCTTTTGCTATTGAGTGGGCACAACGCGGACTTAACCTGGTGCTGGTTGCTTTGCCAAACAGTGGGTTAGATTATCTGGCCAATTACCTCAGGGTTAATTTTAATACTAAGGTTCATTGCATCGAAATAGACCTGACCGAAAATACTTCAGCCAATCAAATATTTGAGCAACTAAAGGTGATGGAGATAGAAATTAATGTTCTGATTAACAATGCAGGTTTGGGGAACTGGTCGTGGTTTGAAGATAAGAACACCGATTTTTACCGCACTCAAATTGAGCTGAATATTACCAACACTGTGTTGCTTACCCGTTTATTTTTAAACCACATAGATAAGGCTAAAGCTAGCTATATTTTAAATGTAGGGAGTTTGGGCGGCCATTTTATTGTGCCTAAAAAACAGGTTTATGGGGCAACCAAGTCGTTTATCGGCTATTTTACGCGCTGCCTGCAGCTCGAACTCAGTGGTACTAATGTGCACATCAGTTTGCTTAGTCCCGGGGGGATTAATACCAAGCCCGAACTGCTGGTAATGAACCATACATTGAAAGGTTTTGCCAAAGCCACCATTTTGGAGGCCGATTATGTAGCTAAAACTGCAATTAATGGGATGTTTAAAGGTAAAAAGGAAATTATCCCTGGTTTTGCCAACCGTTTTCTGGTGCTGCTGGATAAAATAATCCCCACCTTTTTAAAAGAAATTATAATAAGGCGTAAATTGAGAACGATTTTAACAGCATAGGATGTAAAATATTAACCACAGATAAAAAGGATGAACACAGATTAAGGTCAATCTTTTGTTTTCATAAGATTGACTTATGCCAACTTATTATCTGTGTTAAAAGAAACGAAAAACATTAATAACAGGCTTGGAAAGTAACGATACGCATCTTATTGGATTAATCAAAAGCGGCAACAAGCAGGCTTTCGACGAAGCATTTTTAATGCATTTTAAAAGCCTGCACGCCTATGCTTTTACTATGGTTAAAGATCGTAATGATGCCGAAGAGATTGTGCAAAATGTGTTCGTGCGCATCTGGACCCGTCGCGAACAGCTTAAAACAGATGGCTTTTTAAAATCGTTCCTTTACCGGGCTGTACACAACGAAAGCTTAAATTATTTAAAGCATCAAAAAGTAAGATCGAATTTCAATGTACATTATGCCGATGCCGTAAAAAACGAGATGGGAAACCTAAATACAGAAATTACAGTAACTGAACTGGAGAAAAATATCCATTCGGCAATTAACGATCTGCCAGAGAAATGCCGTCATGTATTTCAGCTGAGCAGGTTCGAGCAAATGAAATATCAGGAAATTGCTGCTGCCCTAAATATTTCGGTTAAAACGGTCGAAAATCAGATGGGAAAAGCGTTAAAGATTTTAAGGCACCGGGTAATCGATTTTCTGATCCTCATTTTCATTCTTTTAAAATAAACGTATGGATAAAAATTTTACACCTATAAATGAAGATTTGCTTGCAAAATACCTGCTTGACGAGGCTACTGTGCCCGAATGTGAACAGGTAGAGTTATGGGCAAAATCTTCTCCCGAAAACCTTAAACAATTAACCGATTTCAGGACCATACTGGAAAAGAGTAAGCTGCAGCATGATTCAGGAATCGATGCCCAGGATGCCTTAGCCAGATTAAACCTGCGTTTGGAAAAAGAAGGTAAAGCCAAGATGTGGGCTTACAAAAACGTGCTGCGCTGGGTAGCAGTTATCGCAATTGTTTTTGCGGCAGGCTTGTTTGCTTATCAAAATCTGGTAGCTAATAAACTAGCGGTAACCAGCAATGCAACAGCATTAACCCAGCAACTGCCTGATGGTTCTACGGTGATTCTAAATAAGCAATCTTCTTTGTCCTTTGTAGGTGGCTTTTTTAATAAAACCCGGCAGGTAAAACTTAAGGGCGAGGCTTTTTTTAAAGTAAGTGCCAACAAAGCAAAGCCCTTTATTATTGATGTTAATCAGGTACAGATAACAGTTGTGGGCACGGCATTTAACGTAAAAAGCAATAATAACGAAACAGTGGTGATTGTGGAAAGCGGCATTGTTAAAGTGAATAACCGGCAGGATAGTGTGCGCTTAACTGCTGGCGAGAAAGTAGCAGTTACCCAAAATCAAACCAAATTATTTAAAGGCGAAAATCAGGGTAAACTTTACAACTACTATTACTCTGGCGAGCTGGTTTGCGATGGAACCCCGCTCAGCGAGCTGGTTCCGGTGCTTAACGAAAAATTTAAGGCCAATATTGTTATTGCGAATCCGGCAATCAAAACTTTACCAATTAGCACCACCTTTAAAAATGAAAAGTTAAACGAAATTTTGGAGGTGGTGGCCCAAACCTTAAAAATTAAAGTCGAATATGGTCAGGGAATTATTAAACTGAAATAAACCATGCGGGTAGTCAGACTGATTTGTTTTTTGTTGCTGTGGTTTAATTTTTCTGCTCATGCTCAGTCGCTTTTAGCCAGGAATATTTCGCTTAATATCGAAAAGCAACAACTGGGTAAGGTACTGAGCATGATTGAAACGCAGGGGGCGTTCCGTTTCTCTTATAACAGCAATATATTGCCAGCCGATAGTCTGGTTAGCATTCACGATAATAATTTAAATATTGCTGAGGCACTCGATAAAATCTTAAATCACCGGTTCGAATACCGCCAGGCCGGCAATTTCATTATCATCAGGTACGCGCCCATGGAGCTGGTGTTGCTCGTTAGCGAATCGGTAGGTAATACAGATTTGTATACTATTACCGGCCAAATTGTTGATAAACAATTGCACAAGCCCATAGCCGATGCCAGTATTTACGAAAAGAACCTACTGGTTTCGGAAATTTCGGATGGCAACGGGTATTTTTCCATGCGTTTAAAAAATATTAGCCAGCCCATTTCTTTAACTGTTAGTAAAGAGAACTATAAATCAACCGTTACCCATTTTCTGGCAGAGGTTAATGTAGTTCACACTAAAGGCAAGGTTAGTGAGCGTTTTATTAGCGGTAATTTAGATGAAGTAGAAAAAACCTGGTTAGGAAATGCCCTGGTTACTACCGGGCAGAAAATCCAATCGATTAATATTGGGGGCTTTATATCAAAAGCACCTTTTCAGTTTGCCTTGCTTCCGGGCTTAAACTCTCATGGCTCCTTAAGCGGGCAAGTGGTTAATAAATTTTCTTTCAATGCCATTGGTGCCTATAGCGCTGGTGTAGATGGTGGCGAAATTGGTTTAATTTTCAATATTGATAAGAGCGATGTACGATACTTTCAGTTTGCCGGTGCTTTTAACCTGGTTGGTGGTAATGTTCACGGCGCTCAAATAGCTGGTTTTTTTAATCAGGTAATTGGTGGAGTAGAGGCAGCACAGGTTGCACTGGGTTATAATTATGTAGGTAAAAGTTTTGAAGGCTTTCAGGTTGGTGGCATTTACAACCACATTGGCAATGATTTTAATGGTATGCAGGTCTCTTTAGGCTTGAATACTATTGGTAGAAGAATGAGTGGTTTTCAGGTTGGGGCATTTAACCTCGTTGCTGAAAAACAAGAGGGACTTCAAGTCGGAGTAGCAGCAAATCTTGTCAGAGATAAATCCAGAGGGATGCAAGTTGCAGGCATAGCCAATTTAAATCAGCAATCAGAAGGGGTGAGTGTTGCCGTATTGGGTAATTACACCGCAAGTACAGCAAGTGGATTGCAAACCGGAGTAATTAATTATGCCGGTAAACTTAAAGGAGCCCAATTGGGTATTATTAATATTTCGGGGCAGAACGATGGTTACTCCATTGGTTTAATTAATGTTGCCCTAAACGGGTACCATAAATTTAGCTTGGGTACAAACGAAAGTACGCCCTACAATGTGGCTTATAAAGGAGGCAGCAAGCGCCTATACAATATGTTAATGTTTGGAATGAACAGTAAAGCAGGCGAGAAAGTATATACAGCAGGTTTGGGCTTTGGAAAAGAAATTGGTCTTTTCGGTAAGTTTTCCTTAAACCCCGAAATCAGCAGCCAATATGTTTATCAGGGTAGTTGGGATTACCTTAACCTGCTCAATAAATTCGAATTGCCGTTAAATATCCGTATAAATAAATGGCTGGCCATACAAGGTGGTGCTTCGGTAAATGTGTATTACACCAAACAAAATACGGCTATTGGTAATTTTGGTTTATTACAGCAAAAACATCAGGATTTTTCTTTTAAAAATCCGCGCCTTACTGGCTGGATAGGCTGGAATGTAGGGCTGGTAATTTTGTAAAACATCGCTTTGGGTTTAAACCCAAAGCGATGTTAATGCCAATTAATGATCAAATTCACTCGCATTCTTTGCACTTTCTTCATCAGAAATTACTTTTCTGACTTTCTTTTTATCTAGCCACAATACTAAAGCAGGTAATAAGGTGAGGTTGAAAATCAGAGCCACCAAAAGTGTTATTGATAGAAGTAGACCCAATACTACTGTTCCTCCGAAAGTTGAAGCAGTGAAAATACCAAAGCCAAAGAATAAGATTAAGGCAATATGCGTCATACTTACACCGGTTTCGGTAATTGTATCGGTAATTACTTTAGGTACACTGAAATTGGTCAGGTTAAGCTCTTGCTGGTACCGGGTAAGGAAATAAATGGTTTGATCAGAGGCCAGACCAAAGGCAATGGTGAAAATTAAAATAGTAGAGGGTTTTAGCGAAATGCCAAAATAGCCCATAATGCCTGCTGTAATAATTAAAGGAACAATGTTAGGCAGCAAAGAAATAAACATGATTCCCAAACTCTTAAACTGTGCCAGCCTCAACAGCGAGATTAGCACAATCGCAAGCGCAATACTTTCAACCAGGTGCTCGAGCATGTAATCGGTACCTTTAGAAAAGATGATGCTTGATCCGGTAAGTTCAACAGCAAATTTGGCTGGAGGTAGAATGCTGTCTATCCGTGGTTTCAGTTCGGCCATAATCGCATCCAAACGTTTAGAGCCAACATCGGCCATCTGAAAGCTGATTCTGGTACTTTGGTTGCCCTTGCTAATGAAATTGGTTAACAAGCTCGCATTGCCTTTACCTCCATTGGCGATATAGGCCAGAATGAAATTCTTTTCCAGGTTATCGGGCAGGCGGAAAAAAGTAGAATCGTTGTTGTAAAATGCCTGTGTAGCATATTTTAAGCCCATGTTTACCGAAATAGAACGCGAAAATTCCGGATAAGCAGAAATCATTTTCTCCAGCTTTTCTATTCTTTTCAGGTTGGTTAGGTTGAAAACACCATTCTTTTTCCTGGTGTCTACGCTTACTTCAAGTGGTAAGATCCCTTCGAAGTTTTTCTCAAAGAATTTTAAATCGGTTAAAATTTCCGAGTTTTTGGGTAAATCATCAACCACGTAACCATTAACGTTAATTTTCATCACTCCTAGGAAGGCGATGATCGAAATCACAATCGTTCCGATGTAAATTAAACTGCTTTTTTGCTGTACCAGTGTATCGGTTTTAACCAGTAATTTGTGTAGAAACCCTTCTTCAACATGGGTTTGTGCTTTCAGCTTAGGTGCCGGCAGGTAGCTGAAAATAATCGGAATTAAACACAGGCACATTAACCAGGTTACCATTACGTTGATGGATGCCACACTGCCAAACTGCATCAATAGCTCGCTGCCGGTAAAATACAATACGCCGAAGCCAATTGCTGCGGTAATATTAGCGATTAGCGTGGTAATGGCAATCCGCTCAATAGTTACGCTTAAAGCCAGTTGTTTGTCGCCATGTTTTCTCAGTTCGTTCTGGTATTTGTTTAACAATAAGATGCTGTTCGGAATACCAATAATTACAATAAGTGGTGGAATAAGTCCTGTTAAAATGGTCAGTTCAAAACCAAACAACACCAGTGTGCCGATGCTCCAGATTACACCCATTACTACAACCAAAATCGGGAAGAAAACAGCGTAGAATTTCTTAAAGAAAAACAGTAAAATTAATGCCGAAACTAAAATCGATAATCCTAAAAACAATACAAACTCGTTGCTAACCAGCTTACTTACTGCAGTACGGATATAAGGTAAGCCCGAAATATGCACCTGTATTTTGGTCTTACTCTGGAAAGCTTTGGCTTTGGCCTCAATTTCTTTTAAAATCGGGTTACGCGCAGCGGTATTTAATATTTTAGTATCGAAAGTAATGGCCATTAAAGTGGCATTCTGACGGTTGTACACCAGCCCCTCAAAGAAAGGATTGTTATAAAGGGTGTTTTTAATCGAATCCATCTCCGTATCTGTTTTAACCAAACCACCTGGTATTGGTTTTAAAACAAATTTTTGGTTTACGGTATCTTTCTCCAGTTGGAAAATCCTTCCTGATGATAATACCTGCTTAATACCTTTTAATTTCTGGATACTGTTGGAGAGTTCTACCCACTGGTTGTAAACTTCTTTTTTGAAAATAGCTGGCGATTGTATCCCCACAACCATCACACTGCCATCTTCTCCAAAAGTTTTTTTGAAGGCATTGTATTTAATAAATGCACTATCGGTTACGGGTAAAATTTTACTTCCTGTATAAGAGAGTTTTACGTTTTTGGCCTGATAAGCCATAAAAATGGTTCCGAGAACGAAAAATAGAATGATTGCGATACGGTTCTGAAGAATAAATCTCGATAGCTTAACCCACATGTGCAGCTTTTTTTAATGATAATATTAACGGCAAAACTAATCTTATTTGTAAAACGTGATTACTTTTTGCACAATTAAATTTGCACAAATAACATACTTTTGAAAAAAATGTTTTAAACGCATGTTGCATAAAGTTAGAGGTATTGTTTTAAAGACCACCAATTACAGCGAAAGCAGTGTGATTGTACAGGTACTTACCGATAAATTTGGCATGCAATCTTACCTGATAAACGGGGTTAAAAAGCCAAAGGCTAAGATTAAGATGAACATGCTTCAATCGCTTCATTTGTTAGATATGGTGGTGTACCATAAAGCCAACACCAACATTCAACGGGTAGCTGAAGTGCGGCAAACACCAGTGTTCAAAAGCATTCCTTATGATATGGTAAAAACCAGTATCGTTATTTTTCTTAACGAAGTATTGTATAAAAGCATCAGGCAACAATCAGCTGATGAAGACCTGTTCGATTATATTTTCAGTTCGGTAGCCTGGTTTGACGAAGTGGAAGAAATCAGCCCGAATTTTCACCTGTCTTTTTTACTAAAACTGACCCGTTTTTTGGGTTTTGCGCCAAACGAAAAAAGAAGAACCGACCAGATTTATTTCGATTTGCAGGAGGGAGAGTTCTTTTCGCGGGTGCCCATTCATGCCAATTACCTGCAATTAGACGATGCTTTGCAGTTTATTTCACTTTTTAATACACCACTCGAAAAAAATTCTGAAATAAAATTAACCAATGCACAGCGCAGGTTTTTGTTAGATAAGATATTGGTTTTCTATACCTTACATACGGCTTCGTTTGGCACAGTTCAGTCGCATAAAATCCTCGAAACTTTGCTGAGCTGAAAAAAAAGAAAAAAAGATTTGCAGAACAGTTTTATAGCGCTATATTTGCATTCCCAAACGGAGAGTGGGGCATTAAATTGACAAAATAATAAAAGGGAAATTAGCTCAGCTGGTTCAGAGCACCTCGTTTACACCGAGGGGGTCGGGGGTTCGAACCCCTCATTTCCCACAAAAAGCCTTTCAGGAAACTGGAAGGCTTTTTTTGTGGTTAAAATTTTTGGTTTTAATTGTGGTATTTGTTTTACCATATAAGTCATTTAAGCTTAGATGGCCTTATGTTTCTTATATGGTTAAGTTTTACATAAATTGGCTGCAGAAAACACAGGCAATGCTCGGTAAAATTATCAGGTTCATCTTTTTTGGAAACTACTTTGTAGGAATACTTGCTGTTGCCTTAACCATCGAAGCTACCGTGCAGTTAAGGGTGCCTTTTAATTCGCTAAACTATTACCTGCTACTTTTCCTGGCGCCAACCATTTATTACACTTACGCCTATAACAAAGTATCTACAAAACCATCTACAACCAATCCGCGTAATCAGTGGTATTTTAAACATAAGCAGTTTATTAATTACAGTCAGGCAGTGCTTTTTATCAGTTGTATGCTGCTGACAATAAACCTGCTTTACCAGAATTTTGATCACTTTCTGGCCCTGCCACTTAGTTATTGGATAGCTATACTGATTATTGTGACTGCCGGTGGTTTGTATTATGGTTTATTACCCCGATCGTTTTTAAAGTTTAACCTGCGCAATACCGGCTGGCTAAAAGCCTTTGTTATTGGTTTTGTATGGGCCTGTTGTGCCAATGTATTGCCGCTTATTATGCTCAAAATCGAGACCGGTATAGGCTATCACGACTCGGTATTGTGGACCTGGTTATTTATCAAAAACTGGATGTTTTGTACCGTAAATGCCATCATTTTTGATATTAAGGATTACCCTACTGATGCAAACCGGCATTTAAGAACTTTTGTGGTACGTTACGGCCTGAGAAGGACCATTTTTAATATCCTCATTCCCTTGTTAGTTGTGGGTTTAATTTCACTGGGCATATTTGCCAGTTACAAGGGGTTTGCCTGGCCCCTGGTATTTTGCAATGTGTTACCCTTTATCTTTACCATTTATGTGGCTTATTCCATGCACCGCCGAAAAAATATTCTTTACTATTTAATGGTGATTGATGGACTGATTTTGTTCAAAGCCATTTGCGGGATAATTGGGATGCAGTTTGTAGGGTAGATGGTTAACTGTTAGAATCGGTTAACTGGTTAATTGTTTGGTATTACAATTAACCGATTTGTACAATTTAAACAATTAACCAACATGGATAACAACTACGATAAAATAGCCAGACATTATGATACGCTAAGTCGTTTGGTGTTTTTTAAGTCGCAGGTAAATGCGCAGGTTAATCAACTGCGTTATATCCAAAAAAATAGCGAAGTGCTGATAGTAGGTGGGGGGACGGGATGGATTTTAGAGGAGTTGGCCAAAGTACATCCGGCCGGGCTAAAAATTGTTTATGTGGAAATTTCTGCTAAAATGATTGCGCTTTCGAAAGCTAGGAATTGTGGCGGCAACGATGTGGTGTTTGTGAACGAAGGCATTGAAGCCTTTACCGCCGAAACAGAGTTTGATGTACTACTAACGCCGTTTCTGTTCGATAATTTTTCGGAAACAAGAGCCAGCGAGGTATTTGAACAATTAGATAGCTATTTAAAACCAAGCGCATTGTGGTTCCTGGTCGATTTCTCGCTCGATGCAAACAAAGGGAAATGGTGGAAATTGCTCCTGCTGAAATCGATGTACCGTTTTTTTAAATTATTAGGCATTGTAGAAGCCAGTAACCTGATTGATATGCATCCTTATTTTTTAAGCAAAGATTATGGGGTATTAGAAGAACGGTTTTACTATGGTGGTTTTATTAAAGGTACAGTTTATAAAAAATGACATCCCTGTAATGCATCTTTGTTGCATTTAATGATGTCTTTGCTCATTTTTGTTCCAAAAGAAAGAAATATGGATTTTGATGTAATTATAATTGGTGGCAGTTATGCAGGTTTATCTGCTGCGCTTACTTTGGCCCGCGCCACGCGCTCGGTGCTTGTAATTGATAGCGGAAAACCCTGTAACAGGCAAACACCGCACTCGCATAACTTTTTAACGCATGACGGCGATACACCCGCTGAAATTGCTGCAGAGGCTAAAGCTGAGGTTTTAAAATATCCGACCGTTAAAATGATAGCCGGCAAAGCCATTAAGGCTAGTCAAAAAACAGGTGGCTTTACTGTTGGACTTGAAAGTGGCGAAAGTTTTTCGGCCAGAAAATTACTGATTGCTACCGGTTTAAAAGATGTATTGCCAGAAATTAAAGGTCTGGCCGAATGCTGGGCCATATCGGTAATTCACTGCCCGTATTGCCATGGTTACGAGGTTAAAGGCGAGGCAATTGGCTTAATGATGAATGGCGACCAGGCTTTTGACATGGCTAAGAACCTTTATTTGTGGAATAAAGATTTAACCTTGCTTACCAATGGCAAATCGGAATTAACAACCGAGCAAACTGAAAAGCTAAAAGCTAAATCAATCCGGATAGTAGAAACTGAAATTGTTGAATTTAAGCACGTAAACGGCAATCTTCAGGATGTGGTTTTTGCCAGTGGAGAAGAATTAGCTTTAAAGGTGGTGTATGCCAGGCCAAATGTAGAACAGCATATCGATTTTGATGTGCAACTCCATTTCGAGCTAACAGATTTGAAAACAATTAAGGTTAATGAGCAGCAGCAAACTACTTCAAAAGGTGTTTATGCGGCAGGCGATTGCGCAACCATGTTCAGGTCGTTATCGTATATAACGGCAGCAGGCACTATGGCCGCAGTGGTGTTGAATAAAGAAATGATTTCAGAAGATTTTTGATTTTCCATCTGAAATTTAGAATAAAATTGCGCCTATTATCGTAGCAATAAACATCACTGCAATTACAATCCTATCTGCGGTAATCCATTGCGCCCTGGTAAGTTGTACAGGTGTTTTTTTTATAGTTTCGGTTTTATGCCTGGAAAACCTGAAAATAGGGGTGTGTATTTTAATGAGCATAGAATTGAGTTTTATAGGTTAAATACCCTAAGACAAAACCCAAGCCAAAAGAGCTAAAAATTGTGGAAATGTGAATAACTTACGCAGTTTATGTTTAGTGATTTACAGTTTGTGCAGCTACATTCGAAATGGTACTAAAATATTGCGGTTAAGCTGTACTGAAAACCGAACAACTTAACCGTAGCATGTATATGATAATGAATTTATTAGGCGTAAAAATCCAGTGGCTATAGAGACGAAGAAACATCATCATTCCCCGCCCTTAATTTACTATGCTTTTTACCATACCAAAAGTAAATAGCCAGGCCAATAATTAACCAAACGGCCAGCCTTAACCAGGTTTCCCAGGGTAAAAATACCATCATGGCAATACAGGTTAAAATGCCTAAAATTGGAATTAACGGAACCAATGGTACTTTGAATGGGCGTTTAGCTTCAGGATTGGTTTTTCTCAGGATCAATATGCCTACACAAACCATCAGAAAGGCCAGCAAAGTGCCAATACTGGTCATTTCGCCAACCACATTCATGGGTACAAATGCCGCAAACAGCCCGATAAATACACACAGTATGATGTTGGATTTATAAGGTGTTTTAAATTTAGTATGCACATCCGAAAACATTTTAGGGAGCAGTCCATCTTTACTGATGGAATAAAACATGCGCGACTGCGCCATTAAATCGATCAGGATTACAGAGGTATAACCAATTAAAATGGCCAAAATAATGGCCTGACTTAACCATGCGTATGGTGTTTTTTCGATAGCAATGGCCACTGGTGCACCGCTATTAGCAAATTCTTTATAGTTGGCCAAACCAGTCATCACGTGACCAAACAAACCAAATAAAACTGTACAAACCACTAAAGAGCCAATAATGCCAATAGGTAAATCGCGGGTAGGGTTTTTGGTTTCCTGGGCAGAAGCCGCTACCGCATCAAAACCGATGAATACGAAAAATACCAGTCCGGCACCACGTAAAATACCGCTCCAGCCAAACTGGCCAAAAGTGCCTGTATTTTGAGGGATGTATGGATGATAATTGGCCGGATCGATATATTGCCAGCCTAGGGCAATGAAAACCAATACCACACCAACTTTTAAAAATACAATAATGCCATTTACAATAGCCGAGCCTTTGGTACCGCGGATGAGAATGGCCGTCATAAGGAGCACTACCAGCGCTGCAGGAATGTTGATGATGCCGTGCACGGTAGCGCCATCGGCCAGTTTAGCTGTTTCAAATGGCGACAAGGTAAGTTGGGCCGGGAGGTAAATATGTAAGCTGGCTAAGAATTTGGTTAAATACTGCGACCAGCTAATGGCAACGGTGGCACAACCAACCGAATACTCGAGTACCAGATCCCAACCGATAATCCAGGCAAAAAGCTCGCCCATGGTGGCGTAGGAGTAGGTGTAGGCACTGCCTGCAACCGGAATCATTGAGGCAAACTCGGCATAGCACAATGCTGCAAAACCACAGCCCAGTGCGGCAATTACAAAAGATAAGGTAACCGCTGGCCCCGAGTGATTGGCTGCTGCCAAACCGGTAATGGAAAATAAACCGGCGCCAAGCGTTAGGCCCACGCCAATTAAAATGAGGTTAATTGGCCCCAGCGTTCTTTTAAGCGTGCCTTCGCCGCTTTGGTTTGCTTCAGCAACAATGCTGGCAATAGACTTTTTCATGAAAATAAGTTAAGCAGTTGCAAAAATATTAAAATATATTAATTCTATCGTATTTATATAGTTTAACTGTTCGAACTGTTCAAATTGGTTAATTGTTGACGTTAGTTTAGGTCAGTGAGGTGAAAATTTCAGAAAGTTTTGTTTAAACCTGCAACCTAAGCTCAACTGTCCCGGCAAATTAAACCCGATAGCGTCAGATAGCTCCCGGTTTTTCCTTCAAAAAAAACGGGACTATGGGCAATAGCGGGACTGCTGCAACCGAAGCATTACAGCAATTTGCTTTACTAAAAATAATGCAAATCTTTCACTTTAACAGATTTTTCTGCTGATCTCAAAATTTTTGTTAAAAATTAATTTCCTGACAATCAATTGTTTGTTATTTTATTTTGAATTATTTTAGTACTATGTATTGCATGGTAGTTTATAAAACATATATCTTTGTATTATGATAGCAGAAAATACGCAAACACAAATGCGGAAGGGAATTCTGGAGTACTGTGTTTTATCAATCATCTCGAGAGGCGAAATTTATGCCTCTGATATCATTGCTGAATTAAGGTCGGCAAAACTGTTGGTGGTTGAGGGCACATTATATCCATTATTAACCAGGCTTAAAAACAATGGTTTGTTAAGCTACAACTGGGTAGAATCTACCTCAGGCCCGCCCCGTAAATATTACACCTTAACCGAAGTTGGCAGAGGCATTTTAGCACAATTAGATCAAACCTGGCAGGAACTGGCCTACGCTGTAGGGGTTTCGCAACAAGGAGCCAATTCATAATCATTAGTAACAAGGAAATGGAAAAGACCATCATCATAAATATAGGGAACACGATTATTCACATTGAAGAAAGTGCCTACGAACTCTTAAAGGCGTACCTGAACGAGGTAAAAGGATATTTTGCCAACCATGCCGACGATCTGGAAATTGTAACGGATATTGAAAACCGCATTGCCGAATTGCTAACCGAGCAATTGGAAGAGCAGAAAAAACAGGTTGTTGATGCGGCCAACGTAAATTCGGTTATTGCACAAATGGGCAGGGTACAGGATTTTGATACCACAGCCGAAGGCGAAGAAGAACCGGTTGCGCAAAGCGCCTACCAGTATCAGTACGCGGAGAAAAAATTATACCGCGATATGGACGACCGGGTTATTGCCGGGGTGTGTGCAGGTATTGCACATTACGTTAACGCCGAAGCGAAATGGATCAGGCTAGCTGCCGTGTTAACCATTTTTGTGGGTGGCTCGGGATTGTTGGTTTATGCCTTGCTTTGGATTATTATGCCAAAGGCGAAATCGCGCATTGAAAGAATGGAAATGAAAGGTGAGCCCGCCAACCTGCAAGGCTTTCAAAAGAACCTCGACGAGGAGCTACAGGCTGTTAAAGAGCGCTTAAGTGAAGTAAATAAACATGCACAGCCTATATTTACACGTTTCGGGATTTTTATAGGCGAGTTTTTTGAGTGGCTTGGCCGTTTTATATCGGGTACGGGAAAGGTAATTTTTAAAGTAATTGCCGGCTTTATTGTAGTTTTTGGTGCTTTTTTACTGTTAACACTAATTGTTACTACTGCTGCTTTTCAGGGTTTCTGGGATTCGAGCATTTATGAATATTTCCCCTTCTCGATTGTAAATGATGGCAACCGTAGCGCGATTTTGTTTGGAGCTTTTGTGGTATTGTTTATCCCGGTTTTGGCTTTGGTACTATTTTCCATCAGAGTAGCATTTAACAAACAAGCCATTAATAAAACACTTTCTTTTGCCCTGTTAATTATCTGGTTGGTTGGGGTGGCGATTACCGGATATCAGGCCGCAAAAATATCGACGGAGTTTAAACAACATGCAGAATTAACGCAAACTGTTGACCTGAAAAGTTACGGTACTTATGTAATTGATATCGACAAAAGCAAATACTTCAGCAAAGAGGATAGCATTACCTACCACATCGACATGAACCAAAAAAATCAGATTGTGGTTGATGATTTTGAAGACGGTCCTTTTGTTACACCGAATAAAATCCGCATTAATATTGAAAAAAGCGAAACCAATGTTACCCGCTTAACACAGAAATACGAATCGCAGGGTAAAACTTTTTCAAATGCTTTGCAAAATGCGCAGAATATAAGCTATACCTATACTTTAAAAGATTCGGCTATGGTATTTAATCCACGTTTCCGCTTAAATAAAGGTACTACCTGGCGTAATCAGGAGGTGAGGTTAACCCTCGAAGTACCGGTGGGGACCAGGCTGATTTTAAAAGAAGATTCATATCGCTACATTAACAATTACTGGGCCTGGAGCTGTAATGATGCCGAAAACGACCACAATGATAATAGCGTTTGGGTGATGACGGAAGATGGTTTGAAGTGCATTGCGGAACTAAAACAAGAAGCGATAAAAAAGCAGAAGCTGGAAGAAGAACTGCATGATTTAAAACTCCAGCTCAGAGATAAAACTACCGATAGCATTTATCAGGACTCTGTATTGAACAGGATTGGTGAAGTGAAACAGGAATTGGGTATAGAGCCTGAAGAATAATTCAGTTACTTAAAACGTTGGTCATCCCGATCTGATCGGGATGACCAACCGACCTAAAAAGAAGAAACCATGAAAACATTATTTACGCTAATTGCATGCCTGCTGGTATGTGGGGCTTCTTTTGCCCAAAAATTAAATACAGTTTCGGGAAAAGCGGTTGATGAAAAGACCGTTCCGGTATCTTTTGCCGTAGTTCGTTTGCTCCAATATCCGGATACGGCCCTGATAAAAAGTGTATCAACCAGTATTGATGGCGAATTTAAAATTGCAGGAATAAAAGCCGGCGAATACCAACTGTCAATTTCAATTGTTGGTTTTAAAACAAAAAAAACAGCACATTTTCTGCTCAAAGATGATTTACAACTGCCCACAATCGCGATGGAAAGTGTAAGTAAACAACTTAAAGAAGTAAGCGTACAGGGGCGAAAACCCTTTGTTGAGCACCAGATTGATAAAACAGTTTTAAATGTAGAAAACAGCTTAACGGCTACTGGTAGCACTGCGTTAGAAGTTTTAGAGAAAGCACCGGGCGTGCAGATAGACCGCAACAGCGACCAGATTAAGTTGAACAACAAGAGTGGTGTAGTGGTGATGATTGATGGCAAAACCAATTTCCTTTCGGGCACAGATATTACCACTTTGCTGAGTAACATGAGCAGCGACCAGATTGGTACGATAGAGCTGATAACCAATCCTTCGGCCAAATATGATGCTGCCGGTAATGCAGGGATCATTAACATTAAGCTTAAAGGAAACAAGGCTTACGGTACCAACGGGACAGTTTCTTTTAATACTGGTCAGGGGATTATGCCCGATTCGCCCAGCGATTTATTCCGTGCCGGCGTTAACCTGAACTTAAACCACAGGCAGGGCAAATGGAATATTTTTGGAAATGGTGCCGTAGCACGGAAAGCCCAGTTTAACAATACTTTTTTAACCAGAACAACCACATCTAACGGGCTGGCTAGTGCCTTAACACAGAATTTCGACCGTAAAAATAAGGGTGTTGGTTTTCAGGCGAAAATAGGGGCCGATTACTATGCTTCGGCTTTCCAGCACAGTGGGATCCGAAGCTTGGAATTCACGTGACTTGAAGTCGCGGC